>Ga0207756_100065_pt1 | contig 119938 bp, 125 predicted proteins | sample A23M1SouthBayCA_FD_187748 | JGI IMG/M metagenome (GOLD analysis project Ga0207756, IMG submission 187748) | Aerobic enrichment media microbial communities from Eden Landing Ponds, California, USA - A23 M1 (3) (SPAdes) | ecosystem: Environmental > Aquatic > Marine > Unclassified | place...
GATCAACACTGCCGGATTCCTCCAGAGCAGTGCCGAAGAAAGCGGTGAGCAAGCGTCCAACCAGGTCACCAACCGACTCGTCGAAGTCAGCACCGTCGGCCAGGTCAGCAGCGGCGAAGTCAACGGAGCCAACATCACGATGCGGCTGGCCCCGGGGTCGAACGACGTCGACCTCGACGGCGTGACCATGCAGTGGGTCACTACCGGTTCGAGTAGCAATCTCGTCGCGGAGGGTAACGGCGGACCGGCCTCCGACGGTACCTTCAACTTCGAGACGCTCCGGGACGACGACTCCTCAATAAGTAGTGACAATACCCTCAATGACCCTGTCGATCGAGCGATCATAAACATTGATCTCTCCTCAGGTAGCGGCATCGACTCTACGCTCAGCGGTGGCGACAGCGCGACGCTCACTATCAGCACCCAGTCCGGTGGCGAGACCACGCTGACGCTGGTCGTCCCCGACTCCCTGTCCAGCAAATCCTCGGTCACCCTCTAAACGCGACGTCACCTTTTCGTTTTCACTGCCACTCGATAGCCGTGGCCGATATCTGCTATTGTAACCCTTAGAACGTCTATTTTCGAGTATGAAATTCAGCGTGTAGCCGGAGTATGCCCGTTTTTCTATATGATAATTAGCCCCGATTGCTTAAGTAATAGTTCGACTACGTATCAGGTAGAGCCTGTTGAACCAGGCGTGATTCACCAATGTTCGAACGAACTGACGACGAAGACACTGACCGCGGGCAGGTCGGGATCGGCACCCTCATCGTGTTCATCGCGATGGTGCTGGTCGCTGCCATCGCCGCGGGCGTACTGATCAACACTGCCGGATTCCTCCAGAGCAGTGCCGAAGAAAGCGGTGAGCAAGCGTCCAACCAGGTCACCAACCGACTCGTCGAAGTCAGCACCGTCGGGACCGTCGGCGATATCGGCAGTGGCGATGCAGTGACCGGAATCGAGATCACTACGCGACTGGCGCCGGGATCGAACGACGTCGACCTCGACGGCGCGACCATGCAGTGGGTCACCACTGGCTCGAGCAACAACCTCGTCTCGAACAACCTCGACAGTGACGGGATTGACAACGCAGACGGAGTCTTCAGCTACAACACACTCCGGGACGACGATACCTCGATCAGCGGCGACAACACTCTGAACGATCCCGTCGACCGCGCGATCATCACGATCGGCATAAATGGTGGTACGAACAACATCACTTCCCCGCTCGAACCCGGTGAGAGCGCAACGCTCACTATCAGCACCCAGTCCGGTGGCGAGACCACCCTGACGCTGGTCGTGCCCGACTCCCTCTCCGGCAAGTCCTCGGTCAGCCTGTAAAGCCGAGCCGATTTCTTCTGTTTTTGCTGCTACCCGATAGCCGCAGCACTCGGCGACGGAATTATATCTGTCTACCCTGACCTAGTAGATATGACGCCCGGGGACGACGATTCGGAGGACACCGACGGTCGCGTACTCGCCCCTGAGGAGATCGACATCTCCGACGACGAGCACGTCGCAGAGATCGACGACGGGCGATACGTCGTCTCTCCGAACGACCCCATCGACGGCGCCCCGAATGTCCAGTCCGAGTCGACGACCGCAGACCGGACTGGCCCGGACTCTCGATCCGAAGATCGATCCGGCGCTTCGTCCGGGAAGAGTGAGCAGACCGAGACGGACCCGTTCGCCGAAGCGAGCAGTGATCGGACGAATGACGTTGACCTCTCGGCGCTGGGCGAGCGGGAGGTCTCCCGGTGGCTCGAACGCGACTTCGAGGCGGCCGAGTCCCGGTACGGCTTTCACGTGACCGCGACGTTCGACGGACGAGTCTTCCAGCGACGGATGATGTCCAACGACGTCGTGACGATCTTCGAGAGCCTCATCCTGTGGTACGCCCAGCACATCGACAGCGACACGCCAGTCGAGGAAATTCTGGGGATCCTCCTGACCGAGACGAACGTCCCCATCACCTACCCGCCGGAGACGCTCGCGCGTGTCCTCAAGGCCACTGATCTCGGTCCCGAGGACACGATCGGTGACCTGTTGGCCGAAATCGACGACGGTTTCGAACTCTGAGCAATGGACAAGGGTATCGGGTCGCTCGGGCCGACCGAACTCGCACAGCTACTACTGATCGCAGCCGTGGTCGTCGTTCTCGTCTTCTCGAGTTCGTTCGTCGGGCTGTCGCTGACACAGTCCGAGTCGACGTCACTCGGAGATGGCAATGCGACCGTCACTGCTGTGTCGGTCGACGTTACGGCCGTCCAGATCACGCCCGGTCGGTTCGGTACCGATGTCTCCTATCTCCGGATCCCGGACGCACAGATCGATATCGACGACCTCGAAGGCCAGCCACGTCTCGTCTATCGAGTCGAAGTTCCGGCACTCGATCTCGACCTCGCAGCGACGAAGCTCATCCAGAATCCGGGACCAACGACCGTTCGACTCTCCGACGCCGCACTCGCGGCCGATCAACTGGATGCCGATAGCTACGAAGGCCGGGTGACAGTCCGCGTGCAATCGTTATCGAGCGATTACACCGTGTTCAACGAGTCGGCGACGATCGAGGTGACATCGTGACACCGCCAGCTGATCGGGACGAAAGCGAGCAGACGCTGACGAACGATCAAGAACGGCCCGTGACCAACATGGGAGACGACAGCACTCAGTTGTCGGCACGTCTCGGGAGGTTCGACCGGTCCCTGAGTGGCCGAATGCGGGCCGCCCGCCGACGTCTCGTGTCCGCGCTGTTTGGGGATCGAATCGGGTTGACGCTGTTTCTCGGTGTCGTCCTGGCGCTGTCTCTGTGTTGGCGGGTCGGCTTTTTTATCACCGACACCTACGCCATCGCGAACACGGTTGTCAACGTCGCAAAGGGGCACTTCAATATTCAGCAGATCGAATACTCACTGACACTGGGGTCACAGCCGGGACTGTATCGAAACGGTTCCCAGGTTTTTGGCCGGAACTACGCGGTGGCGATACTCTCAGTCCCATTCTATTGGATCCTCGAGGGTGCGTCCTCACTGGTCGAGCTCCGACTCGCCCTTGCTGCCGGCTGGAGTTTGCTCGCAGCGGGGTTCGCCTCACAGCTCGGACACGTACTCGACAAACGTCAGGTCGCATTCTGGGGGACGCTGATTGCGCTTGGGGTGTTCGTCTGCAACGTCTGGCTGGCACGCCCACTCGACCCTCACTGGACGGCGCTGCTGGCGCTACAGGTGTCGACGGTGCTGGCAGCGGGTGTCGTCGCCGTCGCGTTGTATCGTTTGCTCGGGGAGCTCCACGACCGGCGCGTCGGCGTGGCCGCGGGACTGCTGTCGACGCTCTCGCTCCCGGTCGCGTTCTGGGCGACGATCCCAAAGCGACACGTTGTCTCGGCGGCACTGATTGCGGTCATCGTATGTGCGTTCGCGCTGAGTCGGCATCCGAAGCGCTCGTCCCTCGTTCGAGCGAGCGCGTACGCGGCTGTCGCCATTCTGGCGTGGCTGCATGCAGCGGAGGCACTCGTCGTGTTCGTCGTGCTCGTACCAGTCGATCTGGCGACGGCCCCGCGAAACGACTGGCGAACACTGAGCATCGTCGCCGCCGTCTTCGCCCTCTCGCTCGCCCCATTTGTCGTGACGAACCTCGCAGTCACCGGCAGTCCATTCGAGACACCACGTATGCTCGATAGCCTCGGCAGCGCGGGCCAGATTGACCCGAACGGCCGTGTGTCGATCAAACCCGAAGAACCACCAACCACCCCAACACCCACCACACCATCAGAACCGACAACGCCAGGGCCGACGGACCCGGGAACTGCGCCACCACCTGATCAGGACGTGGGCCCACTTGGGTGGTTTATCGGGCTCATCGACGGGCTTGTTGCAACTGGGGCCGCGGTATTGGCGGCCGTGCCGGGCCGACTCGGCCGGCTCTGGGAGTTCGTCGACGAAGGGATCTCGATTGTGCTCGGCGATCCCGAACGACTGGGTCACGTCTTCTTCCGCAGCGGCCGGGTTCCGGGCGTCAAGTACGGAATCAATCAGCAGGAAGCGATCGAACTCACAGTTCTGGAGTCGGCACCGATACTGGGGGTCCTGGTCGCGGCACCGCTTCTGTGGGGCCGCCGAATGCTAGCGGCGACACGCGAATCGCTCCGGGCGGTTCCGGCCGCGATCCGCACGAACCCTCGCTATCAGACGGACCTGCTGGCGGGCGGAATCGTCGTGATGTTCACCCTGCTGTATCTCCCCCGGTTGCCGCTGTATTCGCAGATCACCATGCGATATCTGGTTCCCGCGATGCCGGTCGCCCTGTACGGCGTCGCCCGGATTCCGGCCGTTCGGCGGGGGCTCGACGAGAATTTTCAGGAGTTCCTCCGGGCATACGCTGCAGCGTCGGTGATCGGTATCGTCGGCGTCGTCGCCGCGTTCGACTGGATCGAGCCCGCGCTGGGCGAAGCCATGCAGTTCCACGCTCTGTTGAACCTCGTCGTCGCCGGGCTCACGATTGCGGTCGTGGTGGTCGCGATCGTCCGCGAGGACCAGAAAGGTGTAGCCACGGCGATCGGTGCTGCCGGCGGTGCCGGGACAACACTGTTCGTGCTCTCCGGGGTCGAATACTTCACGTACGGCCAGTTCACGTACCCGATAGTCCGGTGGCTGTCGGAACTACTGCCGGTGTTTTAACGCTGGGGAGCGGCCCAGACCGGCGCGAAAGTGTGACAGGCAAACCGCCGCAGTGCTGTGGTATCAATGGCGATAATCCGGCGGAAGCATTTATTTAGCTAATTCCGGTAGACTCAGAGTGACTACTAATGCCTGAAGTATTGATCGCTGACGATTCGGAGTTCATGCGGAACCTCCTGCGAGAGATCCTCGAGGAGGACCACCAGATCGTCGGTGAGGTCGAAAACGGAGTCGAAGCTGTCGAGACGTACAAGGAGAAACGGCCAGATCTGGTGATGATGGACATCGTCATGCCGATCCGTGACGGGATCGAGGCCACGGACGAGATCAAAAATTCCGACCCGAGTGCCAACGTCATCATGTGCACGAGTGTCGGCCAGGAAGAGAAGATGAAAGAGGCAGTCAAGGCGGGGGCGGACGGGTACATCACCAAGCCTTTCCAGAAACCCAGTGTGATGGAAGCGATCGAAGACGTCGTCCCCTCATAGATGAAAGTCGATATCCAGTCGTTAGAGACGTTCAACCAGCTTGCCCACGAGGGCGCAGAGCAAGCGACGGCGTCGATGACCCAGATGACCGGCATCGACGCGATCGTCGACGTGACGAAGATCTCGCTGGTCAATCGAGCCGACGTCGGCGAGGAGCTCGACACCCAGGAGTTCGTCGGCGTCCAGTTCGACTACACGGGCGAACTCGCAGGTGAGACCGTTCTCGTGTTCGATCGTGACTGCAGCGAGTCGATGATCGAAGCGCTGTTGGGCGGGGCCAGCAGCGAGGAGATGGCGAGGAGTGGCGTCAAAGAGATCGGCAACATCATGATGAGTGGGTTCATCGACGGCTGGGCCGATTACCTCGGGACGACGATCGATCACTCCCCCCCGACGTACATCGAAGGCGTCGGCCCGGACGTGCTGCCCGACGCGCCCGAAGGCGACGAGGACGACCACATCTTCGTCTTCAAGAGCCAGATCGAGTGGATGGACGAGTCCCTGGAGTTTTACATCTACATGCTCCCGGAGTACGAGCCACTCGCGGACGTGATGAGTGAGCACGCCGATACCGAGGACGACGCCATCCCGATCGACAAGCTCGAAGTGTTCAACGAGATGACGATGCGCGGGACCGAGACGGCCGCCGAGAACGTCACGATGATGACTGGCATCGAAACCGAGGCGGAAGTCTCCCAGATCAGCTTCGCGCCCATCACCGACGTGCCCAAGCAGGTCGGCAACGAGACGTACGTCGGGACAGTCGTGGAGTTTACGGGTGTGCCGAGCGGGTTCATGATGGTCCTGTTCGACGAGACGTCGGCCAAGAACGTCGCCGAGGCGATGATGCCGGTCGAAGTCGAGGGCGAGGGCCTCACCGAACAACACAAGATGGCCATCGAGGAGTTGGGCAACATCATGACCTCGGGGTTCGTCGACGGCTGGGCGAACGTGCTCCAGACCAGCGTCGATCACACGCCGCCGCGACTGGTCCACGACATGGGGCGGGCGATCATCGACCCGCTGGCCGCCCAGGTCGGCCAACAGCAAGAGCACGCGTTCATCATCGACTCGACGATGCAGACCGATGACATCGAGTTCGAGGCCGAAATCCACGCGCTGCCCAACGAGCAGCAACTCCGTGAAGCACTAGACGAACTGATGGTCGAACGAGCAGACGAGACTGACGCTGATCCCGAAGAGATATTCCAGAAATGAAAGTCTACGGAGGTGAATCGACCGCGACCAGTAACAAGCCCGACCGAATCAAGGTCGGGATCGCCGAGTACGACGTGACGAGAAACGGGGCCGTCCTGACAACCAGTGGCCTCGGGTCGTGTATCGGCGTGGCGGTCCACGACGACCAGGTTTCGGTGTCGGGACTCGTCCACGTCATGCTCCCCTCGGCCGAGGAGATGGACGACGACAATCCCGCAAAGTTCGCCGACACCGGGGTCGAGACGCTGATCGACGAACTCGAATCCATGGGCGGCGATCGCACGAACATGATCGCGAAGATCGCTGGCGGGAGCGACATGCTCGACTTCTCCGAGAGCGGCTCGGGCATCGGCCAGCGCAACGTCGTACAGGTCAAAGAGACCCTCGAGACGTTCGACATCCCCGTCGTCGGCGAAGACGTTGGCGGCGACCACGGCCGCTCGCTGCGATTCGAAGGGACCAGTGGCGATCTGATCGTCAAGAGCGCCAACAAGGACTCACGGACGCTGTGACGGTGAGAAAGATCACCTTTCCAATAATTTTGTGCCAACCCCCGATGTCGTATCCAGATTCCGAGAAGTAACCGCCCTGAACCGCCGGACAGCCGGGCGATCGAGACACACAAACACACGGCCGAAACCCCGAGCAGGCTCCGATTCGCCGGGGTGTCAGACACTTGTTTCTACTTAAAGTGTTCTGAATACACCCATCAGTTATCAAATACGATACTCTAAACGGTACATTGAAGGTTCTGAGCACGGATTTTCATAGTAATGAGCGACTTCGCCACTGTCGTCACACTGCTGAGTCTGGTTGGTGTGGCGACGCCGTTGAGCGAAGGCGCGCCCTGGCTGGCTCGTCCGCTGGTGGCGCTGCCGGTGGATCCGGCCGTCCTGACGCTGTTCTCGGCTGGTATGGTCGGGATGAGCATCAAGAACGTCTTCGACTCGATCCTCTCGGACGACGAGAGCGACGACGACAGCGGCGGCGAGCAGATGGGCGACGGGTCGGGACTGATGGGCGACGAAGCTGGCGACGACGACCTCGGTGGGCTCGGTGGGCTCGACGAGGGTGGCGACGACGAGTTCGGCGACTTCGGCGACGACGAGTTCGGCGACATGGACGGTGGCGGCGGCGCGGACACCGACGAACTCCAGCACCGGCTGGACGAGCTCGAAAACGAGGTCGGGAGTCTCTCCTCGACGGTCAACACGGTACGCAACGAAAACGAACAGATCAGCGAGACTGTCGACGACGTCGAGGAGAACGTCCGAAAGTTGCTGGACATCTACGAGATGGTGACCCGGGGGGTCAACCCCTTTGCCGACGACATCGACGGCGGCGGCCTCGGTGGCGGCGGTGGTGGCGACTCCTTCGGGCTGTTCGACGGCGACGACGAGGAGGAAGAAGAGGAGGAGCTCGACGAGGACATTGCCAACGCCGACGCGGAGGGATTCTTCGACGACGATCTGGTCGAGGACAACGCTGGCGACGAGTTCGGTGGCTCCGTCGAGGACGTGATGGGCGGTGGTGGCGACGGTGGCGGCCCCAGTACCGAGGACGCCTTCGAAGAGGAGTTCGACGACGACTTCGAGATGGACGACGGCGACGACGTGGCGATGGACGACGGCTTCGGTGACGATATGGCGATGGACGATGGCTTCGACGATGACGTGGCGATGGACGACACGAACGAGGACAGCAGTGACGGGGGCGGTGGCGGCAAGTCCTTCCAGGAACTCAAAAGTGAGTACGAATCCGGCGACGCCGAGTGGGCTGAAGGCGAGGAACCCGAGGAGAGCGACGACGAATCTGCGTTCGCAGACGAAGATGCCTTCGACGATGAAGCCGAGCTGGAGGATGTCGACGACGGCTTCGGCGACGATCTCGTCGACGAAGACGAGTCTCCCGAGGGCGACGACCTGGCCGACGACGACCTCTTCGATACGGTCATCGAGGACGAACCGGAAGACGAGGAGACGGTCGAGGCCGCACAGGCGACCGAGCCGGAGCCGGAGCCAGAGCCGGCTCCGGCCGAGTCGGAGTCGGCCCACACCGAGCCTGAGCCGACTGCGGAGCCCAATCCCGAACCGACAGTGACGGAATCGGAGCCGGAATCGGCCGCGGAGACGGACGCCGAGGCCGACCCAGAAACGACAGAGACGACCACGAGTCCCACGGAGTCGTCGGATACGGCGACAAACGACGGCGAGGGCAAACCGTATCTGGCGACCCTGCCGGAGGGCTTCGGGATGGAGTTGATCGTCGTCGAGTGGCTCGAATATCTGGTCGGCGAAGTCGGGATCCGGTCGACGGCCGAAGCGATCGACTACTACGAACGGATCGACTGGATCAGCGAGTCGGTCGCCGACGACCTGCAGGACTATCTGCGTGGATTCGAGGGCCAGAAGACCGACGGAGAGTTGACGATCGATCACCACACCCAATCGTTGAAGTTTATCGGACAGCTCAACGGAGCCAGCCCCGGAATGTCGGTGATGGGGCACCTGTTCTCCGGAGGTGGGTCCGATGGGCTTCAGCGTTAGCGGGTCGGCGGCCATCATCTTCGCCAGCCTGTTCATCGCCTTCGGGATGTTCTACACCGCCTCGGCCAACAGCTTCGAGTCCGTCTCGGACGCCCAGCAGGATCGGACCGACCTGAACCTCGACCAGAAAAATACCGCGATCGACGTCACCAACGCCACCTACAGCAACGGCACACTGACGGTGCGGGTCGACAACACCGGCGGCAGCTATCTGACCCTGGAGGGGACGTCGATCCTCGTCGACAACGACCTCCAGACGGGGTGGCGCTCGGGCGCGGCAGTCGACGGCGACGGGAACACTGACCTGTGGACGCCCGGTCAGCGTCTCGAACTGTCGCTGTCGCTGGACGCGGCTCCGAGCCGGGTCAAAGTCGCCACCAAGACCGGGATCTCCGACACGGAGGTGGTCAGCTAATGGGATTCAGTGTCAGCGGTTCGTGGGTCCTGCTCTTCGTCGGCACGTTCGCAGCGTTCGGAACGCTCTACTCAACGACGGCGAACACGGCCGAACAATACGAAGACAACCGCGAGTTCCAGCGCGAGCACCTAGCAGAGATCCAGGGAACAGCGCTCTCGATCACGTCGGTCTCGCTGGCCGACGGCGTGAGTTGCGGCGTCAACGTCAGCGTCGAGAACACCGGTGAGACGACGCTTTCCATCGACGAAACCGACCTGCTATACGACAACGAGTATCAGGTCGGCTGGCAGTCGAATGCCGAAGTCAATGGCGACGGCTCGACGGACATCTGGCGACCCGGTCAGACGCTCTCGATCAGCGACGACGACCTGCTGGAAGCTCCTGACCGGATCAAGGTCGTCTCCGGACCAGGCGTCGCCGACACGACGGAGGTGACGGGGCTGCTATGCTGACCGACAGCCGCCGCGCGCCATCGACGGCCGCAGCGACCGAGGAGGTGAGCCACCATGGCTAGCGTTTCGGCGTCGCACCTGATCCTGTTCATCGCCTCGATTCTGGTGGCCGCCTCCGTCGCGGGCGTGCTGACGAGCACGGTCGGCGATCTGAGCAACGCGATTGACGACACGGGTCTGCAGGTCAGCGACGACGTCCGGACCGACATCGAGATCATCAGCGACAGCGGCTCGAATGCCGTCTACAACGCGAGTTCGGAGACCATCACGCTCTACGTCAAGAACACGGGATCATTGCAGTTGGCCGCAGACAGTAACACGATGGACGTGCTGGTCGACGGCCAGTACGAGACGGATGTGACCGCCACGCTACTCGAGGATTCCATCACGTGGGATTCGGGCGACGTCGTCCGCCTCGACATCAGCAAGAGTCTGGCGACCAACGAGGACCACCGGGTCCAGTTGACCGTCAACGGTGACGAGGAGGTGTTCCAGTTCAACACATGAGTGTCGCTACTAACGATCTCTTCTCGCTCGGCCTGGACGAACGGGACCGACTGAACAAGGAACTCGGCGGCGGCATCCCGCCCGGAAGTATCGTCCTCGTCGAGGGGGACTACGGGGCTGGCAAGTCCGCCATGAGCCAGCGCTTTGCCTACGGCCTCTGTGAGACCGGCCACCGTGTGACGATGCTCTCGACCGAGCTCACAGTGGGGAGTTTCCTCGATCAGATGCACAGTCTGAACTACGGGATGGTCGAGCACATGCTCGACGAGAACATCCTCTTCTTGCACGCCGACATCGGCGACTCGAACAACTTCTCCTCGGACAGCGACGACAGCGACCGCAAGGACCTCCTGCGACGGCTGATGGAAGCCAACGTCATGTGGGACGCCGACGTGATCCTTGTCGACACCTTCGACGCCATCCTCCGCAACGACCCCAAGTTCGAGGCCCTCGTGCGAAAGAACGAGGAACGCCAGGCCGCCCTGGAGATCATCTCCTTTTTCCGGGAGATCATCGCTCAGGGCAAAGTCATCGTCCTGACCGTCGACCCCTCGACGCTGGACGAGGACGCGATCGGGCCGTTCCGGTCGATCGCCGACGTGTTCTTGGAGCTGGAGATGATAGAAGTTGGTAACGACGTCCGCCGGCAGATCTCGGTCAAACGGTTCGCCGGCATGGGCGAGCAGGTCGGTGACACCGTCGGGTTCTCGGTTCGCTCGGGCACTGGCATCGTCATCGAATCACGGAGTGTTGCCTAACCATGACCGAACAAGGACGCCCGAAACCGTCGGACGAACTCCGCCAGTACGCAGCCAAACGACCACACCTGCGTGATCATTTGAAGAAATTCAAGCAGATCACCGGCGAGTTCCCGATGTTCGTCGACGAGGCCAAAGGCGAGTACGAGACCAACCGCCCCAACATCCTCTATCCCGTCGGCGGCCCCATCTTCTGTCACATCTACGGCGACGTCGGCCAGGACATGAAGTACTACGCCATCGAGCCGGAGCTGGCCGACGAAGAGCAGATCGTCTTCAACAAGGTCCGGGATCGACTGCTCGAACGCAGCGTCAACAAGCCCGCACCGACCGACGAGGCCGAGTACGACGACCGCATCGAGGAGCTCCTTCAGGAGACGACCCACGTCAAGAAAAACGAGGGCGGTAACGGCGTCCTGAGTCGGTTGTCGAACCTCGGCTCGATCGGCAAAGTCGACGTCAAACCCGAAACCTACGAGAACATTCGCTACCGACTCAACCGGGACATCGTCGGACTCGGCCCGCTCGAGCCGGTCATGCGCGACCCCGCGAACGAGGACATTCACGTCATCGGGCGCGACGAGTGTTACGTCGATCACGGCGTGTTCGGCATGCTCGAAACCACCGTCGAGTGGCAGAGCAAGGAGGATTTCGACCAGTGGCTGCGCAACATGGGCGAGCGAATCGGCGATCCTGTGTCGGACAGCGACCCCATCGTCGACTCGACGCTGCCCGATGGCTCGCGTCTGAACCTCATCTATTCGGACGACGTCTCTGTCAAAGGCCCCAGCCTCACCATCCGACAGGGCGACGAGACGCCGCTGTCGATCTTCCAAATTACCAAATGGGGCACGCTCAGCCCGCAACTGTCGGCGTATCTGTGGCTCTGTCTCGAAAACGAGCAGACGGTGTTCGTCGTCGGGGAGACTGCATCAGGGAAGACCACGACGCTGAACTCCATCATGGCGTTCATTCCGCGGGACCACAAGATCTACACAGCAGAGGACACCGCCGAGGTCCTGCCGCCCCACGACACCTGGCAGCAACTGCTCACTCGGGAGGGTGACGAGGACTCCGGCGGCACAGGCGTGGACATGTTCGACCTGGTCGCGGCCGCACTACGTTCTCGCCCCGACTACATCATCGTGGGCGAGGTTCGTGGTGAAGAGGGTCGGATGGCCTTCCAGGCCGCTCAAACCGGCCACCCCGTGATGTTGACCTTCCACGCGAGCGACATCGTCTCGATGATCCAGCGCTTTACCGGCGAGCCGATCAACGTCCCCGAGACGTTCATGGACGTCGCCGACGTGGCACTGTTCCAGAACCGCGTCAAGCAAGGCGACAAGGTCCTTCGTCGAGTCACTTCGGTCCAAGAGATCGAGGGCTACTCCAAGGAGATGGACGGGGTCATCACCCGACAGACGTTCTACTGGGACCCCGTCGAGGACGAGATCGTCTTCCAGGGGATGAACAACTCCTACGTGCTCGAAGAACAGATCGCGACCCTGCTGGGCTACGAGGACACCCGGGACATCTACAACGATCTGCAGTTCCGGGCGGACCTCATCGAACGGGCGATCCAGGAGAACATCCTCGGCTACCACGAGGTCAACGAATTCATCCAGAACTACCAGCGTGACGGCCTCGAAGGTATTCCCTTCGACATCCACCGCCCAGACTGATGGCGACCAAAGACTCTGCGTCAGGGGATCTCTCTCTGTCGAGCACCTTCGCAGGACTGCTCGATTCCTATCGGCAGATGGACATTCCGCTGCAGCGGTATCTCCTGACGATCCTGTTGCCGGCGGTCGTATTTTTCTTCGTGACGATGATTGCCGCGTTGGTTCTGGACCTCCCCGCGGTGGCGACAGTCCCGATGCCGCTTCTGGGCATGCTGATGCTCGTGACGGCGGTCTTCTACCCGAAAATCCAGCTCTCTCAGCGCAAGCGCGAGCTCAACAACCGGTTTCACCTGATGGTCACGCACATGACCGTTCTCTCGACGACGAAGATCGATCGTATGGAAGTCTTTCGGGCGCTGGCCGAGGAAGACGAGTACGGCGAACTCGCCACCGAGATGGGCCGAGTCGTCGAGCTCGTCGACACCTGGAACCAGAGTCTGGACGACGCGCTTCGTCGGCGTGCCAAGCAGGTCCCCAGCGACACCCTCTCCGATTTCTTCGATCGGCTGGCGTACAACCTCGGCGCAGGCCAGGCCCTGGAGGACTACCTGGTCAGCGAGCAGGACATGATCATCGAGAACTACACGACGGTCTACGAGGGGACGCTCGGGAATCTGAACGTCATGAAGGACCTCTACCTGTCGATGATCCTCTCGATGACGTTCGCGCTGGTGTTCGCGGTCGTCCTTCCGGTGCTGACGGGAACGGACCCCACGATGACCGTCAGCGCCGTCATTCTCCTCTTCATCTTCGTGCAGACAGGCTTCTTTATCGCGATCCGCTCGATCGCCCCCCACGACCCGATCTGGTTCCACCCAGATGAGTACCCCTCACCAGTCGACGGCCGACTGAACAAGATGTTCGCGATCGGGATCGGGCTGTCAGTCCTGCTTACGTTTATCACCTACGGCGGCCGGATGGGAATCAGCCCCATCACGCTCGGCATGATTCTCCCGTTCTGGTCGACACCCCCGCTGCCGATGTACGCGGCCGTTCCGATCACGCCACTGCTCATCCCGGGGATAGTGATCCGGGCCGAAGAACAGCGGATCCAGGGCCGTGACGATGAGTTCCCCAGTTTCATCCGTGGACTCGGAGCGACCGAAGGTGCGAAACAGTCGACGACCTCGACGGTCCTGAAGACGCTCCGGAAGAAGGACTTCGGCCCGCTCACCCCGGACATCGACAACCTCTACAAGCGGTTGAACATGCGAATCGAACCCGCCAGCGCGTGGCGACATTTCACTGCCGAATGTCGCTCCTACCTCATCCAGACGTTCTCGGAGATGTACCTCGTGGGCCGCGGAATGGGTGGCGACCCCAAGCAACTGGGCGAACTCATCGCCGAGAATATGAATCAGGTCCTCCAGTTGCGCCAGCAGCGCAAACAGGAGACGACGACCCTGATCGGCCTCCTCTATGGTATCACCGCCGCCTCGACTTTCGCCTTTTTCATCGGGCTGCAGGTCGTCAATCTCCTCACCGAGTTGAGTCTCAACCTCCAGGGGAGCAGCGAGTTCGACGCCGCGTCGCTGATCAACACCAGCGTCTACAACATTCCGTTCATCGAGTTCCTGCTGATCATCATCGTCGTCTTCAACGCCCTGCTGTCGGCGCTGATGATCCGCACGCTCGACGGCGGCCACAAGATGAACTCCTACATGCACTTCGTCATCCTCACGTGGCTGGGCGCGCTCACCGCAATCTTCACGAAGTGGATGGTCACGCAGTTCCTCGGGATCTGACGCCGACAATCCGCTTTGGCAACCGTTAAAAGCCGCGATGTGAAAGGACGTGTACGGATGAGCGAGAGCCAACAGAAGCGGCGGCAAAAGTGCATCTCCTGTGGGATCAACATCTCAGGGACCAACGCCGCTGCGTTCAAGTGCCCCGATTGCGGGCACCAGATCTACCGCTGTGCGAAGTGCCGCAAGCAGAGCAACCTCTACAAGTGCCCCGACTGCGGGTTCACCGGACCATAACCATGGGAAAAGTCGCTGCCAAGATCAAAGTCATGCCGCAGAGCCCGGACATCGACCTGGACGCCCTCCAGGACCGTCTCGAAGCAGCCCTCCCCGAGGGCGCGAAGATCAACGGCTTCGAGCGTGACGACGTGGCCTTTGGCCTCGTCGCACTGCTCCCGACCGTGATCGTCCCCGACGAGTCCGGCGGCACCGAAGCCGTCGAAGAGGCGTTCGGCGAGGTCGAAGGCGTCGAGAGCGTCTCCGTCGAGAACGTCGGTCGCGTCTGATTCTTAAGAGAGTCGTCTCACCGCGGGTCGGTCACGGGACTACTGCGGCCCACGGCGGGCGTGGAACGCACGTTTTATATGGCCGACCGGACTACCGAACGCCAAGAATGCCCAGTTCGAACGGTCCACTCAAGGGAACACGAAACAAGCTCAAGAACAACCCCCGCGACCGGGGAACCTCGCCGCCCCAGCGCGCCGTCCAGCAGTTCGAGGACGGCGACACCGTCCACCTCGCGATCGACCCCAGCGTCAACGAGGGTCGATTCCACCCGCGCTTCAACGGCCACACCGGCACCGTCGTCGGCAGCCAGGGCAAGGCCTACCAGGTCCAGATCACGGACGGCGGTGTCGAAAAGACGCTGATCGTCAAGCCCGCCCACCTCCGGCGACAGGAGTAAGCGATGACGATCTTCAAAGAGATCGTCGACGAGGAGTACCTGACCCTCGCGGAGGCGAAGGAACACCTCGAAGACATCGAGCGCGAGCGTGCACTCGACGAGGATCGAGAGATGCGTTACGAACTCACGCGGGCGGTCGAGCACGTCAACCGCTTCACGACGCTCGACATCGAGGAGTCCGAAGCGTTCGTCGAAGAACTGCAGGATCTGGAGAAGATCGACGAGGCGACCGCCTACAAGATCGCCAACCTCCTGCCACAGGACCGGGACGAGCTGCGTGCCGTCTTCGCCCAGGAGCGCTACTCGCTGTCGGGCGAGGAACTCGACGACGTGCTCAACGTCGTCGCGAAGTACGTGTAGTGCGACCCGCCGCCTTTTAAGTGCGTTCTCACCGTAGCACCCCAACATGAGTTCCGGTCACCGCGACGACGACGCAGAGAGTGCCCCCACGGCAGTCGTTCTCGACTATCTGCCCCACGGGCGCTCGGACGACGAGCGGCCACAGTACGAGAAAGAGCCGCTCGCCTTCGCCGTCTCGACCGACGAGTTTCGACTGTACGAGATGGTTCTGGCCGACGACGCCGACATCTCGATCGGCGACCGGGTTCCCGTCGACCGCGGTGACGGAGTCGAACGGCTCCACGAGGTCGACTACAGTGATATCCCGGGCGGTGCCCAGTCCGAACTGGAGTACGTGATCGAAGACATCATCGACGCCGACACCCAGCGGTTCGTCGACTTCTACAACGACGCTCAGCCGATCACGACCCGTCTGCACGCGCTGAACCTCCTGCCGGGGATCGGCAAGAAACTTCGCAACAACATCCTCGACAAACGCAAGCGCCGCCCCTTCGAGAGCTTCGACGATCTGGAAGCACGCGTCAGCGGCCTCCACGACCCCAAAGAAGTGTTGGCCGAGCGGATCCTCGAAGAGTTGAAAGAAGACGATCTCAAGTATCGTATCTTCGCCCAGCGCGAGAGCGAGTAGTATGGACGAGGCTGATCTTCGCGACCCCGACGCGCTGCTTGCTCGTGCCGGTCTACGTGGCGACCCGAACCGCGACCAGCACTTTCTGGTCGACGACCGCGTCCTCGATCGTCTGCCGAGTTACGCGACCGAGGTCGACGCCGACCTCTCCCACGTCCTGGAGATCGGCGCGGGCAACGGCGCGCTCACCGACCGACTGCTCGCAGTCGCCGAGCACGTCACCGCAATCGAACGCGATCCCGACCTGGCGGCGTTCCTCCGCGAGGAGTTCGCCGAGGAGATCGACGCCGGCCGCCTGACCGTGATCGAGGGCGACGCGCTGGACGTCGACCTGCCCGATTTCACGGCGTCGATCTCGAACCTGCCCTACGGCGTCTCCAGCGAGATTGCCTTCCGACTGTTGCCCCGCGACGTCCCGTTGATTCTGATGTTCCAGCAGGAGTTCGCCGAACGGATGGCCGCCGATCCCGGAACGAGCGAGTACGGCCGGCTCTCGGTGACAGCGGGCCACTACGCCGACGTCGAGGTGGTCGAGCCTGTTCCCAAGGAGGCGTTCTCGCCGCCGCCGGCCGTCGAGAGTGCGGTCGTCCGGGCGCTGCCACGCGATCCTGACTACGAAGTCCCCAGCGACGAGGTGTTCATGGACTTCGTCAAGGCGGTGTTCACCCAGCGCCGGAAGACGATGCGCAACGCGATCCGCAACACTGGCCACATCTCGGGGCTGGACGATCCCGACGCGGTAGTCGAAGCCGCCGAAGAGTCACTGATGAGCAAACGGGCAGGTGACGTCACGCCCGCCGAATTCGCGAAACTGGCACGCCTCGCGGTCGAGGTGGGCGAGCCGTGAGCACGGCCCGGATTGCACCAGTCGAGATACCGCTCTCTGTCGTCGGCCAGCTATTTGCGACGCCGACCGAGCGGTGGCTGGGAACCGCAGCGGTGCTGGTCGGCGTGCTCCTCGCCAGTTGGGCGATTCGCCAGATCGGGCTCACACTCCGGGATCGCTACGATCCCCGGGGAAGCATGCTCGAAGCCGCGCAAGCAGCGCTGATCGTCGTCCTCTCGGCGGGGGCGATCGCCGCCGTCCTGAACATCTGGGACGCCAGCGCGGAGGCGACAGCCATCTCCGAGGTGTTCGATCCCAGCCCGACGACGGTCGTTCGGGCGCTGGTGTCGCTCCTGTTGCTGCTGGGAGCGTGGGGTGCGACAGTGTTCGCCAAGCGACTCATCAACGTCGTTTTCGAGGAACACGACGCGTTCTCGCGCCACCAGCGGGAGGTCGGCTATCACGTCGTTCAGCTCTCGTTGTACCTGCTCGCGCTCGTCGCCGGCGTCGCCGTCTGGGGGATCGATCTCTCGGACATCCTGCTCGGGGCCGGCTTCCTGTCGGTCGTCTTCGGACTCGCGGCCCGGCAGACGCTGGCGTCGGTGCTCGCAGGCTTCGTCCTGCTGTTCGGTCGGCCGTTCGACATCGGCGACTGGGTCGCCGTCGACGAACACGAGGGGGTCGTCACCGACGTCTCGATCTTCAACACCGAGATTCGAACGTTCAACGGGGAGTACGTCACCGTCCCCAACGACGTCGTCACCTCGAAAAGCCTCGTCAATCGCTCGCGCCGGGGCCGCCTCCGGATCGACGTCGAGGTCGGCGTCGACTACGACGAAGACGTCGACCAGGCCCGCGAGCTGGCGACAGAAGCCATGCGCGAACTCGACAGCGAGGAGATCCGCGACCGCCCCCAGCCCAGAACCGTACTCACGGGATTCGGCGACTCGGCAGTCGTGATGGAACTTCGGTTCTGGGTCGACGATCCGACGGCCGAGCGACGCTGGAACGCCCAGACTGATGTCGTGAGTAGCGTCAAAGACGCCTTCGAAGAGGGCAAGGTGACGATCCCATTCCCCCAGCGGACCCTCAGCAGTCGCCCACAGGAGGGGCTCCAGTTGCAGGGTGAGAGCCGAATCGTCTCCGAGTCTGGTGAGGACGATGCGTGAGGGGGCTGGTGAGACAGCATGAGCGAGGAGCTGCCGTCGCTGGCCGAGCGTCGTGACCTCGAACAGGTGTACCAGCCGGCCGAGGACTCACATCTACTGGCCGAGGCTGCTCGCGAGAGCATCGATGGGGGTGAACGCGCACTCGATGTCGGAACCGGCTCGGGCTACGTCGCGAGTGCACTGGCCGAGGCTGGTGCCGAGGTCGTCGCGACCGACGTGAATCCGCTGGCGTGTCAGCAGGCACACGAGGACGGCATTCCGGTCGTCCAGGCCAACCTCGCCGACCCCTTCCAAGAGTCGGTGTTCGATCTCGTGACGTTCAATCCACCCTACCTGCCGACGCCACCGGAGGAAGCGATGAACGACTGGATGGAACAGGCGCTGTCGGGCGGCGAGAGCGGCCGCGAGGTGATCGAACCGTTCCTGGAGACTGTCGGTCGCGTGCTCGCGCCGGGGGGGCGTGTTCTCCTGCTCGTGAGCACGCTCACGGACGTCGAGGCCGTCGAGAAACTGGCGACCGGCGCCGGCTTCAGCGCGCGAGACGTTGCCGACGAGTCCCACCCCTTCGAGCGGCTGGTTGTCCTCGAACTCCGCCCGTGAGACGTTCATCCAATTATTTCTGGTCGAACGTGTCTGATCTGTACCACAGATGTTACGTAGTCTGGATGTCACTATAGGAAAGTACGGAGCCGGGCATGGGGACAGTCATCGACGTTCACGAGTCGGGTAAGACAGCCCTGGACGCTACGACAGACGACCGTCTGAACGGGCAGTATCTGGCCGAAGACCCCCTCTCGGCATCAATTGGTGAGGACGAACAGGTAGCATTCGTCATCATGAACAAACGCGGCGGGGTGACCGTCGAGCGCGGAGCCGACAGCGAGACCTACAAGCCGGGTAGAAACTACCGGACGCTGATCGCGGTGACCGACGTGCGGCTGCTGATCGCGGTCGGCGGTGCGGGTGACAGCGGCGACCGGATCGTCTCGGTCCCGCTGTCGACGATCACCGGCGTCGATACCGAACAGAGCTTTCTGGGCGGGGCGCTCGTCGTCGCGACCGACGCAGGCGAGCAGTGGTCGATTCCGTGTCGAGGCGACCTCGAACCCGTCGCGTCGTATCTCCAGCGCGCCAAACAGGCCTGGTCGAAGGCCGACCGACTGCTGTCGGAGGTCGACGAGCGGATCGCGGCGGCAGAGGGCCGTCTCGAAGACGACGACTACGAGGGAGCACGCGAACTGGCCGACGACGCAATCTCGGTCGTTGCACACGCTCGCGAGGAACTCACGACTGCCGAGATGGGTCGTGGTGTCCTCGCGAACGCCGATTTCGAGCAACGAGAGGCGTCGATCCGGACGATTCAGCGACGGGTCCATACTGGAGTCGCCGATACGCAACGCAAACTGGCACAGGATGCCAGCGAATCGGGGCAGTACCGCACGGCCCGCGACCACTTCGAGCGTGCCAGTGACGCCTGCGAGCGAGCGATGGCGATCGACGCCGACGAGTCCACCGACGACGAGTTAGCAGATCGGCGGGCCGAGATCGAACGCGAGTTAGCGGCGCTCGAACGCGCGCCTGCCGCGGCCGCGGCCGCCGCGCTCGAAGACGCCCACGAAATCGACGATCCCGACGAACGAGCAGCGGCACTGGAGCGGGCACTCGACACCCAGCGCGACCTGCTGGGGCTGTGCTGGGGCCCGCAGGCGGCCTTCGAAGGCGACCCCGAGCAGATCCGCGAGCGAATCGTCGACATCGTCGACGAGATCGTCGCCGCCCGACTCGACGCGGTCAGGCAGTCGCTGGTCGCAGCCGATCGGCTGGCCGTCCGTGATCGACCCGAGCAGGCCCGCACAGAGTGCGATCGAGCCGCCGAGCAACTCGACGCGGCGCGCGAGGTCGCCCGCGAGCTAGTGCCCGACCGCATCGAGACGATCGACACCTGGGCCGAAACGATCGACGAACAGCGCGCCAGAGTCGAAGACGACGGGGCCGCAGTGTCGGCCGACGAGGCCAGCGTGAGTGGCAATGTCGCGACGGCGACCGGATCAGCGAGCACTGAATCAGCCGAGCCGACCGACGGGGTCGTCGCTGGGGCGGCGACAGTCCAGGAGGTGGCCGCCAGCGAGGACGACGCCACAGGAGCGACGGTAGATCGCCCACAGGGCGAACACGAATCGCTAGAAGAGAAGGTGGCAGCGCTCGATCAGTCGTCGTTCACCCGCCTGATCGCTGGCGTCTGGCGCGAACTGGGCTGGCAGACGACGGCGTTCACCGAATCGGTCGACCAGTACGACGTGATGGCCACGCGTGCCCAGCCAGTCGAACTCCGCATGCTCGTCTGGGCAGTCCATTGCCCGGAAAGCGGACTCGATACGGCGCTCGTCGACCGATGCGCGACAGACCGCGCGAACGTCGACCGCGCCGACGTCGCCGCGCTCGTGACGACCGGGTCGGTCCCCGAGACAGTCCGCGAGCGCGCGAGCGAACACAATGTCAAACTCCTCGAGCGTGAGGAGCTGGTGACCCTGATCGAACGCGAGGAACTGGACCATCTCGTCGACGACCTCCAAGTATAATTACCGCAGGGCATTTTCCGAAGTAGTAAATATTAAAGCTCGTCATTTCGTAGCCTTCCCTAATGACGGACATCGTATCCACGACACTGGGTTTGTATCCGTTGCCGGATCGGGCAAAAGACGACCTTTCGGGGCTGAAGGGCCACCAGAAAGACGACCTGATCAGCGGTGACGAGGGCGAGGAGATCGTGAGTGTCTACGACGACGCGCGCGAAGACGTGATCGGGAGCCAGCAGTCCGCTGGTCTGGACCGGATCGTCGAGGGGCAACTGCGCTGGGACGACATGCTGGCACACCCGCTGGCGGTCCACGACAGCGTCGATACCCGCGGGATCGTCCGCTACTACGACAACAACAACTTCTATCGCGAGCCGGTCGTGACTGACGCACTCTCGAAAGACGGCGGCGACGTCGCTGCGGATCTCGGTGCGGCAGCCGATCTGGTCGACGACGAGGATCTGCAGGCTGTGCTGCCGGGCCCCTACTCGCTCGCGGATCTGGCGACCGACGAGCACTACGAGGACGACGCCGACTTCCTCGATGCCGTTGCCTCGTTCCTCCGCGAAGAGGTCGCCGAGTTCCCCGACGTCGAGACGCTGTTCCTGCTCGAACCGTCGCTTGTCACTGACGCACCTGGTGACGGCACGGACGAGCGGGCCAGCGAGGCCATCGATTCGGTCGCCAGTGCCGCTGACGCTGAGGTCGTCGTTCAAACTTACTGGGGCGCACTCGAGGAGAAGGTCCACGCCCACCTGCTCGACGCCGACATCGACGCCGTGGGCTACGACTTCGTGACCGACCACGAGGCCAACCTCTACAACATCAACGAGTACGGCACGAAAGACGATATCTCGCTCGGACTCGTGGACGGCCAGAACACGCTGGTCGAGTCGCCGGGTGAGATCCGCGAGCGGATCGACTGGGTCGACGAGCAGACGACAAACGACTTCGAGACGATCTACGCGACGCCCAACACCGAGCTGTTCTACCTGCCGGTGAACAAGTTCGAGGAGAAGCTGCAGGCACTCGCAGGCGTCGCTGAGGTCGAGGAGGTGCAAGCATGAATACACGAGAACAGTTCCGACCGGAGGATCACGAGAACGACCACTTCCTGCTGACGACCGTCGTGGGCTCGTACCCCAAGCCAAAGTGGCACGATCGAGCCCGAGAGCTCTTCGAAGACGAGGATTCGGACTTCGATGTCGAGGACTGGGAGGAGTCCAAAGACGACGCCGCCCGGCTCATCACCGAAGAACACGAGCGAGCCGGTGTCGACGTCATCACCGACGGCGAGATGCGCCGCAACGAGATGGTCGAGTACTTCGCCCATCGGATCGACGGCTACGACTTCAACGGCCGGGTCAAGGTCTGGGGCCACAACTACTTCGATAAGCCCTCTGTGGTGGACGAAGTCGAGTACGACGAGCAGTGGCTCGTCGAAGAGTTCAAATTCACTGACGACGTCGCCGACGCTCCCGTCAAGGTCCCGATCACCGGGCCCTACACCCTCGCGTCGTGGAGTTTCAACGAGGTCTACGACGACGAAGAACAGCTGACCTACGCGCTGGCTGACCTGGTCAACGAGGAGATCGACGCGCTGGTCGAGGCCGGTGCTCGCTACATCCAGATCGACGAGCCCGCGCTGGCGACGACGCCGGACGATCACGCCATCGTCGGCGAGGCCCTCGAACGGATCGTCGACGACGTGCCCGAGGACGTGCGCCTCGGACTGCACGTCTGTTACGGCGACTACTCGCGGATCTACCCCGAGATCCTGGACTACCCCGTCGAGGAATACGACCTCGAACTGGCAAACGGCGACTACGAGCAACTGGATGTCTTCAAGAACGACGAGTTCACCGAGGACTTCGCGATGGGTGTCGTCGACGTCCACACCGCCGAGGTCGAGTCCGTCGAGGAGATCAAAGAGAACATCAAGAAGGGCCTGGAGGTCGTCCCGCCCGAGCGACTCACCGTCTCACCGGACTGCGGTGTCAAGCTCCTGCCCCGCGAGGTCGCCTACGGCAAGATGGAGAATATGGTGAAAGCGGCCCGCGAGATCGAGGAAGAGCTGGACGCTGGCGAAATCGACGTCGTGGCTAGTGACGCAGCTACCGCAGACGACTAGCGAGACTCCGACCAGCGGGAGGAGTCTCGAAGATTGCGAGCGGGGAGGAACGACCCGCGAGCAGCGAGACTCCGAGTGCAGCGAGGAATTTTGGAGAGAGCGAACGAGGAGCGCTAGCGACTCGTGAGCACCAGCATACGCCGAACGCAGTGAGGCGTTTCACCGGAACCGAGCGGAGTGAAGTTCCAGGTGTTTTTCCCCAAGTTTTTACGACGCGGGTCGCGGGCGTCGCCCGCGACCGGGTGACGTTGCGGCGAAGCCGCAACGCTGTGCCCACAGCGCGCCGAAGGCGCACGAGGACACCCGAGGAAGTAAAACGTGGTATGATCAGGCATGATAACTGAGGGGGCACGTTTAATCTTCCGGCGCTATCGTACAGAGATATATGGCTTCAGATACGGGTGGCTCCGGCGATGGGTTCGGAGCCGCGAGCACTGCCGATGTCGACGCGGCCGAACTCGGCAGCGCGATCGACGAACTGTTGCGCGCCTCCGAGAACGTCTCGCAGAGCTCACAGCAGATCAGCGACCTCGCACAGGAACAGTCCGACAACATGCGCGAAGTCGCGGGCGAGGTCTCGAACCTCAGCGCGACCGTCGAGGAGGTCGCGTCCAGTGCCAACGAAGTCAAAGCCGTCAGCCAGCAGGCCCGACAGCTGGCAAACCAGGGCCGCGATGTCGCCGACGAGGCGATCACGGCGATGGAGGCGGTCGACGAGGCCAACGACGACGTCTCCGACGACGTCATCCAGTTGCGGGATCGGATCGACGAAATCGACGAGATCGTCGACGTGATCAACGACATCGCCGACCAGACCAACATGCTGGCGCTGAACGCCTCTATCGAAGCCGCTCGCGCGGGCGAAGCCGGCGAGGGATTCGCCGTCGTCGCAGACGAGGTCAAGAGCCTGGCCGAGGAGTCCCAGCAGAACGCCGCCGAGATCGAAACGATGGTGAGCGACATCAAGAGTGACACCGAAGACACCGTCGAGTCGATCAAGGAAGCCAACGAACAGGTCGAGTCGGGGATCGACCAGGTCGGCGAGGCCGTCGGGATTCTCAAGAAAATCGACCAGGCGGTCAAGGAGGCCGCCCAGGGTGCCGAGGAAGTCGCCGAAGCCACCGACGACCAGGCCGCCTCGACCGAAGAAGTGGCGAGTATGGTCGATCAGACCGCCGAGTCCGCCGACCGGGTCGCCAGCGAGATCGAAGAGATCGCCGCCGCCAACGAACAGCAGGCGGCGAAGGTCAACGAGATTCAGAGCATGATCAGTCGGCTCGATCTGGAGTAACCCCCGCTTCTTTGAACCATCCCATCCAGCCACAGATCGCTCGGCTCGCGGTGCGTGACCGCGTGGATGACCCGTCGGAGAGAGACACATGAACGGCATCGCCGTCTCGTCACCGATGCCCGAGCGGATTCACGTGTTGCACGTCGACGACGAACCTGGTCTCGGTGAGGTAGTCGCGACGTTTCTCGAACGCGCGGACGACCGACTCGAGGTCGAGACGGCGACGAACGCCAGTGAGGGCCTCGATCTGCTTGCCGAACACGAGTTCGACTGTGTCGTCTCGGACTACGACATGCCCGGACAGAGCGGCATCGACTTTCTCGAGACGATCCGATCGGGGCGTCCGGATCTCCCGTTCATCCTCTACACTGGCAAGGGATCCGAGGAGGTCGCCAGTAACGCGATCACAGCCGGTGCGACCGATTATCTCCAGAAAGGGAGTGGGACGGACCAGTATACCGTGCTGTCGAACCGAATCGTCAACGTGGTCGAACGCGAGCGCGCCCGGGCCACGATGGGGAAAGTCCAGCACCTGTTTTCAGAGTTGGCCAATCGTGCGACGGACGTGCTCTGGCTCTTCTCGCACGACTGGGAGTCTCTCGTCTTCATCACCGACGCCTACGAAGAGATCTACGGACAGCCACGCGAAACCCTCGAAGCGGATCCCCAGGCGTTTCTCGAGGTCGTCCACCCGGACGATCGAGGATACGTTCGGCGAGCGATGCAGACGCTCTCGAATGGCGAGTCGATCGATATCGAATATCGGGTGAACAAGTGTGAAAGCTATAATCGCCACGTGTGGGTCAAAGCAGATCCGATCACGGACGCTAGCGGGGAAGTCACACATATCGGCGGTTTCACTCGCGATATCACCGACCGTACGGAACGCGAACACGAACTCGAACGGGTCCGTGACCTCTTCGAGAAGACCGAACGCATCGCCGACGTCGGCGGGTGGGAGATTGATACCGAGACGATGGCAGTCTTCTGGACCCAGAACCTCTTCGAGCTGCTGGGAGTCGACTACGACGAGGAACCACCGCTGGAGGAAGCACTCGAAATCTACCACGAGGACGACCGGCCAATCATCGAGGAGGCTATCGAGGCCGCCCTCGAGGAGGGTGAGCCGTTCGACGTCGACGTTCGGTTTCGAGCACCGGACGGTGAGGTTCGCTGGCTCAGAGTACGGGGCATTCCGACCGTCGAGGACGGAACCGTCGTAACGCTCCGGGGCGCTGCGCAGGACATCACCGATCAGAAACAGTACGAGCAAACGTTAGAAGAGCAAAACGAACGGCTCGACGAGTTCGCGAGTGCTGTCTCACACGACATTCGAAACCCATTGAATGTCGCCGATGGGCATCTCGAGTTAGCTCGTGAGGAATGTGACAGCGAGCACCTCCAGGGCGTGGCCCACGCACACGACCGGATGGAGACACTCATCGACGACATGCTGTCGCTCGCACGCGAGGGCGGGCAAGTCAGTGACCTGGAGACGGTAGATCTGGGGATAGTCGTCCAGAGCTGCTGGCAACACGTCGAAACCGCGGCGGCGACACTCCGGACGCCGACTGACGTGACGATCGAAGCCGACCGGAGCCGTCTCCAGCAACTGCTGGAAAACCTCATCCGAAACGCCGTCGAGCACGGTGGCCGGGACGTGACCGTTACAGTCGGTGAACACGAGGGCGGATTCTACGTCGAAGACGACGGTGTCGGGCTACCCGAGGATGCCCGTGAGAACCTGTTCAAGCTCGGCTATTCGACGACAGCGGACGGGACTGGCTTCGGACTCTCGATCGTCGAACAGATAGCCGAGGTTCACGGCTGGGAACTCACGATCTGTGATGGGGCTGGCGGTGGCGCACGGATCGAAATCACCGGCGTGGCGTCTCGATAGCGGACTGTCGGAGCGGTTGCTGCGTAGGGCGCACCTTCTAGTTCCTGGGGGACATCCATACGGTATGGCAACCCCGATTCGGGTCCTCCGGGTCGGTACCGATCTCGATCTCGGTACCGAGACCGCGATCGGAGACTGGAGCGATCGTCTCGACGTCGTTTCCAGACCGTCCGCCGAGGAGGGGATCGACGTGCTCAGCGCTGCTGGAGACATCCACTGTATCCTCAGCAGTGTCGATCTGCCTGAGATGGATGGAGTGGCGTTTCTGGACGCTGTCCGCGACCTCGACCCTTCCATTCCGTTCGTGCTAGTACTGACTGCGGGCTGTGACGTGACCGCTAGCGAGGCGATCGGGCACAGTGCGACCGACGTCGTCGAACGCGACGCCGAGAGCGACGCCGCACTCGTGGCTGAGACGCGTATCCGCAACGCTGTCGACCGGGCGCGGGCGAGAGCCGACCCGGATCTGTCTGCGGGTGAGTGGACGGGTGACCACGACCGGTCGATCATCGAACAGCTCCCAGTAGGCGCGTTCCGGTCGACGCTCGACGGGCAGTTCGTGGCCGTGAACGACGCGTTCGTCTCGCTGGTCGGTGCCGACTCGAAGGCGGAGGTAGTGGCCACTGAGGCAAGCGAACTCTACGCTGAACCCGACGCGCGCGACGAGTTCGTCGAGATGCTGCAGCACGAGCGTATCCTCCGAGATCAGGAAGTCAAACTCCGGCTGCTCGACGGGTCGGAGTTGTGGGTTTCGGCCACGTTCCAATTGAGCGACGTCGACGGTCAGCAGTACATCGAAGGGGCCTGCCAGGACATCACCGACCGAAAGAAGCGCGAGCGGGAGCTCCGACAGAAAGAGGAGCGCTATCGCAATCTCGTCGAGGACTCGCCGGCCCCGATCAACCTCTTCGACGCCGACGGGACAACCGTCTGGGGCAACGACGCCGTGCTCGAGTTGCTCGGCCTGGATAGTCTCGACGCACTCAGCGGCCGGTCGATCTTTGATTTCATCCACCCCGACGATCACGCCGTTGCCGAGGTCGAACTGGAGGAAGTAATCGAGGGCGGGGAGACGGTTGGGCCGACCAGGTTCAGACTCGTCCGGGACGACGGCGAGATTCGCCACGTGCAGGTGAAGACGACCGCCGGCTGGTATCAGGGCGAGCGCGTCGGCCAGGCAGTCGTCGTCGACATCACCGAGCTACGCGAGGCGAGAGAACGAATCCGGGAGAACGAGCGGCGCTACCGGACGCTCGTGGAGATGTCACCCGGGCCGATCCTCGTCCACGCCGACGGAGAAATCGTCTATCTGAACGACGCGATGGTCGATCTGGTTGAGAGCACCGATCGAGGGGAGCTACTGGGAACCAACATCGGCAGTTTCGTTCCAGAAGACGACGTCGAGGAAACACTCGAAACCGCCGCCAAGGTTCAGCGAGGGAAAGTAGAGATAACGAGCGACGAGCAGACAGTCCGAACGTTCACAGGGGAGGTTCGCCACATCGAGACGACATCGAGGCCGATCGCCTACGAGGGCGAGCCAGCGGTCCTGACCGTCATCAAAGATATCACCGACCGGTACCGTCACGAGCAGATGCTGACGCGACTGCACGACCGGACGCAGGCGATGACGCGGGCCGAGGGGCGAAAAGAAATCGCAGAAATCGCCGCCGAGACTGCCGACGAACTGCTCGACGCGGACGGCTCGATCGTCTACGAGTTCGACGGGACGGACACGCTCGTTCCGCTGGCCTGGTCGGCGTCCGTCGACGAGACGCCTCCCTCTCAATCCGCCGAAGGGTCGATCTGGGACGCCTTCGTCGACGGCGAGCAGCGGATTCTCGACGACGAGTCAGTCGGGAGCCTCGGCTCCGGATTGGAACTGGAATCGGCGCTCGTCTTCCCGGTCGAGACCCACGGCGTCCTCGTCGCTGGCTCGACAGCGACCGAACCGCTCGACGCGGCCGGACAGCAGATCGCTGGGCTGATCAGGGAGAATCTGGATACGGCGCTCGATCGGGCAGCCAGGGAAGCGACGTTGCTCGACCGCGAACAGCAACTCCAGCGCCAGAACGAGGCGCTCGAACAGCTAAACCGGCTCAACGACATCATCCGCCAGATCAACCAGACCCTCGTCCGTTCGACGAATCGATCGGCGATCAGAGCCGGTGTCTGCGAGCAGTTCGCGGCGACCGACCAGTACGCCTTCGCCTGGATCGGCGACCGAGACCCGACCGACGGGACCGTGAGCCCGGGTGAGTGGTGTGGGACCGGCCCGGAGTTCGTCGACCATCTCGACGCATCCGAGTCAGCAGCTCCCCTTCGGGAACTGGTCGAGACCGCGTTTCGGACGGGGTCGGTACAGGTGGCACAGAACGTCCTCGATGCCCCAGCGTGGAAACCACACCGCAGCGACGCGTTGCGGGAGGGGTATCGCTCGATCGCAGCGGTCCCGGTAGTTCGCGGGGAAACGATCGACAGCGTGCTCGTGATCCACGCCGAAGACGGGAATATCTTCGACGAGCGCGAACAGGCCGTCCTGACGGAGCTCGGTCAGACGATCGGTTACGCGCTCCGGAACGTCGACCGCGTCGACGCGATCGTGACCGGCGAGCGAACCGAGGTGGATCTGTCGATCGACGACGAGCGGCTGTTCACCAACCGTATCGCCGCGGAACTGGGCTGTGCCGTCGAGTTCGAGGGGGCAATTCCCGACGACGACGGCGGCCTCAGAGTCTTCCTCAGACTCCGGGGCTCGATCGTCGACGACGCCGTGGACCGGCTGGAGGCCCTGGAAACCGTGCGCTCGGCACAGGAACTCGCGGCCGAGGCGGAGTCCGGACTGTACCAGATCCGAATCGCTGTCCCGCCGCTCGTCGAAGTCCTTCGGGGGCTGGATGCCAGGGTTCGATCGCTGACAACCGAAGACGGGGCGACGCGGCTGTCGGTTGTGTTGACGGGCGACGTGAGCGTCCGCACGCTCGTCGAAGAACTCCAGCACGCCTATCCCGAGGCGGAGTTGCTGGCACGCCGGGAGCAGACCACACCGGTCGACACCCGGGAGACGTTCCGTGACAGACTCGTCGAGCAATTCACGGACAAGCAGCTCGACGCCGTCCAGACGGCATACTACGGCGGCTTCTTCGAGTGGCCACGAGACGCAACGAGCGAGGAACTCGCCGGAACGCGGGATATCGCCGCTTCGACGTTCCAGTATCACCTTCGCGCAGCCGAACAGAAACTGATCTCGGCTGTGCTCGACACACTGTAGCACTTCTAGGTACCTAGAGGCGCCGCCCAGAAGATACGGCGTGACTAGCAACGAGACGCTTCGGGCTCCCGGTCGTAGGACCGGTAATGACTGATTCGACAACGGACCCAGTCGTCCTCGTCGTCGACGACGAACGCGGCCTGGCTGAACTCTACGCCGCCTGGCTCTCAGGACAATATACGACCCGGATCGCCTACGACGGTGACGACGCGCTCGACCAACTCGACGAGGACGTCTCGGTCGTCTTGCTCGATCGACGGATGCCCGGATTCTCCGGGGATGCGGTCCTCGAAGAGATCGAGAACCGGCGGATCGATTGCCAGATCGCGATGGTGACCGCGGTCGAGCCCGATTTCGACATCATCGAGATGGGATTCGACGATTACCTGTGTAAACCGGTCTCACAGGACGACATCGTCGAGACAGTCGAATCGCTGCTGGACCGGCGAGACTACGAGGAAGCGCTCTCGGACCTCTTCGCGGAGGTCTCGAAGAAAGCGACGTTGGTCGAGCAGAAATCACCGGCAGAACTGGCTGCAAACAAGGACTACCAGAACCTCCTGACACGGATCGAAGCGCTCGAAACCCAGACTCACCAGCTCGTGACCGAGATGGACAGCCTCGACGCCGCCGCCGTCTTCCGCCAGCTCGACCTCGGACCGTCGGGTGAGAGCAGTGAGTGACGCTACCGTCGAACGGATCGAGACGGGAATCGACGGACTCGACACAGTCGTCCACGGCGGCCTGATTCCGGGCCGAAGTTACATGCTCACAGGCCGACCCGGGACCGGCAAGAGCCTCGTCGCACTCCACTATCTCGCGACCGGGGCAGCCGCCGGCGAGGACTGCCTGTACGTCAACCTCGAAGAGACCACCGAGGACATCCGGGCCAACGCGGCCGCCGTGGGGATCGATCTCGACGGAGTCGACTTTCTGGATCTCAGCCCGAGTTCGGACGTCTTCGCCGACGACCGCCAATACGACGTGTTCTCGCCGGACGAGGTCGAAGGGCCGGACGTCGCGCGAACGATCGCCGACCGCGTCGAGCGCGACAGCCCCGACCGGGTCGTCGTCGACCCCATCACGCAACTCCGAACGCTCTCGCCCGACGACTACCAGTTCCGAAAGCATATCGCCAGTTTCGCCCAACTACTCGCCGAACACGATGCAACCGTGGTCTTTACCTCACAGTCGACCGCGAACGAGCCCGACGACGACCTGCAGTTCATCAGCGACGGGACGATCGAACTCGGCCGGGCCGAGCGCGGCCGTACGCTGGCGGTCCCGAAATTCAGAGGATCGGCGGTCGAATCCGGCGAACACTCGATGCGGATCACCGACGACGGAGTGATCGTCTATCCGAAACTTACCCCGGATGCCCACGAGGCGACGTTCACGGAGGAATCGATCTCCTCGGGCGTCCCGGAGATCGATCAGATTCTCCACGGGGGCCTCGAGCGCGGCACGATCACGATCCTGAGCGGGCCGACCGGCGTCGGCAAGACGACGCTGGGCACGCAGTTCATGAAGGAAGCGGCCGGCCGCGGCGAGCGCTCGGTCATCTACATGTTCGAAGAGAGTCCCGCAACGTTGCTCTCGCGCTCGAAATCGGTGAACATCCCGGCCGAAGCGATGATCGACCGCGGGACGCTGGCCGTCGAAGAGGTCGAAGCCCTCGAGAAATCCCCCGCAGAGTTCGCCTCGATGGTTCGCGAAGAGGTCGAACAGCACGACACCTCGATCGTGATGATCGACGGCATCGACGGCTACCGGCTCTCGTTACAGGGCGAGGACGGCGACCTCGAACGGGAACTGAACAGCCTCGGGCGCTATCTCAAGCGGATGGGCGTCACCGTCATCTTCGTCGACTCCGTCGACGCCGTCGTCGGCGAGTTCCAGCCGACCAACGGCGGTGTCAGCTACCTCGCGGACAACATCGTCTTCCTGAGATATCTGGAGATGCAGGGCGAACTCCGGAAGGCCATCGGCGTCCTGAAGATGCGGACCAGCGACTTCGAGCGCTCGCTGCGGGAGTTTTCGATCACCGAGCATGGCATCTCGGTCGGCGACTCCTTAACTGGGCTTCGCGGCATCCTCAGCGGCTCCCCGGAGTTCACAGACGAGCCCCCACGAGACGGGAGCGTCGAGACTCGACAGTGATGACCGCGGACCGCTCTCGAACGGTGGCCGATCCACCGCCCGAACAGGATGCGCGCGAGCACGTCCACTTGCTGATGGAGTCCGGCGAGAACCGAGCACTCCTCGCCGAGTGGCTGGCCGCCGAATACACGGTCACCCAATCGAACGCACTCGACCGAAGTGGCGAGTTCGACCTCTGTCTCATCGACGACGCGGCCCTCCAGGCCGACAGTGACGAACTCCGCAGGTGCAAAGACCGCGCCGAACCGGTCTTCCTGCCGCTGTTGCTCGTCTCGCCGCAATCGAACCCGGGCCGGGAGGTCTGGGAGCTCGTCGACGACATCGTCTCCGTCCCCGTCCGAAAGGCGGAGCTGCGCGCTCGACTGTCGAACCTGCTGGAGCGCCGTCACACGTCGAGACAGCTCGCCGAGCGCGAGCGGAGACTGGCGGAGACGACCGCGGCGCTGGAGCGGAACAAACGTGCGATGGATGCGGCACCGATCGGCGTCACGATCACCGACCCGTCCCAGCCTGACAACCCGACGGTGTACGCCAACGACGCGTTCGAACAGCTGACGGGCTACGACCAGGACGACGTGGCCGGCGAGAACATGCGGCTGTTGCAAGGGCCAGCCTCCGACGCTGGGGCGATCGAAGCGATGCGCGAGGCCATCGACCGGCGAGAACCGATCTCCGAGACGCTGATCAACTACCGGCAAGACGGGACACAGTTCTGGAATCGCGTCGACATCGCGCCCGTGCGCGACGAGTCAGGGGCCGTCACCGACTTCGTTGGCTTCCAGACGGACGTAACCGACCAACGGATCCGCGAGCAGCGCTTGAGCGTTCTCAATCGGTTGATGCGACACAACCTCTCGAACGATCTGAACGTCATCGACGGCTACGTTGAGTTGCTCCTCGACGACATCGAGGACCCCGAACGGGTGGCATCACTGGAGCAGATCCAGACTGCAGCAACGGAATTACAGTCGCTCGGGGAGGACGCCCGGTATATCGAGCGCCTGCTGGATCGCTGTCGGACGATCGAACGCGAGGTCGACGTCGAGGAGCGGATGACGGACGTCATCGAGAAACTGACTGACCGGTATCCGGACGCGCAGGCCAGCCTCGAGATTGATGCTGGCCCGTGGACGGTCTCGGGATACGGCTTGCGTGCGGTCTTCACCGAGGTGATCGAGAACGCGATCGAACACAACGACGCCGCCGAGCCGCGAGTCGACATCTCTGTTGGCCCCGTCGATGGCGAGCAGATCGAAATTCGGATCGCCGACAACGGCCCGGGCGTGTGCGCTGACATCATCGAGATGCTTCGCCACGGGACGGAGACACCACTCCAGCACGGTGATCGGCTCGGGCTCTGGCTCGTCTACTGGGTCATCACGTTACTGGGCGGCGACATCTCACTGACGAACGCCGAGTCCGGCGGCACAGTCGCCGTGTTGACGCTGCCAGTCAGTGCCGATGCGCCGAACTGACGGCCAACCATAACACACCTAAAGCCCCCACTCTACCCCCGAGACGTGCAGACGACCCATCGGATCGTTACCGGCGACGCTCGCGACCTCGACCTCCCCGACGAGAGCGTCGAGCTCGTCGTCACCTCGCCCCCGTATCCGATGATCGAGATGTGGGACGACATCTTCGCCGCGCTCGATCCCGAGATCGGGGCCGCCCTCGACGCTGAGGACGGCGACCGGGCGTTCGAATTGATGCACGACGTGCTCGATTCGGTCTGGGCGGAGGTCCAGCGCGTCCTCGTCCCCGGCGGCATCGCCGCGATCAACGTCGGCGATGCGACCCGGAACGTCGACCGCTTCCGGCAGTACCCGAACGCCGCCGAGATCACCAGCCGGTTTCAGGACCACGGGTTCGATGCGCTCCCGGACGTCCTCTGGCGCAAGCCCGCCAACAGCGGCGCGAAGTTCATGGGCTCGGGCATGATCCCGCCCAACGCCTACCCGACGCTGGAACACGAGTCGATCCTGCTCTTTCGCAACGGTGAACGCCGCTCGTTTCCGGCCGGTGCGGATCGGCGCTACGAGAGCGCGTACTTCTGGGAAGAACGCAACCGCTGGTTCTCGGATCTGTGGACCGACGTTCGCGGAACGACACAGGATCTCGACGAGGGTGTTCGGGATCGGTCCGGCGCGTTCCCCGTCGAGATCCCCCTGCGCTTGCTCCGGATGTTCTCGGTCTATGGTGATACCGTCCTCGACCCCTTCTGGGGGACTGGCACGACGTCGCTGGCGGCGATGCTCACCGGCCGAAACTCCGTCGGCTACGAACGCGATCCCGAACTCCGGGCGGCGTTCGACCAGCGTATCGACGATATCGTCTCGCAGTCGCGAGTTCGGGCTCGCGAGCGACTCGATCGCCACGCCGAGTGGGTCGACCGACAGCACGAGGCAGGAGTCAATCTTGAGTACGAAGCAGAGCACTACGACACGCCGGTGAAGACCAACCAGGAACGCCGAATCCGGCTCTATACCGTCGACGCGGTCGAGGAGACCGCCGACGGATACACGGCGACCCACCAGCCCTACGACCCCTGAGATCCCCCTCACGGCTGAAGCCGCGGGCTTTTGTCACGGGGCGCACAACGCCGGGTATGAACTTCGATTCGTTCGTGCTGGCGGCCTCGACGGCCGATCTGAGCGACGAACCCGACGCCCGCGAGCACGCAGACTGCGTGGAGTTCCGGATGGACCTGGCCGCCGAGCCACTGGCCGCACTCGACAGCTACGACGGCGAGTTGCCGATCCTCGCGACGAATCGCGCCGACTGGGAAGGTGGCGAAGCCGAGGACGACAAGGCGCGGCTAGACGCACTCGAAACGGCGGTCGAACACGACGCCGTCGAGGCAATCGATCTGGAACTGGCAGCGATGGAGAGCGGCGACGGTGAGGGGGGGACGACCGGCTCCGGTCAGCCGGGCGTCTACGGCGAGCGGGTCGCAGCTCACGCTCGCGAACACGGGGCCGACGTGGTCGTCTCGACCCACGACTTCGAGGCGACGCCCGGGATGGGCGAACTACAGGAGACGCTTCGGGCGGCCTGTGAGTACGGCGACGTGGGCAAGATTGCGGTGACTGCCCAGGCACGAGCGGACGTGCTCGATCTGCTCGTGGCGACGCGGGCGGCGACCGCCGAGGGCGACACCGTCGCGACGATGGCGATGGGCGAACCCGGCCGCCACTCCCGGGCGGTTGCGCCACTCTACGGATCACGGATCGGCTATGCGCCCGTCGATCCGGCCGAGGCGACCGCACCGGGCCAATACGATCTGGCGACGCTACGGGGGCTCGTCGAGACGCTTTCGGGCGAAGGTGACAAGCTTAACAACGCGTGACCGCGAATTCGAGCGATACAGTGTCACAATCGCGAAAGCGGCCGTGGCTGGCGGCTGCCCTCTCGTTGCTCTATCCCGGCGTCGGCCATCTCTATCTGCGGGAGTGGCTCCGGTCGGCGCTGTGGTTCGGACTGCTTCTCACGGCCTCGCTCGTGCTGTTGCCCGCCAATGCCGTACCGGAGACAGTGAGCGTGGACGCAGTGCTCGAAACCAGTCGGCAGCTCCCGCTGTACGCCCAACTGACGATGACGGTGCTCATCATCCTGTGCATGCTCGACGCCTACACGCTGGCCAACCGGCACAACGAAGCCGCCGCCAGTGCGGCCGGGGAACCGACACGCCGCTGTCCGTCATGCAGACACACCCTCGAAGACCCGGACATCGACTTCTGCCCGTGGTGTGCCGAGCCCCTCTCCGAGGAGACGTAGCGATCACCCCTCGGAGGCCTCGAACCGCCGTGTCACAGCCGTCTCGATCGGGCCCGAGTACGCCATCAGCGTCGTGCCGACGATTGCCATCACCAACACGTAGCCGACGGCGAAGGCACTGATCTGATTCGCCGTCTCCTGGGGGATCGTGCCCGCGGCCGCCCCCGAGACGGCCAGTGTGGCGATGATGAGCGAGAACTCCCCCCGGGTCGTCATCGCGAGCCCAACCCGCGTCGAACGGCGAGCGTCCAGATCGAACGCTCGCCCGCCGAGAAAGCCGCTGAGGAACTTCGTGGGTGTACTGGCCACCAGCGCGGCGGCGATCATACCCGCAACGCCCGCGACCAGAGCGGGGTCGGTCACCAGCCCGATCCAGAAGAAAAAGACTGCGGCGAAGGTATCCCGGAAGGGTTCGAGCAACTCCTCGATCTGCTGGACGTGACCTGTCGAGGCAAAGCCCATCCCGACGAAGAAGGCCGCGACGGCCTCGCTGACTCCGAGGGCCAGGGCGGCGCCAGCGATCAACACGGTGAGCCCGATCGTCCGTAGTACGATGAATTCGTGGGAGGTCGTCCCGAGCAGGCGCTCGAACAGGGGTGTTCCAAACTGGACAGCAACGAGCAAGAGTGCGATGAAGGCGAGGGCGATCCCGACCGATGTCACGGCTCCGGCGACGTCGCCACCGCCGAGGACGACGGCGGCCGTCACCGCCAGATAGATCGCGATCAGCAGATCCTCGTAGACGAGCGTGCCGAGGATCGGCTCGGCCTCGTCGTTGGCGATCCAGCTCTGATCCAGCAGCGACTTGGTGATGATCGCCGACGAGGAGATGTAGACGATCCCGGCGACCAGAAATGCCGGCAGGAACGATCCGAAAAAGAGCCAGCCCAGCGCGAACCCGACAGGGAAGTTGATCAACACGTCGATCGTCCCGGCCCGCCCGATCTGCTTGCGGCGGGCCAGCAGCCGGTCGATGTTGAACTCCAGCCCGAGGAAAAAGAGGAGAAAGACGATTCCCAACTCGGCGCCGAGTTCGATGAACTCCGACTCGGCGATGTACAGCCCTTCGGCCGGGATGTCGACGCCGGCGACCGAACGCGGGAAGTCGAGTCGACCGACGACGTACTCGCTGGCGACCATTCCGGTGACGATGTAGAAGGGAATGACCGACTGGCCGAGCCGGTTGGCGAACCACCCGACCGCCGCGATCGAGGCGAACATGACGCCGACTTCGAGGAGGTTAGCCATCGATGCTCCCTCCGGTCAGACGCTGCCTGGCACTAGTCGGATCGTTCTCGTGGCCGTTCGTGGAATCGCACTCCGGGAACATCACTCGGCTAGCAAGTCCTCGAACGCTTCACACTCTTCGCCCGTCCCGATGACGACGAGCGTGTCGCCCTCCCGGAGTTCCGTGTCGGGGCCAGGACTCTCGACGGTCTGCCCGCCGCGCTCGATGGCGACGATGATCACGCCCGTTTCCCGGCCGACGTGTGCCTCGGCGATCGTCTGGCCGCCCAGCAGCGATCCAGGCGGGATCTCGTACCACTCGATCAAGATCCCGCCGGGCAGGGTCGTCTTCTGCTTCTCGGCTTCGACGGGCTGGAAATACGCCCCCTCCAGGATGGTCCCGACTGTCCGCGCGAGGTCGTCCGAGAGTTCGAACACTTTTTCCGAATCGGCGTCCGGTGTCGGCCGGCGGAACACCTCGCGCTTGCCCGTGTTGTGAGTGACGATGATCAGGTCTGCGTCCCCGTCGAGGTCGACGACGTGTTTCTTCCCGACCCCGGGTAGATCGCTCTCTTCGATGGTCATGGTCGTACTCGCGGCGGCACGCCCATAAAAACTCAGATGGGCAAGCCGCCCACACTCACTTCTCGATGATCGACTCTTCGACAGCCTCGCCGAAGTGTCGCGCCGTGTCCTCGTAGTAGATCAGAATCTCGTCGCCGGCTTCCAGATCGGTGACGGCTTTCCGACCCTCGCGAGTGCGGACCTTGATCGTCTCGGCGTTCTGCAACAGCGTCTCGATCCGGTCGCCCTCGGCAGTTTCGGCCTGGACCCGAAACATGGGGCGTTTCTCGATCTTCGCACGGCCGACGATGGCCTCGCGAGTGTGGCCCTCGCTGTCGACGACCTGAACTTCGTCGCCGCTCTGGAGTTCCGAGAGGTACTTCGTCCCGCCGTCGGGCGTCCGGACGTAGGCGTGGACCGCGCCGGCGTTGACTCGGAAGGGGCGGGAGGCGACGTAGGGCGACTCTGCGGTCTCGGCGTGGACGAAGAAGAGCCCTCGGCTCATCGATCCCACGAGCATCCCCTCGTCGTGTTCCAGCAGACTCCCGGTGTCGATACAGACTCGGTCGGCCGAGCCGGTCTGTTCGACCGTGGTGACTTCGGCGTACTGCAGCTCCAGCGTCTCGCGGCCGGCCTCGTCGCGTACCTCGACGGTCTTTCTGATCTCGTCGGGGTCGTCAGTATCGAGCAGGACGCCGTCCGCACCGATTTCGAGGGTTTCGTACGCGGTGCGGGCGTCTTCGGCGGTCTGAACGCCGGTGATGAGGTCGGTCTCCTCGCCGACGCGGGCGATGAGGTTTTCGAGAGGGATGATCTGCCAGTCGTCGCCGATGACGATAGTGTAGTCGGCCTCTGTGGCGACCTCCTCGGCGAAGGCCTCGTAATCCTTGCTCAGGATGCGGACGTAGCCGCCGTCGGGGCCGTCCGCTGCGCGAAGTGCAGAGAGGTCCGCAGAGCCCGAAAAGTCGGTGGGGAGATCCACAGTGCCATCGCCCTCGCCGTCCTTGCCGACGACCCGGGCGTCGGGTTCGGGTTCGTCGCCCTCGGCTTCCATCACGTGGACGTCGCCACCGGCGAAGGCGGCGACGTTGACTTCGCCGAGTTCGCGGACGCGGTCGACGTCGTGTTTGTCGACCAGCACCCAGTCGACGCCGGCTTCCAGGCCGGCAGTGATCCGTCGCTTGCGCGTCTCCCAGTCGCCGACGTCGCTGTCGGCTTTGAGCCACACGGTCCGTGTCATATTGCCACGCTCGCAGTCGGGGCGCTTGAGACTGGCGGTTGTGGTCGACGTTGCGACGGTGATCGGGCTACAACGAGTCGACCCGGACCCCACCCAATCAGCTCGTCACTGACCGTCCGAACGCACGGGGTCGGGCGTGCGCTCGACGGCTGCACGTGCGTCGGCGACTGATTCGGTTTCCAGCAGCCGTTCGAGTCGGCGCTCGAACTCGGCGTCGGTCAGTTCGCCCTGTGCATACCGTCGCCGGAGTTCGGCCAGTGCGTCGGGCTGGTCGGCGTCTTCGCCACCGTCACGGTCCGTCTCGACGCGTTTGGCCAGCCCGACCGCGATGGGCATGACACCGCCGAATCCCACCACGAACGCAACCCAAAAGAACTCGAACCCGGCCGCGAGCAAGCCGAACGCGACTGTCATGGTGAGCGCTGTGACGACGCCCGGGACGAGTGGTGCGACGGGGCTGTCGGCCTCGGGATCGAACGCGGATCTGTCTGCGTGTTTCATGTCTGTTCGAACGGCCGCAAGCACGGTGAGTTTTCTACCAACATGTTGGGCACAGGGGTCGATGAATTCGAACAGGTGTTTATTTATCGCCACTTCGAGGAGTGGGTAAATATGCGCCGAGTTGCCGTCCTGCTCGTCTGTGTGTTCGGCCTTGCCCTGGCTGGGTGCTCGGGTCCAAGCGACAGGGGGCCACAGTCGACGGTGACGCCGGTTAATCCACCGACGTTCACGACTACAGACGCGCCGCCGGTCGAGGACCCGGTCACGACGCCTCAACCAGATGTGACGTTCCAGGGCGTCGAACTGCCGCCCGGGACTGACGAGGGAGGGATTGTCGACAGGCAACGATTACTGGACGCGAATATGCGACAGCTACACCAGACCGACGTTACCCTGATCGTCAACGAGACCGAGCAGATCTGGATCAGCGGAAAACATACATATCGCTCTGAATCGAACGCCTCGTACGTCGTCTCCACTGAGGGAGTCGCGCGCTACACCCACCGAGAGACACGGCTGGAGGCGGACGCACGAGAGTCCTGGACCCGAGAAGGATACGTCGCCAACGGAACGAGGTACTCGCTAGTCGATGGCGAATACCACACGTCGAACTGGCACGCCTTCGAGGTCCGACAGTCGATGGCGACGCTACCGCTCCGGACCAAGGTCCTGATTTCGAGTCGCTGGCAGCCTGCACGGACGACCACCGTAAGCGGGGTGGAGGCAATCGTGTTCACGCACGAACCGACCGACTCCGCGTCCCCGTCGGTCGAGATGATCGTCGACGCTCGCGGGCTCATCCACGAGCTCAGGTATCGCTCTGAGAGTGGCCAGGTCGATAGAAGGCAACGGCAGGTTGTGTTCACCTACGACCTTGATCCGGTTGCCGACATCGACATCGAGCCGCCTGCGTGGCTGGAAGAAGCGAGGAGCGCAACCAGAAACGAGGGTACACCGACCCCGACAACCCCCGACGAATAACGGGGGCTAGACTACCGGACCACTCTTGTATCCGGGTCCGCTACACTGCCCAATGACCCATCATACTGTCCTGTTCGATCTGGACAGTACGCTCTGTCGGTCGACCCAGGACGACGCGGACGTCCACGCCGCGGCCTTCGAGCAAGCAGGGATCGACCCGTTCTGTGACGTTCAGACCATCCGCGAGGTCGGGCCCGAGGTCGGCAACGCAGACAGCGATCACGACTTCTTCCGGCGGCTGTTCGAGCGAGCGGCCGACCGTGTCGGCACGAATGGGGTCGACACCGATGCGCTCGCCCGGGCGACCCTCGACGTGAAAGACGACGCGGCCGTCGAGTGGCGGACCGGCGCACGCCGCGCGCTCGAACTGGCTCGCGAACGGGCGACCGTCGGCCTGGTGACCAACGGCAGCCGCAAGACGCAGCGGACGAAACTCGACGTGCTCGGCCTCGACAATGCCTTCGAGACGGTCGTCTACGCCGGCGACGGCCCCGCTCCGAAACCCAGCCCCGATCCGTTTCACGACGCACTGGACGCGCTCGGCCGCGACCCTGCGGGTGGCCTGTACGTCGGCAACGACTATCGGGCGGACGTGATCGGCGCGAAACGTGCCGGACTGGACGCCTGCTGGGTGCCCGACGAACACGATCTGGACGCGCCCGCCGATCCGGGCCACACACCGGATTACACGTTCGACTCGCCGGACGGGCTGGCGACGATATTTTAGTCGAGTGCGCCGACCGGGTCGCTGAAGAAGTCTGCCGGATCCGTCTCCGGATGGCCTGCCTCGATATGTCGGTAGACGGCGATCCGCGGCCCCTCGAAATCACAGAGTGGGCACATCTCGAAAGCTGGATCGACTGCCCGCCGCCCCGATCCGAAGTCGGTAGCTACCATCTCGTCTGCTGTTCACGAGCTACACGGAAAACTCTAGTCTCGCTCTCAGGCTTCGACGGCCAGTCCGGCTTCGTCCAGCGCTTCGAGTGCACTGGCATCGTCGTGGATCACGGCAGCGATGGCGGCCGTGATCTTCTCGGGGTCGTCGTGCTGGAAGATCGACCGACCCATCGAGACGCCCGACGCGCCGGCGTCCATCGCACCGCGGACCATCTCCAGGGTCTCCTCGTCGGTCCCCTTCGAGCCGCCAGCGATGACGACCGGTTTGGCCGTCGACTCGACGACGTGGGCGAAGCTGTCGGCGTCGCCGCTGTAGGAGGTCTTGATCACGTCCGCACCGAGTTCTTCGGCCAGGCGGACAGCGTGACCGAGCGATTCCGGATCCGACCCGTCGATACCGGGGCCGCGAGCGTAGGCCATCGCCAGAACGGGGATGTTGAACCGTCCGGCTTCAGTAGTGAGTTCGCCCAATTGGGTGATCTGGTCGGGTTCGTACTCCGAGCCGACGTTGATATGGAAGGAGACGGCGTCGGCTCCCGCGCGGATCGCGTCCTCGACGGTCCCGGTGAGACGCTTGTCGTCCTCGTCGGGGCCGATGGTCGTCGAACCGTTCAGATGGACGATGTAGCCCGCGCCGTTCTTGTGGGAGTGGACCCGCTCTGCCAACCCCTTCTGGGTGAGGACGGCGTCTGCACCACCCGACGTGATCCCGTCGATGGTCGATTCGATGTCTTTGAGGCCTTTGACGGCACCCATTGTGATTCCGTGGTCCATGGGAACGATGAGGTGACGCCCCCCTGTCCCGATGCGCGAGAGTCGTGCGTCTTTCCCTGCGCTCATTGGTATGTGAGTCTGTGGCAAGTGACGGATATGTGTGTTCCGGTTGCGGCCGGGTTTGTGAGACCGTCCTGCTGGCTGCCGGACCGAAACATCTGCCACGCGGGACCGAAACGTCTGTGTCCCTCGGGGACACACAGCCGGACGTGCCACTGAAACCAGGCGACGATGCCCCGACGTTCGCCGCAGAGAACCAGACTGGCGAGCGGATCGTCTGCCAGTACGATCGACCGACGGTCGTCTACTTCTACCCCCGCGACGACACGCCCGGCTGCACGGTCGAGGCCGAGGGATTCGACGACTCGCTGGCGGCCTACCACGAGGCCGGGGTCACCGTCTACGGCGTCTCGACCGACGGGGTCGAGAGTCACCGCGACTTCGCCGACGAATACGACATCGGGTTCGACCTCCTCGCTGATCCCGAGGGCAACGTCGCAGCGGCGTTCGACGTCCCAGTCGAGAACGGCGCGGCCGCCCGGATCACGTTCGTTGTCGTCGACGGGCAGGTCATCGCGACGTACGAGGGTGTCCACCCCGACGGCCACGCCGAGGACGTCCTGCAGGATCTGATCGAGACGGGGATCGCCCGGCCCTAGGCGTCGAATAGCGCGGTTTCGATATCTCCTGCCACGTCCGCGATCGCGTCAGTCGAGCGGTCGATCGCGTCGGTCATCGAGACGAACCCGTGGATCATCCCCTCGTAGTCGACGTGTCGAACGTCGACGCCGGCGTCCCGGAGTTGCTCGGCATAGATGACCCCGCCGTCCCGGAGCGGATCGAACTCCGCGGTGAGAACCGTCGCCGGCGGGAGTCCGGAGTGATCACAGGCCCTGGTTGGGTCAGCGTACGGATTCTGCAGCGTAATCTCACTGCCGTAGTAGCAGTCGCGGAACCACTCCAGATCTGCCTCCGAAAGGACGAGTCCAGCGTGGTCCCGCACGGACTGCTGGTCTTCTCTGGTCCCGATACCGGGGTAGATCAGGACCTGATAGTCGATGTCTGGACCACCGCGGGCACGTGCTGCGAGGGCAGCAACAGCCGCCAGATTCCCACCCGCGCTATCGCCGGCGACAGCCAGGTCGCCCGACCCTGCCAGTGCGTCGGTGTGCTCGGCGACCCACTCCGTGGCGGCGATAGCGTCCTCGACAGCCGCAGGGAAGGGGTGTTCGGGTGCGAGTCGATAATCGACCGAAACGACAACGCACTCGCTCTCACGAGTCAGGTATCGGCAGAGTGCGTCGTGGCTCTCCAGACTCCCGCTGACGAACCCGCCCCCGTGGAAGTACACCACCGTGGGGAAAGGGTGCTCACCCTCCGGTCGGTAGACGCGAATCGGAATCTCGCCGTCGGGGCCGGGAATCGTCCGGTCGACGACCTGCGCGACCGGTGGAGCGTCCCGGAACCACGCGCCGAGTCGTGTGAGCCAGCGAAGGCCCCGGACACTCTGCTCGGGCAGCAGGCGCTGCAGACGCCGCTGTCGTTCGACCATCGTCGCCGCGTCGGGGTGAAGGTCTTCGACCATGTCCTACGCGAGTGTGATCTCGATGCGTCCATCGCCCGTGTCACTGCCCTGCAGTCGATGGACGAGCCCTTGGATCTCGACGCCGTCGGGTAGTTCCTCGACCAGCGTCACGACTCGGGCACGGCGGCCGGGTTCGATCGTGACCGAGCGAGTGTGACAGCCCGGGCCGAACTGATCGGGATCGAGCGAGAGTTTCGACGGCTGGTAGGTATAGTCGTCGGTGCCGAGAAAGCGCGTCCGACCAGGAGTCCAGCGCAGCGGCTCCTCACCTGTGTTTTCGAGGTCGAACAACACCAGCGGCCGACGGTCGGTTTCGTCGACCGCGTCGAGCTGGTAGTCGTAGACGACTGTCCCGAGTTCAACTTTCGGAACCGCCAGTACCGTCCCCGAAACGGCGTCGGTTTCGATGGCTGCCGATCGACCGGAGCGCTGCTCGGCCAGTCCCGAATCCGACCGATCAGCGGTGATCGATCCAGGAGCGTCCCGTGACAGTTCCCCACCGCTGTCCTGTGAATTGACGCGCCGGATCGACCGCTCCGATCCGGACCCACGTCCCTGATTGCGTCGCACGTGTGGTGAGTTGACACGCAACCTATGAATATCCTCCGGCGCGACGGGGTCGTGGGTGAGCGCGTACCATGGCGACGGTTCGACCGGTATGAGAGTCCTTTTTACGGAGAGTGCCGGATACAGGCATATGACCGCTCCGCCACGCAACGACGAGTACGAACCGGGTGCGTTGGAACACAAGTGGCGCACCCGCTGGGACGAGCAGGGGCGCTACGAGGCCGACCCCGAAGAGGGAGAGGCAGACCCGACGTTCATCACTGTTCCCTACCCCTACCCCAGCGGCGGGATGCACATCGGCCACTGCCGGACGTTTACTGTGCCCGACGTCTACGCCCGGTATCGGCGGCTGCAGGGCGACAACGTCCTGTTCCCGCTGGGCTGGCACGTCACCGGAACGCCGATCATCGGGGCCGTCGAGCGCCTCAAAGAAGGCGAGGAAGAACAGCTCTCCGTTCTTCGAGACACCTACAACGTCCCCGAGGACACCCTCACGGACCTGGAGACGCCGATGGGCTTTGCCCGCTATTTCATCGAGAACCACTACAAGAAGGGGTTCAAGCAACTCGGCCTGTCGATCGACTGGCGTCGCGAGTTTACCACGAACGACGAGCGCTACTCGAAGTTCATCACCTGGCAGTACGAGACGCTCAAAGAGCGGGGTCTGCTGGAGAAGGGGCTGAACCCGGTCAACTACTGTACCAACGAGGAGCAGCCAGTCACGACGCACGACCTGCTGGAGGGTGAGGACGCCGAGTTCCAGGAATTCACGCTCATCAAGTTCGGGGCCGAGATCGACGGCCGGGAGATCGTCGCGCCGATGGCAACCCTCCGACCCGAGACGGTTCGCGGAGTCACCAACGCCTACGTCAACCCCGACGCCGAATACGTGCTCGCCGACGTGGACGGCGAAGTCTGGTTCATCTCCCGGGAAGCCGCCGAGAAGTTCGACTTGCAGGCCCGTGATGTCGAGGTGCTCGAGGAAATCGACGCCGCCGAGATGATCGGCCAGACGGTCAGCAATCCGGTCACCGGCGACGAGGTGCTGGTGCTGCCGGCCGATTTTGTCGATGCCGACAATGCGACTGGCGTGGTCATGTCCGTCCCGGCCCACTCCCCGGACGACTACGTCGCCCTGCAGGAGGCCAAGGCCGACGACGAGCGCATGCGCGAGTACGGGATCGATCCCGCCGACGTCGAGGCCATCGAGCCGGTCCCGATCCTCTCGATCGAGGGCTACGGCGAGATCCCCGCGAGAGACGCCGTCCAGTCTGCGGGAGTCGAATCGAGCGACGACCCCGAACTGGAGGCCGTGACGGCGGACCTCTACCAGGACGAGTTCGTCGCTGGCGAACTGCTGGACAGCTACGGGGAGTTCGCGGGCGAGATCATCGAGGACGTCCGCGAGCGCTTCCGCGATCATTACCGCGAGGAGGGCCTGTTCGACCTGATGTACGAGTACACCGAGGAGGTCGTCTGCCGGTGTGGCGGCGACGTCGAAGTGGCCCGCGCGGACACGTGGTTCCTCCGCTACAGCGACGAGGAGTGGAAGCAGAAGGCCTACGACGCCGTCTCACAGTTAGAGGCGATCCCCGAGAGCACCCGCGAGCAGTACGACCACACCATCGGCTGGCTCGAAGAGTGGCCGGCCATTCGTAACTACGGGCTGGGGACGCGACTCCCGTGGGACGACGAATTCGTCATCGAACCGCTGAGCGACTCGACGATCTACATGTCCTACTACACCGTCGCTCACCGTCTGCAGGACGTCCCCGTCGAGGAGATGGATCGGAACTTCTTCGACACCCTCTTTCAGGGACCGGAGGCAGTTGATGAGCCCGACGAGACCGCCCTCGAGCTGCGCGAGGAGTGGGACTACTGGTACCCCGTGGACTTCCGCTGCTCCGGGAACGACCTGATCCAGAACCACCTGACGTTCTACCTGTTCCACCACGCCGAGCTGTTCGACGAACCCAACTGGCCCCAGGGAATCACCGTCATGGGAATGGGGCTGCTGGAGGGCGAGGCGATGTCCTCCTCGAAAGGGCACGTCGTCCTGCCAGGTGAAGCAATCGAGCAGTACGGGGCCGACACCGTCCGCTTCTTCCTGCTCAACTCCTCGGAGCCGTGGCAGGACTTCGACTGGCGTGCCGACCAGGTCTCGACGACCCGCGACCAGCTCGAACGGTTCTGGTCGCGAGCTCAGGACGTGATTCAGAGTGACGTCCCCGAGGGCGCACGCGACGAACTGACGCACATCGACCGCTGGCTGCTGTCGAAACTCCAGACCACAGTCGAGGAGGCGACCGAATCGATGGATCGCTTCGAAACCCGGAGCGCCTCCCAGGCCGCGTTCTACCAGTTCGACGAGCACCTCAAGTGGTACCGTCGTCGGACCGACACCGACCGCCCCGGCGCGAAGTGGGCCCTACAGGAGGTCTTGCGGGCCCGGCTACGTCTGCTCGCCCCGTTCGTTCCGTTCATGGCCAACGAGCTCCACGAACAGTTGACCGGCGAAGCTGTCGAGGACGCTGCCTGGCCCGAGCCCGATCGCGAGTTCCAGTCGAAACGGACCGAGGTCGAAGAGCAGCTGATCGCCGACGTGACCGACGACGTCACGGACATCGTCGACGTGACCGACACCGACCCCGAGACGATCCGGCTGTACGTCGCCGCCGACTGGAAGCGGACGGTCTTCGAGACTGTCGTCGAGACAGGGCCAGACGTTGGCGCAGTCATGGGGAAAGTCATGCAGAACGAATCGCTCCGCGAGAAAGGCAACGCGGTCAACGACCTCGCCCAAGAGATGGTAAGCGTCGTCCGCGAGCGCGACGACGAGACGCTCGATGCGATGGGCGAGATCGACGAGCAGTCAGTCTACGGGGCCGCCGCTGACTTCCTCGCCGCCGAGTTCGACGCCGACATCGAGGTGTACGCCGAGGACGGCGACCCCGACGACCCCGCGGACAAGGCCGGGCAGGCCAAACCGTTCCGTCCGGCTGTCCACCTCGAATAACTACGCCCGCGGCAGTTCGACCCGGAAGACCGCCCCAGTCGGCTCGTTGTCCTTGATAGTGGTCGATCCCCCGTAGCGATCGACCAGCAGCGCCACGAGATACAGCCCCATCCCAGTTTCGGGGGCCTGACTGCTCGTCGCATCGCCCTCGAACAGCCGTCGTTTCTGCGTATCTGACAGTCCTGGCCCGTCGTCGGCGACTTCGAGCACGACCGTCTCGTCGTGGTCCTCGACAGAGACCGTTACCGTCGGCTCCGTCCGATCGTTGTGCCGGACCGCGTTGTCGAGCAGGTTCGCCACGAGGGCGTCGAGGAGGGTATCGGCACGCACGGCGATGGGCGGATTGTCGCGACACTCGATCGTCGCTTTGGGATACCGCTCTCGGACCTCGTCGACGGCCGCCTCGACGACGGGTTGGAGATCGACCGCGTCCAACTGTGGACTGTCCTCGGCGTCGATCCGGTCCGCCAGGCGACCGGCGGTTTCGGTCAACTCGACGATGTGTTCGGTGGCGCGTTCGAGCCGTGCGAGGACATCGTCGTGGCCGTCACTTTCTAATCGGAGGTGTTCGATTCCGCCACGGATTGTCGTGAGATCGTTTCGAACGTCGTGACGCAGGAGCCGATTCAGCAGCCGGAGCTGATGGCTCCGCTGTTTGAGTGTCCGCTCGTGTGCCCACTGCGCAGAGATATCACGCCCGATCCCGCACGCGACCTTTCCGAGTTCGGGATGGTCGAACGCGTGGGTTCTGAACGAGAACGGGATCTGCTCGCCGGACGCGGTTTCGACCATCCCCTGGGTCGTGGCAGCTCCCGTCTGGAAGACGTCTTCGAGGTACGCTTCGGCGTCCGCGGTATCGGTGTCGGCAAAGAGCGATGCGACGTGCATGTCAGCGATCTCGGCGTCGGTGTAGCCGGTGACTGCGGTGAGTCGATCGTTCCAGCGATGGAGGGTACCATTCGGGTCGACGAGATAGAACACGTCGTCGATCGTCTGGATGACAGCGTCGGCGGTCCGGGCCTCTGTCTCCAGTTCGTTCCGAAGACCAGTGATATCCCGGGAGATCCAGACGACGTGCTCGCGATCGGTGCTCGTCTTCAGCGGCGCGATCCGGGCTTCGAACCAGCGCTGTCCCTCGACGACTTCGAGCGGGTAGCGGATCGTCTGAAGCTCCCCCGTCCGGATGGCGTCCGCTATGACACCCATGAATCGCGTCGCGGTCTCCGCTGGGAGGAGTTCGGAGATCCGCTCGCCCTCGAGAGTCGCAGGATCCTCGTACCCCAGCGTTTCGGTTTCGGGGCCAGCAAGCACCTCGACGTAAGTCCCGTCCTCGGCGATGACGAATCCGATGTCCGGGAACGCCCGGAGGACTGCCGTCAGCAGTTCGTCGGTCGTCGCCGGCGGGTCATCCATATCCTTGCCTTCCACGCCCACCCCGTTGAAAGTATTGCCCACGGACGCGCCAGCCTTTATGCACTGACCCCGCCTACCTGAACATATGAGTGCTGCCGAGACGGAATCGACCGAGGAGTCATCGACACCGGTCGTGAAGAAAGCCATCCGGACAGTGACGCCGGGCTATGGCAGCCACGAGGACGCGGGGATGAACGCCGTCGGCTGGACACTGTTTCTCGGGTTGGTGCTGTTGCTCCTCCCGTTTCTCCCGCTGCTGATCGTCGTCTGGGCCATCTCGAAACTTCTGGAGAAGGTGTGAATCAGACCGTCTTACCCGGGATCTAAACCGTTCTCTTCTCGCTGGCTAGGAATCGAAGCTCCTGCTGACGACACCAACGCTGGAAAGCCCTCGACTCGCTGGCGGCCGCTCTGACGGATATTCTCACTCACTGCGTTCGTTCGAATAGGGCCGACAGAGCGACCCTACTCACTGCGTTCGTCGCCAGCGAGTCTCGCCCTTTCATCCGCCAGGAAACCGCAACCGCACAGCAGGCCTGCCCTTCCCCGGGTCGCGGCATAAAAGCCGCTCCCGGCCACCGCGTGGCGTCAGGTAGCGTGTTCCGCGCGAGATCTGAGCGGAGCGAAGACCTCGGATCGCGCAAGCGGTGCAACCGCGAGCGTGCCAAACGGCGCGGAACCGGGGCGGTGCGGGAGACGCAACCATCGGGAGCGTCTCCGGACGTTCCTGAGTCGACATTTGCGGTGGTGTCTGTATTACCAACCGAGCGAGCGCCGCACTTGCAACCGTCCTGAACCAACTGTCCAGAATGGAGTCCAGCACGGCAATTCCTGACGTGAACGGAAAGGACCTTGAGCACACTCCACCAAACGCCGGTATGAGCAGCACGTCTCAGACCGCCGCCGAGGTGGTCGTCGTCGACTACGGCCTCGGGAACCTCCGGAGCGTCACGCGTGGCCTCGAACGCGCCGGTGCGAGCGTCGAATTGAGCGAGGATCCCGCCGAATTCTCCCGGGCCGACGGCATCGTCCTCCCCGGCGTCGGCGCGTTCTCCGAGGGAATGGACAACGCCGGCCCGTTCCGCGAGGTCCTGGTTGATCTTGCCGACGAAGGCAAACCGCTGTTTGGAATCTGTCTCGGGATGCAGATGCTCCTGACGACGAGCGAGGAGGCCGAGCACGCCGGTGAGGGTGACGTCGAAGGGCTGGATCTGATCCCGGGAGCGAATCGGCGCTTCACCGGCGACAAGAAGATTCCCCACATGGGCTGGAACGAACTGAACGTCGAGCGCGAGCACCCGCTTGTGGAAGGCGTCGATGGCGAACACGCCTACTTCGTCCACTCCTACTACGCCGAACCCGAGGACGAGGAGACCGTGGTGACAACGACCGACTACGAGACGGACTTCGCCAGCGTCGTCGCCAACGAGCCCGGGAACGTCTTCGGAACCCAGTTCCACCCAGAGAAGTCCGGAGAGACTGGCCTGCAGATCCTCCGGAATTTCGTCGACTACTGTTCCGAGCAGTAGCGAGATTCCGAGGGTAACGAGGAAGCTCGAACAAGCGAACGGCGAAGCCGTGAGCCGTAGCGAGGTCGCGGCGCGACCTCGGCAAGTCCAGCAGGCAATCGCCCGCAAGGCAGTGCTGTCTCGAAGCTACGTTGGTTTTCGTGCCTCGAGAGTCGCAGACAGCAACGCCCCACCGAGATCGTACGCATCGTGCCAGTCGTCGATGGCGTCGATCTCGGTGTCGTCGACCCCCATCAGCTGTCTCCCCGAACTGTCTCAAGCGCGGCGAGCAGCGTCTCGGCTTCCTCGGTCAGCCCATAGTATCGCCAGTTGCGCTCCTTTCGTCGCGTCACGAGCCCCGCCGTGTAGAGCCGCGACAGCGCCTGGCTGACCGCGCTCTGACTCACTCCGACTGTGGCTTCGAGATCACAGACACAGACCTCGGCATCGGCCCCATCGATCCGGCGCAACAGTTCGTAGCGCGTGTCGTTGCCCATCGCCGAGAGCAACTGCACGTCCGCCGCGAGCGCCTCGGCGTCGACTTCGCCGACCGACTCACAGCACTGGTCTGTCGATGTCGTTTCGGTTTGCTCAGCCATATTTGTTTTCTCTAATATTAGTGTAAGCTTATATAGAAGTTGTGGGTAGACGGACCGCTCGTGACTCGTTCCCGGGAAGTGATAATCTGAACGAGGGTTTTGGCTGTCGGGTTCGAACTACCAGTATGACGGTTCCGGAACTCAAGCCCTACGGCCTCGAGACGATGCGGCGCGAGGAGATCGACACCTTTCTCGACAGCCAATCGGTCGGGATCCTGGGGTTGGCCGACAGTCCGGTCCCGTACCTACTCCCACTGTCGTACGGCTACGATGGCGAGTCGCTGTATTTCACCTACCTACTCGGGGAGGAGAGCCACAAAGAGGAACGGACCGAACAGGCCGGGCGTGGCCGCTTTCTGGTCTACAGTGCCGAGACCAGATTCAACTGGCGAAGCGTCCTTATCGAAGGGGAGTTCCGCAAGATCCCGCCACACCGCTGGGGCGACCTCGGTGACGTCCTCGACGGGGCATGGCGACCGGAGTTGTTCCAGACCGCGAGCCCGTCGCGGAACGTCAAGATCTACGCGCTCGACATAGACGATGTGACAGGTATCAAACACACAGGATTGGCTGCAGAGATGGAATCCCACGATCAGTAGTGAATCGCCTGGCCGAGCGCGCCCTTGGCGGCTTCGGCGACCGCCTCCGAGAGCGTCGGATGGCTGTGGATCGTCGCGGCGACATCCTCTACTCTGGCGCCCATCTCGATGGCCAGTCCCAACTCCGCGAGTAGTTCCGAGGCTTCGGGTGCGACGATCTGTGCACCCAGGACAAAGCCGTCCTCGCTGTCGGCCACGATCCGGACGAATCCTTCTCGATCGTCGAGCGTGAGCGCCCGCCCGTTCCCGCGCAGCGGGGCCGTCTCCGCGATCGGGTCGAACCCAGCGTCCTCGGCCTCGGATTCGGTCATACCAACGGTGCCAATCTCCGGATCGGTGAAGACGACCGCCGGGACAGCCTGCTGATCCATCCCGGCTGGCTCGCCGGCGATCACCTCCGCTGCGACTTCGCCTTCCGCACTCGCTTTGTGGGCCAACATCGGCTCGCCAGCCACGTCACCGACGGCGAAGACGTGCTCGACGTCTGTCCGGCACTGATCGTCGGTCGAGAGAAAGCCACGGTCGTCCGGTTCGAGCCCGACCGGGTCGAGATTCAGCGTGTCCGTCACCGGTGTGCGGCCGACAGCCACGAGCGCCTTTTCACCCTCGAAGGCAGTTACTTCGTCGTCCTCGTCGATGGCCTCGATACGAACGCTATCGCCCGTTCGCTCGGCCCCGTCCGCTGCCAGCCCGAATTGGAAGTCGATGCCCAGGTCCTCGGCACGATCTCTGACCACCTTGCTCACGTCGTCCTCGTAGCCCGGGAGCACGTCGTCTTCCATTTCGAGAATCGTGACATCCGTCCCGAGCTTCGCCAGGACCGTCGCCAGTTCCATGCCGATGTAGCCCGCACCGACGACAACCATCGAATCCGGGAGCGACTCCAGTGCGAGAACATCTCTGGAGGTGAGGACGCGCTCGCCGTCGAACTCCAGGCCCGGGAGTTCGATGGGCTTGCTCCCGGTCGAGACGATGGCGTGTTCGAACTCCACAGTTTCAGACCCCTCGCCCTCCCCGAGGTGGACGATCCGGGCCTGATTCTCGCCCGCGAACTCCGCACGACCTTCGACCAGATTCACGCCGGCGCGTTTACAGAGGCTCTCGACTCCGCGGGTGAGTCGCGTGACGACGCCGTCTTTCCATTCGTTCATCGCCGCCACGTCCACGGCGGGATCGGCGTAGATTCCCATGTGCTCGGCTTCGCGCACGTCGTGGGCGCGGTCAGTGGCGGAGATGAGTGCCTTCGACGGAATACAGCCGTAGTTGAGGCAGGTCCCGCCGTAGGCGTCTTTTTCGACGAGTGTGACGTCGAGGTCGAGCTGTGCGGCGCGGATCGCGGCGACGTAGCCACCCGGGCCCGCGCCGATCACCAGTACGTCTGTCCCTGTTGTGACGTCTCCGACGACCATACCCGGGTGGTGGGGTGGCAGGCATAAAATGGTGCGCGTGCCGGCGATAGCGCTTACGTTCGTCGCACGACCAGATATCCTACTCCCGCGACGACGCCCGGCAATACGCCCGCAGTCAGTAGACTTGGGATCAACACGCCCCACAGCTCGGGCGGGCCGATCTCCCTGCCCTCGGCGTCACGGTAGACGGCATAGCCGATCCCGCCGAAGATCGTCACCAGCAGCACGACGACGGGCAGACTGAACACTGCGAGCAGCGACGGCGGTATCGAGTGAAACTGTGGAGGGAGCATATCCGGAAGGCCCGCCGGCTGTGAAAAATTCGTTTCGATCAACCCTCGCCGCGATCCGACGCTCGATGCTCGCTAATAATCTGGTCGACCATCGCCTTGTTGCGTTCTTCCTTGCGCTGATCGACCCACGCGTCCCAATCGTCGATAGCGGCCTCGACCTCGTTCTCACGGGCGACTGCCAGTTCGTCGACTTCCTGGACAGTCACTTTCTCCGCATCCGCGACGGGAACACGCTCTTCGAACAGTACCTCGTCGGAAGCGTCGCTGAGTCCGCCGTTTCGAAGTACGAGCCGGGGTTCGATGTCGGCGAGGTACTCGGCGGTCGACTCGCCGGCCCCGGTCGCGTCCCGGAACATGATGATGTCGTCCCGGGCGAGTCCAAATCGCTCCTCTGCGTCGCGGATCGCCTCGGTCGTGAACTTCTCGACGACCTTCACGGGGACGAGACCCTCCTGTTTCTCCGAGACATCCGCGAAGTTCGAGTGATCGAGTTTCCAGAGGGCCTTCAACCGCTCTAACTTCCCTTCGAGTTCCTCGACACGCTCGCGCTCGTCTTCGAGTTCGCCTTCGAGGCGACTGTTCTCCCGTTCGAGCCGGGTCACCTCCCGGCGTTTGCGCGCCTCGGTGCGCTCTTCGCTGCGAGCCTGCTTGAGCTTCTGTTCGTACTCGCTCAATTGGTCGTTCTTCTTCGAGATGGTGTCTTTGAGGTCGTCAGCGTGGGACTCCAGGCGCTCGACACGGGCTTCCAGCCGCTTGATCTTTTTCTCCTCGGCAGTGAGTTCGCGGGGTTCGGGGCCGCGCTCCTCGTCGTCGTTCCCGCCATCGCCCGTCTCGTCCTCGCGCGCTTCCAGTGCGCTCTCGACCGAATGCTCGCCCGAAATCACGTCCGCGACGACCGGCCCGACTTCCTCCTGGGGCGGGACCTTGCTGGCGATGCGGTCGATCTGGTCCTCGTGGTCGTCGTACGCATAGAGAGCGGCGGCCAGCGCGTCGCGCTCGTGGTCGTTGTCGTATGCCTCCTCGCGGGTGCGGTGCTGTTTCTCGTCCACAGGGAGGTCGGACTCTGGGATCCAGCCCGCCGCGTCGAAGCTCCGGCGCAACTTTTCGACTGTGTTTGGCATCGGTTCGACGTCGGCTGCCACGACGACAGGCCGGCCGCGCTCGACGATCCACTCCGTGACTGCGGCAGCGTCGTCCGTCCGCGTGGAGTAGACATCCAGTACCTCGCCGTCGAGGCCGACGATGGCCACGGCGGTCGTGGTACCGGGGTCCATCCCGACGAGGACGTGATCCCGGCGCTTGGCCAGGGGTCGGAACTCGATCCCGTCGCGGCGTTCGCGCTCGATCTCGATGCGGGTGTCGCCGCTGCGGTGTTCACTGACAGGAATATCCTGCGGGCGACCTTCCACCTCGAAGATCGCGTTCGAGTATCCGCCGTACTTCTCGGTGACGTCTTTCTCGTACTCGAGTCCGGCGGCGTCGAGTTCCGATTCGACCTCGCGGGCAGTGGTCTTGACCGCGCCGTGGATACGCCGGGTGAACCGGTCTTCCGACCACCCGCCCCCGCCACCCGTCGAGCGACCGCGGGCGACCTTGACTTCGGTGGTGTTGGTGAACGCAGAGACTTCGTAGCCGACGTTGGCGGCGGCGAGTCGGGCCGCAGCCTCGGCTTCCTCCATCGGATCCTTGCCGTAGGGGACGCCGTGGCGCTTGGCCACTCGCGAGAGGGGTTCCGGTTGCTCGTCGCCGGTGACCTGAACGAGTTTGGTCTCGGCCGGCAGTTCCCCCAGAAAGTGGACCAGCGCGTCCTTGTCGCTGGCCAGTTCGTACATGTTGTCCGTGGCGACGATGGCCGGCTCCTCGCTATCGATCAGCCGACGGAGTTTCCGGTGGGAGACGACATCGCGGTCGATCGACTCGCCGTCGAAGACGACCAGCGCGTAGGAGGGCGCGTCGCCGCGAACGTCTCCACTCTGGACGTCCACCCCGAACACGAGCGCGTCAAGTGCACCTGTTCGCGTACTCACGCCTCGTCGTAGGGGGCTGGATCGACATAAACCTCGTGCGGGGTACCGATGTCAGTCGGTCGCCCGTTCCCGACGGGGTTCGGGGACTGGCATGATCACGCCGAAGACGAACCGGTTGCCGCCGAACCCGAGGGACGTCCCGAGAAGGACCAGCGGGACCGCCCCGAGCACCGGGCGGCCGGTGAGCCACAGCCCTACGAACACCAGCGCAACGATCCCGATCACGGAATAGGAGAGCGTTGTCCCGTCGGGGTCGCGATCGGAAACAGCCGCGACGCCGAACGAGAAGCCCGCGACCACCGGGAACAGCCACGTGAGCGTCGGCGCGATCCCGACGACCACAGCCAGCAGCAGTCCGACGAGCGCGTTCGAGACCGACGCCCCCAGCTCCCGGCGGACGATCGGCTGGGCGAATCCCCGGCTCATATTGACACCTGTGGCGGGACCGGCGGGTAAGCCTGCTGGTGTCCCAGTGAGTGAGAAAACCCCGAACAGTCAGGAACGATCGGCGGAGAGCGACGACTATGGAACCGAATCACGGAGATAGCGGCCACCCCGGTGGCTCGCCAGTGGCTCGCGACTTCGCCCGGACGCCGCTGATCGTCTCCTGGGAGACCACACAGGCCTGTGGGTTGGAGTGTGATCACTGCCGGGCAGAGGCCCAGCCTGAACGCGACCCCGACGAACTGACGACCGGCGAGGCGATGGCGTTGATCGAGCAGGTCGAATCGTTCGGCCACCCCTCGCCCATCCTGGTCTTCTCCGGTGGCGACCCCCTCGAACGCCCGGACCTCTTCAAACTCCTGGAGTACGCCGACGAGCGCGGGCTCCCGACGGCGGTCACGCCGGCTCCGACCGAAAATCTCACCCGGGACGTCGTCGAGCGGTTGGCCGACGCTGGCGTCCGTCGGATGGCGCTCTCGCTGGACGGTCCGGACGCCGCCAGTCACGATACGTTCCGCGGGGAGTCAGGCAGCTACGATCGAATTCGGCGCGCAGCCCGGTGGGCTCGCGAGGTCGGCCTCTCGATCCAGATCAACACGACTGTGACCGCGACGACCGTCACGGGACTGCCGTCGATCGCCGAGCACGTCTCCCGGCTGGGTGCGGCGATGTGGGAGGTGTTCTTCCTGGTGCCCACGGGGCGGGGTACCGACCTCGACCAACTGTCACCCAACGAGGCCGACGAGGTACTGGCCTGGCTGTACCGCCACCAGCGCGAGGCTCCGTATCGGGTGATCACGGTCGAAGCGCCGCAGTACCGCCGGGTCGCCCGCGAGATCGATGGCGACGTCACTGTCGGCTCGACCCGTGCTGGTTCGGGGTTCGTCTTCGTCAGCCACCGCGGCGAGGTCTACCCCTCCGGGTTCCTGCCCGAGTCCGGTGGCTTGGTTCGGGAGCGCAGCCTCGTGGATATTTACCGTGACGCGCCGCTGTTCGAACGACTGCGCGACCCCGACCAGTTCTCGGGCCCCTGTGGCGACTGCGAGTATCGCGACCTCTGTGGCGGATCACGGTCGCGAGCCCACGCCGCAACCGGCGACCCGTTCGGGAGCGACCCACTCTGTCCGCTAGTCGCAGAATAAGGCTGTCTGCTGGTCCGCGAACGATCACTCGCTCGGGAACGGCACCTCGACGTGCTGGCCGTCCTCGGCGACGAACGCCGCCTCACCCTCGAACACGTCGCGGGCCTCCTGCTGGAGTTGGCGGCTGTTGCCGGCGTACCGCGTCGAGATGTGCGTCAGTGCCAACTGCTTGACACCGGCGCGGTTGGCCAGTTCGGCCGCCTGTTTGGCGGTCGTGTGGCCGGTCTGGCCGGCCCGATCGCGCCGGTCCTCGGCGAAGGTGGCCTCGTGGATCAACAGGTCGGCGTTGGCGGCGGCCTCGACAGTCGCCGCGGTGGGCCGGGTGTCGCCGGTGTAGACGACTCGGCGTCCGGGACGGGGCGGCCCGACGACTTCCTCGGGCTGGATCGTCCGGCCGTCGTGTTCGACCGGCTCGCCGGCGTGTAGTTTCGAGTACTTCGGTCCGGGTTCGATTCCGAGTTGCTCCTCTGCCGTCTGGCGGTCGAACCGCCCCTTGCGGTCGTCCTCGACGAGCGCGTAGCCGACTGCAGTCGTTCGGTGATCTGTCCCGAAGGCCTCGACGGTGTAGTCCTCGCGATCGAGGACTGTCTCACCGGGCTGGACTTGATGGATACGGAGTGGGTACGTCGGGCGGTCGCCCGCGGCCGTGATCAGGTCTTCGAGCCGCCTCCGTGTTCCTTGCGGGGCGTGGATGGCCAGCGGCTCGGTCCGGTCGTTGAAGTCGAGCGTCTGCAGGAGACCGGGAATCCCGAGGACGTGATCGGCGTGCAGGTGCGTGACGAAGATGTGAGCGATTCCGAAGCCGGTCGAGAAGCGCATCATCTGGCGCTGGGTCCCCTCGCCGCAATCGAACAGCAGGCGCTCGCCCTCTCGCCGGAGGAGGACGGCCGAAGGGTTGCGCTCGACCGTCGGGACGGCCCCGCTGGTTCCCAGAAACGTCACGCGCATCGTGTGCCATTGCTCGGTCGTCGCGTAGTAAACGCCCTTCGAATCGCGGGCCTCGTATGCAGTGTTGCTGTCAGATCGGCCACAACGGCCTTTAGACTGCAATCACCTCCTCTAGATATGCGCAGAACAGTCCTCCTCGCGGCCGTCGCGACGATGATCGTCCTCGCCGGCTGCGCCGGCGCAGGGCCCGGAACCGAGAGCGCCGCCCCGACCGACGATTCGAGTGTTGATGGAGACGAGCCGACCGACGGAGCAGGCACTGACGGCGACCAGTCAGGAACAGTTTCGTTCTACCTCAGCGACGACCCGAACGACATCGACGACTTCAGGCACCTGAACGTCACCGTCACGGAAGTCCAGTTTCGCTACGCCGGCAACGACTCCGACGACGGAACGACCGTCACGGTGACCCCAGAGCCGACGGCAACGGACACGCCGGACGAGACGGCCACTGAGGCGCAAGACGAGACGGCAACGGAGACGCCAGGCGAGACGACCACCGAGATGACCGCCGAAGCGACGGCGGTACTCACGGCCACGACGACGCCCGGGATGGCGGCTGCGTCTCAGGACGACGACGATGAGACTGCCGAGGACGACGCCAACGAGGAACGTGACGAAGAAGCCGACGAAGAGCGTGAAGGCGAGGGCGACGAGGAACGTGGAGAGGAGAGCGACTCCGAGACGGACGAGGAGAGCGACGCTGAAATGGACGACGAGAGCAAGGAAGACGACCAATCCGGAGAGAGCCGCTGGATCACCCGGGAAGTCAACGGGACGTCGATCGATCTGACCGAGTTGCAGGGTGCGAACGCATCCCTGCTGGAGCACTTCTCGGTGCCGGCCGGCGAGTACACGCAGGTTCGGCTAGTCGTCAGCGACATCGACGCGACGCTGACTGACGGAAGCGATCAGCGGGTCAAGCTCCCGAGCGAGCGGCTGAAACTGAACACGCCGTTCACGCTCGGCCCCGACAGTAGCGTCGACTTCGTCTTCGACATCACGGTCCACGAGGCCGGCAACAGCGGGAAGTACATCCTCAAACCCGTCGCCAGCGAGTCCGGTACGGACCAGGAGATTGAGCGCGTCGACGCCGGCCCGCCAGAAGAGAGGGGCCCAGAGCGTGAGGAAGACGAGCAGCGGGGCGACGGTGAGCAACGGGGTAACGGGAACGGCGGACAGCAGGGCAACAGCAGCGCAGACTGAAGCGCAGCGCTGCGCGCGATCGCGACGGGGGCCAACTGTTTTTACCAGTGGTGGTGTATCACACACGCATGAAGTTCGTCATCGTCGGCTTCGGTCGGGTCGGAATGCGTACTGGGCGGATCCTCGACAGCGAGGGCCACGACGTCACAATCGTCGAGCACGACTCGACGAAAGTCGAGCGCGCACACGAGGAAGGGTTCGAGGCATTCGAGGGCAGTGGCGACGACGAATCGCTGCTCGAAGAGGCAGGCATCGCCGAGGCGGACGCCATCGGCGCACTCTCGGGGGATCTCAACGTCAACTTCTCGGCGTGTATGATCGCCAAACACCACGGCGCGCGGACGGTCATGCGCATCGACGAGGACTATCGCCAGGAGATTTACGAAAAGTACGCCGGCGAGGTCGACGAGGTGATCTATCCGGAACAACTCGGCGCTGCAGGGGCCAAGACCGCGCTCCTGGGCGGGAACTTCAACGTCCTCGCGGATCTGACAGAGCAGCTCTCGGTAGCGACCATCGACGTTCCCGAAGGATCGGACGCTGTCGGCCAGCGCGTCGTCGAGGTCGAACTCCCGGGTAACGCCCGGATCTACGCGCACGGCCGCGAGAACGAACCGATGTCGATCCCACTCCCGCAGACGACGATCGAACCCGGCGACAGCATCGCCGTGATGACCGATCCCGACACGCTCCAGCAGGTCCGACAGGGACTCGGCACGGCTGGGTGATCCGGAGGCAACACCCCAGAGAAAGGGAAACGAGAGGGGTGGTAGTGGGTGCCCGGGCGCGCTGGGAGGATGGGAGGCATACCGAAGCCGTTGGTGCGCGCCCATCGAGTCGGTGTCTGCGATTGAACTTAAAGTCACGTCAGACGAGCGCGTGACGGCGGCGGGATCACGCTTCAGTCCGTCGATTTTCGTTCGGTCTCCCCGAGGATCGCCAGACGCGAACGCTGCCACAGCCAGAAAGGTTTTATCGACCGATCGCAAAGGAACAGGTACGTGTGGTATGCTAAATAGTGCCACACCGGATCGAACTATGAGCACGGATGACGCGATCGAGCAAACGACGGACGACGAACGGTACGCCGCCATCGAGACCGGCGACGGCGAGACGATGATCTACGACCGGGACAACCCCGACGCGTGGCTGCAGTCGAGCTACGCTCTCGATGTAGGCACATAGCGGCGACCGCGCAGGCCCGTCCGCCCGCGACCAGCCTGTTCTCCCACCTTATCGACCGAGTCCCACGAGCACGACAAGTGCCCCGACGACAGCCAGCGCAACCGCTGCGAGCGGGTAGCCGCCGGTCGAGACCGTGTAGACGGCAAACGCTCCGACGGCGAACAGCGTGACGACGATCGCGCTGACAGTCGCGTGCAGTACCTCGCCACGCCAGGTGTCGGCCGCCGCAGGGAACTGCTCTCCGACGGTGATCGCGTTCTCGCCGACGTCCCACGCCAGCACCGTCCCGACCATCGCCGGCACGAGGACGATGGCAGGTACCGACAGCAACCCAGCGACGACGACACTGCCGAACAGTACGACGACGCCGACACCGAGAACACGTCGAGAGCCACGGTAGACGCCGCTTCCCGCCAGTCCGACGCCGAGGAGACCGAGCCAGACGCCCGCCAGGAGCGTGCTCACGGCCCCGAGCAGCCCGACCACCGCTGTCAGGCCGAGTCCAGCCGTCGAGGGCTCGTATTCGTGGGTCATCGCCCCCTCCGTCGTTCGGTGCGGTCGAACGCGGCCCCCAGAGGCTCGTCTGGTTCCCAGTCTGCCACCCACAGGCCACACTGACGCAGCCGCGACAGTCGCAAGTTCCGTTCGAGATGGGCGACGAGCCGCCCGGGCGACTCCGTGCCGGTCGGCCGCGGACTCACGACAGAAATTGGATAGCCCCGAGCCTGTAGCCCCCGTGCGATCTGCAGTCCCCCGTCGTCGGCCAGTGGCGTGAAAAAGACCAGCTGTGCGTCGTCCGGTACCCGAGTCTCCAGCCAGTGGAGGGTGCTCAGACGCAAGAATCGCTCGTCACCGGTGGGGTAGACGAACGCCTCGTCGGTCGCCAGCGCTTCCCTGAGCAGCGGCCACTGGCGTGCCCCGCCTCGGGGCTCGACCCAGCACCGATGGGGGCCGATCGTCGCCAGTCCGACCCGGTCATTGCTGTAGAGCAGTGTCCGGACGATGCTGGCGGCGGCGTGGACACTGCGGTCGACGGCCGTCGGCGCGTCCGGCCCGGCGGCGACGAACGCCTCAGACCGGGTGTCGACGACCAGCACGACCGTCGTCGAGCGCTCGACGCTGAACTGCCGGGTCGCCAGATCGCCCCCGTTCGCGAGTCGTCGCCAGTCGATCCGCCGCAGCGGGTCGCCCGAGCGATACTCCCGGACAGAGTGAAACTCGATGCCGGCCCCGCCCGTGTCGGTCACGATACTCCCGACTGTGCGATCGACTGTCGCTGAAACCGGTCGTTCGACGTCGGGCGTCGGCGGCGTCTCACACGTCACGGTCGTGTCACCGTCGACCTCGACAGTCAGGGCTCGCTCGACCGCTCCGCTGGCGCTTCGGGCAACGACCCCCAACGGGTCAAAAGCGTGCTGGCCGGACTCGACGGCCACGTCGTAGCTGATCGTCTCTCGCGCGCCCGGCCTGAGCCCGGTGTACCGTCGGGGCGAGCCGTCGACGACCGTCAGCGTCGGCGGGACACCGTCGATCAGCCGAAGGTCGAACAGCGTCGACTCGCCCTCGTTCTCGACAGTGACGGTGACAGTGACGGGCTCGCCCGGCTCGGGATCGTCGGTCTCGACGGCCCGCGTGACGTGCAGGTCAGGTTCGGGAACACCGCCAGCGTAGCGGTGAGCGAGTATCCCTGTCCCGACGGCCCCGGCCAGCAGCAGGGACGGCTGCTGGAGAGCGATGCCGATCCCGACCGCGAGCAGGACGAGCCCGCCGACCAGCCGGACGCGTTTGGTCGCGACGACACCCAACTGTAGATCCCGCGTCCGCCGATTCCCAGCCACCGCCTCGGCGAGCGCGTCGGGATCATCGGGGTCGGTCCACTCCCGGTCGCTGACACCGACCAAATCGGCTGCGGCGTCGATCGTATACCTGGCGTCCCGCCCGAATGGTGAGTCGCGCCCGAGTAACCGCCGAATCCTGGCTCGTACTCGGCGCAGAATACGGGCGCTGCGTGCGGTCGTCTCCCCCGAAATCGTGAAAAACGACGCCGCGCGTGGGTCCTCGGTCCATTCCTCCTCAGCGAGCAGCGATTCCGCCCGGTCGGGGTCGTGGCCAGCCTTTCCGAGCGCGGCGACGACCACCTGCCGGAGTCGCTTCCTGACCGCGGTGCGCTCGCTGTAGGGAGCCCGGGAAGCCCGTTCGGCCGCGAGCGTCTCGTCGATGTCGGCCCCGGGGATGACCGTCTCGATCCGTTCGACTGCCGGGAGATCGGCTCCACCACCTGCGCCGTCGAACTGATCGCTGAGCCATCCCAGGCCGAAGATCACCGCCACGATGCCGATTGTCGGCACAACGAACATTTCGAGGATGGGCGACGATCCCGACAGCGTGCCGACGCCGACGACCAACCCGAGCAAACAGAAGGCCGCGCCGGTGAGCAACGCCAGCACTGGCCGGGTCGCCACTCGCGAATCCGTGGTCGACGCAGCGGCCGCCTCGTTCCTCACTCCGGACGAATCGTCACGTTCGGCCCGGGGGGCTGATTCGTCGTCCGGTCCGACCGACGCCTCATCGAACAGTGACTCACTCATCGCACTCACCCGCGGAGGGCAGTAACTCACGCATCGCGCTCACCCGCGTAGGTCGCTTCGATTCGTTCGAGTGCAGCACGGGCGCGCTCGCGGCGGTCGTCGGTAACCGGCGTCTGTCCGTACCGGACCACCTCGAATAGCCGTGTCAGTTCCTGAACGTCCTCGCGATCGAGTCCGGCTGCGACGGCGTGGTCGACGAACTCGCCGGGCGTCGTCGTCTCCGGGTCCTCGACCGACAGCGACCGCGCCATCCGGGTCCAGGCCTCGTAGATCGCGTTCTCGAACGATTCGTCGGCGGCCAGTTCCTCGGCAGCGCGCCCGGCGGCCGCGCCGACCCCCTTGAGATCGCGCATCGATTCGACTTCTGTCGGCTTCGTCGAAGGGTCCTCGCGCTCGTCTCCGCGTGTCAACACCGCCGCCGCAACGCCGAGTCCGACAAGCAAGCCGAGGCCGATGAGCGGCGTCAGAAACACTGTGATTTCCGGGCCGCTGCTGACCGCTCGCTCGACAGTCGGGACCAGTTCACCCGTTCCCCCCGACTCGCTCATGAAGCCCTGATCCACTCTCGCCATCGGGAACACCGCCACGACGAGCAGTCCGAGCAGGACAATCACCACTGGCCCAGCCATCTCTGCGACGCCGAGATAGTTCGTGATTCCGTACCCGATGACCGCGAGACCGACGAGCCCGGGGAGATAAACCAGCACGTTCAGGACGCTCGTGACCGGTCCACCGTCGAACTGGAACGCACCGAGCAGGTCACCCAACAGACCACTCTCGATGTCGACCGTCGGCGACCCCGCGAACGAGCCTGACGACTCGGTGGCGATCGACGCTGCGGCTGTCGCTAACGTGAGCGCACAGACGAGCGCCACCCCAAAGACGATCAGCCGCGTTCGATCCACTAGACATAGGCTGATAACAAGACGCAAAAAATGCTTCGAGATTACTCGTGTTGTCGAAGCACGACGACCGCAAGCACGAGTACCGCAAGCGCCACGAGGACGATCCCAGCCCCGAGCAATCGCACCAGCATCATCAACTCGGTGACTGACCCGTTGATCGTGATCAGAGCACCGATAATCGCGGCGGTCGTCGCCAACCCCGCGGTGAGATACACCCCGTACTTGTTCATCTTCCCACCCGAAGGTCTCCGTGACATCGCTGCATACAGAGGCGAAAACACGCTCCGTAAATAATAGTTGTCGATCATGTCCCGGCGGTGATGTTCGGGCAGATATTCGGCAGCCTGGGGTGTCGAATTCGGTCGATCTGGCACAGTCGACAGTGTCAACCAGTCTTCAGAAAGACGAACCTGACCAGCAATGCCAGCGAAAACACTCCCACCGCTGTCTGGGTCTCGACCGGTCACCAGTCCCAGTCAGACACCGTTTTGGCCGTCGAGCGAGAATTAGACAGTAATGACCGACCCTGCGGATCTCTCGGTGACGATCGTCGACGGCTACGTCGACGAGCCGGCTCACTTTGGCGTGCCACCTTACATCTCCACCTATCCGCGGTACGCCGCCGGCGCGCTGGTCGACGCGGGCGTTCCACGCGCGCAGATCACCTATCACACCATCGACGCACTTCGCGAGGAGACCAGTCGCTGGCGCGACGTCGCGGATGCGGACCTCACAGTGTACGTCGGCGGGATGACCGTCCCCGGGAAGTACGTCGGCGGCACGCCGGCCGAGCCCGACGAAGTCAGGAAGATCGCCTGGACAGCCGACGGGACCTCGATCATGGGCGGCCCAGTTCGGTTCGGGGTCGGCGAGGAGAACGTCGGCGCGAGCGAAACCGAACGCGACGATCTGGACTTCGACTTCGTCGCCGGTGCGGACATCGAGGCTGCCGTCTTCGACCTCGTCGAAAACGGCTTAGAGGGCTTCGAGCCTCGCTACCGTGGCGTCCCCGAGGAGACACGGTGGGCGCGAAAGGGCGCGTTCATCGTCGAACAGCACCCCAACCATCCCCACTATCTGCTCGCCGAACTCGAAACGTCGCGGGGCTGTCCGTACCGTTGTTCGTTCTGCACGGAACCCCTCTACGGCGATCCGGACTTCCGACCGCCAGAGAGTGTCGTCGACGAAGTGGACGCGCTCTCCGATTACGGCGTCAAGCACTTCCGACTCGGCCGGCAGGCCGACATCCTCGCCTACGGTGGTGACGGCGAAGCCCCCAATCCGGACGCGCTCCGACGACTCTACGGTGGGATCCGCGAGGTTGCCCCCGATCTGGAGACGCTCCACCTGGACAATATGAACCCCATCACGATCGTGAAGTGGCCCGAGAAGGCCCGGGAAGGGATCCGGATCATCGCCGAACACAATACGCCCGGTGACACGGCGGCGTTCGGCCTCGAATCCGCGGACCCCGACGTGATGAGCGACAACAACCTCAACGTCACGGCCGACCAGTGTTTCGAGGCCGTGAAGATCGTCAACGAGGTCGCGGGCTGGCGGCCGGGCGGGGCGGGCGATCCGCGGACCGACGCCGACGGGTCGGCACCCAACTTCGGCGAGGATGCGGCTCCGCGACTCCCCAAACTCCTGCCAGGGATCAACCTCGTGCACGGGCTGAAAGGCGAAACCGCCGAAACCTTCGAGCACAACAAGCGCTTTCTCAAGCGTGTCCTCGACGAGGGTCTGATGCTGCGGCGGGTGAACATCCGTCAGGTCATGGCCTTCGAAGGGACCGACATGGCCGACACAGGTGCCGAGATCGCCAAGGATCACAAAGAGCTGTTCAAGCAGTACAAGACGGAGGTCCGTGAGGAGATCGACAACCCGATGCTCCAGCGCGTGGCCCCGCCGGGCACAGTCTTACCGGACGTCCACCTCGAATACCACCAGGACGGCAAGACCTTCGGACGCCAGCTGGGAACCTATCCCCTGCTCGTGGCGATTCCAGGTGAGCGCGAGCTCGGCCAGGTACTCGACGTCGCCATCACCGACCACGGCTATCGCTCGGTGACCGGCGTTCCCCATCCGCTCGACCTGAACTCGGCGTCGATGGACGAACTGCAGGCGATCCCCGGACTGGGTCGCCAGCGTGCGGGCAACATCGTCGTGAATCGCCCGTACGACTCCGTCGAGAACGTCGAGGAACAGGATCTCTCGAAGTTCGCGGTCGCCGAGCAACCCGAAGGCGCGGATTAAATCTACTCGACGTCGAGGGTGAACTGCTCGTGCTCTTTGGCGGCGTTGAGCACGACGCTGGTGTTCGATTCTTTGATCTCGGGGTCGGTCAGCATGTTCTTGATCTGCTTGTTCATGTCGTCGGTGTCGAGGAACTTGCCGACGGCGATGATGTCGTAGTCGCCGGTCACCTCGTAGACGCTGACCATCTGTTCGTGCTCGGAGAGGCTGTCCGTAACGTCCGGCAAGGCGCTCCCTTCGACTTTTAACTGGACGATAGCTGTCACGTCGTAGCCGAGTTTGTCGTAATCGACTTTCGGGGTATATCCCTGGATAATCCCGTCGTCTTCGAGGTTCGAGAGGTGGTTCGAGACGGTCGTTACTGATACATCCAGGTCGTCCGCGAGACTCCGGAGGCTCGCACGTCCGTCACCCAGCAGAGCATTCACTAACTTCCGGTCGAGATTTTCGTACGTCATTATAAGCGATATCGACACCCTCCCATTAGAATTTTACGAATATCCACTTCCGTCGAGACCTAATCTGAGAATTGCGCAAAACGGCAGGGTTTTTATGACGGGAGTATATCTCTCTGCTGTCGATAACCATGACAAGCGAACTCTCAGCGGAGGCAGAGGCAGTCCTCGACGAGATCGAGGAGAACGACGTAGACTTCCTACGTCTGCAGTTCACGGACATCCTTGGTACAGTCAAGAACGTCTCGGTACCCGCCGAGCAGGCCGAGAAGGCCTTCACCGAAGGGATCTATTTCGACGGTTCTTCCATCGACGGCTTCGTCCGCATCCAGGAGTCGGACATGCGCCTGGTTCCGGATCCGTCGACGTTCTCGATTCTGCCGTGGCGTAGCCGCGAGGACATCGAGGGTGGCAACAGTGCCCGACTTATCTGTGACGTCCACGACACCTCGACAGACAAACCGTTCACTGGTGACCCGCGTGGCGTCCTGAAAGACGCCCTCGCCCGTGCAGAGGAGATGGGCTACGACGTCAACGCCGCGCCCGAGCCCGAGTTCTTCCTGTTCGAGGAAGACGAGAACGGCCGCGCCACCACCAACACGAACGACGCTGGTGGCTACTTCGACCTCGCGCCGAAAGACCTCGCTAGCGACGTCCGCCGTGACATCATCTACGGGCTGGAGGACATGGGCTTCGACATCGAGGCCTCCCATCACGAGGTCGCCGAGGGCCAGCACGAGATCAACTTCACCTACGACGACGCGCTCGCGACCGCCGACAACGTCGCGACCTTCCGATCGGTCGTCCGCGCCATCGCGGCCGAGCACGACCTGCACGCCACCTTCATGCCCAAGCCCATCCCGCGGATCAACGGCTCTGGCATGCATACGCACATCTCGCTGTTCAAGGACGGCGAGAACGCCTTCCACGACGGCGATGACGAGTTCGACCTCAGCGAGACGGCCAAGCAGTTCACCGCTGGGATCCTCGAGCACGCGCCTGCGCTGGCCGCGGTCACGAACCCGACCGTGAACTCCTACAAGCGTCTCGTCCCCGGCTACGAGGCACCCGTCTACGTCGCCTGGAGCGACCGCAACCGCTCGGCGCTCATCCGGAAACCGGCCGCCCGCGTCCCGGCTGCCTCGCGGATCGAGGCTCGCTTCCCGGACCCGTCGTGTAACCCGTACCTCGCCCTCGCGGTGCTCATCCACGCCGGTCTCGACGGCATCGAGCAGGGTCTGGAGTGTCCCGACCCCGTTCGGGAGAACATCTACGAGTTCGACGAGGCCGAACGCGAGGAGTACGGCATCGACACGCTGCCGACCAACCTCGGCGAGGCAGTCGACGAACTCGAAGACGACGAAGTCGTCCTCGACGCACTCGGCCCGCACATCTCCGAGAAGTTCGTCGAAGCCAAGCGAGAGGAGTTCAAGGACTACCTTGTCAGCGTCTCCGACTGGGAGCTCGACCGCTACCTCGAGACCTTCTAACCGCCGTCGCTCACCGTTTTCGTGACGCGCTCGCCGACCAGTGGCATCGCGACCACCAACACGCCACCCACCAGAGCGACGAGGGCCACAGCTGCCCCCTCGGAGCGAACCGGGAGCACAGCCACTCCGAGTACTCCACTGGAAATCGCACCCATCAGGACGGTCGCTCGGACGCTCGCCCGCGAGGGACGCCCCTGAATCGAGTCATCGACCAGCAGCCACGCGAGCAGGCACCCCGTTGCGAGCCCTGCCGCGCCGAGCACTTTCGCCGACGGTTCGACAGCGATGGCTCCGACGACGCCGACGACGGTCGCGAGGCCGAACACGTCTCGAATCCGGAGGTTCATCGCGACGACCAGCACGACAAGCCCGAAGGCTGCTCCCGCGAGCACGTCGACGAGGTAGTGCAGCCCGAGCACCAAACGCGAGACCGAGAGGAGGACGACCATGCCCGCCGCGAACGCCGCCCGAGACCGCCGCGATCCGACCGTGATCGTCCAGGCGAGTCCGCCATAGACGAGCGTCGACCCGAAGGCGTGGCCACTCGGAAAGCCGTAGCTCTCGCTGGTCGAGAGCCACTCGTAGACACCGTCCAGTACGCCCGGAACGAGATCCGCATGCGGAGCGACGGCAGCGCCCGGCGGCCGCGGGAACGCCAGCAGCGGTTTGAGGACGGCCACAACGACGATCGACAGCACGAGCAGGGCCAGCAGCCGGGCCCCACGCTGGCGGTCGACAGCGGCACCGAGCCGCGGCGTGTCTGGTCCCAGCCAGTACAACAGTGTCACGACAGTCGTCAGAAACCAGACGTCGCCCAGCTGTGTCAGGAGTGCGAACGCGACGACGACGACTCCGGGGAGCGACGACAACAGCGACTCGATACCGACGCCTCGCGCAGCCAGGACCACACCGGCCTCGCGGGTAGCCGCCCCGAGGGTGGACTGTGCCATCGCTAGCGACGGAAGTCACGCACTTTGTCGAGGAGCTTGCCCGGGAGCCCGACGGTGTTGACCGTGACGCCGACCAACAACATCAGAGCGTACAGCCCGAGCGTCGACAGCCAGATGACGAACATCGCGAGGATGGCCCAGCCGCTCGAAAGGAAGTAAAACGCACCGAGGGTCATTGCCGTCCCGTACAGCAACACCAGATAGGGGCCCCATCCGGTCGCGTGGCCGCGCCGGACGCGCTTGCGGACGTAGCGTTTGAGGTCGCGTTCGACGTCGTCGCGGTGGAGCGTCCGCTCTTCGATTCGGGATTCGAGTTCGTCGATCTCAGCGCGTAGCTCCGCGACATCGACGTCCCCGCGGGACGTCGTCGCGTCGTCAGCGTTGTCGGCCCCCGGCTCGCTCATTTGTTGTCCGACATCTCGAAGCGGATCGTGTTGTAGTTGCCGGTCTTCGATAGCCGTCTCCTCGATGTCGCCCGCGAGCACGCCGTTGAGGATTACCCCCAGCAGGAGGACGATCCCACCGAGGTAGAACCACGTCACCAGCAGCAACACACCTCCGACGACCCCATACAGTGCCGCACTGTCGGCCGCGGCCGCGTACAACTGAAAGCCGGCACTGAGAACCGTCCAGCCGACCGCCGCGAACACCGCCCCAGGGAGCGTCTCCGCCAGCGTGAGGTCGGTATCGGGAAAGATGTAAAACAGCGGGAGGAACGCCGCCGTCAGTACGACGGGAAGGCCGAGAACGCCGATCGGAATTCCAAGCGCTCTGGCGACGATGCCGATAGCCAGCGTCAGCCCGACCGCGGCACCGACGGCTACGAGCGCCGCGATCGCGTTCCGCAACTGTGTGAGCAGCGACTCGACCTCGTGCTCGCCGTAGACCATCGAGAATGCGATGTCCAACCCGCGAAAGAGCTTCAGACCGCCCCACAATAGCAGCCCGATCCCGACGACAGTCGCCCCGCCCCGCCCGCGTGCGTTCGTCAACGCGTCGCGGACGAGCGCTTCGCCGCTCGGCGAGAGCACGTCGCTCAGTGCGGCCACGATGGCGTCGGCAAACGCCTGCCCGCCGAGGGTCGAGGCGACGACCAGACTCAACAGCAACAGCGGGAACAGCGACACCAGCGCGTAGTACGCGATCGCCGCCGCCAGCAGCGTCACTTCCGAGCGACGTACGACTCGCAGCAGGGTCGTCCCTACGGCCAGTGGACGCGCGATCCGTTGATGCACGTGTGGTTGTGTCGGCCGTCGGTGGCAAATAGCTGCGGTTCGATCACTGGAGCCGGCGAGATGAACCCGGACCGAAACCGGTTTCGCCCCCACTGGACAACACCCGAGCATGAACGACCGCATCGAGTGGGCGACTCGTGTCGGAACCTCGGTCTCGCTTGTCGCCTGTGCGCTGTTGCTCGCGCCCGGGTTCGCCGGGTTCTCCTCGTCGCTGGGGTTCGCTGCCGTCGCACTCGGACTCGCACTCTTTGCATTCCTCTCCCGGGATCGACTGGGCGCGCTCTCAGATACCGCGTGGCTTCGACAGCACCTCGAGGTCGTCTGGGCCGGCCCGCTGGTGGCTACAGTCGTCTTCGCTCTCTACCGGGACGCGACGCCCGCGGAGTTGCAGACCCTCGGCGCTGTCGTCGGCCTACTCGGGATGTTCAACTACCTGCTGCGGCCGCTGTACTTCTTCCTCGGTGCGCTACTGTCTCGATTCACGCGGGCGAGCACGCGATAGTCAGGAGGCCGCCTTACAGTGAGAGAATGCCGACCATCGCCGCCGCCGAGACACCGATAATCGCCAGGCCGGCGCCGATCAATGCAAGTGTCACCAGTAACTGCTTGCCGAACACCCGGAAACCGCCTTTGTCCGTGATCAACACTGTCTCGTAGGCGGGGCCCTGTCCGACGATCATCTCCTCGCGCCCGTAGAGGTGGTCGTATCGCCCCGGCAAATCGGTCGCCATCTCCGCCATCCCGCGTAGTGCGCCGCCGCCGTCATTCGACCCCGCCTGTGCGCCCAGCCCGGGCATGAACTGCCCCTCTGCCATCGTCTCCTGATAGAACTCCCGATACTGGGGTGGCAGATCTTCGGGGGGCTCCAGATCTTCCTGCTCGATCAGTTCTTCCTGACTGTCGACCCCCTCGGGGAGGTGTTCGGCTGGAATGTCCATCCCGTCCGGGAACGGCGAGACGACTGGCCCGTCCCCGGTCGATTGGCCGCTCTGACCCTCGTCGGTCTCGGTGGGTCCGTCCCTCCTGTCGCTGGCGGCCGCCCCGCCTGAGGCAGCCGACGCGTTGGCCTGTGATCCGCTCGTCGTGTCTGACTGGGACGACGCCTCGGGGTCGAAGTCGACGTCTGGGCGGACGCCTTCGCCGTACACTGCGACGGTGTCGCCCACTTCGAGATACGACTCCTCTCTCGCTGTGGCGCTGGTCACCATCGTCAATCGCGATCCCTCGTCGTGTTTCAGCTCCAGCCGCGAGCCCTGTGGGGAGACCAGCGCTCGCCCGGTCTGGTCCTCGACGTAGAACGGAATCGACCCCTTGTCGGTCTCTCGCTGTGACCGTCCGTCTCCACGCCTGTTTTTGACCTGCTTGTATTCGTACGCGACACATTCGGTGCCACCCGGCGATTCAATCAACCCCTCGGTCGCCTGGACGACCGTCCCGTGGACTTTCGTCGGGCCGGGCGTCAGCGAACCCGCGTCGTCCTCGGACGCGGCCCGGACCATCAGCACGCGCTGGACCTCCCGATAGGACAGGAGCAGAATCACGACGCCGATCACGAAGCCCGCGATCCAGATCGGGATCGCCTCGACGGTCAGCGACAGGGTCGTCACGAGTGCGACGACGAGCAAGACCGCCGCGAGCTGCAACGCCTTGCCGGGGTTGTCCAGCACGTACTGGAGTAGCCCCCGCCAATCAGTATATCGACTGATGGTACCACGTGCCATGTCACTTAGACACACTGTCAGTCTCCAATATAAAACTCCGGCACGGAGAATCGGGTCTGTTAGCCACGCACGACCAGTTTACGGACGGTCAGTCGATCACGGCCGCGCGAATCTCGGTCACGTCGGCGTCGGTCTTGAACGTGGTCCCGCCGTAGTGTGTCCGTGAGGCTTCATAGCCCGCCTCTCGAAGCGTGTCCAGAAACTCGTCCATCGCCGTCGCGCCCGTTCCCCAGCGTTTGGTGAGTCGATGCTGGTCGTAATGGGTCGGCGTGTCGAGTTCGTCCGCGAGCCGCTCGGTCAGGTCCCGCGCCTCCGCTGCGGTCCCCATCTCGTCGCTGACGTGCTCGCGGACCTGCTCGACGAACTCGGGTTCGTGAGTCGACCCCAGCCACAGCGGCCCCGCAGTCTGGAGATGTTCGCCGCAGTTCGGACACTCCGCGGGCGGATCGGCGAGCAGGCCCTGGCCGTGGGTTCGCCAGAGACAGTGCTGGCAGTGATGGAGATGGCCCAGTTCCTCCAGCGCTTCGTTGGCGACGGTCGCGCCGTCCTCCAGCGCGAGGTATGTCCGGACGTAGTGTTTCGTGGCGTGCGTTAGAATCGGCGTCACCGCGCGGTCATAGCGGGCGGCCGTCCGCGCCATCGCTCCCAGGAGAATCCGGACGCCCATCTCCTGATGATATTCGGTGTTTCGGGGGATCGCGCTGTAGGATCGGACACCACTCTCGAAGTGTGCGCCACACAGCGGCGCGGTATCGGTCGCGGTCACACAGAGGAGATCGATCGCACTCTGGCTGGCGGCATCGGCGAAGGGGATCGGCGTCCCGAACGGGTCCAGATCGACCACGTCGAAGCGCTGTTCGTGCATGAGCGCATTTGCGTTGCGATGGCGGACATCGCCCGCAAGACCGTTCAGGTCGAGATTGGTTCGACAGAGGTCGACCGCGTCGTCGTCACGATCACACAGTGTCGTGTCCCACCCTTCGGCGGCCGCCCGTACTCCACGGATACCGCTGGCAGCCGTCGCATCGAGGTACGAATCGGCATATTCGAACCGCTCTTGGGCGGCCCGCAGGACCGCTACCGTAAGGTCGCGGTTGAGTTCTTGCACGGGATTGAAGAAGACACCCTCGCCGACACCGTCCTCAGCCTGTTCGGGCACTTCGATTTCGACACTGCCCTCCGTGACGCGCATACCCGTCCTCACGCAGCGGCGTGCAAAGCCGTTGCGCTCTCGTACCGCCGGGATTCCGTCCACCCCGTGACAGCCCTCTCTGTACCGTCGGGTGGTATGCTGGGTGTGACGACCACCCCATGCTACTCCCCCGCAAATATAAGAGATGTTATACTCCCTCGATTCGTATGAGTGTCATGACACGAAAAGTCGTAGTCGCATTGCTGTTCGGGCTCGTCATCGTTCTGGCGGGCTGTTCGGGGGGTACCGGTGACGGTCCGGGAGCTGGGACGACCGACGCACCCGATGACGTGACGACTGACGCGCCTGGTGAGACGACCACGACCGACGACACGGACAGTTCAGGGACGGACGACGTTCCGATGGCTCAGTTCCGGTACGAGTACGACGCGAGTGCGGAGACGCTGACGATAACGTACCTCGGCGGTGATAACATCGCAGCCGACCAGCTTCGAATCGACGGCGAGGGGTTGGGTAGCTCGACTGGGATCTGGACGGACCTCCCCGGTTCCGAGGCGTCGATGACGGTCGCGGGAGTGCGGTCGCTCGGCATCATGGACTCAGTAACTCTGGGTGGAGCCGACGGCCAGCAGTCGATTCCGAGTGACTACGTCGTTGACTTGCTCTTCGTCAGCGACAGCAGCGTTGAGACGGTAATCGGAACCGACCAGGGAACGCAAACTGCGGAACCGCCGACCACCGAACAACCGCCGACCACCGAACAACCGGACGACTGGGAACGCACGGACGCCCAGATTGCCCTGGAATCGGCTGGCAGTTACACCAGCACCTGGACCTGGCGCTCGAACGTCGACGATACCGACGCGCTGGAATTTACGGCCCGCGTCGACCTCACGACAGAACGCGCTCACAACACGATGCGCATCGGCGGGGAGACGGTCACAATCATGGACAACTACTACGCCAACGGGTACCAGTACACGCGATACGCCACCGAGGGAGGGTCCGACGCCTCGTACTTCCAGAGCGAGTCGACGTTCGAGGCGGCCGGGACGGCATGGGACTACGGCTTCGCCTACGACACGTCGGATTTCGACGAGTGGACCGACCAGGGCACCGAGACCTACGACGGCGAGACCGTCCGCCGGTACGTCTACGAGGCGACCGACCAGTATCTCGGTGGCCAGGCCCCCGACTCGGAATTCGACGTGAGTAGCGCCCGTTTCGAGTTGCTCGTCGACCGCGACGGCGTCCCACGATACCAGCTGTACACAGTCGAAGGGACCGACAGCACCGGCGCCCAACAGTGGTTCGAGTGGGAATTGACTGTCTCGAACGTCGGCTCGACGACAGTCGAAGAGCCCGCGTGGGTGCAGCAGGCCAGCCAGTAAGTCGCTGCGCTGAAACTCTCCGGTAGTCGATTCGCGGGCGCACGGCCGGTCCGCGCCAGCACCGAAGCGTTTTGTCCTGCCCTTTCATAATCGAAGACGTGAACGCGGTCGAGCAGTGGCAAGCAGCCCTCGCCGACGCGGGAGAACTCGACGCCGACGTAGTTGACCGTATCACCTCCGTTCACGGTTCCCGCGGCGTCCGAGCGATCGAAGCCGTCGCCGAGAGTCGGGTCAAAGCCTACAACGACTTCACCGTCGTCGTGGGCTACGACGACGAGTACATCGTCGAGGACGACGGCTGTACCTGCAAGGACGCCGAGTACAACCTCGATCCTGAGGACCCAACCGACCTGTGCTGGCACGCCCTGGCAGTCAAGATCGCCAGCGAGATCGGCGCCGTCGACGCCCACGACATGTTCTACTCCGAGGTCCGTGACTTCCTCTAGGGTTCGACGGAGACGCCCTCGAAGGCTATCCGCGTCCCCGAGCTGTCTGCGCTGCCGGTGACGTCCCAGCCGAGTGCCTCCGCCAGCACGGATACCAGATAGAGGGTGCCGTCGCTCTCCCCGGAGGTCTCGCTGTAGACTGGTTCGAAGAGGTCGCTCGCCTCGGGATCGAGCTGCGTCGGCGCATCGTCGGTGACGTAGAACCCGTCGTCGGTGACGCCGATCTGGACGGTCGCCGCCGGATCGCGATCGGCGACGTTGCGGAACAGCACCGACAGCACTTCGGTCAGCGCATCGACGTCAGCTAGCACCGTTGTACCAGTGTCAGCGAGGACAGTTAGGTCGCCGTCGATCGACTCGGCGGCTGTACCGGCGGCCGTCGAGAGCGACACCTGCCCGTTGGCGCGGACCATCGACCCTGTCCGGGCGAGCGTCATCAACTGTGAGGTGAGCCGATCCATCCGTTCGAGCGTCGCCAGCGCCTGCTGACCTGCCGCTTCCTCACCGTCCAGCGCCCGCTCGGTCGCGCCCATCGCGATCTGGAGATTGTTCCGGAGTTCGTGTGAGCCGATCCGAGCGAACTGCTCGATCCGGTCGGCCTGCCGTGTGACCCGTCGTTCCTCGCGCTGGCGATCGAGAACCGCCTCGACGTTCGCAGCCAGAATGTGCGTAAGTTCTATCGTGAACGGCTCCAGCAGCCCCTCTGGTGTTTCGATCCCGAGCACGCCGTGCTCGCCCAGCGGCAGTCGAACCCCGACGACCCCACGATCCGGCATCCACGTGTCCTCGTAGTCCCGTCGCTCCGGTCCGGTCAACACCGACCCGTCGTCGGCGAGATACAGCGTCTCGCCGCTCGACGCCGCCCGTTCGAACGACGCCTCGTCCCAGGCGATTTCCGCGTCCGCCGAGCGTTCCTCGATTCGCTCACCGCCCTCGTCGTCACCTCCGAGACCGTCGTCCTCGACGTCGAGTACCAGTCGCGTGGCGGGTAGCGCGTCCATCTCCACGGCGATGTCGGTCGTCACCGCGGCGATCGACTCACGGTCGTCCGCCCGGATGAGTCGCCTGCTGGCCTGGTGCAACATCGCCAGCGCGTGTTCCTGACGTTTCAGATAGGTCACGTCGCGGACGTCCCCGACCAGCCCCAGCAACTCCCCGCCAGCGTCGTAGCGGGGCGCTTTCGTCGTCGACACCCAATGATCCTCGCCGTCTTCGGCCCAGTGTTCGATCTTCTCGAACAGCGTCTCCTCGCGGGCGAGTAGCTCCTGTTCTTCCTCGTAGAGTCGATCGGGGAGATCACCCGGAAAGAGCTCGTAATCGGTCAGTCCGACCCGTTGCTCGCGGGTCATCTCGCGGTTGTCAAGCGAGTGCCCGGAGATGTTGACGAACCGCCCCTCACGATCTTTGAGGTACACCGTCTCCGGATAGCTCTCGAGCATCGACTCCAGCTGTTGTTCGTGCGGTTCGACGGGATCGGCCCCGCAGAGTCGCTCGATCCGCGCCGTAAGCAGCGCCTCGCGCTTTGGCGGGACTCTGATGACGTCGTCGACGCCAGCATCCAGCAGTTCGTTGATCCGCGCCCGCTCGCTGCGCAGTACGTACAACGCGACGGGGACCGACTCGCCGAACGTCTCCCGGATTCGCTCGAACAGGTCGAGACCGTCCTGTTTCGGATGGTCGGCCGACGCGGGCGCGTCGATCCCGAGGACAGCTGCGGCGTCAGAAAGAGGGGAGTCGTCCAGTCGGTCGACCGATCGGATCGGCTCGATACCGGCTAATTCGAGGGCCTCGACGATCGGCTCGAGTCGACCATCAGGATCGACGACCACCAGCGTTCCCGGTAACTCACCCGCCGTCATTGAGATAGTGAGTCCTATTCGCAGCACGGAAGCAAAAAGTTCTCGGACCGTTTCACGTCCTGATTCTGCCCCCCTCTCCGGGACAGGTCATCTACCAGCTCGACCCCCTACTCACCGACTGGGCTGTCGGCTCGACCCCCCACTCACCGACTGGGCTGTCGGCTCGAACCCCCACTCACCGACTGGGCTGTCGGCTCGACACTCTACTCACCGACTGGGCTGTCGGCTCGACACTCTACTCACCGACTGGGCTGTCGGCTCGACACTCTACTCACCGACTGGGCTGTCGGCTCGAACCCCTACTTGACGTGTGCGATCTCCACATTCCGGAACGCAAACCGGGTCTTCCCGTCGACGCCGGTCACGGAGACATCCCAGTCATGGGCGTCGGCGATCGTCGCCACGAGGTGAACACTGTCACCGGTCACTTCGCTCACGGCGGAGTACGTCGGTTCGAGCAACTCCTCGCGCTGGTCGGGCGTGATCGCCGCGCCATCGTCCTCGACGTAGAATCCGTCGTCGAGCGTCCCGACGCTGGCCTCGGTGCTTCCAGCGCCGTCGACGACCGTCCGGAACACCATCTCCAGCGCCTCCAGTAATCCGTCACGGTCTGCTCTGACGATCCCGTCGTTCTCGATGGTGACCGTCGCTGTCTCGCTCTCGACGGCCCTCCAGGCGACCTCGCTGATCCCCGAGAGTGCGATCGACTCGCTCCCTCGCGTCGCTGATCCAGTTCGTGCCAGCGCGAGCAACTGCGAAACCAGCCGATTCATCCGCCCCAGCGTCTCGATCACGTCCTCGATCGCGTCGACGTCGCCCTGAGCCTTGGCCCGTTCCGCTGTCCCCAGCGCGATCTGGAGGCGGTTGCGGAGTTCGTGCGAGCTCAACGCCGCAAACTCCTCCAGCCGTGCTGCCTGCTCGTCCAGCTGGCGCTCCTGAACGGCCCGGTCGAGTGCGGCCTCTGTGTTCGACGCCAGCACGTGCGCCAGTTCGACAGTGAAGGGATCCAGCGTCTCGGCTGTCGTTTCCACGCCGAGGACACCGTGCTCTCCGAGCGGAATCCGAAGCCCAATCACCGACTCGATCCCCGCCGGCAGCGATAGTTCACGGTGATCGTGGTCTTCGATATCGACGGTGACGAACGAATCCGCTTCCGTCCGATACTGGGCAACCCCATCAGCCCCCACACGACGGAACGACATGTCTATCCAGTCGATCGCCGCGTCCGTCTCGGCGACCGTCTGTAACGCCCCCGTCTCGAAGAGATCGATCCGTGCCTCCGGCAGCAGTTCGCTCTCCGCGGCGATCTCGATCGCCGTCCGCGCGACATCTTCGCTCGTCTCGGCTCTGACCAGCCGCCGGCTCGCCTCGTGCAGCGCCGCCATCGTCCGTTCCTGGCGCTTGATATCGGTGACGTCCCGGACGTTGCCGACCAGCCCCAGCAACTCTCCGTCCGTGTCGTACCGCGGTACTTTCGTGGTCGAAACCCACCTGTCCTCGCCGTCTTCGAGGTAGTGCTCGATCTTGCCGTCGATATTCTCCTCTCGCGCCAGCAGTTCCTGTTCCTCCGCGAAGAGTTCCTCGGCCAGTTCGTCGCGATAGAGTTCGTAGTCGGTCAGCCCGAATATCTGGTCGAAGTCGACGTCGAACCCGCCGAAGTGATCCAGCCGCGTCGCGTTGACGAACATCCCGTCACGATCCTTGAAGAACACCCGCTCCGGGTACGACGTGAGAAACGACTGGTACTGCTGTTCGAGCGACTCCGCGCCAGCGACACCAGCGAGGTGGCGGATTCGATCGGCCAGTACCGCGGGCCGCTCGGGCGGCACCGAGATCACTGTATCCGCACCACCTTCGAGGAGTTCGACCGTGTGTTCGAGCTCGTTCTCGAACGCATAGACGCCAACGAGCACGTTACCAACCGCCTCGCGGACGGCTCGACAGTGCTCGACGCCGTCAACGCCGGCCGAGACGTCGTCGGGGACGATCACACAGTCGGCCCGCCCGTCGAGCGTCTCGACTGTCGGGACCGTCCGGACGTCCTCGATCCCGCCCCGTCGAATCGCCTCGGTGATCGATTCGAGCCGGCTGTCCGGATCGAAGACGATCACCACTGGGTCTCCAGGCATCAGCCTACCTCAACCTCATTCCCGAGAGACATAAGCGTCTCGTCCGATTCTCAACTCCGGAGACGCCGAAAGACACCTATTGATCCCGTTCGATCAGCAAGTGAATGGCGATCCGTCAGTCGGTTCGTGCCGTGCTGGAGTGGTATCCAGCCGCCCTGGCGCGGTTCGGGCTCGTCGACCGGGTCAAAGCCACGGACGCGCTCGATCTGGCCGCGCCGGTGATGGTCACCGGCGGGCTGCGCGTGCTCTTGCGGATGGCCGACTTTCTGATGGTCGGGCTCGCGCTGGGCGACACCGCCATCGCCGGGCTCGAACTCGGTTTCCAGTACTACTTCGTCGGTTTCGGCCTCTCGCTCGCTGTCACCAGTGGCACGATCAGCGTCGTCTCCCGACTCAAAGGCGCGGGGAACCACGCTCGTGCCGACCTGGCCGTCACCCAGTCGCTGTGGCTCTCGCTTGCCATCTCGCTCCCGCTCGCAGCCGTCTCGTGGCTGTATGCCGAACCGCTGATCGCAATCTTGACCGACGATCCCGTGACGATCGCCCTCGGAGCGACGTATCTCGCGATCGTCATGCTCTCGTTGCCCTTTCGCTTTTTCAGCCTGATCGCCTCCCGGGCACTGGCCGGCGGGGCCGACACCCGGACGCCGATGTACGTCCGCTTTCTCACCCTGCCGACCAACGTCGTCCTCAACGCCGTCCTGATCTTCGGGCTGGGCCCCGCCCCAAAACTGGGGATCGCCGGCGCTGCCATCGGAACCGCCGTCGCCAACGTCGTCGCGGCTCTGGTCTTTTTGGCGCTATTGGTCTCCGGGCGATTTGCCGTCCAGTTGCGTCTCCGGCGACCCCTGTTCGATCTCGGTCTGCTCGGGGAGATCGTCCGCGTTGCCAGTCCACTCGCCGGGATGCGGCTGTTGCAGTCGCTGGGGCGATTTCCGTTCCTGTTTGTCCTGGGCGTGTTCGGCACCCCGGTGCTTGCGGCCTACGCCATCGGTCGCCGGGTCGTCCTGCTGGCACTGATGCCGGCCTGGGGCTTTTCGACCGCCGCCTCCACCCTCGTCGGACAGGCGATCGGGGCCGGCGACGACGAGGACGCCGCCGACTACGGCTGGCAGACCCTCCGGATCGCGCTGCTCACCCAGTTGCTGATCGGCATCGTGATCGTTGTCTTCGCCCACCCGATCGCGATGGCCTTCGGGACCGAACACGTCGATCTGACGGTCACATTCGTCCGCGTCTTCGGCGTCGCTATCGCCGGGTTCTCAGTCTCCCGAACTATGCGCGGCAGTCTCCGGGGAGCCGGCGATACTCGGTTTCCGCTCTACGGTACGTTCCTGGGAACCTACCTCGTGCGACTCCCAATCGCCGCCGTCGCACTGCCGGCCGGGTTCACGGTCACGATCTTCGGCTTCTCGATCCCTCTCGGACTCGGGCTGGGCGTGCCGGCGATCTACGTCGCACTGGTCGCGGACTACTACGTGAAAGCGGCCGTCAACACCGGCCGCTTCTACAGCGGCGCGTGGAAATCGGTCGCGAAAGAATCGAAGGTCGGAACGACCGACTAGGCTACTGAGCCGGGGCGATCTGCTGAGCCTCGTCCAGCAGTTCCTCGATACTGGCTTCGGACGGCTCGTTGTTGAGGAGGACGTCGAGCGGCAGTGTCGGCGCGCCGTCGACGAGGTTTTCGAGGACGACCAGCCGCTCGCGAGCACGTGACATCCCGACGTAGAAGACACGGCGCTCGTTGTCGGTCAGCGTCGGGACGGGCGAGGTGTGCTTGGTGAACTCCTCGACATCCGGGACCTCGATCCCCTCCTGTTCGACGGTCGCGGCCATCTGCTCGACGACCTTCTCGGTCAGATCCGTCGCGACGAAGACGTGATCGGCCTCACGACCCTTCGCCGAGTGGATCGTCCCCAGACGGAGCCGGGAGGGATCCATCCCCTCGTAGTCGCCGCCGAAGTACGCGTCGACGGTCCGCTCCTGGAAACTGGTGACCTTCCGCAGCATGTCCGAGGCCGCCGCAGCGTCCGGCGCGAACGGAACGTGATCACTGATCACGTCTGGGTCGACAGGGATCTCCTCCAGATCGTCGGTTTCGGCGGCGTCGGTGATCTCGTCGATCGCGTCGAACAGGTCGTCACGTTCACCTGTGCCGAACGCCGAATCGACCAGCATGTCAGCCAGTCGACGGGCCTCCAGGGCCGTCAGTTGTTCCTCGGCATCGAGGTGTTCGATCCCGCGGACGTACTGGGTGAGCCGATCGGTCCAGAGCCGCTGGTCTGTCAGCGCCTTGAACGGGATGCCCTCACCGATGAACTCGTCGATGAACTGGAACATCTGGTAGCGTGCCCGGAACAGGACCATCACGGTCCCGTCTTCGTCTTCCTCGATCGTCGCTTTGACGTTTCGCGACAGATCGAGCATCGACGGACTTTCGACGGCCTCGACGGTTCCGCCCTCCTTGCGCGGATTGAGGTCTTTCTCCTGGCGCTTGTCGATGTGATTGACCTGTCTATTCACGACGTTCAGAATGCGAGATGGCAACCGGTAGGAGTTGGGCAGCACCTCGTCGTCGGTGACGTCCTCGTCCAACAGCAGGTCGGGATCTGCACCCTGCCAGGCGTAGACAACCTGGTCGTCGTCACCGGCAATGAGGATCTTCTGCATGTGGGGTTTCCACTCCTCGTACACGTCGTACTGCAGCGTGGTGATGTCCTGAAACTCGTCGATGATCAGGTAGTCGACGCTCGGCAGCAGCGAGCGCTGTCTGACTCGTTCGAGCATGTCGGCGAATCCGACGAGGTCGTTTTCGCCCTTATAGGCCCGCCAGCCACGGATCGCCTCGGGAACGTCGATCCGGTCGTCGTCGCTTGGCCAGGTCGGCGTGTACTTGTTGCCGGTCTGGGCGTTGTCGTCGATATCCGGCGGCAGCCTGACCTCCTCTTCGTTCCACTGGAAGGGGACGTCGTACCAGTCGGCGACGTCCCGGCGCGTGCGCTGGAGCCACTGGCTCGTGGCGATGACTTTGTTGCCCATCGTCGTCGAACGGGCGGTCCGTCGTCGTGCCCCCTCGTACTCGTCTTCGAAATCCAGGCCGTACTGCTCGCAGAACTCCTTTTTGTCGTTCTCGCCGACGACATCGCCGCGCGAGAGATTCAGGAGTTCGTAGGCTTTAGCGTGCATCGTGCACACGTTGCCCTTCAACGTCCGCGGCGAGATGTCGAGACGGTCGGCGAGGCGCTCGCGGATCTCCGCGGCGGCCGCCCGGGTGTAGGAGACGACCAGCACGTCCCGAACGTCGACGTCCTCCTCTTCGAGCAACGCCTCGACGCGGTCGAGCAGCGCAGTGGTCTTCCCGCTCCCCGGTCCACCGAACAGGCGGACGATCTGGGGACTCTCGTCAGTCATTGCACATAGAAAGGGGCTGCTCCTTCATAAGCAACGTGACTTTCGGCTCCCGGTTCCAGCGCCTCTACGGGCGTCTGTGCGCCCCAGCCACCACTCGGACGCGACCACCGACTGTCGGCGAGCGACCGGCCCGCCGTCAGGAATGACGTGGCGACCGCGCTTTGCGAACGTCGGCCCCGTCTCTGAGCTTGTCTTCACAGTCGGGACAGACGCGTGGGTCGGTCACCCCACGTGGCGTGAACACTCGTGCGTACGCTTTCGTGACGAACGAACCGCAGTTTTGACATTCTGGCATCTCCCTCACCCCGTTGCCCGAGAATTAACAGTATCGGTAAAGAAACTTTCGTTACAAATTTCTTCAGACCTCAGCGATACAGCGAGAGGTACAGCATTGCGAACCCGACGATGAAGGGGATGGTTTCGGAGGCCTGGAAGAAGATCCGGACGAGTTCCTGGTCGCTGGCGATCCAGCCGATCTGTGCAATGACGTTGCTGACGGCGACGCCCATGCTGATGAACGCGAACCCGATGAAGGCGTACTGCAAGCGTTCGCTCTGCTGTTTCGTGTACGCCTGAAAACTGATGACTGTCAGCCCGAGCGAGAGTCCGAACAGCGCCAGCCGGAGCAGGATCAATACACCCCTTGCGATCCAGATACTGATGTCGGCCATACCTATCGTCTGCGTGAAGAACGACCCGTGAGCCACAAAGCTATTTCCATCACTCGGAGAACGTGCGTCAGCCCTGTGTCAGACACCGCTCGGACGCTCTCGGTGTCACTCCGAACCGAGTTCGTCCCACAGCTGACTGAATCGGTCGGGGAGGTTCTCGGTGCGGTAGATCTGCACCTTGTACTCGTCGTCTTCGAGGCTTATTACTGTGCTCTCGAAATTCGACTCAAACACCTTGTAGTGGTTGCCGTCCTCGGCGACGAGCGTCCGGTCGGTCACCAGTTCGTACTCTTCGAGCATCTCGATGCGTCGATAGACCGTCGGCAGCGACAGATCGCACTCCTCACTGAGTTCCTTGGCGGACTTGGGTTCACGGCTGATTGCGGCGAGGACCCGTCTGGCGTGTTTATCGCCGATAGTATCGAGGATCTCTTCGATACTCCTGTCGTCGTCGGGCACGAGTGGCCCTTTCACGCGAGGGGGGAAAAAAGAATTGTTCGGCTGGAGGTGCTTTCACAGCGAGAAAACGCTGTCGAGGAATTAATGTCGCGGGGGCAGTGGATTCAGGCGGATCGAATCCAGCGATCACGGTCGGACAGATCCCGGGACGCACTTCCCCTATCCCCCCCAGGTGTCGGCGTCACTGGACTGCGCGACGGTCTGTACGCCGCCGTCGTGCCCCCGGCCACAGCAGTCGATCCCTTTCGGGCGTCCGCCCGGCGGGACACGATATGTTGTCGAGCGTCAGGTTACGCGCTGGGTGCGATCCGCGACGACGTGCCGAGACACGTCACCGCATTTCTCTCCTTCAAAATAGTACAGCAGGAGATCGATCAGCCCAGATGTGGCTCGTTCTCCGCACCGTCGAGTAGGTCGCGCACGCCGCGGCGGATCGACTCGTCGCTCGATAGCTCGGGCTCGAATCCGAGCGCCGACAGCTTCTCGACCGACAGCCGCATCTTCGGGACGTCGCCGGTCCAGCCGCGGTCGCCACCCGTGTACTCGTAGTCGGGATCGACCCCCATCTCTTCGCTGACAATGTCAGCGATTCTCGTGACCGACGTCGTCGTCCGTGTCCCCAAATTGTAGGTGTTCATCGCTCTCCCCGCGTGCTGTATCACGTGACACATCGCGTCGATACACTCCCCGACGTGCATGTAGGACTTCTCCTGACGGCCGTCGCCCAGAATAGTCAACTCCTCGGGATCCTGTTGGAGTTTGTAGACGAAGTCGGGGACGACGCCAGCGCCGTAGCGGGGCCCGACGATATTGGCGAAACGAAAGTTCCACACCGTGAAATCGTGGCTGTGGGCGTACACCGACAGCAGGCCCTCCTCGGCGAGTTTACTCGCACCGTAGACGCTGATCGGTTCGAGCGGGGCGTAGTCTTCGGGCGTGGGCATCGGAGCCTCGCCGTACACGGTCGAAGAGGACGTAAAGAGGACGTTGTCGACGCCGACCTCGTCCATCCGTTCGAGGACGTTGAACGTCATCGCCTCGTTGACCTCCATTTGCTCGCGCGGGCGATCGGTGTTGACGTATTTGTCCGCCGCGAGGTGAAAGACCGCGTCGAGATCAGCGGTGACGACATCGGCGACGACGGCTTCGTCGGTGATGTCGCCCTCGACGAACTCGGCGGCGTCGGGTACTGACTCACGGATACCGTTCGAGAGGTCGTCGACGACACGGACGTCGTTATCCTCGGTGAGTCGGGTGGCGAGGCGCGAACCGATCAGCCCCGCACCCCCAGTGACGAGAATGCGCTGTCCCTGCAGATCCATACCTTCGATTCCGGTGTCACGCCGAAATAGGTATCGAACCCGCTACACAGCACCGTCGCGGACCCGAAACTGCTCGTAGCCGCCGTGGGACAACTCCAGCGATCCGATCCACCAGTTCCACCGCTCGACCAGCGTGGCGTCGGCAGGAGCGTCTTCGAGGTTCGAGACCGTAGTCTCGACGGTTAGCTCTATCCCGAGATCGCTGCCAAAGCGACCGGAATCGGCGAGGTCCCGCGCTTGCCGAGCGACGACGCGAGCGGTCTGCTCGTCGGCGTCGAACGTGTCCTGGAGTTTCGTTTCGAGAGCGTCTCGATCCACGGCTGTTCTTGTGTGTCTATCCTCTTGATTGTTGACCCTGCCGCTGGAATCGTCGCTCACGTCTCCTGTACCGGAACTGACGGGCAGTCTCAGAAGGTGTAGCCGTCGTCCTGCGGTTCGTCCTGCATCGCGGGGTCGTGCTGGTCCTCGACGGCCTGGGTAAACAGGTCCTCTTCGGCGACAGTCGTCTCCGAATCCTCTTCGACGTCGTAGGCGGAGACACCCATCGTCAGCAACTCTTCGACGGCCTGGTCGCGGTTGACAAATTCGCCTTGCTCGATCAACCGGGAGATCTCGGTCTCGATCCGGTCGGGCAACGAAACTTCGACTTTTGGCATGTGTGAGGCTCTAGGCGGGCCATGTATAAATCTCCCGGGCGGACGCCGGGACGTGGGCAGTCGTCCGCCCGCAAATCATCGATTACTCCCACTCGATCGATTCCTCGCGATCGGTCTCTCTGAGAGTGAACGGACCGATCGACAGCGTCCGCTGGGTGACGACCGCGATCCGGACCACGTACGACACCAACACGAGAAACGGAACCATCGCGACCGCGACTGCGCCAGCGACGAACCACAGCGAGCCCGGGACGCCGGCGATCGACCAGCCGATCGTCGCCGGATCGAAAAACAACACCATCGACACCGAGGCCACCAGCGAGGGTAGCGATGCGGCGAGGATGATACGCGAGAGCGCCGTCAACTCCCACTGGAAGTACAGCGTCTTGAAGTGCTCACGCGCGGGGCCAAACAGTTCGAGCACGTCGATCAACTCCGTGACCGCTTCGGACTGTTCACTCGTCAACTGCTCGCCGTCTTCGGCCTGCACGCGGCGAGCGCTGTAGAGCTTCCAGGAATAGTTGAAATCCAGCGACGCCGAGAGCACCTCGAACGTGCCGAACTGCGCGCCGTCGAGCGAGTCGCCCACCGCGTCGGCGTTGGCCGAGATATCGGCCGCAAGTGTCGTCACTCGGTCGCGGACGCTGTCGTCGAGGGCGTCGTCGTCGGCCACACGCTCACGCAAGGTGTCGGCTCGTTCACCCGCGACGTCCACGAGCGCCCGGAGGAAGGCAGCGGGTTCAGGCGGGCTGATCGGTGCGTCGAGCGTCGACTCGACGTCCTCGCGGAACTGGACGGCCGCGTCCATGCGCTCGCGCTGGTCGCCGACCGCGCCGAACTCCTGGGAGAGCACGAGTTGGTTGAGCGTCACGACGAGCGTGACGCCGGTGATCGTCGCGCCGATGAACGCCTGGAACGCCGTTTCAATCGGGTCGCCGCTTCCGAACAGCGCGTCCGCGCTCGGCAAGAGTGTCCCCAGCGCGAGGACGGCAGCGGCGATGGCGACGAACAGCACGCCGACCAGCACCAGTCGATTGGCCTCGACGAGCAGGTCGAACCAGGCTCCGCTGGTACTGGCGCGCTCACGCATCGTGTCCTCGGGCCGGTCGCGGTCGTCACTGGCCCCGGACTGGTCGCGGTCGCCACCGGCCCCGGACTGGTCGCGGTCGTCGCTCACTGGCGGCACAGACTGGGGGCAGCGTAAAAAACAGCGTGGCTAGTCACGCACAGTGACCAGTTCCGGCAGTGCCGCGAGCGACTCGATCTCGTAGGTCGGGTCGACGCTCAGGGAGACCTCGCGGCAGTGGTCCCGTCGAACGAACACCGAATCCAGCCCGGCTCGATGCGCGCCAACGATGTCGCTTTGACTGTCGCCGACGTACAGTCCCGAATCGGCGTCGATGTCAGCCAGTGCTCGATCGAGATAGTGTGTGTTCGGTTTCTTTCGGCGGAGACTCTCGATCGTCTTTGGTCGACCGTACGCCGTCTCGAAGAGGGTGTCCAGATCGAAGCTGTCCAGGACGAATTCGATCGTACTGTGGTGGTTGTTACTCACGACGCCACGCGGACAGGACAGGTCCCCAATGGCCGAGACGTCGTCGTAGCGTGTCCGTCGGCCATCCCGGAAGGCCGACAGCTGGGACTGTTCGTCGTGCTGTTCTCGGGCGGTCCAGAACGTCTCCCGGTCGAGATCGTACGCCCGGCAGAGATCCGTGAGGCCGTCTACAGTCACCCCGTCGACGACGGCATCGACGTGTTCAGGGGCGGGGTCAGCGACACCGACAGCCCGGAAGGCCTCGCGGGTCGCTCGGGCCTGTGTCTCGCGGGCGGGGGGTTCGACGAGTACGCCATCGCTGTCGAACAGGACCGTGTCGTAGGTGGTCACTGTCGGGCGTTCGCAGGCCTGGGTGGTCCGTGTTTCGGTCGGGTTAGCCGGTCACTTCGTCGATCAGGTCCTCGAGCGGAACCTGCTCCTCGTCGCCGCTCTCCATGTCTCGTACCGTGACCTCGTCGTTGTCGAGGTCGCGCTGGCCGACGATCAGCACCGTGTCGGCGTTGATGCTGTCGGCGTAGCCGAACTGGCTGCCCAGCCCACGGTCGGCGAGGTCCGTTTCGACGACCAGTCCCGCTTCGCGGAGGTCACTGGCGAACCCGAGTGCTTCGTCCCGGACGTCCGACGAGACGGCGGCGACGTAGACGTCGGTGTCCAGTTCCTCGGCGGGCCACTCGCCTTCCTTCTTGAGAAGCTCTCGGGTCGTCGAATAGCCAAAAGCGAACCCGACAGCCGGGACGTCTTGGCTGCCGAACAGATTGACGAGGTCGTCGTAGCGACCGCCGCCAAACAGGGCTCGCAGTTCGCCTTCGCTGTCGAAGGCCTCGAAGACCAATCCTGTATAGTAGGCCAGTCCACGGACGATCGACAGGTCGAGCTTGCAGACGTCGGCGACGCCGTAGCTTTCGAGGGCGTCGGCCAGGTCGTCCATCCGTTCGACGGCGGCCTGGGCGTCTTCGTCGTCAGGTGCGAGATCTCTGAGAGTGTCGACCTCCTCGGTGATCGGCCCTCGAATGGCGGTGAGTTCGTCGATCCGCTCGGCTGACTCGTGGGTGACGCCCGTGTTCCGGAGTTCAGTGAGGAACTCTCCGCGGGTGAGTTTCTCCTTGTCGTCGATGACGCCCATGACTTCGTCGGTGTTGTCGATCCCCTCGGCTTCGAGCAGGGCGTCAAGCAGAGTTCGGTCGTTGATCAGGAACTCCACGCGGTCGGCGACGCCGAGTCGCTCGTAGATGGTCGCAGCGACGGCGATGACCTCGGCGTCGGCTTCGACGCTTTCGATGCCGAAGACGTCGATGTCGGTCTGGAAGAATTCTCGATCTCTGCCTTTCTGGACGTTCTCGTAACGCCAGCGCTTGGAGGTGTCGACCCACTTGATCGGAGTCTTGAGGTCTTTGCGCTGCTGGACCAGTCGTGCCCGCGTTGGGGTCTGCTCGGGCGTGAGCGTCACGTCGCGGCCACCTTTGTCCTCGAAGGAGTAGGTCTGATCGAGCAATTCATCGCCGGATTTGATCTCGTAGAGTTGCTGGCGTTCGACGGCAGGGGTATTGATCTCCCGGAAGCCGAACTTGGCGGCGGTCGTCTCGACGACGTCGATGACTTCCCGCCAGGCGGCGAACTCCTCGGGGTAGCGGTCGTAGAATCCCTTGAGGCTCTCGATGTCGGTCATTACTGGATGGTGGCTCCGGGACCACCAAAGGGGTTCGGAAATATATCTCGTCCTCCAGCAGGGGGATTGTAGTGGTCCGCAGACCAACGATCACGTATGGTCGATCTACACATCGGGAGACACGGGGTGGTCTTGCTCGCGATCCTGTTTCTGCTCCTCGGGATCGAGGACATCCTCATTTGGCTCAACAGCGGTGAGATACCTGCCATCGAGTTTTTCCTCGGACTGGTGCTCGTATTGGCCGTGATCGCAGGTGCGATCTACGAGGCAGAGCACTTTCGACCACCGCGGTGATCGTCACGACCGGAGTTTCTTGACCATGCTCATGACCCGCTCCGTCGATTGACTCGTGAAGACGTTCACCAGCGTCTGGAACTGGCTGTAGACCGACTGGAGCGTCCGGATCTTCTGGAGGTCACGCTCGGCCTGGTCGCTGTCGGCGTCTGCTAACTGCTCGGCCGCCGAATCGAGTGCGCGCGTCATGATCTGTAGCTCGCGGGTGGCCTCACGCTGGAGGAACTCCTGGAAGATGTGCCAGAAGTCCGTCTCGGCCTCGAAGTAGGCCTTCTTTCCCTCACCTGGCATCGAGCGCCGGTGGACGAAGTGATACCGTTCGAGTGTCTTCATCGCCGTGCTGACGGTCGACTTGGCGTACTCGCTGCGCTCGACCAGATCGTCCATACTCATCGGTTCCTCGGCGAAGAAGAGGATCCCGTACAGCCGACCGTAGCTCCGCTTCAGGCCGTAGACGTCTGCTGATCGCGCCAGCGCCTCGATCACTTCTTCGCGTGCCTCGACCACCGTCTCGTCAGTCTCTGTCATACCCGATGCTACGTGACCAAAAGTAATAAATCGTTTCGTGCGGAATATTCGGTATATGCCGAATATAAAGAACAGAGTTCGGAACGGTGACGGATCGCTAGACGGGAAGACGGTCCTCGAAGCCGATGGAGTCACCAAGACCTACGACTCACTGCTGCCGTTCGTCGGGCGAACGGTCGACGTACTGGACGGGGCCGATCTGACGATCGAGGCGGGCGAAATCGTCGGCATCGTCGGGGAGAACGGATCAGGGAAGTCGACGCTGATGCAGATTCTCGTCGGCGCGCTCGCGGCGGACGACGGTTCGGTTTCGGTCGACGGTACCGTCGGCTGGTGCCCACAGGAACCGCTGCTGTACGACCGACTCACGGTCAGAGAGACCTTCCGGCTGTTCGGGACCGCGTACGGGATGGACGACGACGAGATAGTCGAGGCCCGCGATCACTACGCCGAGCTGCTAAGCTTCGAGCAGTTCCTCGACTACCGCGTCGACCACCTCAGCGGCGGCAACCGCCAGAAGATCAATCTCAGCGTCGCCCTCATGCACGATCCGGATGTCCTCCTGCTCGACGAGCCCTACACCGGCTTCGACTGGGAGACCTACCTGGCGTTCTGGAGCCTCACCGAGGAACTGACCGAACAGGGGACCGCCATCGCGATCATCAGCCACTTCGTCAGCGAGCGCGAGCGCTTTGACCGGATCGTCGAACTGGCCGACGGCGAACTCACAGATGTAACCGACGAGGATCTGGCAGCGAGCGGCGGTCCCGGATCGGGCGCTGCCGCGGAGGCGGGCCCGCAATCGCCGGGGGTGAACGCCGGTGACTGAGAGCGGTCGGGCCGGCCGCGTCAGGGTCGGCGTCGATGCGGCCGTCCGGTCGTTCCTGCGCGAGCCGGTTCAGGTGGCCGTCCTGCTCGTGCTGCCGCTAATCGTGATCGAAGGGTACGGCTACGCGATGACCGCCTTCCCCGAGCTGCCGTTCATGACGGAAAGCGCCGAGACAATGGGACGGCTCAACGGTGCGATCTACGCCGTGGCGTTCCTCACGGGCGTGCTCGGACTCTTCCAAATCATCAGCGCTCAACTGGCCGACGAGCGCCTGCAGCTGTGTGGGTACTCCCGGGGGGAGCTGTTCGTCACCCGGCTGGCGACTGTCGTGGCCGCGAGTGTCCTCGTGGCGGCGGTCTCACTGGCCGTGCTGGCCTGGAACGTCACGGTCGAGGCCCCACTACTCGCGTTCGGCGCGCTGGCGGCCGCGGCGCTTGTCTACGGCCTGATCGGCATGCTCGTCGGCGCGATCTTGCCCCGTGCGTTGGAAGGGTCACTCGTGCTGGTTTTCCTGGTCGACGCCGACGACTTCCTCTCCTCGGGGATGGTCGATATCGACACCGCCGCCGTCGAACTGTTTCCGCTCTATCACCCCCACAATCTCTTTCAGTCGGCCGTCGACGGCTCACTGGCCGGGGGCCGCGCCCTGGCGACGGGCGCGTACCTGATGGTGCTCCTGTCGGTGGTCGGAGTCGTCTACGTCCGCCTGACGGGAAACGGAGGTGTCTTCGGTGAGTAGCGTCGCCCGCGTCAGTCGGGCCTTCGAGATGGGGTTGCGCGAGTACGCCCGCACCCCCGTATTGCTGGCGCTACTACTGTTCCTGCCGGCGTACTTCATCGGCATCTTCGTGTTCGTCCTGCCCACGAGCGAGTTGCCGATCATCGTGCCCGGCGACGGCCAGCAGATGGTCGCGACCGCCGAACTGTACGGCGTGTTGCTCGTCCCGCTACTGGCGGGACTGATCGGCGGCATCGCCGGCCTGTTCCTGATGCAGACCGCCAGCGACGCCGACAGCCGGCTCGTACTCGCAGGCTATCGACCCGCCCAGGTGATCACCGCTCGCTTTGGCCTGCTCGTGCTGGCGAGTATCGTCGCGACAGCGGTCGCGCTGGCAGTGCTCTCGATCGAGTACGTCCCAACGTCTGTGCCTATTTTCGTCGCGGCGAGCGTCCTCTCGGGCCTGATCTACGGCCTCGTCGGCGTGCTCGTCGGCCTCGTCCTCGGACGACTGGCCGGCGTCTACACGATGCTGTTCGTTCCGATGCTGGACGTGTTCTTCCTCCAGAATCCGACCGTCGACGAGAAACTCTGGGTCGCGACGTTCCTCCCCGGCCACGCCGTCACGGAGCTCGCTGTCGATTCGGGCTTCTCCGAGAGCGTCGCGCTCGATCCGTTCGTCCAGGCGCTCGCGGCACTCGCGGTCATCGGCACGCTCGCGACGGCAGCGTTCTACCGAGCCACGCGCGTCCGGTAACCGGGTCGCTGGCCGCCTTTCAACCGTCCATCATCTCGTGGGGCGTCACTGTCACCTGAATTGCGTCTTCGACGGCCGGGTAGTCGTACGTGTCCATCATGTCACTCACGCGTCGGACGGACCCCATCTCGTCGTCACCCTGGGTCGGGCTGTCCTGTGCGGGGGCCTGGTCCGGACCCTCGCCCGGCGGCTCGGCGTTGGGCTCGGTGCCGGCGTCCCACAGCTCGACGTGCTCGGTGACGTCACCGTCGACCGGCTCGCCGTCCGCGGGCCACAGGGGGATCCCCTCGGGCTCGGGCGAGAAGAACAGGTCGTTCGAGGGGACGAACATGCTCGCGAAGGAGAGTTTCTGCCCGGGCTCGACCTCGACGTCGAACTCGAAGGCACCGCCGGGCGCGATTGGCGGCGCGCCGGGCACCTCACCGGTTGGGTCGTTGGGATCGGCGACCGTGTTCTCAGGGGTATACGCGCCGGCAGACTGGACGCCCATCTCCATCCCCTGGAGTTCCTCGACGAGGCCGGGCTCGCCCTCGAAGCCAGTCGGTGGCCCCGCCTCGGCCAGCGCTTCGAGACCGATCGAGGCGGCCTCGCCCTCGGTGTAAATCGGGTTCTGTCCGGTGTGGACCGCGTAGGCTCCGGGCGTGATCCAGATTGCGCCGCTGGTCGGGGTCATCGAGTCGTAGTAGTCCGTCGGCGCGACGTTTTCGATTCGCACCGTGACCGTCACCGGCCCGCTCATCATGCCGTCGTCCATGGTGTCGGTCTTGGTCATCATGCTGTCGTCCATGGAGTCAGTCTCCGTCATCGCGTCGTCCATTCCATCGTCCATCGACTCGTCGGTCGTCTCGTCGTCGGATCCGTCCCCGCCGAGACATCCGGCGAGGGCCGCGGCTGCTGTACTTCCCGTGATCGCGATGAACCGTCGCCGATTCGTGTGATCTACCATAGCACTCTATCCGACGAACTTTCATCTAAAGTAAACTTTTCAAGATGGGGGCCGAGTGGCTACCGAGTGGCCTCAAACACTCTCTAGAATTCCTCCGGGTTTCCGGCCGGCGGAAAGATTAACGCGCTGCCGCTCCCCGGGTCTCACATGACAGCGGCCGCAGACCGCATCTTCACGAACGTCGATGGCCACACGCTCACCGACCCCGACGAGTCGTTCGAGGCGGTGGCCGTCCGAGACGGCCGGATCGTCCGCGTCGGCCGAGCGTCGGAAGTCGAGTTCCTCGAGGGCGTCGAGACCGACGTGATCGATCTCGGTGGTGCGACCCTGCTCCCCGGTTTTATCGACGCCCACACGCACATGGATGTCCTCGGCCGACGGACCGTCGAGGCTGAGCTCGCCGACGTCGCCAGCCCGGACGGAGCGGTCGAGACACTCACGGATCACGCTGCGACGACCGACGACGGCTGGATCCTCGGCTTTGGCTACGACGAATCGACGTGGGACGACGCGCGCTATCTCACGCGCGAGGATCTCGATCGCGTCAGCGAGGAACGCCCGGTCGCAGCCTTCCGCGAGGACCTCCACGTCGTCTCGGTCAACAGCGTCGTCCTCGACCGCTACGCCAAGGAGTTCCCCGCGAGCGACGTCCGGACTACGGATGGCGAACCCACTGGCGTTCTGGTCGAGGACGCGGTCGGCGTGATCACCGACGCTCTCGCACCTGACGCCGAGACGACTCGGGAGTACCTCCTGGCTGCCCAATCGGTCGCGCTCGAACGTGGCGTCACCGGCGTCCACGACATGGTCCGCAATCCCCACGTCCCTGGGATCTACCGCGATCTCGACCTCCAGGGCGACCTCGACCTCCGGGTACGACTCAACTACTGGTCTGACTTTCTGGACCACGTCGAGGGAGCTGGATTGCGGACCAACCACGGCAGCGACCGCGTTCGCACGGGCGCGATCAAGACCTACACCGACGGTTCGATCGGCGGCCGAACGGCGAAGCTCTCGGCCCCCTACGCCGACACCGACGACACCGGAAACTGGGTCGTCGACCCCGCCGAACTCCGCGACCTCGCCGACAGAGTCGATGCGGCTGGCCTCCAGATGACCACCCACGCTATCGGCGACGAGGCGATCGAAGTGACGCTCGATACCTACGAAGAAATTGAAGGCAAGCGCCAACGGATCGAACACGCGGAGGTACTGACCGACGCTCTAGTCGAACGTCTCGGCGAGAGCGATGTCGTCGTCTCGGCCCAGCCGAATTTCCACCGCTGGGCGCGCGAAGACGGGCTCTACGACACGGCGCTAGGGGCCGAGCGACGCAAGCGAACCAATCAGTTCGGCGCGCTCGAAGAGACAGGCGCACGGCTGGCGTTTGGCAGCGACTGCATGCCGCTTTCTCCACTGTATGGGATCGAACAGGCCGTCACCGCGCCCGAACCGAGCCAGCGACTCTCGGTGACAGACGCACTCCGAGCGTACACCCTCGGGAGTGCCTACGCAGGCTTCGACGAACAGCGACTGGGAACGATCGAAGCCGGCAAGCGCGCGGACGTTGTCGCGCTGGAAGAGTCGCCGTGGGAGGTCCAAACGAACGAAATTAGCGATATCGGAGTCCGCGCGACGGTCGTCGACGGCGAGATTGCGGTTCGAAACGGCTAACCTGCTGGCGACGAGAGTTACTTCCATGTGGGAGATTGCAGCCGTTCTCTCGATCACCGGCCTCGTGGCGTTCCTGCTCCCCGTGTTTTTCGTCTACGGCCGTGACACCGAGGGCGTCAAAGACCCCGCCATCGAGGAGATCGAACAACGCCAATCCGATCAGGAGTAGCCCTGGCCACGTTTTGAGTCTTCGAAATCGATCCGTCCGAGCACTAGCGCTGTCTCTCTGTGTGAGTCATTACCAAAATATGTGCATTCGATAGTGTGAAGAGGTGAAAAATACTCTGCCGAGTTCGATATTGAAGGCAAAATCTTTTCAATCAACCGGTCCGTACGACTCGATATCACAGGTGACCTGTAATGCCAGCAATGGAAACGGCGGCGTTCGAGACTGATCTCAGTCTGTTCAAATACGACAATCTCGAACAGCTCCCGCCAGAATACCGGGAACTCGACGAGGACGAACGAACCCGCCGGATCGAAGCCGCACTGGCGGAGTTGGGCGACGACGTCGTCATTTTGGGGCACAACTACCAGCGCCGGGAGATCGTCGAACACGCCGATTTCATCGGCGACTCCTATCAGTTGAGCAAAGAGGCCGCCAACTCCGACGCGGACTACGTCATCTTCGGGGGCGTGACGTTCATGGCCGAATCCGCCGACATCATCACCGACGACTCACAAAGCGTGATTCTCCCGAGCATGGAGGCCTCGTGTCCGATGGCCGGGATGGCCGAGGCGCTGCAGGTCGACGCCGCCTGGGCCGAGATCACGGCCGAAACGGACGAGAACATCATCCCGATCACGTACATGAACAGCTACGCCGACCTCAAGGCCTTCTGTGCCGAGCAAGGCGGGCTGGTCTGTACCTCCTCGAACGCCCACAAGGCCTTCGAGTACGCCTTCGAGAAGGGTGACAAGGTCCTCTTTCTGCCCGACAAACACCTCGGGGAGAACACGGCCCACCGACTCGGAATGGCCGAGGAGACTGTCGAGTGGGACCCGTGGGACCCCGAAAGCAAGGACGCCGCCAAAGCCGTGGAGAACGACATCATCCTCTGGGACGGCTACTGCCAGGTCCACGAGCGCTTCCGGGTCGACCACATCGAGCAGATCCGCGAAGAGCACGAAGACGCGAAGGTCATCGTCCACCCCGAGTGCCGCCGCGAGGTCGTCGAAGCCGCCGACAAGTCGGGTTCGACCGCGACGATCACCGAGACTATCGAGAACGCCGAGCCCGGCGACACCTGGGCCATCGGCACGGAGATCCACCTCACCAACCACCTCCAGCGCTGGCACCCCGAGGTGAACGTCCTGCCGCTGTGTGGTGAGGCCTGCATGGACTGCAACGCCATGCGCCAGATCGATCCGAACTACCTGACGTGGGTGCTTGAGGAACTGGTCGAAGGCCGCGAGCGCAACGTCATCGAGGTCGCACCGGAAGAGAAGGAACTGGCCAAACTGGCGCTCGATCGGATGCTGGAGATCTGACGATGCCCGAACAGCAGGAAACCACCACCGACGTACTCGTGATCGGGTCCGGCATCGCTGGCTGTGCGGCCGCGCTCGCCGCCGCTCGCGAGGGTGCCGACGTGACGATGGCAACCAAAGCCACCCGCCCCGAAGGCTCCTCGTCGTGGTGGGCCCAGGGCGGCATCGCCGTCTCGAAAGACGATCCGGAGCAGTTCAAACAGGATATCCTGACCGCGAGTGACGGCACCGCCGATCCGGCGGCCGTCGACGTGTTGGTCGAGAACGCCAACGACGCCGTCCGGGACGTCCTCCTCGATACCTTGGACGTGGAATTTGACGAAAACGGAGAGGGACTGGACTTCGGCCAGGAAGCCGCCCACAGCGACCAGCGCATCCTCCACGTCGATGCCTCCACTGGCAAAGCGATCCACGTCCCGTTCCTGAACCATCTCGATTCCCACGATGACGTCGAGATCCGCGAGGACACCGCCGCGCTGGACCTGATTCGCCACGAAGGCCGGGTCTACGGCGCGATGCTCGAACGCGACGGCGAGGTCGAACCCACTTTCGCGGGGGCGACCATCCTCGCCACAGGCGGCATCGGTGAACTCTACCCCAACTCGACCAATCCCGTGGGGATGACCGGCGACGGCATCGGCATGGCTGCGCTCGCGGGTGCCGACGTCGCAGACATGGAGTACGTCCAGTTTCACCCCACTGTCTGTGTCGACGCTGAGGAACAGTTCCTCGTCTCCGAAGCGGTCCGTGGCGAAGGTGCACACCTGCTGAATGGCGAGGGCGAGCGTTTCATGCCCGACTATCACGACGACGCCGAACTCGCGCCGCGTGACGTGGTCGCGCGTGCGGTCAAGACCGAGCGTGCGGAGACGGGCGAGGTCCGTCTGGACGTCTCACCGCTCGACTTCGCCGCGGAGTTCCCCGACCTCGTGGAACTGTGCGAGGAGGGGGGTATCGACTACACCGAGGGCATCCCGGTCGCGCCCGCCGAGCACTTCCTCTGTGGCGGCGTCGCCGTCGACGACTGTGGCCGCTCCTCGATGGACGATCTCTACGCCGTCGGCGAGACCGCCCGGACCGGTGTCCACGGCGCGAACCGCCTGGCCTCGACGAGCCTGCTAGAGGGACTAGTCTGGGGGCTCCGAGCGGGTGAAGATGCAGTCGGCGGCGAGGTCACGACCATGGAGGCACCGGAACTCCTGAATCGCGATCCCGCACTCCCCGAACAGTTCGCCCGCGACAAGTTCCACCGTCTCCGTCGCGTCATGGACGAGTACGTCGGTCTCGAACGCACGTCCGAGGATCTGAATCGCGCTCAGGGCGTGCTCCGCCGTCTCAAGGGCGAGGTTGATGCCTACGTCCGAACCCGCACGTCCCGCTCGCTGTACGAACTTCGCCATGCTTCGATCACCGCGCTGCTGATCGCCCGGGCGGCCAGCGAGAACCCCGAAAGCCGCGGCACGCACTACCTCGTCGAGTCCGCGGAGGCAAGCGCGGACTGATCGATGATTCCGGACAGCAAAATCGAGCGCTGGCTCGACGAGGACCTGGGCCATCACGACGTGACGAACCACGTTCCAGGCGAAACCGAGGGTCGACTCGTCACCAAGGAGTCCGGTGTGATCGCAGGTCTCGAACCCGCCCGCGCCGTCTTTTCGTACCTCGGCGTCGACGTCGAGACACTCGTCGAATCGGGCGATCGAGTCGATGCCGGCGATGTCATCCTCCGGAGCGAGGGTGCTGCACGGGAAACGCTCCGCGGGGAGCGCGTCGCTGTCAATATCGCCGGCCACGCCTCGGGTGTCGCCTCCAAGACGCGCCAGGCGGTCACAGCCGCTCGGGAGGTCGACGACGAGGTCCGGATCGCCGGCACCCGCAAGACCACCCCAGGGCTACGTGGGATCGAGAAGCGCGCAGTCGTCGCCGGCGGTGGCGACACCCACCGACTCGACCTCTCGCACATGGTGATGGTCAAGGACAACCACGTCGCCGAGATGGGCCTGCGAGGAGCGATCAACCACTTCCGCGAGAAGGCTTCGTTCACGACCAAAATCGAAGTCGAGGTCGAGGAACCCACCGACGCCCCCCGGGCCGCGGCAGCCGGCGCGGACATCGTTTTGCTGGACAATATGAGTCCTGGGGAGACCGAGCAGGCAGTCGACCGACTTGAAGCGGCCGGACCGGACGTGCTCGCAGAAGCGTCAGGCGGAATCACCGTCGAAGACGTCGCCGGCTACGCCGCGACGGGCGTCGACGTCATCTCGATGGGGAGTCTGACTCACTCCGCACAGACGCTGGACCTGTCATTTCGGACAGGCTAAGGTGGCGACGAGAGTCACGGATAGATTTATAATTATTAGCCGTGAACGATCTGGTGATGCCTGAAATATCGGTGTCGAACGATCTGTACCGGCAGTTAGAAACGGAGGCCGGCGACGACGATATCGAGGCGACCCTCTGGGAGATGGTCGGGAGTTACCGTCGCAAGAACAACCCGGAGGCGGCGACGGGTCGATAGGTAGCCAACAGAGAGCGATTTTTCGACGCGGACGCGATGACCAGCAGCAGCAATTGTGAGAACTGATCGATCCGGGCGGTCACGCGTTGCCGATCTCGATACCCTGGGCGAGGCCGCCTTCGCGGATCACGCTCTGGATACCTAGTTCGGCGATGTTCCCGCCGTGTTCGGCCGTCCGCGTCAGACTGTCGATGATCCGTGCCAACCGGTAGTCGGTACCACTCGCCTCGAACAGCCGTCGTTCGAGCGCGGGTGCGTCCTCACGAACGCGCTGGCGCGTGTCGAGCGCTGTCCTGGCGGCCTCGATCCCTGTATCGCCCAGCGCGACCCCGACGGCGTCCTCGACGACCGAGCGAGCCTCCGAAGCGAGATGCTGGAGTTCCCCAGCGGTCGCCTCGTCGGCCGTCGCTGCACCGGCCAATCGGGCGATCCGCTCGGCGTGGTCTGCGACCCGTTCCAGTTCGCGTGCGGTCGACCAGAGCGTGAACAGTTCGGGACGGGTCAGATCGAGCGCGTCGACCTCGTCCAGCCGCGAGAGCCCACGCCAGAAGTAGCGATCGACCAGTGCATACAGGCGGTCAGCCTGGTCGTCACGCTCGCTCGGATCGTCGATCCGGGACCCACCGGTCAGCGCTGCCGTCGCCTCCCGATGGAGCGAGAGCGCGACGAACTGCAACTGCCGGACCGACTGCTGAATCGACACCTCACCGGCGTCGAGCATCGACTGGACGACGACGCGGTCGTCGGTTTCGCTCGCAACGGTCACGCCAGTCAGCGTTCGCGTGACCCGTTCGACGGTCCGGCGCTGACTGTCGCTGACGGCCCCCGTCAGGACGACCTCTCGGAGGCCGGCCGCGTAGGCGGCTCGGATCGTCCGCTCGACGTGGGTTGGGTCGTCGTCGGTGATCGGGATCTCGATCGTGGTGACGGCGTCGGTTTCGCACTCCCGTGGTTGGATCACGAGCAGGTCGTCGATGTGCGTGTGGAGTTCGACGACCGACCCGGCGGCGATGTCGACTGATTCGGCCCAGGCTTTCGGCAGCGAGACGGTGTATGTCCCGCCGCCGACGGACTGTATCTTGCGGGTTTCCATGTCAGTAGATGAGTGCGTCGTCGTTTTCCACCATGTACAGCGTTCGAGCAGCGATGTTGACGGCGTGGTCGCCGACGCGTTCGAGATCGCGAATCGTCAACAGCAGTCGGGAAGCGTCGTCCAGCAAGCGCTCGACGGCGCCGTCGTCGGCCATCGTCGTTTCGCGCTCGATGAGGCTCCGGACGACCGCGTCAGAGGCCTCAACACACCGCTGGTCGAGTGAGTCGTCGTAGTCGTCGATAGCGAAACAGGCCTCGGTGTCGGCCTCAGCGTAGGCCTCAACGGCCATCTCGACCATCTCGACGGCAGAGACGCCCAGCGCCTGCACGTCCACCTCGGGGAACACCTCACGATTCGCCTCGATCGCGTAGCCGGCGAGGTTCGTCGCGAGGTCCCCGACCCGTTCGAGGTCGGTCAGGATCTTGAACGAGGCAGCGACGAACCGAAGGTCGCTCGCGACCGGCTGCTGGAGGGCAAACAGATCGATACAGTCGCCTTCCAGTTCGAGGTATCGGGTGTTGATCTCGCCGTCACCGTCGACGACCTGGCGGGCCATCTCCTCGTCTCCTGTCGCCAGACTCGACAGCGCCAGTTCGAGTCGATCGACGACGGTCTCGCTGAGCGCCACGACCGCCTCTTGGAGGGCCGAGAGTTCCTTCTGGTAAGATTCGCGGGACATCCCTGATCACCCGAACTTGCCGGTGATGTAGTCCTCGACGCGCTGACTCTCGGGGTTCTCGAAGATCTTGTCCGTGTCGTCGTACTCGACCAGTTCCCCGCCAGTAAGGAACACCGCGGTCTGGTCGGAGATTCGCGCGGCCTGTTGCATGTTGTGCGTGACGATGACGACCGTGTACTCTTTGGCGAGTTCCTCGACCAGATCCTCGATCTTCGAGGTCGCGATCGGGTCCAGCGCGCTCGCTGGCTCGTCCATCAACAACACCTCGGGGTCAGTCGCCAGTGCCCGGGCGATACAGAGTCGCTGTTGTTGCCCGCCGGAGAGGCCGAGCGCGTTGTCGTCCAGTCGGTCGCTGACCTCCTCCCAGAGGGCGGCCTGCCGCAGCGAGCGCTCGACGAGTTCGGTTTCGGCCTCGGTGTCGTCCCGTCCGAGCAGCCGCGCGAGCAGGCCCGTGTCGATGTCGCCGTGCTTGCGCGGGCCGTAGGAGATGTTGTCCCGGATCGACTTGGGGAAGGGATTGGGTTGCTGGAACACCATCCCAATCCGCTTGCGCAGTTCGACCAGGTTGGCGTTGGGGTCGTAGATTTCCGTGCCCTCCAACTCGACCGATCCCCCGATCCGAGCGGCCTTGATGCGGTCGTTCATCCGGTTGAGACACCGCAGGAAGGTAGACTTCCCACAGCCAGAGGGACCGATTAGCGCGGTAACGCTCTCCTCTGGAATCTCCATGGAGACGTCCTTGAGGGCGTGATCGCTGCCGTAGTGGACGTTCAGGTTCTCGACGGCCAATTTCGCAGGTCCGTCGAAGTTGTAGTCGGACCACTCCTCGCGGACCTGCTCCTGGCTCTCGCCGGCAGTGGTAGTCGACTCCGGTTCCTGTTCTGTCGGCATCTGTTCGGTAGCTGTGCTCTCCTCGGATTCGTTGATTGCGTTACTCATAGTCGAGTTTCCTCCTGAAGTAGGTCCGCGCGATGATTCCCACAGCGTAGAAGCTGAGGACGACTGCCAACAAGATGAACGCCGATCCCCAGCCCATCGAGGGCGACCCGCTGACGCCGGCTGAGATGACGGCCCACACCTGCGTCGGCAGTGCCGCCGATGACTCCAGCAGCGCCGGGTTGTCGACGAACGGCGGGTGCCCGACGAACCTGAACCCACCGAGGACGTCGACCGAAGAGGTCTCGTTGAGCGTCGAGCCGAGCACGAGGATCAGTGGAGCAGTCTCACCGGCAATTCGGCCGACGCCGAGAATGACGCCGGTAATCACGCCCGGCATCGCTGCCGGGAGCACGACGCTGCGGACCGTATCCCACTTGGAGACACCCAGTGCCGCGCTCGCGTCGCGGTACTCGTCGGGGACGCTCTTCAGCGCCTCGCGACTGGTGATCAGCACCAGCGGCAGCAGCATGAATCCGAGCACGAGCATTGCCGCCAGCAGTGACTCGGAGTTGTCGAGTCGGGGGATCAAGAATGCAGCCCCGAACAGCCCGAAGACGACGCTGGGCGTGCTCCACAGGGAGTTGGTCGCGATTTCGACCAGCCCCGTGAACTTCCCCTGTTCAGCGTATTCGGTGAGGAAGACGGCCGCACCCACGCCCAGCGGGACGGCGAACAGCGTCGCGCCGACGACCAGCCAGACGGTCCCGACGACCGCCGGCATGATCCCGCCGGGTTCCAGCCCGAGCGGGATGTACGGCGACATCGTCATCGGCCAGGATAGCGTCCCGGTGACGCCGATCGTCGCACCTGCCAGCGTGAACGAGACCTGCGTCAGCGCGACGTGCAGTGCCGTGACAACGACGAACGCCGCTGTGGCCGATAGCGCCATCGCGCTCTCCTTGCGAAGCACTCGCTCGGTGGCGGGGGTGGCGGTCCGCGCCAACGCCGCCGTCATGACGGCGATTACGAGCCCGAGCGCCGCCCCGGCCGTGGCGACGACCGGAAGGATATCGAACGAACCGACACTCGGACGAACCCCCGCCAGCGGTTCGAGCAGTGCAGCCACCGCCAGCAGGCCGACCGCGCCGAACAGGCCGATCCGCAGTCGATCGGGGTTCTCACGAGCGCGTTCGGCGACCGGTTTACCGACCGAGAGGACCGTCTCGCCCGCCAGGACCAGTAGTCCGATTGCGGCCAGTGCCGCGCCCGCGACCACCGCGAGCCCCAGGGTGTCCGCGATCGTGTCCACGTACATCGACAACGTCGTCACGAAGACGTCGACGGTGATCGTCGGCGGGCTGATCAAGAGCACAACCGCCAACAGTGTCATCGCGCCCATCGCGATGCCGACCCAGCGTTCGACGGCGAGCAGTCGGTCGGACTGGTCGCCGACGCTCTGGAGGCTGCCGTACTGGCGCTTGAAGTACCACGCCAGCAACAGGCCCGAGATGAGCACGATCAGCGTCCCGACTCGGGGCTCGGTCGTGATCGTGAACGCCGTATCCAGTGTGACCTCCTGACGACTCTGGTTGAAGACGGTGAACTGGAACGGGATTTCGAAGGACTGCCCGCGGAGCTGCAGCGACGCCAGGAACGCGGCCAGCCCACCGACGGCCGCGACCGGGATCGCCCGGAACAACTGGCGCGCACCGCTGTGCCACTCGGCAGTCCCGGCCGGCGTCCGCGCCCAGCTGACGACCACGGCGAGCAGCGGTGCCAGCAGAACGAGTCCCGTCAGTGCACCGACAGTGAAACCGTGCAGCGCGTACGTGAGTCCCTTCATCGCCACGAACGTGACGATCGCGACCATGATCGTCAGCATCACCCCGGCGTTGAGATAGACCACCAGGTACGAGCCGAACTGTCGCCCGACCGCGCCGTAGCCGGCACGGGCCTTCGCTGTCCCCCAGCTGGAGACGACCGAACCCAGCAGGACGAACAGCGGGATCACGATGTGTCCGGTGAAGTCGGCGTCGATGTCCTCGCCCGGCGACCAGACCCAACCAGGATCGATCGTCCCGAAGACGACCACGGCCCCGAGCCCACCGACCAGCACGGCCACCGGGATCGCCGTCCCGAGGTCTTCACGTGGTAGGATAGTCGCCGCACCGAGCAGGCCGGCCAGCCCCAGCGCCGGCAGGAGATACCCGAAGTCGATCACGAGCGGCGTCCCGTCCGGGAAGACGACCGTGAGGCCGATGCTCGGGAAGAAGGTCCCACCGACCACGGCCCCGATGATGAGCCCGACGACGCCGAAGGCGACTCCGGCCAGCAGTCCGGCGCTCGGGCTGGGGTCGGTGTCGAAGATGCCCTGCCAGGAGAGGATGCCTGCACCGAGGACGCTCGCGGCCTCGATCAGGAGGACGAGTCCCAACAGGGTCGCCATATTCACCGGCAGGGCGGCCGCGAGCACGGTCAGTCCCAGGAGTGAGATCACGATACCGACACCGATTCCGCGAACGCGTTGGGACGTGATCGGCACGACGTTCAGATACGAGAGCGCGGCGACGACGGCGACCCCGCCGACGCCGACTGCCAGCAACTCCAGGAAGAACGAGGTCAGGGCGCCACCGCTGGTCGCGAGCCCGACGGCATCGACCATCGTCACAAGCCCCAGGAAGAAGCTGATGGTCGTCAGGGCGATGGTCGTATCCAGCGCCTGATCGATGTAGTTCGAGTCTTCGCGGACCAGTGATCTGTCTTGTGCGTAGGCGTCGCTCATTGTTCACCCTGCAGTTTCCGTTCCATGCGTCGTTCGACGTACTGTGCGATGAGGCTCATGACTGCGATGACACTGAACAGCATCACGCCGGCGACGAACAGGACGTCGACGGTCGCGTCAGAAGCGCTCCCGTAGGTGATGGCGATCCGGCTGGTCAGCGTCGCACCCGCGTCGAAGACGTCGTACAGCGGTCGGGCAAAGATGTTCCCGCCAGCCATCATCGCTGCCACGGCCATCGTCTCGCCCAGCGCGCGGCCAAGTCCGAGAATGATCGCCGCCGAGATACCCGAGAACGCCGCCGGGATCGAGATGCTCTTCATCGTCTGCCAGTTGGTCGCGCCCATGGCGACCGACCCGTCACGCATCGAGTTGGGGACCGCCGAGAGGGCGTCCTCCGAAACCGAGACCACGGTCGGCAGGGCCATGATCCCGACGACCAGCCCCGCGCCGACAAAGCTCGACCCCGCGTCGAGGAACTGGTCCTGGGTGAACTGGTTGATCACCATGAAGCCGATGAACCCGTAGACGATCGAAGGGATGCCGGCCAGAATCTCGACGCCGGGTTTGACCACCGAGCGAACGCGATTGCTTGCGATCTCCGCGATGAACAGCGCACCGAGAACGCCCAGCGGTCCGGCGACAGCGCCCGCGACCAGCGTCACGAGCACCGTCCCCCAGGCCGCGGCCATCAGCGAGTAGTGCGCGTTGCTCGGGTCCCACCCGGACCCGAGTCGGACCTCGCTGACCGGCAACACGCCCAGGTAATCCATGAAGAAGAACCAGCGCGGTTGGCCGGTCTCGCGGTGACGCGGGATCGCGAGCAGTTCGTCACCGTACGTACTGACGGGCCCCCACGCCTTCTCGAAGAGGAAGAACGTGATGAAGCCGACGGTGAGTACCGTCGCCACGGTGGCGAACAGCGTCAGCAACTTCGCCGTCCGGGCCTGGTACTTGCTGTAGCCGATTGCCGGGAGCACGTTCCAGCCGACCACGGCCAGCAAGACGAGTGCGACCAGCGGGTACGGCGTCAGCGATTGGTCGTACAGGAACGTCACCACGACGCCGGTCGCCGACAGCAACAGCCCGGCGCTATAGACGACATCCGGGACTGTCGGCTCCGTCCCGAACAGGACCTGCTTGGTCGCACGCAACGTCCGCCAGATGCGGGCCGGCAGCGTCCGCAGGTAGTTCGCGGCGCGCCCGGGCAGGGCCGCCAGATAGTGTCCGATCCGACCGGCCAGCCCGCGCAGGTACCCGAGGATTCGTCCCGGAATCCCGAACACGACGAGTATCAAAGCCCACGTTCGTCTCACGATTCCCTCCGTCTCGATTGTGTCGTACTGAAAATCATAGATGGTCCCGCGTAGTAGATGGCCGTCGGTCGCGGACGGCCGGTTAGAAGACCGGGTCCTGCTCGGGCAGCTTGTCTCGCTGCTCCTGCAGACGGCGATCGTTCATCGTGAAGTAGTTGTTCGGCGCGACGAAGGTGTCCTGACCGAACGGCGATAGCATCATGTTGACGACGGCGGCCTCCTTCATCGAGGTGCCGTCCCAGGTGTACATGTGCAGGTCGCGGCTGAGGGGGTACGCTTTCGAGTCCAGGCCGTTCTGCGGGTCCTGGTAGGCGTAGGTCGTCCCCTCCCACTCGAGGCCGATCGGCGAGAGACCGCTGGTGTTGATGAACGCCAGCGCGAGGTAGCTGATCGCGTTGTCTGCCTGGGCGATCGCCTGTGCGAGACGCTGGTTCTGACCGTAGCGCTCGGCGACCTGCGTGTTCTCCTTGGGGTTGTCGAAGACGTTGCTCACGAAGGAGGTCCGGGTCCCGGAGTCCTTGACGCGGCCGAGAACGCGAACGGGCTTGTCCGGCCCACCGATTTCGCTCCAGTTGGAGACGCGGCCCTTGTAGAGGTCTTTCAGCTCCTGGCCGGTAATCTTCTCGAGGCCGGAGTCAGCGATCTCCTGGGAGACCACGAGCGGCTGGCCGTCGACGGCGACCACGTGGTCGACGAACTTCTCGTAGGAGTCACGATCGGGGAGTTCGTCCTCGACGTTCCCCGAGGAGTTCCCGATGTCGTAGAGGCCGTCGCGGACCTTCCGGACGCCGGTCCCGGAGTGAGAGAGGCCAACGGTCCACTTGAACGGCGGTGCCCCGCCTTCGGTCGCCTCGAAGCCGTACAGGCCAGCCCAGTAGTCGGCGAGGGCTTTATCGGGGTTGTCGATGTCGTACTCCTCCCAGGGCCAGTACTCGGCGTCGCTGGCCGGCCGGTTGCCCTGCCAGTAGGAGGCGGCGAGGTTCGCGACGGGATAGACCGTCGAGGACCCACCGGATTCGAGCACGGAGGTGTCCTGGTTGGTCGACGGTGTGTTCATGTCGCCGTTGCCGTTCCCGTTTCCGTTTCCGTTCCCGTTTCCGTTCCCGTTACCACCTGTGTCACCGTTGCCGTTCCCGTTGCCACCATTACCGTTGCCGTTTCCGTCGCCGGAGCCGCTCCCACAGCCGGCGACCGCCGCAACGCCTGCCACGCTGCCCGCCGCGATGAACTTGCGTCGCGATACGATGTTGGACCGCTCTGGATCGTCTGCCATCACGTGTACCGGGGGGAGAGACTAATAAAACCGCTTATAATAGGGGTATTTTCGGGTACGAGGGCGACATACCAGTAATTCCCGAATGTACGTGAACGTTCCTGACATACTGCTATATAGGGAAACGGACCAGTCCATACGGAAGTGGATCCGGAACGCTGGCCTGCTGTTACAGAATTACTCTTCTTCGAGCAGTCCGAGGTCGTCGGCGACCAGATCGGCGATCCGGTCGGCGATATCGGGATCGACCTGAGCGACCTGCTCACCGTCGTGGCGATTCGCGTTGTGCCGCTCCAGGGTATCCGCGAGCGTCTCCAGCGGGACCCGCGTCTCGGTCCCACACTCCGCACAGATGATCGGCACCGTTGGGTCGTCCTCGGTCATATGTATGGTCTCTCGTGCGCCCGAAAAAGCGTGTGTCGATTCGCGTCTCCTCCGCAGATCAGGCTTCCTTCTGGTCGGCTCCGGCGACGCTCCGATCCTTGAGCGTCGGTAGCGCCTCCTTCATCTGCTCGATCTCCTTCTCCGAGAGCCGGACGCCAGACTCGATGGTCGTGTCGACGGACTCACCCGACTCGACGTGGGTCGCCGAAGCTTCGAGCGTTCCGTCCGATTGAACCTCGAAGTCGATCTCCAGAGTCGGCTCGCCGGCAGGCGCTTCCGGGATCCCCGAGAGCACCATCTCGCCGAGTTTGGTGTTCTCTTCTGCATCCTCGGACTGGCCCTGATAGATCGGGAATCGGACGCCCGTCTGGTCGTCCATCACGGTGGTAAAGCGGTCGTCGCTCTGGCTGATCGGCACTTTCTCGTCCTGATCGACCACCGCAGCGAAATCGCCGTCGTGGAGTTCGATCCCGATAGGCTGGGGCGTGACATCCACGAGGAGCAGGTCTTCCTCGTCACCGGGCAGGACGTCGTCAGCGGTCGTCTCGCCACCGGCAGCCATCAGTTCGGCCTGGGTCGCCGCGCCGAGCGCGACGGCCTCGTCTGGGTTGACCGAGCGAAGCGGCTCCATCCCGAAGTACGACTCGACGGTCTCCTGAACCTGTGTCATTCGAGTCGCGCCGCCGATCAACAGCACCTCGTCGACCTCTTCGATCGCCAGTTCCGAGCGCTCAAACAGTTCGTCGACGGAGTTGATAGTCTGATCCAGCAGGTCCGCGGTCAGCTCCTGGGACTTCTCACGGGAGAGCGTCGTCTCCAGGTTGTAGTCCGGACCGAGGTAGGGGATCGTGATCTCGGTCTGCTCGCGCGAGGAGAGATCGTGTTTCGCTCGGACCGCGGCGTCGTAGAGGCGCTGTTCCTGCTCTGCGTCGCCCGCAATCTCCACGTCGCCCTCTTCAGCGGCGATCGACGCCAGATGGTCCACGATGCGCTGGGTCCAGTCCTCGCCGCCCAGGTCACGGTCGCCGTCGGTGTTCTTGACTTCGATGTGGTTGTGTTCGAGATCGATCTCGACGAGCGTCGCGTCGAAGGTCCCCCCGCCGAGGTCGTAGACGAAGACGTGGCGCTGCTCGTGGCTCTCCTCGGCGTCGGCGTTGGCGGTCTCCTGAAGGCCGTAGGACAGGCACGCGGCCGTCGGTTCGGTCATGACGTGCTCGACGTCGATCCCAGCGATCTCGCCGGCGCTGCGGGTCGCCTGGCGCTCGGCGTCGCCGAAGTACGCCGGCACGGTGATGACGGCGGATTCGACGTCACGCCCGAGATAGGCCTCGGCGTCGGCCAGCAGTCGCGAGAGGATGAGCGCAGATATCTGCTCGGGCCGGTACTCTTCGCCGTCGATCTCGACGGCGTAGTCGTCCTCGCCCATGTGGCGTTTGATGTGTTGTACTGTGCGCCCGGTCTTGCTGACGGCCTGATTGGCCGCCGCCTGTCCGACTACTGTCTCGTCGTTCTCGTCGATCATGACGACCGACGGCGTCGTTCGCTCGCCGTCGCTGTTGGGAATGATCTCGGGTTGATCCCCAGTCACTGCCGCGATCGCGCTGTTTGTCGTCCCAAGATCGATCCCCACTGTGTACCCTTCTACCATACCGATACGTGCTCGGTCATATCGTAAATGGTTTTTCGTTGTTCGGTCGACCGGATCGGGTGCTTTTACGGTGAGCGCTCTCCGAACTAGCACAACGACAGCCCCGCATGCGCGAGCGAGATCCAGATCCTGATCCAGATCCAGACGCCATCGACTACTACACCCGGATCGGTTCGAGTCCCGAGGCCGACGCCGAGACGATTCAGCGGCGGCGAAAACAGGCCGATCGGCGTTTCTCTCCGATGAGTGCCAGTCCCGACGCCGACGAAAAGCGGCACATGCAGATCAATCGGGCCAGCACCGTCCTCGAAGACGCCGAGAAGCGAGCCCGATACGACGACTGCTACGACGCGCTCGGCCCGGTCAACGGCACGCTCGCCTACGAAACCCTCTCGACAGGCGTCGTCGACGACGTTCGCGACAGTGAGACGTTGCTGGATCATCTGCGTGGGTTCGTCGAAGTACTCGGCCCGAAAGCAGGCTCCCGGGAATTCGAACGGTATCACGACGAGCTTTCGACGCCGATCCCGGACGATATCTCCGGTACCGACCTCCCCAACGGCTACGCTGTCGACGACGTCGGCTTCGGCGTCGCGGCCTGGAGCTGGCACGAGTCCGCAAAGCCAAGCGAGTTCCCGCTGTGGCTCACGGGCGGAAAACAGCTCTGGCGGACGGCCTTGCTGGAACCCGACTCGATCGAGAACCAGCTCGATACCCTGCGCAACAACGATCCCGCGAGTGTCCCTGTTCAGGAGGACTCCGCCGAAGATACCCCTGCCACACAGATCAGTCTCGGCCACCCCAGTTCGGGTGAGTCCGTCCCGACGGCGTACCCACGCCGGGAGGACGACAGCGATGAGAGTGGCCGCATGAGCGCAGTCACGACGGTTCTATCGACGCCGGCCGAACGCCTCGTGAGCGTTCTCACCTACGTCGGTTCGACCGGACTCTGGACTGGCGGGAGTCTCCTTGGCACGGCTGGGAGCGGCGTTGCTGGCTCGTTGCTGGTCGGTGTCCTGTTCGTCCCGTTGCTGGCGGCGGCACTGCTGGTCGAGTCCTCGGCTGGCGGCCCCACAGTCAGCGGCGTCCCGCTGGTCGATCTCGAGGCCCCTCTCTCGACGGTCGGAATCGTGCACTACCTGGCGGCCGGGCTGCTGGTCTGCGTGCCCGCAGCACTGACGGCCCGGTACGTCGCGCCATCGATCCGCGAGCGCAAAGCAACTGCCCTGCCGCGTGACGCCTGGCTCGTCTTCGGGCTGATCCTGCCGGCGCTGGCGGGCGCGCTGTTCGTCGGCGTCGGTCAGTCGGCACTGCCTCAGCGGCTCGGGATAGCCGTGACAGCCGTCCTGACGGTGTTCACCTTCCAGGCGGCGATGGACGTCGGTGCGCCGCGACTGCTGTCGCTGCTCTGTCGGAGCACGGCGACGATTGCGTTCAGTCTGCTCGGTTCGGTCGCCGCAGTAGGCGGTGTCGGAGCCGCACTCTCGGCAGTTCGGCCAGCGGTGTTCGAGGCCTACGTCTCGGTGATCGTGAGTGTGCCACTGCTCGAACGGCCGCTCGAATCGACGAGCAACGCCGAACTGTTGGTCGTCGCTGCGGGTGCGTTGGCGTTCGTCCCGCTCGCGTTGACGACGCTGTACAGCCTGGCCTACGCGGTCGAATCGGCCGCCTTGCGGATTCGTTCGCGGGCATATAGCTGAGCATTCGTTCGCGGGCATATAGCCGAGCAGTGGTCAGCTCGACGAACACGCTGACTCTGCCCCTATCGATCACGGCGGAGTGACTGACGCCGTCGTTCGAACTCTTCGTCGGAGAGTTCACCGCGAGCGTAGCGACGTCTGAGTGTCTCCAGTGCGGCCTCGCTTCGCTCTGCCGGTCGTGACCGCGACTGAAACGCGCCGACGGCGACGACGACCAGCCCGATCAGGACGACGAGCCACAGGAATCCGAACCCGCCGCCCATTCCGCCCCCGCCCATTCCGCCCCCGCCCATTCCGCCCCCGCCCATTCCGCCCCCTCCCATCCCACCGGGAGCCTGTGCGCTCGCCCGCCCCGAAACAGCGAGGACACCGAGGGCGGCGAAACTCACTGGCAGCAAGCGACGCCACCGGCCCGAGGGCGAATCAGCGCCGCTCAATGGCACCCCTCCCAGCTACCCCTGCGGTCGGTCTGGTCGGACGTAGTGGTCCGGTCGCCACTACCGTTCACGAGGTAGTGACCGTCTCCGGACTGGGTTCCGTTCCCAACGAGACCCTGGTGATAGTGTCCCGTATCGGTGGTGTGGTGCTGTCCAACCGGGCCGTGGAGATGGCCGGCGTGGTGTACCCCATCGCCACGCTGGGGCCCGCTTGCGTGGTGGTTCTGACCGCCGTGGTGGCCGCCACCTGCGCGGTAGTCAGTCGTATCATCACTCATCCACTCGTGGACGTGGCCGGCCCACCCGGAGATGGGGGTGTCCCCGTGTGTGGCGGTGCCCGGCGCGGGCTGTCCGACGACGACAGGGACGAGCAAGACGAGACTGACAGCAATAGCTGCGAGAGCGATCCAGTGAGTGTTCGAGTGCGACATGTTTGGTGCCTCCACTCTCCCATACAGGGGGTATCTGGATATGGTCGTGGGTGCGAACAGGCCACCTCACATCGTCCGAGAACGTTTATACGGCGTTCTAAACGCCTTTCAGAGCAAGGACGGTTCATCCGGCTGGAAAACGGGGTCGTGGGACGATCAGGCCTGTTCGAGGTCGTCGCTCGGATAGATCCGATAGGTCCGCCCCTGTCGTTCCCGGTAGAGAAGCCCCCGTTTCTCCAGGTCCGAGACCGTCTGACTGACCTTGCTCTTCGAGAAGTTCGAGCGATCCCGGAGTGCAATCTGCGTGATCCCCGGCGAGTCGACAACCGGTTCGAGGATCCGGCGCTCGTCCGCTGGCAACATCGACAGTAACTCTCGGTCAGTGCCGGCAGGCTGTTCGTCCCCGTGGTCGCCGCCCTGCTGTGGACTGTCCCCGCCATCAGTGTCGGCCCCATGATCTGCGGTTTCAGCGACGCTTTCGGTGTCGGCGGTCGGCGAGCTGTCGAGGGTGCGTGTCTCGGCGGCGGGACCGTTGTCGACGGGTGTCCGGTCACCCGCTGGTGGGACAGCCGCGTCTCGCGGCGGGCCTGTAGATGTGGTAGCCTCCCTGGCGAGGAGGTACACGCTCAGTAGGAGTCCGGCCAGGACGAGCGTTCCGACGGCGTAGACCAGTGGGTCAGGGCCGTGCATCGCCTGTCCGTCCATCATCCCACCCATCCCATCTGGGGCGGACTGCGAGTGCTGGGCCGCGTCCCAGGTGAGGTATCCACCACCAGCTAGCAGGACGGCCAGGGATCCACCGACGAGGCGATCGGCTGTTCGACGATGCATACCGAGCAGGTACGAATCGCACACTTCTAACAGTTGTGAGTCACATCGACAAGACTGACGAGTGCACCAGTGCGCCGAGACGCGACCGCACATTTACAAATAGGCCGGCAGTGTACCCACGGGCATGGATATCAGCGTCATCGGAAGCGGCTACGTCGGAACGACCCTCGCGGCCGTCCTGGCGGACGCTGGCCACGATCTGGTCAACGTCGATCTCGACGAGGAGATCGTCTCCGACATCAACGACGGCGTCGCCCCTATCTACGAACCCGGACTGGACGACCTCGTGGGCGAACATGGCGGCGACGGCCTGCGAGCCACCACAGACTACGAGGCAATCGCAGACACCGACGTGACCTTTCTTGCCTTACCCACACCGACCGACGCCGAGGGAGAGATCGACCTCGGGGCTATGCGCGCTGGCTCGCGATCCGTGGGAGAGATCCTGGCCGACAAAGACGGTGAGCACCTCGTCGTCGTCAAATCGACAGTCATCCCGACCACGACCGAAGACGTGGTTGCCCCGGCCATCGAGGCGGCTTCGGGCAAGACCGCTGGCGAGGATTTCGATATCGCGATGAATCCCGAATTCTTGCGGGAGGGCACCGCGGTCTTCGATTGCCAGGAGCCGGACAAGGTCGTCCTCGGCGTCCAGGACGGCGCTACCGGCGAGCGCGCACTCGACGCCCTCCACGATGTGTACGCCCCCATCCTGGCCGACCACGAGGCCCCGGTCGTCGAGACTGGTCTTCGGGAAGCCGAGATGATCAAGTACGCCAACAACGCCTTTCTGGCGGCGAAGATCAGCCTCATCAACGAACTCGGAAACATCTGCAAGGAGTACGGCGTCGACGCCTACGAGGTCGCCGATGCGATCGGGCTGGACCACCGGATCGGCCCGCACTTCCTCCGTTCCGGGGTGGGCTGGGGCGGAAGTTGTTTCCCCAAAGACGTCGCCGCTATCATCCACGCCGCCCGCGAGAGAGGCTACGAACCCGAACTCCTGGACGCGGCAGTCGCCGTCAACGAGCGCCAGCCAAAGCGCCTGCTTGGCCTGCTCGACGAACACGTCGACGTCGCAGGCAAGCGCGTCGCAGTCCTCGGATTAGCGTTCAAGCCCGGGACCGACGACATCCGGGAATCCCGGGCCATTCCGGTCATCGAGGGACTCCTAGAGCGAGGGGCCGACGTGGTCGGGTACGATCCCGTCGCGACCGAGAACATGCGGGAGCGATTCCCAGACATCGAGTACGCAGACTCCGCGTCCGCGGCGCTGGAAGACGCTCACGCCGCGCTCGTCACGACCGACTGGGACGAGTTCGAAGCGCTCGATTCGGAGTTCGACGCGATGGCCGACCCTGTCGTGATCGACGGCCGTCGCGTGATCGAGCGCCGTGAGGGGATCACGTACGAAGGGATTACGTGGTAGCCGGGTAGTCCAGCGCGATCGACTCGGCCCCACGTATAAGTCGCTGCCAGCACCACCCTCGGACATGCAGACGCGCTTGCTCTCGTCCGAGGACGTCACTGAGCACACGACCATCGCTGACGTGGTCGACGCCGTCGAGGATGCCTTCGCCGCCTATGCCCGCGGCGACGTCCAGATGCCCGCCAAGTCCTACATCGACTTACCGCAGTACAACGGCGACTTCCGGTCGATGCCCGCCTACATGGACGCCGGCGGCTGGGACGCCGCAGCGGTCAAGTGGGTCAACGTCCACCCCGACAACGAGGCGCACTTCGAGTTGCCGACGGTGATGGGAACGATCATCTATTCGGACCCGCGCAATGCGTTCCCGCTGGCCCTGCTCGACGGGACGACAATCACCCGAATGCGGACGGGCGCGGCCGCGGCGGTCGCGACCCGACATCTCGCTCGTGAGGACGCGACCTCGCTGGGTCTCGTCGGCGCGGGGACGCAGGCATACGCCCAGCTCGAAGCTATCGCCACAGTCAGAGACATCGATGAAGTGGTCGTTACCGACGTCGATCCCGAAGCCGTCGCGGCGTTCGTCGCCACTTTCGAGAACGACTACGACGTCCGGGACGGCTCGATCGAGGAGGCCGCAAACTGCGACGTTCTCTCGACGCTCACGCCAGTCGAGGAGCCGATCGTCAACGAAGTCGGCCCGAACACCCACGTCAACGCGATGGGCGCGGACGCAGAAGGCAAACACGAAATCGCTGACGCTGTCCTCGACGAGGCGACCATCGTGATCGACGACTACGAGCAGTGCACCCACTCGGGGGAGATCAACGTCCCCTGGAACGAGGGCATGCTCGACGACGAGGACATCTACGCCGAGTTGGGCGACATCGTGACAGACGCGACGCCGGGGAGGGGCGAACCCGACGGTCCCGAAGGCGTGACCGTCTTCGACTCCACAGGACTGGCGATTCAGGACGTCGCGGCCTCCCACGTCGCCTACGAGCAGGCCGAGGCCGTCGACGCGGGCACGCTGTTCTCGTTGGTTGGGACCGAAATATAAGACGACGCCCGGCCACTGATAGCACATGGCCGAGTCGTTTCTGTGGACGCTCGTCTTCTTTGTCTACGTGGTGACCGTCGCGCTGTCACCAGTACTGGCGCTCGGGATTGTCATTCTCTCGCGCCGACAGTCGACGACAGCCGCGCTCGGCGCGATCGTCGGCGCGGTGGCCGGAATCGTCACGCTGGGTGCGACAGTTGGATTTGCAGTACTGTCCTGGCAGGCAGGGATCGTCCTCTTTCTCGCGGGGCAGGGCGCACTCCTCGGGCTGGACCTGATCCCGCTGCTCGTGGGTCGTGGGATCGTCAGACAGGGGATGGGCGTCGACCGCGAAGCTGCCCTCCGTGTGGCGGTGACAGCCTGGCCGCTCGCGCTGGCCGGCAGTTTCGCGCTCTTCGTCGCGCCTGGCGGCTTCGCCCGGTACAATATCACCGACCTTTCGCGTGGGGCAGCCGTACTCGCGGGGCTGGCGTGGGTCGCGTTCGTACTCGTTGGGCCGGGACTACTCGGGAGTGCTGGGGTCGCGCTCCGCCGCCGTCTGTGACCCATCACCGAACAACGGCCGGAAGACCCATGCCGCGAACGCGGTGAAGAGTATCGCAGCCACCGCGAGGACGGCGACCTGTGCGACGGCAGCGTTCGGATCGTCGTTCGCGAGCATGACCACGCCCATCGCCACGACGGAGATCGGGACGAGGACGAACCAGCCGGCGACGCCGTAGGCTGCCCGTCGGGCCCACGCCGCATCACGCAGTAGGCCCCAGGCGACGATGATCGCGACTGGCACGACGATCCCCAGGTCGAGGAAGACGATCGACCAGAACATCGTCGGGTCGGCGGCAGCCTCAGCCGAGAGATCACTGCCGTCGGCGATCGCCGCGAACAACGAGACGTACTGGAGGGTTGTGAACGCGGCCAGCACGATCAGCCCGACGGCGGTCCGACGCGCACGTCGCGGTGTCCAGGCCGGGAGTGACACGTCGGCAGTCCGGTGCCAGGCAACCGCCAGCACGAGCCAGCTACAGACGAAGATCCCGAGGTGGAAGGCCACGGCGGGCTGGGAGGTCAGGTACGTCGGGCCGAGGACGTACTGGACGAACATGTAGGCGGCGTAGGCGGCCGGCGGAATCGCCAGGAACGGGGCCGCGCGGTGGCCTCGCTGGAGGAAAAATGCGGCGACGAGTGCCCAGGGAGCGACCACGAACAGAGAGACGGCCTCTAGACCGATCGTCTGGTTGACCGTCGTCTCGGAGAACGGGTAGGTGATCACGTCGGCGACGAGCGGGCCGAGAACCGTGTTGATCACGAGTGCGCTCGCCAGGAGGACCAGTCCAGTGGCGAGCCAGCGCTCGCTCCTGGTGGTCTCGGCCGTGCAGTAGTCGGACGTCGTCACCTCGCTTTCGTCACGTAGGGTGGTTGTCATCGCGCTCTAGACGCGCCCGAAGCTGAAGAATACCTCTCGTTCTCCTCACACGATGGAGACGAGGTCCGAGGGTGCTCTCACGATCAATCGAATCGTCCCGTCTCGGCCCTACATTCCACGCACCGCGTCACCAGTGCGTCACGGTCGTCGGCCATCTCGATTGTCGCCTCGGTCCGCTCGCCACAGTCGGGGCACTCGCGGGTGACGGTCGTCTCACCGGTCTCCTGGGGGGCGCCCAGTGCCAGGGCGACCACGCGTTCGTCACCGTCGTTGACGCCGCGTTGCCACTCGCCAGGCGCGAAGCGAATTACGCCGCCAGCCGCGACGGTGACGTTTTCGGGATCGTCGTCGGGTGGACCCAGCTCGAAGGTCACTGCCCCCTGTTGGACGTAGAAGACCTCTTCCTGATTTTCGTGGCGATGGCGGCCGAACGCGAAGCTCTCCCCGGGTGCGAGTTCGTAGTAGTTGATCGCCAGCTCAGTTGCGCCGAGGGCGTCGGTCAGCGGGCGCTTGACGTCGGCGGGACCCATGTAGGAGTCAATCTCGTCGATCGTGATGCGTTCCATAGCGAACGCGCGCACGCCAGCGGCGAAAAACTTCGGTCACTCAGTCCGGTCGATGTCCAGATCCTCGTCGATGCCCTGGAGCCACTCCGAGTCCGCGAGATCCTCCATCTGCTCGCGGAAGTGCTCCTTGCAGACGCCGACTTTGATCCCGTCTTTCTCGACCGCGATGTCGGCGTCGCGGTCGCAGTAGTGACACTTCATATAGCGGGGTACAACGCGGACCACATTGAACCCTGCGTTGTCGTCAGCCGTGTGTCGGACGCGGGAGCTGTGTTCGGACCCGTTCGTATGCGCTGCCATCCAGTCCCGCCACTCCCAACTGTGCGTCGTGGGCGTCGCTGCCACCGGTGGCCAGCAGGTCGTATCGATCGATTGCCTGCTCGACGGGCGAGATGTCGACCTCGCGGCCGTATGGATAGTACCGCTCGACGGCGTCGAGGTCGGAAGTGAGCGAGAGCGCGTGCTCGGGGTCACCGTACCGCAGCGGATGAGCCAGCCCGACGATCGAACAGGCGTCGGCGAGCAACTCGCGCCCGGTCTCGAAATCGGGGATCTCACGGGCAACGTAGCAGGGGCCGTCGTCGCCGATGAGCGTGTCGAAGGCCTCCTGATAGGTGAGATCGGCGTCGCTGTCGTGGATCGCGCGGGCGACGTGTGGTCGGCCGACCCCGGGATGGAGGTCGAGATCGAGGGCCACTCCGAGGCGATCCTCGACGCACTCGACGATGGCTCGCGCACGCTCGACACGGTTTCGCTGGATACGTTCGCACTCGGCTTCGAGGTCGGGGGTCGGATCGACGCCGTATCCCAGTAGGTCGACTTTCTGTATGCCAGCGTCGACGCGTAATTCGATTCCGTGAATCAGCGTCACACCGTCGTGTTCGACTACTGGCGCGTCGAGTTCGGGTTGCACCCGATCGTGATCCGTGAGCGCGACGACTTCGACGCCGGCCTGCTGTGCGGCCGCCGGCACAGCCGCGAGTTCGAGCTGCCCGTCCGAGAGCGTCGTGTGTACGTGCAGATCCGCGAAGACCATAGTCTCGCTTTTCCTGCCAGCGCCATGCGGGTTCCGGCTTCCCCGCTCCTTATACACATAGGGATACCTTCCACAGACTCGTATGATTAATAGTGAAGGTTTATTATCGACCATTAACTTTCTCTATCTCCATGCGACTCACAGCCGCAACAGAACAGTTCGAAGCGCACAGCTATCCAGCGACGACCGAAGAGTTGATCGAGGCGTTCGGTGAGACGGAAGTCACACTGGCCAACGGGACCGAGACGCTCGGTGAGGTGCTCTCGCGGCTCCCGGGGGAGACGTTCGACTCGGCCGCAGATGCGAACATGGCCGCCTACAGCGTGCTGTCGAGCAAGGGAATCGGGCGCAAACACTACAGCGACCGGGACCCGATCGCGCCGGGCGAGGACGGTCCCGAGCAGCTGTCGCTGTAATTACTTTTCGAGGAAGTCGGGTTTCGAGACGCGGTCGCGACTGTCGTGGTCCGGCCGGTCGAGGATCTTCGCCTTGTCCAGCGCCGCGGGGAGTTTGTTCTGCCCGCCAGTCGGCACCTCGTCTTTTTCGACAGTGACCTTCTCCCCCTCGACCAATTCCGACCAGACGGCGTCGTCGCCGTCGTCGCTTTCGTACTGCTTTTTCTTGGCCTTGTTTTTGCCTTCCTCGAAGGCCAACTCGACGATACTCCGGTTGTAGGAGGTATCCATCGACTGGACGATCCGGTCGTACTCCTCCGGGTAGTTGTGGCCGAGCGACGCTGCGACACCGATTGCGAACGCGCGGCTCATCGCCTCGTCACGGTCGAGTGAATCCCAGTCGGTGCCGTAGGTCTGCTCGTACATGCCTTATCCCTGGAGTTTCGTGTCCGAATGAACGGTCAGACCGCGGTCGCTGAACGAAATCTGGCGGATGTCACAGTCGATGGCGGTCCCGCGCATCTTGATCACCTGAATCCCGCGGGTCATCCCGCCCGATTCGAGATAGTTGTGGAAGAAGATGACCCCGTGTGCGAGGTAGTGTTCGTCCGAATACGCGGTTGGGTCGGTCATCTCCGAGATAAGCAGGATTGTGGCGTCAGTCTGTTTCAGCGCCGAGAGAAAGCCCGTAATCTCCTGGTTCGCGTCGGAGAAGAAATGCTGGAGCAGCATCGTCGAGTCGATTACGGCCCGGTCGATGTCGTTCGAATCCAGGAAGGCAACGAGCCGGTTCGTGAGTCCACCCTCGTGGCCGAACTGGGTGATCGTCCGTTTCCCGCTCTCGGTCACGAGGTTCAGAAACTGAACCGCGTCCGATTGCATGGCCTTGTCGAAACCGAAGTCGAACCCGGCCATGTCCTGCATCAGTTCCTCTTTGGTCTCGTGCATCGTCACGTACAGGCAGTTCTCGCCCTGCTTGGCGCCCTGGGTGATGAACTGCGAGGAGAACGTCGTCTTCCCGCTGCCGGGCGGGCCACTGACGACGTAGAGACGTCGTGGCAGCAGCCCCCCCTGGACGAGTTCGTCGAACCCTTGAACACCGCTCGAAACGCGCATACCCGAAGCAAGGGGGGCCGCGAGTCATAGGTGTTTCCTCACCGTTCTCACCGCTGATAACTCACGTGGGGAGTGCGATCACCGGGACGGTGTCCATCCATTGCGGTGGGCCTCGAGCAATCGCTCGGTCCCGGCCGCATCGTACCGCAACACGCGCCGCCACCACGGCCCCTTTCCGGAATCACTGGAGTACTCGGTCACCAGTCGGTTCGCGGTCGTGCCAGCGTCGGGGCCGCTCAGCGGCACCGCCTGATCGTACAGTGCCGACTCCTCGGGGTCGCCCTCGATCAGTACCTGTGCGTCCGGCTGCTCGCGTTTCTGGTGGGCGTTGTTCGCAAAGGTCGACTGCCTAGCGTCACCGAGCTCGTCGCTGCTAGTCGGCTTGCGGGCCAGCCGGAAGTGCCCGATCACGAACGCGCCCCACTCCGGCGGGAGCCACGCCGTCGACGCTTCGACTGTGAGCGTCGCGTAGAAAAAGAGGTAATCGCCGACGTCGAGCGACGAGAGCGGGCCGGCTTTCACGCCGTGTTCGTCGCCGTAGGTGTAGCGCTCACAGCAGGGGTAGCCGGCGAACTCCGGATCGAGATGGACGGGGATGTCGTGCACCGCCGAGGGGATGTCGAACTCCAACATCGAATCCAGATCGCCGTAGTTCGGCACGGACTCGCGGGTCGGCTTCGACTCCGGGATCGGGAGATACGTAAAGTTGCCCGCACCGTCGACGGAGCCCCGGAAACCCGGTTCGTTGGTGTTGGCGCCGACATTGATCGCGATCGCGCGCATACCCGTTTCTGGGGCCCGGAGTACTTACCTGATGTCACTGCAGTCGCTGGGCGCACTCCCGGCAAAAGGTGTAGGACGCTTCCCGATCGTTGAGCGCCCCGCAGTGTTGACAGCGGATCCCCTCGCGGTCGTCAGCGTCGACTGCCGCCTTGGCGGGTCGCTGTGGTGCTGCTTCACCCTCGCCGTAGTCGGGCGCGGCGTGTTCGACTGTGGGACCGTCTCCGCGCTGGAGGTAGCGATAGAGCAACAGCTGGATCGCCACGAACGCGAGGACGTACAGCACGACCCACAGCCAGGCTGTCGCCATATCGTGGTATACGTTGGCACGAAACTTGGATCTTTGGGAGCGAGTTCGGCTGTCGGCGGCTTCGAAATCCTTTTAGGCGTTTCGAGGGGTAGATATGGGCAACGAACCATGGAAGTCGATATTATCGAGCAAGAGGAAAATCCGATGTTGCACAGGACGGACGTCCGCTTCGAGGTCGTCCACGACGAAGCGACCCCGTCGCGGCTCTCTGTCCGTGACTCGCTCGCAGCGAAGCTGAACAAGGACTCTGCGGAAGTCGTCGTCCACAAGCTGGACACGAAGTTCGGCATGCGAAAGACCGTCGGCTACGCGAAAGTGTACGACAACCCCGAGGCCGCGCTCGACGTCGAACAGCAGCACATGCTCGAGCGCAACAAGATCACCGCCGACGGCGACGGCGAGGCGGAGGAAGCATAGATGCCCCGACACGAACTCTACGAGGACGACGGCACGACCGAGCGCGAGAAGTGCCCGCGCTGTGGCGACTCGTTCCTTGCTGACCACGGCGACCGCCTGCACTGCGGGAAGTGCGGCTACACCGAGTGGGAATAACGTTCTTTTCAACTCTCCGTTCCACGCACTCACCCCACCACTGAGCAGCCAGTACCGCGCGGGCGAGTACACCTTCGCGGTTGTCAATACCGCGCGGGCGAGTACACCTTCGCGGTTGTCAATACCGCGCGGGCGAGTAC
>Ga0207756_100067_pt1 | contig 119382 bp, 113 predicted proteins | sample A23M1SouthBayCA_FD_187748 | JGI IMG/M metagenome (GOLD analysis project Ga0207756, IMG submission 187748) | Aerobic enrichment media microbial communities from Eden Landing Ponds, California, USA - A23 M1 (3) (SPAdes) | ecosystem: Environmental > Aquatic > Marine > Unclassified | place...
AAATAACACCAATTGAATTCGTTTGAGCTCCCGGCCTCATCTGTTGAACTTCCTGTCTGCGGCCATAAAGGCCGCCACAGGGGCTCGACGTGCGATCGTCTGTATGTTCCAGTATTTCAAAGAACTTTTGACTCATTTATTAGAGCCAAAAAAACGGAGTTGAACTCATTTGATATTGGGTTCAACCCCGTTTCGAAAATGGATTCCTAATGTACGACTATTACCCGGTATATGTCAACTATTTTTTGGGATTAATTTCCCTTTTATTCTCATCCTTTGTCAGTGTCTTTTAAAGCACCATTTCCCTCTATTTTATTTGTCATAAAGGCTGTGCTCACTCGGATCTTCTTCGAAATCCTTAAAAAGTTTAACCCCCAAATAGAAGAAAGGAGTATCGAACAGTGCGAAAAAGAATTTAAAGAGGTAGGAATTCAAAATTAGGATGATAAGTTTGCCCAACGTATCGATGTCTTGGCCAAGATTTCCTGCCAGATATAAGATGGTTAATATCGCCGTAGAGTCTACTAGCTGACTTACCGTGGTGGAAGCATTATTGCGCAACCACAAGTGCTTGCCGTTGGTAAACTCTTTCCAGAAATGGAATAGCCTTACGTCTATGGTCTGGGCTGTCAGATAGGCAATCATGCTGGCAACAGTGTTCCCGATCATAAATCCATAAACCCCTTCAAAAAGCTGAAGCCCCCCGCTTACACCCGCCGAGTTGGGCAGCCAGTGATTGACGCTCATCAAAAAGAGCATAAAAACATTCATCCAGAAACCAACCCATACTACCAGCTGGGCTTTTTTGCGCCCGAACAACTCAGACAGCAAATCGGTAGCCAGAAACGTAAAAGGATAAGCAATCACTCCCACCGGCACACTCATCGTATAGGTACTGCCGTCGCGCACTAAGGCCGGTACAATTGCTTGCATCCAGGGGGCAAGCTCAAGGGAAAAGATCGTAACAAATTTAGTAGTACCAATTACATTGCCAAGGACCAGTGAAGTCAAAAATATTCCGGATAATCCCAGAAAGAGGGCATCCCGCTTATATGTGGCAACAGGGTGGTGGTCTTCTACTTCTATCTTGTCCAAAATAAAATCAAGATTATTGAGAAGTTAGCATAGAGGTAATGAGGTAATAATGAAGTATAAAGGCAATTTTTGATCCCAGCGTTTCGACTTATTGGACGAACCTAAAAAAGCTGCAAAGAGGTAACGAATGTAAGATATGCTGAACCCACTTTCCCATTCAAATGATAACTCTAAGTGACTCGGCAATTTCATTCTGGATCATTTGCCACTCATCGGCTTCGTCCTCCGACGCTCCCAGAAAAAAACGCTGGCTAACTTCGAGCTCCAAACCAAGGTAATTGTTTTCCGGATAGATACGTCGAAGATAGGTTGTAAAACCATCCATGGTACCGCGGTACGGCTCATTCATCTTGAGACGCAGGTCGGGCAAGCGCCGGGAAACTTCACTACGCCAGCGACGGGCAAAATCTTTTTCCCCGAGACGGCGGGGATCAAACAAAAACCCCACATCAACCTGCCGTTCCTCATCCTCCCAAATGGGGGTAAAGGTATGGATACCGATATGCAGCACCTGATTCCCCTGGTCGATAATCTCTTTTACTCTTTGTTCAACTCGTTTTCGGTGCGGCTGATAATACCGTTCAAAGATATTTTCACGCACTTCGACAGATTCATCCCTGGTAAATTCCGAAAAAAGCGTCGGATGCTGCACCGAGCGATTGAGATCAACCAGCAAGCGCGTAACCGTATGCAGAAAGGGTTCCTGTTTTAGCTTCTTCGCAACCGTGTTGGTGAGCTCAAGGGCGCCAAAATCAATTCCTCGGTGGGTATTGAGAGTTTTGGAGGCATGTTTAAAAAGATGTCGATATTCTTCGGGTACCTCGTTACCTGCGTGTTCACATGTGATAATAAGCTGTTGAGTCATACTGTAAAAAGTGTTCCTTCTTGCAAACAGGTACAAAGATTCCGGTAAACTTCAGCAATACGTTTCTTATCCAATTTAATCCGATCACTCAGCGAATTACGCATACGCTGAGATAGTGTCCCAAGTTCAAGAAGGATTTGGATAGTACAGAGTGTGGGATCATCTTCAATTTCCTCAGCCGAATACAAGCTATTAAAAATGCTATGCCAAATAACTCCAACCGAAATTTGCTCCGCTTGCACTCCAAATAAAGCAGTGTAATCCGGGTTTTCAAGTATTGTCCTTTCTCCTTCCCGCATAACATCCAATAAAACAGGATAGAGGTTTTTATCACTCCATCCCTTTTGGTCGTCAAGTCCGCTCCATTTTTCACTTACCAGGGCTTTCAGGGTATCCACAACCAATCGCAGAACAGCCAGATCGGCGCTCACACATTCCTGAATATCCAGCACGCGAATCTCTATACTTCCGCGATCGAAGCGGGCAATAGCACCCCGCGAGTTTAACCACTCTTCCTGCAGAATACCGTCGGGATCCAAGGGGGCGATATCGCGGTACATGCGGCGAAATATCTGCTCGTTATAATCGGCTTCGGAAAATACCGCCTCGGGAATAATAAGTCCGGTGACCGATGGAATCCTGCGTGAATTATTGCGATAGACTTCGAGCCGGTAATCGGCAAAGGGGGTAAGTTGCAAATCAGCCATCGGGGAACTGGCAGCCAAGCCGGGCAACAGCGGCAGCAACACCCGTATAGCTGCATGCAGTCGCTCAAACTCCTGATCATCAGCAAACGGAAGATTCAGGTGTACGCTCTGCAGATTGGCCCAACCGTGACCGCGGCAGTCAAAAATTCGGTTATAAGACTCATAGATGGGATTATACTCGTGCGGCCAGAGCTTCATCTCGGTATCCGGATCCATCCATGGGTGCATAGCCGTAGGCATGAGCATGGCATTATGGGATGCCAGACGTTCATTGATGGTATTAACCTCATGCTGAAATTTTCCAATCAGTCCGCCAAGCTCACGCACCGGACCGTCGGTCTTAAGTTCAATGACGTGCAGGGCCAACTCATTGGACCAGGCGATGGAGCCGCGAGAAACTTCGTTAATAAAAGCTCCTGCTTCCTCTTTAATAATCTCATCCACAATCGGTTTCACGTCCAGTGTATCCCGGTCAACGACCATATATTCCAGCTCTATCCCATAGCCTTCAAAAAGGCCGAGTCGTTGCTTTCTCAATTCTTTTTCGATGGTATTCCTCGCTCTTTTTGCTGTTCGATACGATCCAGTATCACTTTCATTATTCTATCATACAACTCATCCTTCAGCACGGCATCCTCAAACCCGGAGTCGATACTCGGATTGTCATTGACTTCAATTACGTACACTTTGCCGTTTGTTTCTTTCAGATCCACCCCATAGAAGCCCCTTCCGATGGCGTTTGCGGCTTTCAAAGCGGTTTGGATTACAGGGGGCGGCGTCTCCTCAACCGGAATACACTCTGCCTTTCCCGAGTAAGTCCGCTTGCCATTTCGTTCGTAAATCTGCCAGTGTTTGCGTGCCATAAAATATTTGCAAACATACAACACCTCCTCATTCAATATACCCACACGCCAGTCGAATTCCGTTGGCATAAATTCTTGGGCAACAAGCAAATCTGAAGATGAAAAAAGCGTAACAAACGCCCGTTCAAGCCCTTCCCGATTATCGGCTTTTACCACCCCTTGCGAGAACGAACTGTCGGGCTGTTTCAAAATGCAGGGAAACCCCAGTTCTTTGGAAACGCGATCTTTGGTTTCTTCACTAATCGTAATAGTTTTGGGAGCCGAGATACCAAGCTGGGTCAGCAGTTCCGACAAGAACACCTTATTTGTGCATCGCAATATCGATTCGGGATCATCTATCACTACCAGGTCCTCGGCTTCGGCACGCCTCGCAAAGCGATAGGTATAATGGTTCACGTTAGTCGTTTCCCGAATGAATAAAGCATCAAATTCGGCGAGGCGGCCATAATCTTGTTTGCCAATCTCTTCCACATAAAAACCGAGATTTTCAGCAGCTTTAATGAACTTTTGAATGGCTCGTTCATCAGAAGGGGGAAAGGCCTCTTTGGGATCGCGGAGAATTGCCAAATCATACCGCGGATTTTCTTTTTTGGCGTCAATCCTCCGCGGGCGATCGAAAAACCTTCGGGCCTGTTCAACTACAAATGGGCGATGCTCATCAGGAATTTCACCGGCGGCAATAGGATTAACCGACTGCAGGACCCACCCCTGCTTGCTTCGAACAAACTCGGCCCGAAGCAGCGGCGCCTGAAACTGGGAAAACAACTGCTGGCTTAACCTATCGTAGCGTTTAGCTACATTTTTCCCAAAATAGATACTTAAGGTGAAATGAGAGGACTGTATGCTGCTAAAACTTTTCTGAATGAGATCATCCAGATCATCTGAGGTTATTCGGACTATAGTGCGCGACTTCAGGTCCTGAATGGCCATCACGCCCGGGAGCGGTTGATGTCCGCGAGCTTCTGCCAATAAGGAAACATAATATCCCACCCTCTGATAGCGGTACGAGCGACAAAGGTTATATACACGAACGCGGCGCTGCTTACTGAACTGGGGATCGGTTAAATACGTCCGTGAGGAAATTACTTCGACCTCCGGAATTTGCAACGGCCAATTCTGGGGATTGTCTACAATGATTAAATTTCGCATTAGCTCTTCGGTGATTTCGACTCAATCACGATAAGATTGGCGTCGTAGGTTAAAACCCCCAGTAATATAGCATTTATAACTTTATCGATACCAAGTTCATACACCTGCTCCGGCCCAAATGGATGACCCTGCAGTGGATCGGCCACCCATACCGATCGCGTTTTTTTATTGTAGCCGTGCAGCACCACGAAATGCCCGGCTGGTTCTCCCCGAATGTCATCATAATCCGAATTGGGACCGAATTCACGCTTAGAGCTATATAGATAAGTAGCGCTAAGTCCTACCAGTATGGGAATGTTCAGCTTCAGGTACTTTTTGATGAGTGACGGGCGCAATACTTCGTGTCTGAGCTCTCCTCCCAGGTCCAAAAATTCGGAGTAAGCCGACGAAGCCACCTGTATTTTGGCATCAGGTTTAACTTCGGATTGCAGCTTTAGCTTCGTTTTGATGAAAGACGCATCTTCCCCAAACCAGGTGGGATCAAATATCATCAGGTTATAGGTAAAGATGGTGCAATCGTAACCGCGCCGCAAAGCATGAGAGCCAAGAAATGCCCCTAACGTACCTCCGCCCTGCAAGTGTTGAATTTCCGCAATGAGTACAGACAGCGAAACTTCATCTCCATAAAATTGATAGATGGTGTGCAGACAGGTGGGCCCGCAGGTCGTATCATCGGGCTGCGTAAGTATGGATATTGGGATTGTGGTATTCAACGGTACATGGTACTGCGTTCAATTTATTTAACAATATTACGCAGAAATCTAGCACCGAATTATGAAATTATTGTAATTAATGCGACCGGTTTCTCATCTCCCGCTGCCGCATGGGCATAGCATCGATTACGGAAAAGAGCTTTCTCACCGGAAGCAGATCGGTAGTACGCAGCTTTTCGCTACCATCTTTTCCTATCAGGATCACCGTAAATTCATTTTTGGTCACACCGAATTGCCGATAAAGTTCTTGAACGTTCTCGGAGGAAAGGGTCTGTTCCAATAGCTTGCCACTTTTCTTCCTTAAAAGATGAAACGTGATTAAATCCCGCTCCTCAAAACCCGCCCGGTATTTTGAATAATCTTGGAGCTGGTTTTGATACATTGCATTAGTGCTGTCGGGAGCAAATATCAGCAGGATCCTTTTTTCCCAACGGTATTGGCTGAGATCAACGGAATCTGCTTCTTGTTGCTGACCGAACAAGGTGGCGGAAGAAAGTAATATCAAACTAAGGAGAATTATCAGTTGCTTTAGCATGGCGGTGCAGGCTTTGTTATACTTTTACGGAGAACAGCAAAACCAACCAAACCATTTCAGTATCGATGTCGCTATTATTTATTGCACCTAACAGGGATATGTCATCCTGGGAACAGGCGATCAACAAGGAAGATCCCAACCTGGACGTTGAAATCTGGCCGAACGTAAAAGAAAAAAAACGTGTGCAATTTATCGTAAGCTGGAATCAGCCTAAAAATGTACTGGACCAATACCCCAACCTTAAAGCAATTTCTTCGTTAGGGGCCGGCGTTGACCACCTTCTGGCTGATGAGGCGCTGCCGAATGGCGTGGATGTGTGCCGGGTAGTTTCTCCCTCGCTGGTGCAGCAGATGCAGGAGTATATTTTGGCGGCGGTTCTCAATATTCAGCGTAATTTTGTGCATTATATAAGACAAAAAGATCAAGGGAAATGGCAACCCCACAATCATCCTCTGGCCGGCGAACTGTCAGTGGGTATAATGGGACTGGGAGAGCTTGGCAAACCGGTAGCCAAAAAACTGGCTGACATGGATTATTCCGTTTCGGGTTGGTCACGTTCGGAGAAAAAGCTGGGGAACATTCAAACCTTTGCCGGTACCGAAGAACTGCCTGGCTTTTTGAGTGAATCCCAAATCCTGATTTGTCTGCTGCCCCTCACCGAAGAGACAGAAGGCATTCTTGATCTGGATCTCTTTAAGCAGCTAAAAAAACCGGCCTGGGTAATTAACGTGGCCCGCGGGGAACATCTTGTCGATGAAGATCTAATCTATGCCCTGGATAGTAATATCCTGCGCGGCGCCTGGCTGGACGTATTTTCGGAAGAGCCACTGCCCGAAAAACATCCTTTTTGGAACCGAAAGAACATAATCATCACACCGCATGTGGCCAGTATCACCAAGGCTAAAGAAGTAGCGCCCCAAATTGTAGACAACTACAAACGGGCCTTATCCGGCATGGAACTGCAACATAAAGTTGATCGGGATCGCGGCTACTAACCGTATATTCGGAGCTAGATCCTATCCGACCTCGATAGGAGTAACCCAGTTAAAAGGATCTTCGCGTCGGCCACGCTGCATGCCATAAATAGCCTCATAAAATTTCTGACCAATCGGACCGCGAAAGTCCTGATCCAGCGTGATAGTCTCGCCATCGTGATGAAGTTCATCAACCGGGGCTACGACGGCAGCGGTCCCCGCACCAAAAATTTCCTGCAGCGAGCCGTCCTTGCCGGCTTCCATAATCTCATCAATGCTTACGCGCCGCTCTTCCACCGGCATATCCCAGTGTTTGGCCAGATGAATAATTGAATCACGCGTAATGCCGGGAAGAATGGTACCACTGAGGTTCGGTGTAATGAGCACATCATCAATCACAAAGAAAATATTCATGGTGCCCACTTCTTCGATGTAGGTATGCTCAAAAGCATCAAGCCAAAGCACCTGGTCGTAACCGGCCTCCTGTGCTTTCCGAGCAGGATAAAAACTGGCGGCATAATTCCCGGCTGCCTTGGCTTCCCCGACTCCTCCTTTTACTGCGCGAACATATTTCTGGGAACTTGTCAGTTTTACCGGACGCTGGTAGTAGGAACCAACCGGAGAAGTGATCACATAAAAACGATAGTTGTCAGCGGCCCGGGCAGAAATCACGGGGTCAAAGGCACAGGAAAAAGGCCGAATATACAAGGTGTTACCTTCTTTTTCCGGCACCCACTGATGATCAAGACGTATAAGCTGCTTGATACCATCCAGGAATATTTCCCTGGAAACCGGCGGTATACAAAGACGTTCCGAAGAACGAACAAACCGCTCATAGTTTTTCTCGGGCCGAAACAGATTCACCGTTTGTCCATCCACGTAGTAGGCCTTCATTCCTTCAAAAACGGATTGGGCATAATGAAAAACGTTGAGTGCCGGAGGCACTTCAATAGTATCGTAAGGCTTAATTTCAGGGGCATTCCATTCTCCCCCCTTATATTCGACCTCCAGCATGTGATCCGAAAATACGCGACCAAAGCCGGGGTTATCCAGATCGGATTCTGAAAGTCGGGAAGAAGATGTCTTGGTAATCTTAAATTTTGTGTCGGTAGTAGTCATAAGAATATCTTGATTTGCAATGCCTTAAAATACAGTCTTTTCACAGAAACTCTTAGAAAAGTCGAAAAATGATTACGGCATTAACTTTTCTTTTTCAACAAGCCATCTCAAAATAACCATCTTTTTAGAATCAATCATTACCCAATTCAGAGAATTCGAATTGAGAAACCCTTTTGATCTTCATTTTTTCAGGAGGAAAGTCATTTACTATATTGGGTTGCTTATTCCGGCGGCAGATGTAATCCATCTTAAAAGATCCGTTGGATACCCCAAAACTCAGCCTTCAACAGGAATATTTTTACCCTCACTTCATGAATAGTATTAATCGTCTTTTTGAATTATTGAGAGACACCCCCGAAGGTCCTTTTTTCAATCCCTGGTTTCAAAAGGATTCGCATCACGACCTTACCGAGCAAGCCCCTGAAATTCGGAAACGACAGCTTGCGGCTTATCTGAAAGAACGGCTTGACTCGGCCCGTTACCTGTTTATTGCCGAAGCTCTGGGCTACCAGGGCGGACATTTTACCGGTATTGCAATGACTTCGGAACGTATTCTGCTGGGTCATCATAAATCGGTACACGGTATTCCGTCCGATGGTGCCTTTACCTCTGTAGAACCGCAGCGCACCAGCAAGCCTGAGGTGAACTCCAAGGGGATGTCGGAACCTACGGCCACCATAATGTGGAAAGCTCTCTACCAGCTGGGGATTGATCCCTATCAGGCTGTGCTCTGGAATGCCCTGCCCTGGCATCCTTATGATCCGGATGATGGACTGCTCAGCAACCGAACGCCGACCAACCATGAGCTGGAACAAGGCTACCCTTCCCTGCAATTATTTCTGCAGCTGTTTTCGGAGGCACAGATCATCGCCGTGGGACGTAAATGCGAGCAAAGCCTTGACGCTTTTGGCATTAGCAATTATACCCCGGTCCGGCATCCTGCCAACGGCGGAGCGCCAAAATTTCGCCGCCAAATGAAAGAGCTAATAGAACGCAGATAACACAGATCTAACTGATTTCCGCAAATAATGAATCCGAAGAACTTGTATAATAACCAGCGTCTATCCAATCTAACCGCATAATCTGCGTTCCATCGATATAATTCCTTATCCCGTGCTTTGCATGGCTGCAGCCACGCCGTTGATGCTCAGGAATAACGCATTGCGCAGCGATTCTTCCGCGTCATGCCCTTCCCCATCTTGCTGCCAACGATCCAGCAGTTCAGTCTGCATCATATTAAGTGGATAGGTAAACGGATTGCGAAAACGGATAGACTTTTTAATTACCTGACTGTTTTCGAGAATATATTGCTGACCGGTAATCTTTTTAATAGCACGCTCCGCCTTATCAAATTCCTCGGTGATACGTTTATGGAATGAACCGTCATCAATATCGCGGTAGATATTGGCCGTCTGTATATGGGTTCGAGCCATCTCCCGCTGGGCATTATCCAATACCGTTTTGAAGAATACCCCCTCCTTGTACCACTGGCGAAACTGCTTGATCAATGTGCCGTCATCTTCACTCAGTATTTCATCCAGCGCAGTTCCCACTCCGAACCAACCAGGTACATTATAGCGCACCTGTGTCCAGGCAAAAACCCAGGGAATAGCCCTAAGATTCTCAAAATCGGCAGCTTTGGCACTGCCCCTTGATACCGGCCGTGATGCAATAGGTAACCGGCTGATATGCTCGATAGGGGTCTTGGCCGTATACCAGCTCCAGAACCCTTCGTCATCGATCAGATTGCGATAGGCTTGCATCGATCGCTGAGCCATCTGTTCCATCGTATCATTGAACTTCTCCTGGTGTGGAGACGTCTCCGGTTTACTCACGGTTACCCGAATCATGGCATTGACAATCTGCTCAAGATGACGCCGGGTAATGGACGGCAGCGAATAGCGAAATGAAATCACTTCCCCCTGTTCCGTAAACCGGATACGTCCATTATTACTGATCGGCGGCAGTGCCAAAATAGCTTGATTAGATCGTCCGCCACCACGTCCTACGGTTCCGCCGCGTCCGTGAAACAGGCGAAAGTCTACATCAAAATCGCGGCAAACCTTGCCCAGGCTCCGCTGCGCTTTCTCGAGGGCCCAGTTGGCCATCCAGTAACCGCCGTCTTTGTTACTGTCGGAATATCCCAGCATAATTTCCTGCAGGTTGTCACGTGCTTCCAGCTGCTTCTTGTACAGCGGGCTTTCGTAAATATCCGTCATCAGATGACCGCACTCCTCAAGATCCTCAATGGTTTCAAACAATGGAACCACATCAATCTGGCTCATTACCCTACCATCTTCGTAGCTCCATAGCCCTACTTCTTTGGCCAAAATCAAGACCTCCAGCATGTCGCTGACCCCGTGGGTCATGCTGATGATATAATTGCCAAAACTGTTGGGATCGAGCTCGATCATCCGTCCAATTACACGGTAAACTTCCAGCATCTTTGAGGTTTCCTCTTCAAGATGGGCTTGTACCGGCGAGAGCGGCCGTGGATTTTTCAGTTCATTGGTGAGCAGATCCAGCTTTTCTTCTTCATCGAGTGAGCTGTAGTCATCGGTTACCTGCCCTACTCGCAGCAATTCGGAAACCGCCGCCTCATGTATCTCACTGTGCTGACGCACATCCAGCCCGGCCATATGAAAACCAAACGTTCGGGCCCGGGACAGCAGGTGCGGAAGAGCCCCTTCGGTGCCCACGTCGGTGAGTCCGGATTCACTAAGACTTTCCGCTATAATTTCAAGATCATGCACAAAATCCTCAGAAGTATATTTTTTAGCCTCTTCCAAGATACGATCCACATTGCCTTCTTCGATCATGGCAAGCTGATGCTGCAGCTTATGCATCATATGCGTTACCTTGCGCCGATATGGCTCCTGATTATACAGACGCTGATATCTTTCAGATAGGGTATCATTTTTCTGGTCTTTCTCCAGGGAAGCCGCCAGCTCATCCGAAATTTCATACTTATTTTGAGAGATACTCAAATACCGGCGCAGATCGTCTAACTCCTGCAGGTACAGATCCATCACATTTTTACGCTGTTCCAAGATCGTCTCCCAGGTAACGTCCGGCGTCACATTGGGATTACCGTCCCGGTCGCTGCCGATCCATGACCGGTACCGAAGAATAGTGCTGAAATCGGGTACCTCATCGTAATAGGTTTCAAAAGCATTACGTAAATCATCGTATAACACCGGGATGGTCTGCCAGATGGCATTTCGGAAGTAAAACATTCCGTTTTCGACTTCATCTTCCACCGTCACCTTCTCGGTGCGCACCTCATCGGTTGCCAGCAACAAATGAATTTCATTAAAAATATCCATTTTGGTTTCCTTACGTTCGGCCGGCGTCAGCTGCTGCTGGCGCAAGTCGCCGATCATCTTGGTTATTCGCTGCTGCTTGATTAAAACACTGTGGCGACGTGCTTCGGTAGGATGTGCTGTAATCGTAGGCTGTATATCCAGTTTGCCAATAACAGCTACTGCCTCTTCCGCGCTGTATCCCTGCTCTTTAAGGAAATAAATCGCTTCGGCAATACTTTCACCGCGAGGCGAGTCCGGGCTGGTATTGATAGCCCGCTCCCTGTTTATGCGCGTGATCTCGCGCTGTTCCTGCGAATTCATCAGATGAAAGAATACTGTATAATACCGCAGAAAGCGGGCGATCTGATCCGTTGAAAGGGCGTCGATCTTTTCTTCAAGTTCATCGAATGCTGAATCCTCATGCTCATCGAACGCCCGTGCGGCAAGCTGCGGAAAAGCGATCAGCGTTTCAATAAACGATTCTTCCTCTTTATCCCGAACAATATCTTCGAGAAAGTGGGTCAACAACTCTACCTGACCACTCAGCTCTTCGCTGATTTCACTTTTGTCTCCGAGCGTTTCAACCAGTTTTTCCCAATGCATGGATTTACTATGTTAAATTAAAGATAAACCTAAAAATGGTATTAAAATCCAAGAAAGACAATTATGCCAACAAGATGTGACTGGTGCGAAAATACTTTTCCCGAATATGTAGAATATCATGACAAAGAATGGGGCGTCCCGGTATATGATGATCAGCGCCAATTTGAGTTTTTACTCCTCGAGAGTGCTCAGGCAGGACTCAGCTGGTCAACGATCCTTAAGAAGCGTGAAGGCTATCGCAAGGCTTTTACGGAGTTTGATCCCGAACAAGTTGCCCGTTTTGATGAAACTAAGGTTCAACAGCTTTTGAACAATGAAGAAATTGTTCGAAACGAACTTAAAATACGATCGGCTATCAATAATGCCCGCCGTTTTCTTGAAATACAGCAAGAATTCGGTAGCTTCAGCGATTATATATGGGCTTTTGTTGATGGCAAGCCCGTTCAAAATCATTGGGAAAGTCTGGAGGAAGTACCGGCTCAAACCGAAATCTCTAACAAGCTGAGCAAAGACATGAAGAAACGAGGCTTGAAATTTATTGGCGGCACCATCATGTATGCACACATGCAGGCCACCGGATTGGTCAATGATCACCTGGCCTCCTGTTTCCGACATGCAGAAATTAAGGACTACGCGTAATTCTGTAGGGGATTTTGTGGGGACATCCCCCACCTTAAATCACAAATATTTAGCCTAGCATAAAAGTTGAATTTTCCTATTTTTAAGCCAGAAAATTCCAATTTACTATAACATCAAAGAAATATCTCATTATGCGCTCGATGTTCACCCTGGAGGAAGTTGGTGAAATGTTGGACATGACTACCCGTGATGTTGAAAAAGAAATCGAAAGCGGCCACTTGACCTATTCTTTTCATGAAGGGGAAAAGAGGATTACTCTATATGACCTTGAAAAGTATATGGGTCCAGAGCAGACCCAGAAAATCACCAGCGACTACCTTGAGAAACAAGAATCTTCCTAGATATTACATCATCTTTTTGTACGACTATATTAGCTGTTTAGTGCAGACGATATGATCTTTCCCTGTCTTAATCGGTAATCAAATAATCTTTATGTACCTGTTAAGACAGTTCTGTTGGGAATTACTGCACATCCCGCCTTCCTGCCGAAAACATTCATACCCTTCCATTGCACAATCAATTCTTAGCAATTATTTAATGTGATTGCATTTTCAAATCTGTATTGGAAAGTCCATATTATACCTTCTCAAATTTAAACTATTAATAAGGAGAAAAAGATGCTACGACGATTTCTACGCCCTCTCTCTATAGTACTGTTGGCTTTGGGAATATTCCTGCAGTCGGCCAGTGCACAATCACTTGAGGATTTCGAACAAAAAGTAACTGAATTTACGCTCGACAACGGACTCAAATTTATTGTGATCAAGCGACCGGTTGCCCCGGTGGTCAGCATGGTGAGTTTTGTGGATGTCGGTGATGCCAATGATCCTACCGGCCATACTGGACTGGCACATATTTTTGAGCACATGGCCTTCAAGGGTACTCATCAAGTTGGTACTACCAACTGGGAGAAAGAGAAACCTCTGCTTCAGAAGGTGGATCGAACGTACCAGGAATGGCTGACCGAGAAATACAGCCCCGAGCCTGATTCCGCTAAAATGGATACCCTGTGGAAGCGATTTGAAGATCTGAGAGAACAGGCGGGACAGTATGTTAAGAACAATGAATTTTCTCAGATTATTGAACGAAATGGGGGTACCGGACTCAATGCCGGCACCTCAATGGATTACACCGTTTACTTTTACAATCTTCCCGAAAACCGTATCAAACTCTGGTTTAACCTGGAATCCGATCGGTTTAAGAATCCAGTCTTCCGCGAATTTTATAAAGAAAAAGAGGTCGTGCGCGAAGAACGTCGCCGGCGTGTTGACTCCAACCCGATACGACGTCTGCTGGAAGAGTTTACGGCTGTAGCTTACACAGCTCACCCTTACGGACGTTCAGGAATTGGCTGGCATTCCGATATTACAGCTAATACCATCGAGGATGCCCGCGAATTTTATGATACCTATTATGTACCCAATAACATTACCATGGCTATTGCCGGTGATGTCAATCCAGAAAATATTAAACAGATGGCCAAAAAATATTTTGGAGATCTGAAAGCGGCTCCCGAACCGCCTCCGGTTTACACCAAAGAACCTGACCAGCGCGGAGAGCGACGCTTTACCATCAAAGGCCAGAGTCAGCCCATATTATTAATGGGGTATCATACCGTACCTGAAAGCCATCCCGATTTTGACGCTTTGCAACTGCTCGGTTCTATACTCTCCGGCGGGCGCACCTCAATCTTGTACAAACGAATGGTCGAAAAAGAGCAAACCGCCCTTCAGGTGGGCGCTTTTAACGGCTATCCGGGCACCAAATACGAATCGATGTTCCTGACGCTGGGGGTTCCCAATAAAGATGTCGGCGTGGATACCCTGGAAACTACCATTCTGGAAGAAATCGAAAAGGTCAAAAACGGTTCCATAACCCAGGAAGAGCTTGAACGTGCCCGAACCAATGCGCGAGCAAACCTTATCCGAAGCCTCGACTCAAATTCCGGCATTGCTCGCACTTTTGCCCAAACCGAAGCCCAACAAGGCGATTGGCGAAAAGTGTTTACCGGATTACAGGATCTAGAAAAGATTACGCTGGATGATCTGCAACGCGTGGCAAAAAAATATCTCACCAAAGAAAACCGAACGGTAGGTGCTATTGTCAATAAAGAAGACAGCAAGGAGGTCGCCAATGCAGATCAATAATCAACAATTCAGCAGAACCCTCATTACCAAAACCATTATGAACATGAAAAAAATAGGTGCTTTTTTCCTGCTTTTGCTTCTGGTGGCCTCTTGTGCTGAGACGCAAAAAGTAACAAAAACCGACTACGAAAACCTTGAATATCCCGAGCTTAATGATTTTCAAAAGCCGGAAGTAGAAACCTTCACCACCGATAACGGCATCACCTTTTACATGGTGGAAGATACTGAGCTTCCGCTGATCGACGTGCGTGTTAACGTGCGGACCGGCGGCGTGCTGGTGCCCAACGAGAAAACCGGGCTTGCTTCGATAACCGGCACGGTTATGCGTTCCGGCGGGACCGATACTTATCCTTCCGATTCTCTAAACGTGCTGCTGGAAAATAGAGCGGCAAGTATGGAAACCGGCATCGGATTTTCCTCTGGTTATGCTCGCATGAATGTACTTCAGGAAGACTTCGACAGCCTGCTTCCCATTTTTGTGGACCTACTGATGAACCCAGCCTTTCCGGAAGAAAAAGTAGAACTGGCGAAAAAGCAGACCAAAAGCAGCATCTCGCGTCGCAATGACGATCCCGGTCAGATTGCAGCCCGTGAATTCGAGCAGTTGATCTACGGTGAAAACTCTGTGTACGGACGTACGCCCGAGTACGCTACGGTGAATAATATCAGCCGCGAAGATCTGGTAAAATTTCACGATGAACATTTCAATGGTCAAAATATGATGGTGGGCGTCGTAGGCGATTTTGACGCAGAAACCATGAAAAAAAAGCTTCAAAAAGCTTTTGGCGAAGTGCCGGCCGGTGAAAAAACCGAATTGGACTTTCCCGATGTTGGCTATGATTACCAACAGAGCGTCAACTTTGTTAATAAATCGGATGTGAATCAAAGCGTCGTCTTGATGGGGCACATCGGCGGATTACGCGACAATCCGGATTATCCCAAAGTTCAGGTTATGAACAAGGTACTATCCGGCGGGTTTTCAGGACGTATTCTTCAGGTTATCCGAACCGAACTGGGATTGGCCTATTCGCCCGGCGGACAATTCGGAATGAACAGCTTTTATCCGGGTGAATTTTACGTGCAGGTTCGCACTAAAAGCTCTACTACTTCACAGGTTATCGACGCTGTCAAAAAAGAGCTGAAGCGCATCCAGCAGGAACCCATTTCCCAAGAAGAACTGCAGGATACCAAGGACCAGATTCTCAATTCCGTAGTCTTCCAATACGACAGCTACGATAAAGTACTGGGTCAGCAGATGAGCTATGCCTATCGGGGCCTTCCCTCCGATGCCTTTGAAGAATATATCGAGGGCGTTAAGGCAACGACCGTTGAAGACGTTCAGGAAATGGCACAAAAGTACCTGCATCCCAATCAGCTCGAAATACTTGTTGTGGGCAATAAGGAAGAAATCGGGGACCAGCTTACCAAATACGGGGACGTAAATACTATTGATATCAGCATTCCGCAACCCGGCGAAGACAGTCAAAAAATGGTTGAAGGTAATGCCCAAAAAGGCCAGGAACTGCTCACTAAAATGGTCCATTCCGTCATTAGTCCCGATACCGATTTAAACACACTTACCGTGAAAGGTGATGTAACACAAATGGGTCGCACGATGTCAACAACAATGACTGTTGATTACCCTGATGCCATTGAACAGACCATTCAGGCGCCTATGGGAACGTTACAACTCTCTTACAAAGGCGGATCAGGGACGATGACCGTTGGCGGACAAGAACGGCCACTTCCGCCTGCAATGGCTAAGGGCCTCAAAAGCACGCTAAACCGCAGCTTTATTTCTATTGCACTGAATGCAGACTCCGTCAATCCCAAATTCGTGGGCACCGAAGATGTTGAAGGCACCAGCTACAGTAAGGTTAATGTAAGCGTGGATGACACCAACGTTATGCTGCTGATTGATCCTGAAACCAACTACCCCGATATCATCCGATATAAGCAATTTAGTCCACAACAGGGCAGCCAGGTAACGGTTGAAAATCGCAATTCCGACTGGACCGTGACAGAAGGCGTAGCCTATCCCTACAAACAGGTTACCTTCATATCAGGGAGTAAATCGGCAGAGGCAACTTACAAAAGCCACAAAGTGAACAAGTAAATTCACTTAAACTTCTTTACAATATCTACAAGGCCGGAGTAATCCGGCCTTTTTTTATTGTTGCAGCAATATTTTTTTCAATAGTGGGAAACTTGTACTATTGATTATTAATCTGAATAAAATTAGTGATATGGCACTTTTTGATTGGGAAAACAACATGCCAGACCCTGATGAATACGGCTCATTTTACCAAGGATACATCGATCTTATGCAATCGAAAAAAGTTATGCAGGCCTTGGTTGAACAGGGGCAACAGGTTTACAGCCTGATCCAACAACTGTCTTCAGAAGAAGCTGATTTTCGGTACGCCGACGACAAATGGAGCGTGCGGGAAGTCCTGGGACATCTGGTGGATACCGAGCGCGTCATGTCTTATCGGGCCATGTGTATCAGTCGTGGCGAACAAACCAGTCTTCCCGGCTTTGATCAGGATGAATACGTACGGGAAGGCAATTTTCCCGAGCGGGACCTGCGAAATCTATCAGCAGAGTATGATGCACTGCGCAATGCAAATATCAGCCTTTTTAACAGCTTCAGTCGGGAGCAGATGCTACGCACCGGAGTGGCCAATGACAATAAGGTTTCTGTTCGTGCCCTGGCTTATATCATTGCCGGGCATGAGCGGCATCATATCAATATACTGGAGGAAAAGTACAAACTGGATATATCTTCAGGCCGTTCGGAAAAGTGAAGTTTTGTCAGCTGAATAATTCGTCACCTGGCATTCCTTTGCCCCTATCTCCAATAGGCGTTGCACGATATCTTCGGGTTCGGCGATTTCTTCAATTACAGGCCGTTTATCCTTGACAAGCCAATTCTCAATTTCATCTAACTGTTGCTCTAAATTCTGCAAGACGGTAACGCCCGACTTTTCCAAAGCGGCAGCATTGCAGGCCTGCTCGTATTGATTTCGAATAGGCACGGCCAGCAGCTTTTTACCCAGGTACATCGCTTCGGCACAGGTCTCAAAACCGGCGCTGCACATAACGCCCCTGCAACCGGCCAGGCTCTGCAAAAAAGGTTGATGAGCTATCGGATGAATACGGCAATTCCCCTCCCATCGCGGCCTCTTGCAATTCGGAGAGAATATGTGCCAGTCAACATTCGAAAACGGAGCAAACAACTTCTGAAGAACCTGGGTATCAAAGGCAGGCAGATAAACGGTAATATGGCTGCCGGGACGGGTTTGAAGCTCCCGGATCCCGGAACGGATAATTGGGGGCTCAATGAATTTATCATATCGTTTGAAGTGAAATCCCATTGGAACATCGCAAGGGGAAAAATGCTGCAATATCGATTCTGCCATAAATGACTTCTGATCCGGTCGTGGAGTCTTCGAAGACAAAAATGCTGCCTGATGACTTAACCCGATACTCGGTATTTTACTCTGCCGCGCAGCCCAGGCCGTAACCGGCTCATAGTCGCTGACCACCAGATCATAATCCCCAATCGAAATAGATTGTACATCCGAAATAAACTGTTTCGGACGCAGATTGCGAAGAGTGTCGAGAACAGAGACCCCGCCCCGGGCATCGTAATTCAGACTGATACCGTACTTGCGATATTTCACAGGCTGATTAATGTTAAGCTGACTCGCGTACCCGCTAACCAATATATCAACCTTGGCGTATCGACTGAGCTCAGGCAACAGCTCACGGGCCCGGCTTATGTGTCCATGCCCGGTCCCCTGTATTCCATACAGTATCTTCATCCAATCACCGCTACCTCTTTGAGCTCTTTCCTAACGGGTACCATTACTGATGCTTCCTTATCGATAAATTCATCCTCGGCGTATTTGTACATTGACCATTCCTGACCGTCATATTCAAGTGCCGTCATATTTTCTACCCAATCTCCGGAGTTCATATAAATAGTTGAGCCCTCTTCGTTTTCATAACCTCGTATTTTGGGCTGATGGATGTGGCCGCAGATCACGTAATCGAAATTGTTTTGAATAGCCAGGTCCATCGCCGCCACTTCAAAGTCATCGATAAATCGTACGGCCCTTTTAACACTGTCTTTAATACGTTTCGATAACGAAATTTTGCCTTTTCCAAGCTTCCTGAGCATCCAGTTCACAGCCCTGTTCAGCAGGATCAGCAGATCGTACCCTTTGCCGCCAATCTTGGCTACCCACTTAGTCTGTTTCATGGTGATATCAAAAATATCACCGTGGAAAATCCAGCACTTTTCCCCGTTCAGATCCAGTACCAGTTTATCTTTTACAAAAAGAGGGCCCAGCTGAAGGTTTGATATTTTACGAATAACTTCGTCGTGATTTCCGGTCAGATAATAGATATCCGTGCCGTTAGCCATCATACTCAAAAAACATTTTAGCACGCGCATATGTGAATCGGGCCAGTAGTATTTTTTGAAATTCCAGATATCAAAAATATCTCCATTGAGAACTAATATGCGAGGTTCAATGGAGTTCAGATACTGCGTAAGTTCTACGGCATGGCAGCCTACCGTTCCAAGGTGCAAGTCTGAAAGAACGACAATATCCGGCGTTCGCTTATTCATAATGGTCTGTAGCGGTTTTTGTTTAATAAACAAAGGATATGTTAAGCAGGGATATCGCCAATGTTAACAATAGATCAACTTTCCGGGGTTTTCAGGCTACAAAGCACCTGTTGTGACCTGTTTAAGTAAGAATGATTTTGTATGATGCATCAGCAAATAAATCAAACCTAAATTACGAGTTATGGCAGCCGATCAATCAAAAAAGAAAATTGTACACGCACATCTTCCTGAATCAGAAGTGTACACCACAACCCTGACAGCCGGCGATCACCAGATGACGGGCGACGAACCAACATCAGTAGAAGGCGGAAAAGACAAGGGACCGGACCCCTACGATTACCTGCTCATGTCGCTCGGGTCTTGCACGCTGATGACTGTAAAAATGTATGCCAATCACAAAGGATGGGATTTGGGGGATGCTTATATGGAACTCAAGCACAATAAGAAGCATGACCAAGACTGCAAGGATTGCGAGGATCCCAAAAGCAAAATTGATGTAATCGAAAAGGAGCTTATCGTTGAGGGCGATCTGAATGATGAACAACTCGACCGACTGCTGGATATCTCCCAAAAATGTCCGGTTCACCGAACCCTGCTGGGAGAAATCAAAATTGAGAGCTCGGTCAGTCAGAAATAATTATTCCCATTATTAGCCTGAGGATTAATCCTCAGGCTAAATAAAAATTCCATTTTTGTAAGGATATGAGTGCCATAAGGTCTTACCTTATAAACTGACAATTATGGGAAATACGTATTCACAAATATTTATTCATCTGGTTTTTAGTACCAAGCTAAGGGCGCCTAAGATCAAACAAGAGTTTGAAGCCAAACTTAAATCCTTCATTATCAAAACTGCCCGGAAATTTGAAGTACACATCATAGCAATTGGAGGAACATCAAATCACCTGCATGTTTTATTCGGAATACCTCCAAAGATATCAGTAAGTAAGGCAGCCCAAATCATTAAGGGAAGCTCTTCTAAATGGCTTAATGATCATTTCTTTGATCAAGAAACATTCAGATGGCAAAGAGGGTATGGAGCCTTCAGTATTAATAAATCGCTAGTACCAACAACCATAAATTATATAAAAAGACAGAAAGAACACCACGCCAAGATTGCTTATCAAGATGAATTTAACGCTATTCTTGATAAACATAATATCAACCAACTCAATCCTAAGTAATAGCCCCCAGATAAATCAGTGGCTATTATTTAAATGCCTATTCCGCCTGAGGATTAATCCTCAGGCTAATGAGGTATGCCTGGAATTCCAGACCACTTACATATCAATCTCTTTATCCTCGTAATCACTTAAGCCGTGCATGTCGATGGTGATTTTACCCTGGTCGTTGATCCCGAAGATATTGGAGAATTTCGCTCCCCAGGCAATCTCATTGTATTTATAGGAGGATCTGGCATGAACCGTCTGGGAGAAAGTCTCATCAAAGCCGGTAAGCAAAATCAGAATTTCGGCATCCGACTCTTTCAGATTTTCTTTGGTGCGGCCGGCTAGCGGACTATTGTCGGTGATGGGATGAACGATCGTCCAATTCAGCGGGAAAAAGGTGACGCTGCTGCGCTCCAGGCTGAGTTCGAAAAAGTGCCGCTTACCATCTTCGATGCAGGTGAAAATCACTTTCGCCGACAATTCCATCAACTGGCTGGACCGGGCATTGGCAATGCGGAACATCAGCGCTTTACCGTCATTGTACGGGCCAATAATCGCTTCCTCGCTAAAAGCAATTTTTGCATGCGGACGTGAAAAGCGGGCAAACATAAAACCAGTGGCCATGGCAAACCCCAGCAGCCCCACAAACGATTCGATGGCGAAAAGCAGGTTCGCTCCCAATCCTACAGGGGTAAGCTGTCCAAAGCCAACCGTGGTAAAGGCCTGTATGCTAAAGAAAAAAGCGTTTAGGAATGGCGAATCAATTCCCGTGGAACCGGTGCCGGCCAGCGCATCCGACGGAAACATTAAATAGCCCACTGCAAACAGGGCATTCAGTAGCAGGTACGACCCAAGGGCAATGAGATAAAATTTTGGCCAGGAAACCCGGATCATAAAATGGTAGAGCGTCATTGACTTGAAAAATGACAGCCCATCACGTTCCACATTGAAACTGCCGTCACGGTTAAGCAAGCGATACTTACTTTCGCTGCTAACCTTGGAGCCAAACCCTAAGTCCTTAAACTCATTTTTCAGGTTTCGGCCATACTGTTTCCAATCAAGCATAGCACCTACTTAGATTTCTGGGGGAGTATATGAATCCATAAGCAAACGGCGACTTAGCCCATAGCCATTTGCCGCCGTCTACTCTAGATATCGGATTTTAAAGTCGCGTTCAACCCTTAATTAACTGCTTCGGGCTCTTGTCCCTCAGCATAAGCATCCATGGGAACGCAGCTACACATCAAGTTCCGGTCGCCGTAGGCGTCATCGACCCGGCTGACGGCAGGCCAGAATTTATCAAAGCGCAGGAAGTCAAGCGGAAACACCGCCTTTTCGCGTGTGTACGGTCGATCCCATTTTTCGTCCATAACAACCCGTATCGTGTGTGGTGCATTTTTTAGCACGTTATTTTCGGGATTAACCTGTTCTTCTTCAATTTCACGAATCTCCTCACGAATGGAAATCATGGCTTCGCAGAAGCGATCAAGCTCCTCTTTCGACTCGCTTTCCGTGGGTTCAATCATAATGGTTCCGGGTACCGGCCACGACATGGTTGGGGCATGAAATCCATAATCCATCAGGCGTTTGGCCACATCTACCGCATCGACACCGGCAGAATCCTTGAACGGTCGCAGATCCACGATAAACTCATGAGCGGTTCGGCCGTTCTTGCCGGTAAAGAGGATATCATAGTGATTCTTCAACCGATCCTTGAGATAATTGGCGTTGAGAATAGCCGTTTCAGAAACGCGGGTAAGCCCTTCTGCCCCCATCATCTTTATGTAGGCGTATGAAATAGAAAGGATACTTGCACTTCCCCACGGTGCTGCAGAAATTCCGGGAATTGCATGTTCCCCGCCTGTTTTTATCACAGCATTTCTCGGCATAAAGGCCGCCAGCTCATCGGTAGCAGCAATAGGTCCCATTCCGGGTCCCCCGCCGCCGTGAGGAATACAGAAAGTTTTGTGCAGATTAAGGTGACAAACGTCGGCACCAATCTCAGCAGGACTCGTCAGGCCCACCTGAGCATTCATATTGGCCCCGTCCATATAAACCAGTCCGCCATGGGCATGAATAAGCTCGCAGATCTCCTTTATATCCTCCTCAAACACTCCATGTGTGGATGGATAGGTAATCATCAGGGCTGCAAGCCTATCACTGTTGGCCTGAACCTTTTCGCGAAGGTCATCAAGATCAATATTGCCGTTATCATCACATTTGGTAACTACCACTTCCATACCTGCCATAACCGCACTGGCAGGATTGGTACCGTGAGCTGAGTCGGGCACAATAGTCACATTGCGATGGCTGTCTCCATGATGCTTATGGTAGGCCCGAATGGTCATTAATCCTGAAAATTCGCCCTGGGCTCCCGAATTGGGCTGTAGTGACACCGAAGAAAAACCGGTAATTGCTTTCAGCTGATTTTCGAGCCGGGTAAAGAGCTCATGATAACCCTGTGCCTGCTGCTCAGGTGCAAAGGGGTGCAGCTTGCCAAATTCCGGCCAGGTAAGCGGCATCATTTCAGAAGTAGCATTAAGTTTCATTGTACAGGACCCGAGCGAAATCATCGAATGAACCAGCGAAAGGTCCTTATTCTCCAATCGCTTTAAATACCGCAGCATCTCGTGCTCCGAGTGATACAGATTAAAAACAGGATGCTCCAGATAAGTCGTTTTTCGGCTGAGAGCATCCGGAAAGTCAACGGAGACATTGTCCGCCAGCTTCTCGGCACCTACGCTGTTTTCCTGGTTATTTACCGTAGCAAAAATGGCTAGCAACTCATTTACGTGATCAAGATCCTTAACCTCATCAAAGGCTATGCCCACCGAGCCGTCATCGAAATATCGCAGGTTCAATTTGTGATCCAGAGCAGCTTCGCGTAAAGCCTGCTGTTGAACGGTGTCTTTCAGCTGAACTTTAAGCGTATCAAAATAAAGCTCGTTTTCGACGGTAAAGCCCAGCTTTTGAAGTCCTTTATCCATCACTTTAGCCAGCCCGTGAATCCGTTCGGCAATGCGCCGCAGTCCTTTTGGCCCGTGATATACCGCATAAAACCCGGCGATCACTGCCAGCAGTACTTGAGCCGTGCAAATATTGGAGGTTGCCTTTTCACGGCGAATATGCTGCTCTCGCGTTTGCAGTGCCATACGGTAGGCCGGATTCTCCTCCTGATCTTGCGTGACGCCGATAATACGTCCGGGAATCTTGCGCTTGTATTTTTCCCGGGTCGCAAAAAAGGCGGCATGCGGCCCGCCATACCCCATCGGTACGCCAAAACGCTGGGACGATCCCACAACTACATCCGCGCCCATCTCTCCGGGAGGAGTCAGCAGCGTCAGACTCAGCAGATCCGCAGCCACTACTACTTCAACATCATGTTCGTGAGCCGCATCAATTAAACTAGTGTAGTCTTCAACAGCCCCCTCGGTGGTTGGATATTGCAACAGGACCCCGAACAGTTCTTCATCGGTCACATCCAGTTCACGATGATCCCCAACTACGACTTTAATGTCCAGTGGTTCCGCACGTCCCTGCACCACATCTATAGTTTGCGGATGGCAGTATTTGGACACAAAAAAGGTGTCTGCCTTTTTGCGTTTTTTACCTCTTCGGGTCGAGTAGAGCATCGACATACCCTCGGCAGCGGCCGTACCTTCATCCAGTAGTGAAGCATTAGCCAGCTCCCGTCCCGTCAGATCCGAAACCATCGTCTGGAAATTAATCAGGGCTTCGAGCCGGCCCTGGGCAATTTCTGCCTGATAAGGAGTATATGATGTATACCAGCCCGGATTTTCCAGCACATTCCGCAAAATTACGTTGGGAGTAAGGGTATCGTGATACCCCATCCCTATATAAGACTCATAAATTTCATTCTGGTCCGCCAGCTCCCGGAACTCCTCAAGGAAACGGTATTCGCTCATGGGCTCTTCCAAAGCAACTTCTTCAGTAAGCCGGATATTTTGAGGGACCGTTTCTTCTATCAGCTGCTCCATCGAATCAGCTCCGACGGTATCCAGCATTTCATTTACCTGTTCATCACTGGGACCAAGGTGGCGGTGCAAAAATCGTTCTTTATTAAAATCGATGCTCATCAAAAAGCAGATATTTGTTTAAAAAATGATTAGGATACGTATTAACAATGAACGCCTCCGGAGGGTTCTGACAAATGACATTGAGCCCTGCAGAGCATGTTATTTTAAATGGCATAAGGTAACTAAAAACCGATAGAATAAACAGGCTTCAAGCGTAGGGAATTCCAGTTGATTACAATTCCCTGAAAGCCACTAAATCGTCCCGATTAAATTACTTAGCCAAGGCTAATTTATTTTTTTGTTTAATATTACCTTTTAGTATCATTATCGTTTCAAATCAAGTGAACAAACCAATATGACTGAGCTCGTCAACCTGAAAGCTTACTTCCTGGAACTAAATCCTATAGCCCAAAGTCTTTACGGCGGTATTTTCACCTATGCACTTACGGCACTTGGTGCAGCGCTGGTGTTTTTTACCCGTTCCGTAAACTACAAACTGCTGGATACCATGATGGGATTTGCAGCAGGAGTTATGATCGCCGCCAGCTTCTGGTCGCTGCTGGTGCCCTCTATCGACATGGCCGCAGCCCAGGGAGTGGTCGAATGGGTTCCGGCTCTGGTAGGGTTTCTTGCAGGGGGGATCTTTCTGCGTATTTGTGATGCCTTTCTGCCTCACCTGCATATTGGCCTGCCCATCGAAGAAGCCGAAGGAATGCCCACTTCCTGGCGTCGGGCAACACTATTGGTTCTGGCCATCACGCTTCACAATATTCCCGAGGGACTGGCCATCGGTGTGGTTTTTGGAGCCGCGGCCTCAGGAATTGAAACGGCAGGTGGAGCAACCGTAGCCGCTGCTATTACCCTGGCGATAGGTATCGGAATACAGAATTTTCCGGAAGGGCTGGCCGTATCAATGCCGCTTCGCAGAGAAGGCCTTTCGGTGGGCAAGAGTTTTTGGTACGGGCAACTATCGGGGATTGTAGAACCGGTTTCCGCTGTAATCGGAGCCGCAGCCGTACTAATGATTAAACCCATCCTCCCCTATGCCCTGGCCTTTGCGGCAGGCGCCATGATTTATGTGGTGGTTGAAGAACTTATCCCCGAATCTCAACAACACGGAAATGCTGATATTGCCACCATGGGTACGATGATTGGCTTCTCCATAATGATGATTTTAGACGTTGCCTTAGGTTAAGTCTGAAAAATTTGCTTTATTGGTGCGTGAATATTGTAAGCACTAATAGTAGTGATCGGGACTACACGCAATGAGCGAATCAATTCAAGACAAAAAGGTTCTTATCGTCGAAGATGATATGATCATCTCGATGGTTTTGGAACGCATGATTCATAAACTCGGGCATATCGTTATTGATAAAATTATCACAGGACGAGAAGCTATCGACACTACCCTTTCTGAAAAGCCCGACCTTATTTTAATGGATATCCAGCTCAAGGACGATATCGACGGTATTACGGCTATGCAGGAAATCCGTAAAGAATCGGATGTCCACGTGATTTATATCACCGGTAACTCCGATCAGTATAACCTTTCCCGCGCCAAGGAGACTAACTTTATCGATTACCTGGTCAAACCTATTCAGATGAGCCATCTGAAAAATTCAATCAGCAAAGCTTTTGCCACACAGGATACCGAATAACAAGATCTATTCGGTTCGGATCGTTATCGACTGATTCTCCCCAATTTATTTTTTCCTTTTCCTCTCTTTGATGATCCACCCTCTAACTATCCCTATTCCCATGAGTCCGGAAGTGAATTCCATGAGATCAATTCCTGTTAGTATAGTTAGATATTATTGAAAATATTGCAGTGCATTCAAATTATAAGTTCAACGAATGTCCACGCGGGCAAAACGGAGGTACTTATGAAAGCGAATCTATTACTAGCTGCATTTTCAGGATTTATTGGTGCCATTATTCTTACCCTTCTGATGTATGTAATTAAAGCAAGCGGACAAAAGCTGGATATTCCCTACCTGCTCGGCTCCCGATTTGTCGATATTAAAAAAACCGCTAAAGTCTATTTAGTCGGGAATATAATCCATCTGCTAATCGGAGCTGCCTGGGGAATGTTATATGTAGCCTTACTAAAAGGACTGCGCATCATTATCAATTGGCCGGCCGGTATTCTGTGGGGCTTCGCCCATGGCATTTTTATGGGAGTTATGATGGGCATACTCGAGAAAAAGCATCCTCATATCGGTAAAGATAAGGCTATACCCAATCCGGGAATACTAGGTCGAAAATGGGGTATGGCCATTCCCTATTACATTCTGGGACTACACATCATTTTCGGCGCTTCCACGCTGTATGTCTATCACTGGATCGTAATGGGCTAGCCGATAATCAGTTAATCCACCGGATGAACTAATCATCAATTAAAAAGTATTTCGACATGAGTAACAAGTTAAAAACACTATCAGCCTCCCAACTCGAAAATTTAATCGGCAAAGCAATCGGTAATTATATTGGCGAAGATTGTAATTGTGAGGTAAGCAATCTGGATACGCCCAACATTGATACGGAAGCTGATATCGCCATCGAAGACAAGCGGAGTATGCACTTCGAAGTTGATATTTCATACCTGGATGAATAAATCCGGGTAAAAATTATGGCTTGAAATCGGTATCGGTACTGTCCTTTTGGCTATTGCTGTCCCCGGCCAGCCAATCCCGATAATCGAAAGCGTGTTGCTCGGTAAGCTCGCGGACGGTAAACGAGCGACCTTGATTTCCGCTGGCTACATAAACAGTAAGATTGCAAAGATCCAGGCGAGACTGAAAGGGATTCTGGGTAATACGAGTAGCCTGCATGCGATACTTTTTGATGATAGCCGTGGTTTTACTCAGCAACCGCGAAGTCATCACCAGGGTATTCTCGGCAGAAGCTACCTCTGCGTCACGCCACTGCTGATAACCGAGCACTAAAGCCGGGACCAATAAAACCCAAGCGAAAACACCGTAAGGGACAAAAGCCCATCCCAATGCAATTGCCGGTAATGTTATCCAGAGCATTCGCAGCAAATACCGGCGCAATCCCAAGCGCGAGATGCCGGCGCGATCTTTGACTTGAACATGATATTCCGGGATCACCTCATCAATAAATTCAAACATTTTGTGCTTGTGGATGATGGGAAACAGTGTAGCTGAATTTCCCTCTTTCTCCCCGTATCCGGCACTTTCTATCACCAGTGATGCATAGCCGAATGGCTGGCGAAGCAGCTCCTCCTTAATCTGCACGGCCTGTATGCGATCGAAAGGGATGGTAAGCTGGGTGCGTTCAAACAGTCCACGTGATATCAATAATTCATCATTTCGCACGACAACTTCAAAATCATAATACTTGATAATCGTACTCAGAAACGAAAACCCCCATGAAACGACGAGAGCTACAATAATAGTAGCCAAGATAACCGTTAGCGAGGTGGCACGCGGGATATTATTCTCTACAAAGCGTATCATCTGCTCTTCGGATACAATCTGATCGAGCTGCGAAAAAGCACCCCCAACCACCGACAATGCCACACCCAGCTGTCCCGACGTGGTAGCCGCCACGAGAAGATCCTGCTTTTCCAGGGCATAAATTTTTTCATCTGTTTTATTCGTCTCCCCAACTTCGGTTGATAAATTTTCTTTCGATCTCAACAACCTTTTAAGCTCCTCTGCCCTCTGTCGGCTAATGGCGTTTATCTTCGCCTGTTTGGATGTGCTGCCGGCCGTTTTTACTTCCACAGCCACCAGCCCAAATAAACGCTGTACAACTCCGGCCGATATATCGATTACCTGTATTCGATCCGAGGTCAGGTATAATTTTTTTTTGATGATCACCCCATGCTCGATGGTCAGCTCGCCCTCTTCCACCCGAAATCGAAAGCGGTACCAGGAAGCAATTCCCCAGATGAGCAAAAACAGAAACGATCCTCCCAGCCAGTAGAGAGTAAAACTGGACTGTTCGCCTCCGCCGCCGATAAATAGAATTACCAGTACGGTGATAATATTCTGGCGTATAATATCAAATGATTTTGCCAGGGCAGCGGCCGGATGTTGTCGTTGCAACTCAGACATCTTCTTTCGCCAGGCGGGCAAATTTTGAAATTTGATTTCGAACGTGATCCGCGGTGTCTTGATCCAGTGCCGGTATACGATGAGTCGTTGCGGCAGTAGATATGGTAACATCAGCCAAGTCAAAAGACCGAAGGATGGGTCCCTGTCGGGTATCCACGTGCTGCACCCGCTTTAGTGGAATAAGCGTACGAGTTATGATGAAAATTCCACTTTGCAGATCAATTTCATGCTCATCAATCTGATAATGCCACCGCTGCCACCGAATCTCGGGAATAAGAAATATCGCCAGTATTCCCCCTATAAGGATAACAAGTGCCAGCGCCCCGATCAGCCAGGGAGAAAGGTTGGATTCATCACCCCAAAAAACATCAATCATCCCCAAAGCCACCGGGATCATAAAGATAATCAAAAGCACAACGGCAATAGAAATCCGCCACGCCTTAACGGCCGACTTCGATAATGTATGTTTGGGTATAGAACGCATCAGCAACAAATAAACAGCAAATTAGGTACACAAACAAAAAAAGCCACTCGAAAGTGGCTTTTCAATAGTAAATAAAAACAGGACTTATCCCTTGTTTTTGATGTCTTGGATTTCAAGACGGACTTCCTGAGAGAGTTTTCTCAGATTTTGGAGTCCTTTGCGAGCGCGGGTACCGGCTGCTTTATTCCCTTTTTCATAAAATTTGGTCATGTCTTCTTCGATACCTGCGATGATACCACTCAATTCTTCAAATCGGCTCATTATAGTTGTATTAAGTTAAGATTATAGATAATACGAAAGGCGATAAATCACTCTTTCCCGAATCGATCTTTTCTGATCAAATAGCTAAGAAGGTAGCATATTCCGGAATCAAAACCCACAAAATTTCACTTACAGGCCGATTTTAATCTTCAAATTAATATCTCAATACCACTCGGCAACTCGCTTAACTAGCTATAGATATTAGATTTAGGGACTGATTTACTGACCGGTTCTGGCTTCTTTTGCCACTGTATCGGCCTCCGGGACACGATAAAGCAAGCCGAACCCAATCAAAAATAGCAGTACAATAAAACTCATGCCAATGCGCTGGCTGCCTGACGCATAGGTAAGCCACCCTACAGCAACCGGACCCAGAAAGGCCGTAACCTTTCCGGAAAGGGCCATCAGCCCGAACATCTGATTTTGCAGCTCTTCGGGTGCAACCCGGGCCATATACGTTCTGCTGGCCGCCTGCGCAGGTCCTACGAACACCCCCAGCGCCAGGCCGAAAATCCAGAACAGGGTAACATCCTGAGCCAGCAATACGCTGGAGGTCGTGGCAATAAGACCTGCCAGGGATAACAGCATCGTCATTCGGCTTCCCAGCTTATCATCTATCCAGGCAAACAATACGGCCCCAATGCCTGCTGTCAGGTTCAGGCCAATACCAAAGATTAGCACATCACGTTCCTGTAGATCAAAAGTACCCGCTGCATAGATGCCGCCAAAGGCAAACACCGTTGCCAAGGCATCAATAAAGATCATCCGTGCAATTAAAAATTGAATAATGTGCCGAAACTTTCGCAAATGTCGGATAGAGTCCTTGAGCTGCTTCCAACCTGATCTGGCCGCTTCAGCCAGCGATATGCGCTGACGTGGCCGGTCGGGCGTAACTGCAAATAACGGCACCGAAAACAAGGCATACCAAACAGCAACCAGTAAAAACGTAGCCCGCACATGCTCGGCCGTCGCCTTATCCAAACCAAATGGCGGTTGATTTACATCTACAAATACAAATAGTGCTATGACCAGGCACACTAATCCACCGGCATAACCCAGGCCCCAAGCCCAGCCCGACCATCGGCCCATGCGTTTTTCTGAAGCCAGATCAGGAAGCATGGCATTGTAAAAGATGATGGCAAACTCAGAACCAATAGTACCTAAAAAGACCAGCAGGAGAGCCAGCTCTGTAAATTCCTGTCCCGGACGCACCCACCAGAGTCCGGCAGTAGCCAGAATACACACCAATGAAAAGCTCATAATCCAGGGCTTGCGCCGACCAAGCCGGTCGGCAATCGCCCCCACAAACGGGGCTGCAAGTGCTATTACCAAACCAGCGGCCCCGATTGTGTTTCCCCATTGATTACTGCCGACCGTTTCATTTTCGGCAACCGATTGCAGAAAATAGGTCGCAAACACAAAGGTTTGAATGACTGCAAAAAAAGCACTGTTGGCCCAATCATACAGCGCCCATGAAATTAAGGCGGGAAATGAGTCTTTTGATGCTTGATTCATTATTGGGTTTTTTAAGAAATTTCGTATCTCATAATGAATGGAATACTTGGGAAAAACAAAACGTTATATTAGTGGATCAATTAAACAATTATTCCCCATGAAAAAGAAGCAGGATCTTATTTATATCTACGACAGCGACGAGCATAAGATAATCATGATTGACGGAGAAACAGGAGAACAGATTAAGGAAGAAGACGATCAGGTAACCGCTTTCCTGAAATACTTTAAAGAGCAAGGTGAGGAAATAGCATTGCGCAAATTTGCCCTCTGGTGTACCGAGGAGATGAACGATAATCTTAAACCTATTCAGAAAAAAATCCTCGACCTGGCTTACAAAGCTATAGAAGAGGAAGCAGATCGGGAAGCCCTTAAAGAACTTTATGAAGAAACCGAAGGGTCTGCTATCGCGACCGATACCATTGGACTTCGGCAGGGTAATGAAAATGCCCCTGCTTACCTTGCCGCCCGTGAATGCATCAACCCGGATCCTCTTGAAGGAGCCATACAGGCTGCCCGTTTTCATCGTCTATGGGCAGAAATGCAGGATGAACAGAAAAAAGAGGAAGCCAAAGACGCCGCACTAAAAACGATAGAGGCCAAACCTTCGGATTCGGAAATCCAAAAGGTGGAACAGAAGCAAACCAACTACCTGCTGGACCTGATGAATGAGTCCAAATAGCAATTCTCCCTTCTTTAAAGCCCAAAAAGAGCAAGAATCGCTTTTTTATTTCAGCGATTGTTAAGATTATACCCTTTACCTATATTGGAATATATTTAGGTCTAAATAGAAGGGATGTATCAAAATAACGGAAATATATTATTTATTTCGGACGACGAGCAACTGCAAAGTCGTTTTCGTCAGGCTTATGTATCGTCCTATAATATATTTTCGGCCACTTCAATTCGGGAAGCCTACCAGATTTTAAAGGATTTTGATATGCATCTTGTGCTTGTCCAGCGCATGATGCCCGAGATGAGCGGTCTGCAATTCTGTGAGAGTATTTCGCACGAGTTTCCCGACCTGGTTAGCATAATTCTTTACAAAGGAAACGATACCACCTCGCTGGAAAATGCCTACCAAGCTAACCAGATCTTCAGCTTTATTAAGGTTCCGTATTCACAAATGGAACTGAAGATGACGGTGGATAATGCCTTACGTCTGCAGCAGGCATCGGCCAAAAATAAACAGCTGGAGCACCGGATTGAGGATTATCAAAAAGAACAGAAAGATATTCTTGATCTTTTTAAGCGATATGTACCGGGAGAAGTAGTATCCCAAGCTCTTAATACCAGCAAAGAAGATATCATGAAGCCGGGCGAATCCCGCGTCGTTTCAGTGCTGTTTGCGGATATACGCAATTTTACCAAGCTTACTTCTCACCTTCCGCCTTCCCAGGTTGTCCAGTTTTTAAATGATTACTGGAATATCGTTTCTGCCGCCATCCGGGAAAACAAAGGATCGGTAAATAAATATATGGGCGATGGATTGCTCGCCGTTTTTGGGGCACCCGTCTCGTACATCGACAATCATGAGAATGCCATCTATGCCGCCCTGGATATGATCGAATCCCTTAAAGAAATCAACCGTCAGTATGCGGAAATTCTGGGAAGTGAAATCAGCATAGGAATAGGCATTAACAGCGGTGATGTAGTCGTTGGTAATATTGGTACTGATGACTACATGGAATATACCGTGATTGGCAATACGGTGAATACCGCCTCCCGTCTGGAAACTATTAGTAAGGATAAATCCAACTCCATCATCATCAGTGATAAAACCCAAGAGCTGGTCAAACATGCTTTCCGGACCACTGATTTGCAGGAAACACGCCTTTCCGACAAGGATGAAATTATTACCTACTGTGAAGTACTAGGCCCTAAATCCGGGAATGTTTTCCCGCTGCGTTCCCAAGGCACCGCCCAATAGAATTTAGTCCTTGTCGAGCGAAAAACGGAACCTAAACCGGGCTCCCCCACCATTTTCAGAATGATTGGTAATCTCCGTGTCTGCCTCGAGCTGTGCTGCAAAAGTATTGATCAACATTGAACCCAGGGAGTCTGAACCTTCTATGGTAAAATCCTCCGGCAGGCCGGGACCGTTATCTGCTATTGACAACGCGACTGTTGAGTCCTGCTCCTTAAGGCTGATTTCCAAAATTCCTTGCTTTCCCTTGGTGAAGGCGTGCTTGAATGCATTGACAACCAGTTCGTTAATTAACAATCCGCAGGGGATCACCTGATTGATATCCACTTCGATATGATCCATATCAAATTTAAGCTCGACTGATTCACGATATTCGGTAAAAGTGCTGTGGATAGCCTCTACCAACTCCCTGATATAATTCTCCAGGGCAATATCGGAAAGAGATTCCGTTTGATAGAGCTTCTCGTGAATCATAGCCATGGAATGAATACGCGACTGGCTATCTTTCAACACCTCACGGGCATTTTGATCGGAAGTGCTGTCCAGCTGTAACTCAATCAGTCCGGATATGAGAGACAAATTATTCTTTACCCGGTGATGGATTTCCTGCAGCAAGACCTCTTTTTCTTTCAGTGACTCCTTGATTTCCTGGGTCTTGGAATCCACACGCTGTCGCAGGGTATAAATCCACCCACCTATAATGACGGTCCCCAGAATCAAACCACCCAAAATGAGCACCAAATAATAACGCGGCAGACTTTCGTACTGCAGGTCGTTCTTGTTGCGCAAAAATAATTTATACGTTCTTTCCCTGGGAAAATCCGGATTATATTCACTGAGAATTCCTTTTACATGCAGTTCATCGCCGATACTTAATACCTCAAAATCAAAATCTTTATAGGCACTGTGAAAATTAGATACATAAACCATCATGGAACGTCGAGCGGTATCGGATGGCGCTATTTTTACATACTTCCCGTTGTAAATTGATCCCTTTTCTACAATTTTACCCGAACCCTCGATAACCATTCCCACATAATTTCCCGGATTATACAATGCTTTCTCAAGGGGTTTAGGCTTGGGAACAGGAAGCCCTCTTTCCACTACCCGATAGGAATCAACATGCACCTCGGTAAGACCGTTGTAATTCTGGATAGTCCCGTTCACTACCAGGCTGTCTCCGGCTTTAAAAGGTTCACCAATCTCCTTGGCGAAGATCGAAAGGCCGGTAGAATCGGTTTGAATAAAAGCCTGCAAAAAACTCTCGTGCAAAACACCCGATGAAACATTGGCAATACCGGTGGTACTAACCCTTTCCCCTAGATGATCCGAGTTGTTGTCGTGGTTTTGATCTATCCGGATTGTAGAAAGCGACCAAAGAGAATCAGGTGTGATTTGCGTACGGGCTTTCCCAGGATTTGCCGACAATAGAAATAATAAAAAGCCGGTAAAAAATACATAGCTATAGAATTGATTAATGCATCTCTGACCCATAGAAATGACTCGAAAAATTATACCCTGAAAAACGCTGTTAATAATAGATGTTTTTGCTGAAACCTGTTCAAGTATATAAAACTTCATTCACTTTCACAGTCAGTAAATGTACTTATTTAGGATTTTTGCAACAGATTCGAATTTTTTTCCTAAGAGATCGTGTTGATTGAGAACACTTATAAGATTAATCTACTTATTACTGCTTGTGTCAAAACAAACTCGTTGCCTGGTAACCGGTGTCACCGGATATATTGGCGGACGCTTGGTCCCCCAACTCCTCGATAAAGGATATGTCGTCCGCGTACTCTCAAGAGACGTAACCCGCCTGCAGGGGCGCTCCTGGATTAATGATGTTGAACTGGTAGAAGCCGATGTCTTAAATCCCGAAACACTCCCGCAAGCACTTAAAAATGTTGACGTCGCCTTTTATCTGATTCACAGCATGAGTGCAAATAATTCCGGTGATTTTCACCAGCGGGATATGGAAGCGGCCCAGAATTTTGGTCGTGCAGCCAAAAAGAATAAAGTCAGCCAAATTATTTATCTGGGAGGCCTTGGTAATCCGGATGATGAGCCCCTCTCCAAACATTTGGCCTCGCGACAGCAGACGGGAGAAACATTACGGGAATCCGGTGTCCCGGTCACTGAATTTAGGGCGGCTGTGGTAGTGGGATCCGGCAGTAAATCTTTTGAGATGGTACGCTACTTAACCGAACGCGTGCCCATTATGATTTGTCCGAAATGGGTTTACAGTAAAACTCAGCCTATTGCCATACGTAACGTGCTGCAGTACCTGGTAGCCGCGGTAAACAAACCGGAAGCAAAAGACGAAATTATTGAGATCGGCGGCAACAGCGTAATTACCTATGCTGATATGATGCAGATTTATGCCCGAATCAATGAACTCAAACGCATTCTTATTCCCGTACCCATTCTCTCTCCCGCCCTATCCTCTCATTGGGTGCACTGGATGACCCCCATACCTGCTTCGCTGGCACGGCCCCTGATCGAAGGACTCAAAAACGACGTGGTTGTACAGAATGACAAGGCCAAACGACTATTTCCGAATATCAATCCATTCTCCTACGAAAAAGCCGTAAAACTGGCCATCACCCATATCGACACCGAGGATGTAGAAACTACCTGGAACGATGCCCTGCTAAGCAGCAAAGGTGACGAGCGTCCCGTAGTTCTCAAAACCAAGCAGGGGCTGAATATCGAACGGCGTATTCGTAAAGTGAGTGCTGACAAGCATCAGGTTTTTGAAGCATTCACCAGCCTGGGCGGCCAAAAAGGATGGCTGACCTACGAATGGGCCTGGAAATTTCGCGGTATTCTGGATCGGCTGGTTGGCGGCGTTGGTTTCCGCAGGGGACGTCGGCACCCCCAGCAGTTGCGTGTAGGTGACGCTCTTGATTTCTGGCGCGTCGAAGCGATAAAACCTGATCAACTGCTACGACTCAGGGCAGAGATGAAAGTACCGGGCCGGGCATGGCTTGAATTTCTTGCTGTAGAAACCGACGATCAAAAAACAAAACTGGTACAGACCGCTTATTTTGCACCCAAAGGCCTGCTGGGCCTGCTCTACTGGTACGGTTTATATCCCATACACTCCCTGATCTTCTCGAGTATGATTGAACATATTGCCAGCGACGCCGAATCTTCCCCAAGCCATCTTGCCAAATCAGAAACGGAAATTCAGGAACATAATTAACAGCTTCATATTTGAAACCACTTTTGGTATTCGTACGTTATAATCACCTTCTATGCTTTATTATAAAACATACCGAAAAGATGAGGATGCCGAATGGGTCGTGTTTGTTCACGGCGCAGGCGGAAGTTCGTCTATCTGGTTTAAGCAGCTAAGAGATTACAAAAAAGAGTTTAATGTTCTCCTGGTAGATCTGCGTGGCCACGGAAAGTCCAAGGGTATGCTGCAACAGTATTACGAAGATGATTACTCTTTTAAGCTGGCCAGCCAGGATATTATTGATGTGCTGGATGATGCCGGCGTTGAAAAGGCTCACTTCGTGGGAGTTTCTCTTGGCACAATCATCATTCGGACTATCGGCGAGCTCGACCCCGATCGCGTCCATTCGATGGTAATGTGTGGGGCAATCACGCGCCTTAACATCCGGTCGCGCTTCTTGGTGTTCCTGGGACACACCTTCAAAAAATTTATCCCATTTATGTGGCTTTACAAGTTATTCGCATGGATTATCCTACCACGAAAACGCCATTCGGAATCGCGCCATCTCTTTATACGGGAAGCCAAAAAGCTGTACAAAAAGGAGTTTTTGAAATGGTTTAACCTCACCTACGAAGTCAATCCGTTGTTGAGATATTTCCGGGAAAAGGAACTGAAAATCCCGACTCTTTACGTTATGGGCAGCGAAGACTACCTGTTCCTCCCACCAGTCCGAAATATTGTACAAAATCATAAAAAATCCATTCTGAAAGTAGTGGAAAAATGCGGGCATGTCGTTAATGTTGAACAGCCTGAAACTTTTAACCGGATATCGCTAAATTTTCTTAAATCCAGTACTCCTCTTCAAACGATAAAACAATAAGCACAAAGAGTAATCCTGCTATTCAAGCAGGTAATCCAGCACCGTCTTCCAATTGGGGAAAGGTTCCTCGCCAAAATGGATATGCTCGCCCCCAAACTCCGAAACACCGTTGGCCTCGCGATCGTCTATCAGATAGTCCCCTTTGTTTAAGTTTTTGTGATGGCTCAAGATCAATCGCTTGTAGGCCGATTCGGGCAGGTGCTCCTGCACCCACAACACTTTATCGATCCAAGCCGTAGGATTGTGCCACGGGGCTGTTGATAATATGTAGGTATCATATTGCTCACTTAACCGATGGTAAGCCTCAATGGCCCCATCCACAGGCGGCAGATCCCGGAAAAAGTTCGGGATCTCATCAAAATCACCCTCATATTCCTGCTTGAGTTCTTCCGAAAGCTGGTTTATCCCCCAAGGGAAATCAACCAGCACATTGTCCATATCTACGTATACAATTTCCATAGCCTTTTTTCTGTTTCTATGGGATAAGAATTACTTTGCCAATATTCTTTCGCTCTTCGATATAGCGATGAGCCTCAGCAACGTTGTCAAATGAAAAAGTAGTGTCCACATAGGGATTTACCCATCCTTCTTCGACGCCCTTCAATAATTTATCCATCCAAAGCCGCGCCTTTTCCTGTTCATGCCAGAGATGACCAAGATTAACGCCAAAAACGCCCCTATTCTTATTCAACAGCGGCAGAGGATGAAAAAGAGGCATCCCAACCACTGTTTTTGCCATATTCCAGAGCCCTTTAAGTCCTCCTTCCGTACCTTCACTGGCCGAAGATATCCCGAACATCCCCAATCGTCCGGTGCCCCGCAAAACTTTATAGCTGCGTTTCCATTCCTTCCCGCCCAGCGGATCGGTGACCAGCTCTACCCCTTTGCCATCGGTCAAACTCATAATTTCTTCATACCAGTCCTTATTTCGATAATCGATAGCAAAATCCAGTCCGCGATCGCGGAGAAATTGATGTTTACGCTGGCTAGCCGTCCCATAGGTCGTAGCACCGATGTGCATGGCCAAGTCTAGTGCAGCAATCCCTACACCACCGCCGACATTATGAATGAGTACCGAATCCTCCGGCTGAAGCGCTCCCATCACAGTAATCAAAAGATAGGCAGTAATATAATTGACCGGAATAGCAGCCGCTTCCTCAAAAGTTAATCCCTCCGGCTTGGCAAACACCTGTGCAGGATGAACGAGCACCTGTTCGGCCTGTCCCCTGAAACGAGTGAAAGCAATTACTTCTTTTCCCAACCAGCTTTTATCGACTTCCTGCCCCACAGCACTTACTACGCCGGAAACTTCATAACCCATCACACAGGGTTTCGAAGGCCCATCCGGGTATTGGCCTTTTCGAGCCAGGATATCCGCAAAATTCAATCCAGATGCTTTCACTTTAATTAAAAGTTCATTGGTATCCGGACTCAAATCAGGGACCTCCTGAATTTCCAAGACGTCGGAGCCGCCATTCGCTGTATTTACAATCTGTCTCATCACAGTTTACCTTTTACTTTAAAATTCGAAACTATTTTACGGCATTGCCCTTAAATATTTGGTCCGGTCAATCAGTGCTAAATATTTTTATATCCTATAAGCTAATGAATCCCGATGTAGTTTTGTATCTTTGGCTCGCTTCATTCTACGATTCAAAATAAAGCTTTACAAAAACTGAAATGGCGGCATCTTCTCCCTTTGAACAAAATTCCAGGTTAAAAAACACACTGCTTATTGCGGGAATCGTGCTCATCGCACTCAACCTGCGACCCGCGTTGGCCGGGGTAGGTCCCCTTATAAGTACTATTCGCCTCGATACTGGCTTATCAAATACCTTGCTCGGACTTATAACCACCCTGCCGCTAGTCGCTTTCGGAATTTTATCAACCCTCACACCGCTGTTTAGTCGCCGATTGGGCATTGAAGGCACCCTTGCCCTGGCTATGGGATTGCTGACTGTAGGCATACTGCTGCGTGTTATTCCTGCCAACTGGGCCCTATTCGCCGGAACTTTAATTCTGGGTATTGCCATTGCCTTTGGCAACGTACTATTGCCCAGCCTGGTGAAACGAGACTTTCCGAATCATACCGGCATTATGACAAGTGTTTACTCCAGCATGCTCGGACTTGGAGCTACCCTTGCAGCAGGTATAAGTGTGCCGCTGGCCCATGGTTTGGACTGGGGATGGCGCTGGTCTCTGGGTGCCTGGGCTCTGCTTTCATTTATTGCTCTCATCGTTTGGCTGCCGCAACTTAAAAACCTGACGCTTCCCAGACACGACCGCAGTTTCCTGCAATCGCTGAAAGATCTGGGAAGTTCCAAGGTGGCCTGGCAGGTTGCCATTTTCATGGGACTGCAGTCACTCGCCTTTTATGTGGTATTGGCTTGGTTGCCTGAAATCCTCCAAGACCGCGGGCTTACTCCCGGCCATGCCGGCTGGCTGCTATCCCTTTCACAGGCAATGGGCATCCTGGGTACTATCTTAATCCCTACCTGGGCGGAACGGCTTCACGATCAGCGCGGCCTTGTTTGGTTCCTGATGATTCTGGAAGCAGTTAGTTTGGGCGGGTTGATGCTCAAAGATCCTTTTTTAATCTGGTTGTGGCCCTCTCTTATCGGATTTGCCCTGGGCGGAAGTTTTGGGCTGGCACTGCTGTTTATTGTCTTGCGTTCCAGTGATAGCGAAACGGCCACCGAACTTTCAGGCATGGCACAATCGGTGGGTTATCTGCTTGCTGCCCTGGGACCTACCCTGTTTGGCGCTATGCACGATGTAACCCACGCCTGGTTCATCCCCTTGCTATTTTTACTGGCCATAGTAGGAATAAAACTCTTTTTCGGATTGGGAGCCGGACGGCCCCAGTCAGTAAAATAGAACTATCTTTCCTTTGGCTATAAAGCATTAGAATAAATCGATTGTCGCTTTCCATAAAAAGCATATATGTAGTTCAACATTAAACTATTAAACACAAGCTTAGATTCACCGGTTATGAAAAGGCAATAAAAACACTTTGGAACATCGATCCCACACACTCTTAAATTCAGTTTAGGATAAAGCACCTGGTCATCTCTACCGTTACAGGTACATTTAAGGGACACCTTGAAGCCGATGATGATCATTTCGAAGGAGCAAGCGCCTATTTTCAAGCGGATATCAACAGCATATCAACCAACAACGAAGACCGCGACAAGCACCTGAAATCCGATGATTTCTTCAATACTGAAAAATATCCGACACTAACTTTCGAATCCAATAAACTTGCCAAGATTGAAGATGATAAGTACAAATGACCGGAAATTTCACCATCCGGGCCATCACCAAAGAAGTAAAAGTAACCCTGGATGTGCTTCACGGTGGTACGGTCGAAGATCCTTATGGCAGTACCAAGGCTGGGTTTCAAATCTCGGACACCATCAACCGTAAAGAGTTCGGGCTCACCTGGAGCGAAGTTACCGAAGCCGGCAATGTAGTGGTAGGCAACGAGATTAAACTTCAGTTAAACATACAAGTAGTTCAGAGCTAAACCACCAAAAATTTTACCTACTAAAAAAGGCGGATACCCGTGGTAGGATATCCGCCTTAAAAATTTAGTCAAACAAGAAGGATGCTAGGCGACTTTAACCCGTACTTTCTTTCCCTTCACCCTGTTGCTATTCATACTTGCAATCACTTCGTTCACAAACTTTCCGGGTACATCCACGAACGAGTGCTTGGCAAAAATGTCAATATTTCCGATAACATTACCGGGAACATTGGATTCACCAGAAATGGCTCCCACCAGATCTCCGGGATACACATTGTTCTTCTTGCCAACATTGAAATACATCTTAATCATCGCTGAATCGTCATACTGCTTGTCGTTCTCTGTTTTGTCTTCCGAATCATCAACAGCAGACTTCATTTTCAGGAGTGCGGCCGCAATTTCAATCGTAGTAAACCGCTCATCCGAGAACGCCTCGATCTGCTCGATATAGGGACGAAGATCTCCTTTCTCCAGGAGCTCAACAACTTCATCCATCAATCCAGACATCCGTGAAAGACGAACATCGGCCGTACTGGGCATGCTCAGTGGATTCAAGCTGCTTTTAATCTGCTTTTCAATAGATCGAAGCTGCTTGCTTTTACGTCGGGTCGTAAAGGTGATTGCCATACCTGATCGTCCGGCCCGACCGGTCCGCCCGATACGATGCACATAATATTCAGGATCCTGGGGGATATCATAGTTAAAGACCACTTCAATATCATCGATATCAAGGCCCCGGGCTGCAACATCCGTACCAACCAAAATATCGATGGCTCCCGAGCGGAACTTGGCCATGACGCGATCACGCTGATTCTGATTCAAATCCCCGTTAATAAAATCCGAGGCATATCCCCTGGATTGCAGTTCACGGGTTACCTCTTCAGTTTTTCGCTTGGTGTTGCAAAATACCAGGCCCAGCTTAAAATCATTGATATCAATAAAACGACATATGGCTTCAGTCCGTACAGAATCCCGAACCTCAACCATGTATTGTTCAATATTGGGTGCCGTAACTTTCTTTCGCTCGATCTGAATCGTCTGCGGATTTTTCATATAGCGATTCATGATTTTTCTGATGCCTTTCGACATTGTAGCAGAAAACATGATCGTCTGTACCGGATTATCAGCATACGACAGGATCTGTTCCATGTCATCACGGAATCCCATATTCAGCATTTCATCCGCTTCATCAAATACCACCCGCTGCAAAGAATCCAGCTGCATGGTACCTCGTCGAAGATGGTCAATAGTTCGCCCCGGCGTTCCAACGACAATATGCGCGCCTCGTTTCAATGCCTTAATCTGTCGGGATATGGATTGCCCACCATAAATGGGGACCACATGCAACCCTTCGATATATTTACCAATTTTCAGAAGTTCGCCGGTTACCTGAATGGCAAGTTCCCGGGTAGGACACATGATAATGGTTTGGACTTTGTTAAGACTCACGTCGGTATGCTGAACTACCGGAATACCAAAAGCTGCTGTTTTTCCCGTACCGGTCTGTGCCTGGCCAACTACATCAACCTGTTCCAAAAGCTGAGGGATGCACTGTTTCTGAACGGGTGTCGGACTTTCAAAACCCATTTGCTGCAATCCCTTAAGAATTGAATCATTAATATTAAGTTCGGAGAATGATAAATCTGTCATAAAAAATTCTGAGTAAATTTTATAATTACCTGACGCCACGCAAATGTACTTATGGTACCAGCTTTGAAAAGCTGCCATCCAAAACCGTACACAAGGAAGGCGCCGACAGACCAGAGAAGGGATGTAAGAACCTATTTAACGAACCGTGTAGATGGGACTGAGTGAAACATCAGAACTGAGCAGAAGATACGCATTAGTTCTCAGAACACCTATTTTCCTGAATAAATAACTTTCGGCGTAAAATTCTATGCCAGCCCTCGCTCAAAATCATATTAAGTAAACCTTTAGAGTTCTTTAACTTTATCGTTGCCCCCATTTAGAAACCCTATCAGAATCCCTTAAAGCCTCTTTCTAGCCTGATTAAATTTTGCTAACAGTTTTTCTTCCATGCGTTGATCTTACGAATTTTTAGAAAAAGAAATTTCGTCTACCATGGGTCAACAGCAATTATTACTTACAATTTTGGTCACCATCTTGATTGGTATCGCCATAGTAGTGGCTATTGACACCATGCAGGCTGCTCGGGAAAATGCCAGTGAAACGGCTATTCGTCAGGATATGATGATGGTGCTAAACGACGCGCGCATATACTATCAAAAGCCGGGAATGCTAGGGGGCGGCGGCAACTCCTTTGACGGGATTTCGCAGGATCAGATACTTTCCATTGATCCAACCAATGAGAATGGTAGCTATACCGTTTCGGGATCGGGTAAAACAGTAACTATTGAAGGTACGGGCGCCAATGGCAATGTAGCTCTCTCCCTCGAAGCCACGATGACCAGTGACGGCATGGACCTCAGCTGGTCTAACCTCTGATTAACATCCAGTAAAGAGTTTCCGTTATTCAGAAGGGGCCACTGCTGCTGATTCTGCAGTCGATTCCGATATTTCTTGCTGCTGCTCCTTTTCCACGCGCGCCTGTTCCGCGGGACTTGCAAAGAGAATAAAAACCCATTCCCTCCATCCCTCGGCTTTCTTTAAATCTTTCCAGATCGCAATAAATTCGTGAAACACCAGGTAGACGGGGTTGTACGACTCCGGGGGCTTGGTAATGCCGTAATTAGGCGTATTCAGCTCCGGCTGGAAGGTCCCAAACATCCGGTCCCAAATAATAAGTGTAGAACCGTAATTCTTGTCCAGATAGTGATCATCTTTGGCGTGATGCACGCGGTGGTGTGAAGGCGTGGTAAAAATAAATTCAATGGGACGCGGAAGCTTATCAATGAGTTCGGTGTGAATCCAAAACTGATACAGCACCGCAATCTGATGACAAATAAAAAACACCACCGGGTGAAAGCCCATCATGGCTACCGGCAGAAAGAAAATCACTTTAAAACCCTGCACCCAGGAGAGCCGAAAAGAAACCGAAAAATTATATTCTTCGGATGAATGATGCGGTACATGCGTGGCCCACCAGATACGCTGCTCGTGCGCAATCCGATGCGCCCAGTACCGGCAAAAATCAAGCACCACAAAACAAAGCGGGAAAGCCCACCAGGCGTAGGGAATCCTCCAAGGCACCATATTGTAGAAAAACAGTACCAGTCCAAAAATACTGAGCTTGCTGACCGAGCTGACAATAATATTGCCAATGCCAATGCCGGTGGAAGCCCAAAAATCCTTGGTATCGTAAAGATCCCACTTTTGGTAGGCACTAATGCCCCATTCAATAAAAACAAGGGCGAACATCGCGGGGGCAGCGTAGATGATAATTGGTGGCAAGCCCATATCCATGAGCTCTTGAATCGTTATTAGTTCAGGCATGCATACTTGTTAAGCTAAGATTCAGCAGCAAACATATCGCATCTGGAGCATAAAAAAAAATGAAGGATTGGAATTTCATCTCTAAAAAAGCAGTTGTAAGATTTCATCGACAGAAACAGATACGGTTTATGAAAAAAATATTGCCAGTTACTATCTTATTGATTTTACCCTCACTTTTATTAGCCCAAGAGTCCGATACCCGTGCGCGGCAAATTTTTGAGGAGGTTGATCAGCGCCGGAATTCCGTAACGTATGAGGAATCGGAACTGCAGATGGTTATCTACAACAGCAACGGAGATACTCGAAAGCGAAAAATAAAATCTTACTCATATAATGATGCGGAAACCAGCAAAAGCCTGCTGATCTTCAGCGAGCCGGCGAATGTCCGGGGCACCGGATTTCTGACTGTAAACGATGGCGAGAATGAGGTGCAAAAATTATACCTGCCCGCCCTTGGCCGAATCCAAATCATCTCGGCGTCGGAAAAAAGCGATCGCTTTATGGGCAGCGATTTTACTTATGAGGATTTGGGTGCCCAGGATCCCGACGATTACACTTTTCGTATGGAAGCAGAAACCGATACGGCTTTTGTACTCGACGCAATCAAACAAGGCAACAGCCAGTATGACCATGTGAAATTTTACATCAAACCTGAAAAATATGCCCTGTTGAAAGTCGAATATTTTAACGGAACCAATGAAATGATAAAAAAACTGGTAGCCGATAACCTGGAGAAGCTCAACGATCAATTATGGAAGCCGCAAACCATGACCATGTATGATTTAAAGAACGATCGCAAAACAACCTTACGATGGGAAAATCGGAATACCGATCAAACCATCCCTCAGTGGCGTTTCACCGAGAGAGGCTTGCGGCGCGGTTTATAAATAGAAAACGGCTTCGCCAAACCTACTTGAAACAAGTTCTACTTTTGCTCGAGCTTGTCCTTGCCGGGCTTCACGGTCAGAACTGGTATATCCAGATATTGCGCAACTTTCTCGGTCGTCGACCCAAGGAAAAAGTGAGCCAACCCACTGTGCCCGTGTGTGGCCATTACAACAACATCGGCATGATCCGCAGCATAAGCCTCAATTCCTGAGTGTGCTGACACGCTCTTTTCAATCACCGTATAAAAATTGATGCTCCGACTGGATGCATCTTCAGTTAAAATAAACTGATCTTCAAAATTTACCTCACCCCGGGCAAGCTGTACATTCTCCATTTTTTCTTCGATGAGGAAATCCTCCAAGCGGTCAATAATTGCTTCATACGTATTGACTTCATCCGACTTATTGGGATCCCGGCTAATATTATCAAGCGGTCCGCCATACAGTTCCTGAGCATGATAGAGAGTGATCTCAGCATCGTAAATATCCGCCAGATTTAACGCCATCGGCAGCGCAGCGAAGGAGGTATTTGAGCCATCGGTTGGTAACAAAATCCGTTTGAGTCCCTCCGAAGAAAGCCGGGCATCAACCGTAAATACGGGTACGGTGGAATGGCGTATAACTTTTTCGGTAGTGGAACCCCGTAACAAGTTGGATTCGTGTTTGCCTTTGCACGCCATCACGATGAGATCATAACCCTCGGCTTCAGCATATTTGGCGATATGTGTCGACGGTTTCCGATCGATCTGGGAAATTGCTTTACCAATATGCTGATCAGTCAGGTAGTCCTTCATTAGCTCTTCCATCCGGTGTTTGGCTTCTTTCTGAACAGTGGGATAGATGTCACCGGACATATCAAGAGGAGCCCCTAACTCTGAAATACTGTCACTGAAATACTTGAGGGTAGGAATAACGTGGATAAAATCAATCTTAGCCCCAAACCGATCAGCAATCTCCTGCGCACGTGTGTACGCCTGTATTGCATTTTCTGAAAAGTCGGTAGGAACCAATATTTTTTTAATAGGTTTCATGATGCTTTCATTAATTGAACAAGCTTGTTAGCAGTAGTCAAACATTACTTTTTCGACCGCACATAATCAAGCCCAACCACCATAAATAACCCGATAATCATTCCCCAAATGCCATCGCTAAAATCATCGATCCCAGAATCTTTCACAGTTACATACGGAATAAACGGGCGTGATTTGATAAGCTTCTGTTTAACAGTCAGCAGCTCGACCTTACGGGCGGTACTTTCCTGCCCTTTACCGTTGACTATCTCGCCTAACTTCTGGAACTCAGGCTGGTTTTTATCAGGTGGTGAATTGCGCAGACTTTGGGCTTGCGGATGGTCATAATCCACCACACGTCGATGGGTTATAATTTGGGTAAATGTTCGGTGCTGATATGGCCAGATCACATAAAGTGAGCCGATCAAGAAACCAATTAATACAGCGAGGGTCTTCGTCTCATATCGATCCAGCAGCCAGGACAATAGCCGCGAAAACAGGGCCAATCCAACAACTGCACCTATCCCAAAGGGAAGTAATACAAGGAGACCCGCTGTCGTTTCGGCCGTTCCCAGTTTGCCAATCTGAGACAGGATATAGTCGTATTTACGAAGGATCAGCAAAATGTAGGAGCCGGATATGCCGGGAAGAATCATCGCGCAGATAGCGAGAGAACCACTCAGGAAAATAAATAATGGCGACTCCGGAGTATCGGTCGGAACCAGCGTTACCACCCAAAAGCCGATCGCCGTGCCAACCAGAATCATCAAGATTGTAGACCAACTAAAGTGATCCAGGGCCTTAGCCAGTATATAGATTGATCCCACGATGAGCCCGAAAAAAAGACCATACACCAATTCCGGGTCGGTAAACATATAAACCTGCAGGGGCACTACCTTGGTAAAGAATAGTATGGCTCCAGCCATACCCGAAAGCAGCATCACCAAAAACTTCCATTGCACCCCTTCGAGGGCCTGCGTAAATTTCAACCTCAGCAATCTTCCAAAAAATCGCCCGTCAAAACTTTTGATCGCATGGATAAGCCGGGAGTATATGCCGACGATGAGTGCCATGGTCCCTCCACTTACGCCCGGCACGATATCAGCCGATCCCATTAAAAAACCCTTGATAAGCAAAAACGGATATTCTTTCCAGGAGGTAGGCTCACGGTCCGGGGCACTCTGCTCGCTAGTAGACAATAGAATTGGGAATTAAATTTTGGGATTAATTAAATCCAAAGATATAGGAAGGTCTTCAATTTTTCACCATATGATTTTGGCTGAATCCTTATCTACTCCATCCCTTTTTGCCGATAAGCGGGACAAACTTAAAATCGCTGAAATGCTCCTCTTCGTATTCGTCTTCTCGAATTTTTATTATCCGCACCATCTCCTGTCGCTTATTATCTCCTACCGGCACAACCAGTCGCCCGTTGATATTTAGCTGTTCCACCAAATCTTCAGGCACTACCGGCGCACCGGCTGTGACCACTATGGCATCATAAGGAGCATAAGCCGACCAGCCCAAGGTCCCGTCTCCCAGCTTCGTGTATACCGAGTATCCCAGCTCGCGCAAAGTCGTACGGGCTTGTTCGTACAATTCCTTATGTCGTTCAATAGTATACACCTCTGCCCCCAACTCACAAAGAATTGCGGCCTGATATCCCGATCCGGTTCCAATTTCAAGCACTTTTTCACCGGGCTTAACCTCGAGCAACTCCGTCTGGCGGGCAACGGTATAAGGCTGTGAAATGGTCTGCTCCTTTCCTATTGGCAGAGCCGTATCTTTATAGGCCCGATCCTGCAGGGCCGTATCCACAAATACATGCCGGGGCACAGTATTAAATGCATCCAACACACGCGGATCGTTGATTCCTTTTTCGGCCAGCGTATCCACCAGGCGTTCCCGGCGGCGTTTAAATTTTGGATTGTTCGCGTCTGATCCCCAATTCATCATAGATTTGACAGATATGATCGAATCAATTCTAATTGCTCCTTAATAACATAAGGAACTTGTAGCATTAAAGTTGACATTTAATGTATACATCGCCAGAAAAATGTATTTTACTTTAATAGAGAATTCAATAGGGATTAACCAATTAAATCATGAAAACTTTTCTTAAGATTGTTGCCGCTATCATCGGACTATTCATCATCGTCGCAGTGGCACTCAACCTTTACTTTACCGATGAACGCCTCAAATCTACGGTAGTGCCTTATATGAATGAGGCAGTAGGTCGTGAAGTCGAGGTGGAATCCATGTCACTCACTTTTTTCAGCACTTTTCCCCGGCCGGGTATCAGCGTAGGTCATCTGCGGATTCCGGGTGAAACGCAATCAGACACGCTGGCTTCCCTGGATCAGCTCGTAGCTTCGGTCGAGCTCTTTTCACTGTTGGGCGATCAGATAAGTATTTCTGAAATTCAGCTACAGAATCCTTCGTTCACCTACAAAGTTTATGCAGACAGTTCCACCAATATCGATTTTCTGTTGCAGCCGGACTCCACTGAAACAGATACCAGTGCAGGATACGGAATCAACATTCCATATTTCCAGATTACAAACGGTAATTTTGGATATCAGGATGAAACTTCCGGCACATCGGTCTCGCTACGTGACCTCAACGCCAACCTTTCCCTGGCATATGCGAAAACTATTACAAGCACCGTTGACCTGAAACTGGGTGGGCTTTCCGCTACCGTTGGCAACCAGTCATATGTTAAGGGACTGCCGCTAAGTCTACAGCAGAAATCAACGCTAGATCTGGATAAGGAGCAACTTAATCTAGACGAAGGCACCTTTTCAATTAGAGGTTTAGCCCTTAACCTATCAGGGACCATCAGCCAGTGGAGTACTACGCCTAAAGCAGATATTCTATTTACCTCTTCAACCGATAATTTTGGTGAATTGCTGCGACTCGTACCACAGGAATACGCTTCTTACACTGAAGGACTTGAAAGCCGGGGAAGCCTGAGTATTGACGGACAGCTTTCCGGGGCATTAGGCGGAGACGATCTTCCCGGTTTTTCAGCGACAATACAGGTGTCAAACGGGTACCTGAAAAATCCCGATCTGCCCAAGCCGATCGAGGGTATCCAGCTGTCTGCTCAAGCCAGTAATGAACTCTTATCTGTAGATAACCTATCCGCCCAAGCAGGTGAAAATAAAATTTCAGGCAGTGGAACTCTTCAGAAACCTTTGGAAGAAGATGGAGATTTTTTACTGGACATAAACGCTGACGTAAATCTTGCTACCCTCAACCAGTTTTACGATATCGCCCAGTTTGATCTCGAGTCTCTGAATGGGCAATTAACCCTGGACGCCAAAGCGAATGGAAACCGCAACACGCCCGATAAAGCCGCATTTAGCGGAGTGGCCAAACTAACAAACGGCTCCCTAAAAATGGTGAAGGTCCCTAAAGCCATTAAAAACATTTCCATTGATGCCCAGGGCAACCAAGACGCTATCACAATCAATAATATGCAGCTGCAGGCCGCCAGCAATACTTTTTCACTGAAAGGTAATATCAATCAGCCGCTAAAAGAAGAGCAGCGAACCGTTGATCTTACCACCGATCTCAAATTTGATCTGGCAACGATCAAAGACTTCTATCCCATCAACGAAGACACCCTTGCAATGCGCGGTATACTTACGGCCAATGCCCGTTTACAAGGTCGCGCCGATCAAATCGAACGCGCGGTACAACAGGGATCGATATCGCTGCAAAACGGTTATTTGGAACACAAATCGCTGGGAAAACCCATCGATAACATCACCCTGGAATCTACCCTGGATGGACCTACAATGGCCATTACCAAAGCATCTATTAAGACGGGCGACAACTCTGTATCGGCCTCCGGATCCATCACGAATTACCTCAGCGACGACCGCACCATCGACCTCAAACTTACGGGCGATGCGATGCTGAGTCAGATCACCAGTTATTATGATCTGCAACCAACCATCAAAGAACTAACCGGCAAAGCTGATCTCAATTTCCGGGCGATCGGTCCCTTGGGCGATCCGGCAAACATGAAATTTAACGGGCAACTTACGGTTCAGAATGCGGCCATGGAAGGTGAGGGACTTGTTCAGCCGGTCAGTGAGTTAAACGGTAAGCTGGAACTATCACCGCAATCGGTCGATCTGAATTCACTAAAATTCAAAATTGGGTCGTCAGACATTGCCCTGCAGGGTTCTCTGCAAGATTATATGGCATATCTTAAAGCCGAAAAAGATCGCAAAACCACCCCAAAACTTTCAGGCTCATACAAGAGCGAGCTGCTAAATCTTGATGAGCTTATTAATTGGGAGGATACCACCAGTTCACCGGTCCCTATTAACCTGCCCGATCTGAACAGTTCGGTTCAGGCTGATATTTCAAAGATGATTGTAACCGGCGTAACCATGAAAAACCTTAAAGCCAGCGCCAGCACCACCCCCAAACAGATCAAGCTTGAAAAAGCAACCGTTAATCTATTTGAGGGTCAGGCCAACGGCTCTTTTATCTGGGACGTACCGCAGCCAGACCGAACAAAAATTACATTTAACGGATCGCTGGACAGTCTGCGGGCCAAGTCCTTCTTCGCTGAATATCCAATACTCGGTAAAAAGAGTAAATTCCATGAGTATATTTCAGGAAGCTTCAGCGCCAGGGTAGATTATGAATCAGAACTGAACGTCTATCTCGAACCGCTGATTGAGACAAGTAAAATGGACGGTAATTTCGGCATGAGCAAATCGCGTCTGCAAGGTCATCCGTTGCAGCAAAAACTGGCAACCTGGCTTAAAACCAAGGAATTCAACAATGTGGTGCTGGATGAATGGAAGAGCACATACTCGCTTAAAAAAAGCATTTTCACGATTAACAATCTGCGGCTGACCAGCGGTGACATTGGCGCCGAAATGAACGGCACGCAACACCTGGTGAAGGGAGATATTAATTATCAAATGCGACTGTTACTGCCGGGTCGATTTAAAAATACCGTTGCTTCGGTCATCACCAAACAGGCCGCTGAAGCTCTCACCCAGAAAAATGGAACGTTGATGGTACCTCTTAGAATTACGGGTACTCACGAAAATCCCAAGATTGCACTGGATAAAGAAGTGATAGGTCCCATTGTCAAAGATTATCTGAAAAATAAAGCAGGTAACGTACTCAATAAACTAATTGGGAACTGACGATGGCAAAGCAAATTGTCAACTGATGTCACTAAACTTTATCTTTGCGCTCTAGCATTTAGTTCCGATTAAATTAACGATTAGCTGATGTCTAAGGATAACTTACAGATTTACAATACGCTCAGTCGAAAGAAGGAAAAGTTTAAGCCCATCAACGAGGGTTTTGTTGGAATCTACGTATGCGGCCCGACGGTTTACGGTGATCCGCACCTGGGACATGCGAAAAGTTATGTTTCCTTTGACGTGGTTATCCGCTACCTGCGATACCTTGGCTATAAGGTCCGCTACGTGCAAAACATTACTGATGTGGGACATCTCACCGATGATGCCGACCAGGGAGAAGATAAGCTGGAAAAGCAGGCTGCCATCGAGAAGCTGGAGCCGATGGAGATCGCGGAAAAATATACCTATAACTACTTCCGCGATATGGATAAACTGGGCGTTCAACGTCCGGATATCTCCCCGCGGGCTACCGGTCATATCATCGAGCAGATCGAAATGGTCAAGAAGCTGCTCGAAAACGGTCATGCGTATGAAACCGACGGCAATGTTTATTTTGACGTCTCATCAGATAAGGAATACGGAAAGCTGAGCGGCCGGTCGGTGGAAGAGCAGGAAAGCGGAAGCCGAATTAATACGGCCAGCGACAAAAAAGCACCCGAAGATTTTGCACTCTGGAAAAAAGCCGACGACGGACATATTATGAAATGGCCTTCGCCGTGGGGCATGGGCTATCCCGGCTGGCATGTAGAGTGCTCGGCAATGTCGACCAAGTACCTGGGCGAGCATTTTGATATTCATGGCGGTGGGCTTGACAATCAATTTCCGCATCATGAATGCGAGATTGCCCAAAGCGAATGCGCCTTCGATCAGCCTTTTGCCAATTACTGGATGCATAATAACATGGTTACGCTGGAAGGTCAGAAGATGGGCAAGTCGCTGGGCAACGCCATCTCCCTGGATCAATTTTTCAAAGGAGAACATGAGCTGCTGAGCCGCGCATGGGACCCTCAGATCATTCGCTTCTTCCTTCTTCAAAGTCATTATCGAAGCACCACCGATTTTTCCGAAGATGCACTATCCGGGGCCGAAAACGGCCTGCACAGTCTTCAGGATATGCTCCGAGCTATTGATAACGAGCAGGAAGGTTCAGGTAAAACTTACGATCTTGACGGTCTTCGCGAAGAGCTGGAAAGTAAACTTAACGACGACTTTAACACGGCACAGGCTATTGCAGTACTTTTCGAAGAACTTAAAAGCATTCGCAAAGCCATCAACAGCGGCCAAACGCCCTCCAATATAGAGGAAGTTAAAACCTTCCTGCATGATTTTGTGGATGGCGTACTTGGAATCTGGCCGGAACAGGAATCCACTACTCAAAATGACAAAACTAAGCAGCTTGTAGAACTGCTTATCGATTTCCGTAATAAGGCTCGCCATGAAAAGAATTTTGAAATGGCTGACGCAATTCGGGATCAGCTGGAAGAGATGGGGATTAAACTGATGGACAGTCCCGAGGGCACGGAATTCAAAATTGAGAATTAAGCAAGATCCAAACCTGATTAACCACCCCTACCCCTCCTTGACAAGGAGGGGATTGTAATGAGACTTAATTTGATAAAAAAGACTTAACAGTTCTCCCCTTATTAAGGGGAGATTAAAGAGGGGTTGAAAAGTATTTCTATGAATGAGTCTGATTCTGACAAATTATTTAATCCAAAGCATACCAAGGCTCAACGGAAGTATTTGCGAAACAATTCTACCAAGTCTGAAATAATACTATGGACTAAATTCAAAGGAAGGAATTTATCGGGATACAAATTTAGAAGGCAGCACGGAGTTGGTAATTATATCCTGGATTTTTATTGTCCCTCTTTAAACTTAGCTATTGAAATTGATGGAGAACCTCACTTCAGCAAGTCTGGTAAACAAAAAGATCAAAAGAAAGATCAGTTCTTAAATGAAGCGGGAATATCTGTTTTACGGTTTACGAATAATGATATCCTGCAAAATATTGAAGGAGTAGTCACCGCGCTGGAAAATCACATCCTAAAAATTGAAAATTACGGATGACCTATGTTTTTTCTATGATTCGACAATATTTTACTGAATATTCCCAAAAACTCTGAAAACAAAATTATTTAACCACCAAAACCTGGCACATGCAGCAATCTGATTATCTCGTTTGGAACGCCGATCCTGTCGCCTTTGATCTCGGAACCATTCATCTACCTTTTCCCATTGCGATATGGGGCATAGTTGCAGCGCTGGTTTTCATCTATTTCGGATATCAAAAACTTAGCCCGGAAACAACCTCTAAAAAAGAGGAACCACAGGTAGCCCAGTGGAAAGTCTGGGGATTAATAATCGGCTCTTTTATCCTGGGACAGCTTATTTTTATGGTCTTGCCCTCTCCCACCATCAGTGAAATCGGACCGATTCAGCCGCGCTGGTACGGCTTCTTATTTGCCAGCTCTTTTGTCGTGGGATTTTTACTAACCCGCAAGATGTTCACCGATGCCGGGCGCGATCCACTTGAAGTAGATCAGCTGCTCACCTATGTGATTGTCGCAACCGTATTAGGTGCCCGCCTTGGACACGTAATTTTTTACGACCTGATGTACTACCTGCGCCACCCTGCCGAAATCATCGCGATATGGCATGGTGGGCTTGCCAGTCATGGAGCAGCCATTGGTATTCTTATTGCCATGTACTTGTATGCAAAAAAGAAAAAAGACATGAGTTTTCTATGGCTGGCCGATCGCGTGGTGGTAGTCGTAGCTATTGCCGGTGCATTTATACGAACGGGCAACTTTATCAACTCTGAAATCGTAGGCCAACCCAGTGAACTCCCGTGGGCTATCATCTTTAGTCGACTGGATATGGTCCCGCGACATCCCACGATGCTCTACGAAGCCGTACTTTGCCTCGTGGTATTCGGTATTTTAGGGTGGATTTACTACCATTATAAAAAGAATCCGCCCGAGGGTGCTATGTTTGGTGTTTTTCTGACTATCCTGTTTACGGGTCGATTTCTGCTGGAATTCACCAAAATTGATCAGGCCGCATTTGCCAGCGACTGGCTCATTAATATGGGGCAATGGCTGAGTGTGCCACTGATCGTCTTTGGTATCTGGCTGATAGTGAAAAAAGTGGATTGGAAAAAGCCGCAGAAAACATCCTGACATCATTTAACGCAACGAATCGTTAATTCATCATAAATATTGAGATTATGAAAACTCTAGAACCAGAAGTCCGGGAAAAAATTGATCAATGGCTCAACGGTGATTACGACGAGCAGACCAAGAAGGAAATCCAGAAAAAACTGGATGCCGAACAATATGAGGAATTAACGGAAGCATTTTATAAAGATCTGGAGTTTGGTACCGGGGGTATGCGTGGCATCATGGGTATCGGTTCCAACCGGGTTAACAAATATACTCTTGGCAAGGCCACACAGGGGTTCAGCAATTTCCTGAAGCATAACTACCCCGGCCAGCAGGTTAAGGTAGCTATTGCTCACGACTGCCGTAATAACTCCGAGACTCTCGCCCAGGTAGTTGCCGATGTATTTTCAGCTAACGGTATCAAGGTGTTTCTTTTTGATGGGTTGCGTCCGACTCCCGAATTATCATTTGCTATTCGTGAGCTCGATTGTCACGGCGGCGTAATGCTGACGGCCTCCCACAATCCCAAGGAATATAACGGATACAAGGCTTATGGATCCGATGGCGGACAGCTGGTATCCCCGGAAGACCAGATGGTCCTCGATGAGGTGCAAAAGATTGAGAATATTGATCAGGTGAATTTTGAGGCCGATCCTGATAACATCCAAAAGATTGGCAAAGAAATTGATCAAAAATATCTCGATGCCATAGCCAAGCTTTCAGTTTCTCGCGATGCCATCAAGCGACAGAAAGATCTGAGCATTGTATTTTCCCCTATCCACGGGACTTCAGGTGTATTGGCTCCTCCGGCGCTCGAGCGGTTCGGATTCGAAAACGTTAACCTCGTGGAAGAACAGATGTCGTTTGACGGCAACTTCCCCACGGTAGAACTACCCAATCCCGAAGAGCATGAGGCCCTTTCTATGGCTATAGATAAGGCCAGGGAAATTGATGCGGAACTGGTTATGGCTACCGACCCTGATGCCGATCGCGTAGGCATAGCTGTCAAAAATACCGAGGGAGAATGGACGCTGCTTAATGGTAATCAGACCGGTACGCTTTTGATCAACTACCTGCTTGATGCGTGGAAACGGGCCGGGAAATTAACCGGCAAAGAATATATCGTAAAAACGATTGTGACCACCTATCTCATAGATCGAATAGCGGAATACTACGGCGTTGATTGCTATAACACCCTTACCGGCTTCAAATATATCGGCGAACTGATGACTAAGCTCGAGGGCAAGAAAAAGTTTATTGCCGGTGGAGAAGAAAGTTATGGCTATCTGGTGGGCGAACATGTTCGCGACAAAGACGCGATTGTCTCCACGGTAATGATTGCCGAAATGGCGGCCTATTATAAAGATCAGGGTACGAGCTTGTACGAAGCCTTGCAGGACATTTACCTGGAACACGGATACTTCCGAGAAAAACTGGTTTCGGTATACAAACGCGGGCGAAAAGGTGCTGAAGAGATACAAAAGATGCTTAAGAATTTTCGGGAGAAGCCTCCTGCTTCCCTGGCCGGTTCCAAAGTAGTCACGATCAAAGACTACAAAGCCCGGCAGGCTAAAAAGGTAGAATCGGGTGCAACTTCCGAAATTGATCTGCCGCAATCCAATGTGCTGCAATTTATTACCGAAGATGACTCCATGGTATCGGTTCGTCCTTCAGGGACTGAACCTAAAATCAAGTTTTACTGTAGCGTGAACGCAAAGTTGGAAAGCAGAGCAGAATTCGGAGAGTTAACCAAACGCCTCGAGGAAAAAATGGATACCATTATTGAAGAATTGACGGACTGAGTATAGCTCAGCAGATAGATGCAGAGAGAGAAACATGCTCAGCCGGCTGACTTAATCACAACAATCGTAATTTTATTAACTATTTAGTCCTGTTTTAAATTTGTCTTGTTGCTGGATTTCGACTGCTGAGTAGTTATATTTATCGGCTTGAAATCCGATATTATTATGGTCGACTTTTTAAATACTCCCTCGGTTCATGTTTTTCTTTACGCGCTGGTTACTGCCGTAGCTACCGGCTTTGGGGCCATACCTTTCTTCTTTTTCAAAAAACTGACCCGCAGCTGGGTAGGTATCTCCAATGCTATTGCCTCCGGCCTGATGCTTGCCGCCAGTTTTGGGCTGATCTACGAAGGATTAAACCATGATATGTGGATGACGTTCGGTGGCGTGCTTATCGGCCTGGCATTTATTGTCATCAGTCAACAGGTTATCGATAGATACGATGATAACTTTGCAATCAAAAACATTAGTAAGGCCGACAGCTCGAAGATGCTGTTAATAGTAGGGATAATGACCCTCCACTCCTTTACTGAAGGGGTGAGTGTAGGCGTTTCATTCAGCGGTAGCCTGGACCTCGGCCTTTTTATAACCACCGCTATTGCCGTTCATAATATCCCCGAGGGGCTGGCTATCAGTCTGGTGCTTATTCCCCGCGGGACCTCTCCTCTCAAAGCTGGCTGGTGGAGCATCTTTTCAAGCCTTCCGCAACCACTCATGGCGGTCCCTGCCTTTCTCTTTGTCGAAATTTTCAGGCAGTACCTGCCTATGGGCCTCGGTTTTGCAGGCGGTGCCATGATATGGATGGTATTTGCGGAGCTTATTCCCGATGCTCTTGAAGAAACCGATTCCAATGTGGTGGCCAGCATAGTAACGGTATCGGCGATTTTAATGCTGATGTTCCAGATTCTCATCCAGTAAGTTCAAGACTTTACCTTTCCCGAGAAGACCACAGAACAGGTTCATCAACTTTACTACTCATCATACAAATAGGGTTGAATAAAGCAGCCAAACATTTAGTAGACTGATAACTGCCACAATGACGGCGAGTACTGCCGTCGTAGATTTACGGTTTACAAAAGCACCCATAATCTGTTCATCCTTTGTAAAGATCAGCAGCGGAATCAATACAAATGGAAGTTCGAAGCTGAGTGCAACCTGCGAAGCAACCAGCACGTTGGTCGCTTCGAAGCCAGCCATAACGATAGCCAAGCTAGGCAGCAAGGTAACCGAGCGGCGCAGCCACACATTGATTTTAAGATCCAGAAAACCATCCATTACCGTTTGTCCTGCCATTGTTGCAACCAATGACGAGGATAATCCTGCAGCGATAAGGGCAACACCAAATGCCAGACTGGAATATTCGCCAAAAACACGATTCAAAGTAATATAGGCTTCATTTAACGTACTGATCCCCGTTCCCTGAAGAGCTGCCGCGGCCACGATCAGCATCGCCGCATTCACGAACATCGCTGCGAACAGCGCCGTTGTCGTATCAAACGACTCCAGGTGAAAATGCTTGCGATGCAGAACCTCCGTGTCCCCTTCTCGCTGGATACTGAGCTTTCGGCGATCCTGAACCAACATGGAATGCAAATAAACACTATGCGGCATTACCGTGGCTCCCAGGATACCAATGGCAACATAGAGGGCATCGGGGCCGGGCAGAGTCGGTATCAATCCACTGGCTACTATTTGGGCTGTCGGTTCGGCCAAGATCATTTCGAAAACAAACGCAAGGGCAACCACGGCCACCATACTCATAATCACAAATTCAATCACCCGAAACCCACGGCTATGAGCGGTCTTAATCCCAAGCAAAGCAAAGGAACTGATGCCGGCCAGAATGGCTCCGGCCCAGAGCGGCAGATGAAAAATCAGGCTGAATCCAATTGCCGCACCAATAATTTCGGCCATATCTGTTGCAATCATCGCCAGTTCAGCAGCTATCCATAATACCATTACGACTGGCTTTGAAAGCCGCTCCCTACATAGAGTCGCAACCCCCTTACCTGTGGCAATACCCAATTTTGCAGCAATTACCTGTATTACTATTGCCAGTAAGCTGGCCAGTACGATCACCCATAACAGGGCCGGACCAAATCGGGCCCCGCCCGAAATATTGGTAGCCCAGTTGCCCGGATCCATATAGGCTACGCTGATTAAAAACCCCGGCCCCAAATAAAAAAGCAGCTCTTTAAAAGTTGTGCGCTCAATCGTTTTCTTTATCGAATCAACCATGTAATAGCTCCAAGCAATTATTCAAATAAATATAATATTTATTACACTAAAAATAAATTTAGCTTCAACTAAATTTATGTAGAATTACACTCATTTTAATACAATTTTTTGCTTGCCCGGTGAGTCAATATTTGATTACTTCATAACACAAAAAATTACTCTTAACAGATTTTCAGTATGATGAAAAAACACACTCACTACGTTGCCAGAATATGGTCGCTGACTCTTATTCTGAGCTTTTTGGTTTTTGGACAAAATGGCTTTGCCCAGCAAAAGAAACAGTACTCCGGCGTTAAAGAAGCCCTTTCCAAAAGCAGTCAGCTTCGCGGCTCTAACGGTCCCCGCAATGTCAGTTGGATTGACAACGGCAACCGCTATTCCTATATGCAGTATAACAGCGATACCGAGAGTATGGAAATTCGCGCCTATGATCCGTCGAGCGAAGAAGATGAACTTATTTTCAACAATAAAAATCATACTTTCCCTGATTCCTCCAACACCTTTGAATACACCTCTTTTCAGTGGTCCAAAGATTCAAAGTACCTGGTTTTCCAATCGAATTTCCGTCCCGTCTACAGGCGTTCAGGTATCTCCGATTACTACCTCTACTCCATTGAAGATGGAACCTTAAAATTGCTGGTTGAGGATGCCCGAACGGCGGAACTATCTCCCGATGGCAGCAAAATCGGATATGAACGAAACGGGGATCTGTTCGTATACAATCTGTCATCCCAAAAAGAAAGGCGCCTCACCAATAGTGCAAAAGAAAATTTTTATAACGGACGATTCGGATGGGTTTATGAAGAGGAATTTGGATTAGCCCAGGCATGGGAATGGTCCCCTGACAGCAAGCATATCGCTTACTGGCAAACCGATGAACGGGATGTCAATATTTTCCAAATGACGGACTATGCCGAACAGCACCCTGAGTATCAGAAGATTCCCTATCCCAAAGTAGGTGACAAGAATCCAACGGTAAAAATTGGTGTTGTGAATGTTGAATCCAACGAACAACAGTGGATGGATATCCCCGAAGACGGATATATCCCTCGTATTTACTGGACTTCCAAAGACGATAAGCTGGCGATTGTACATCTTAACCGGAAACAGAATCACCTCAAACTACTTTTTAATGATATTGATACCGGCAATAATCGTCTGGTGATGGAAGAAACCTCGGATACCTGGATTGATGTTTTTGACTTTTTTGCCGGCATCAATCACCTGTTTTTCTTCCCCAAAGACAGCGAAGAATTTTTCTGGATTTCGGATCGCGACGGATGGAGCCATATTTACCGGTATGGCTACGATGGTAAACTCAAAAACCAAGTCACCAGCGGCGAATGGGAGGTAACTTACGTGCACACGGTCGATTATCGTAACAACCGTATCTACTATACTTCCACTGAAGCCTCCCCGCTGCAGCGGCAACTATACTCTATCAACTTCCAAGGCAGTAACAAACGTCGGATCACAAAAGCCGAAGGTACCCACGATATCACCATGGGTTCCAATGGGCGGTATTTTATCAACCGCTATTCCAATACCTCTACCCCCACGCAGGCCGAACTATGGAGTACGATGAACGGCCGCATAAAAGTGCTCGAAGATAACGCTTCAGTAAAGGAGTTCACTCAAACCTATAATTACGCGCCGCGGGAACTGTTTACCTTCACCACCAGTGATGGCCAGCAGCTGGACGCCTACATGATTAAACCCATGGACTTCGATTCAACCAAAAGTTATCCACTGCTGCTGAATATTTACGGCGGACCGGGCGCGCAGGGCGTGTATAACAGCTGGGAATCCAATGGGTGGAACCAGTACCTCGCTCAACAGGGATACGTAGTAGTTGACGTAAACAATCGCGGAAGCGGAGGCTATGGATCTGAATTCGAGAAAATAGTATACAAACAACTCGGTAAATGGGAAGCCCATGACTTTGTAGAAACAGCCAATTATCTCAGTAAGAAATCATGGATCGACGGTGACCGTACCGCTATCCGGGGACACAGTTACGGAGGATATATGACTACCTATACCCTTTTCACTCATCCGGATGCCTTTGAGGTTGGTATCGCCACCGCGCCGGTTACCGACTGGCGACTCTATGATAGTATTTATACCGAACGCTATATGGGTCTGCTTGAGAATAACCTTCAAGGCTACGAACAGAGTGCTTCTACACCACATGCCTCCAACCTCGAGGCGCATCTGCTCCTTTCTCATTCCACCCTGGACGAAAATGTGCATGTGCAGAATACCATGCAGCTGCTTACCGAGCTAACCAGTAACGGCAAAGATATTGACCTGCGCATTTATCCTCCGGGAGCTCACGGTGTAGCTTTTAATACACCAAGTTACTATTTACTCTATCAAAGCTATACCAATTACCTGAACCGCTTCTTTAAATAGAGCAGAGGCCAATAATTTCAAGTACCAAAGCCCGGTCCGGCAATAACCGGGGCTTTTTCATTTGGCTATTACAGCAAACAATAAAATTTTTAAACGTTTTACACCTTGGCTGTAGATGTTTTGTCAACAAATTTTTACTTACATGACACTTGAAAAAATCAACTCTTTAACGTCCCGATGAAGACCTGTAATTTCCTTTTATTCTTTCCCTTCCTACTCCTCTTGCCTTTCATTAGTAAAGCTCAGGACATTCAGTCTCAAAAAAACACTATTAACTTGTTTTTGGATTGCCAGCATTGCGATCGATCTTTCATTCGCCAAAAAATAACCTTTATTAACTACGTACGGGATAAAGAAGATGCCGACGTACACCTACTTATCACGCGACAACGAACCGGTAGCGGGGGGACCGAATTCACGCTAAAGTATTTGGGGCGCAAATATTTCACAGGCCGAAACGATACGCTCAGATATGTATCTGTCGCCTCGGACACCGATGACGAACAACGAAGGGGCTTGGTTCGATATATTAAAATTGGACTGGTACCATACGTCATGGAAACACCTACCGTCAAAGATCTTGCGCTAAATTATACGGCTGAAGAACAGGGAGACGCACAATCAAGCGCTGCCCAAGATCAATGGAATTACTGGGTATTTGAACTAAGCGGGGATACCTTTTTCAGTGGTGAAGAGTCTCGAAGCCATCTGTATCTCTCCTTTGGTGCGAATGCCGATCGGGTGACTCCCGACTGGAAAATAAATATTGGATATGATTACAACTTTAACCGACGGACTTTCACCGAGACGGATTCATTAGACAATAAAACCACCGATATTTATACTACTCGAGGTCAATGGTTTCACGGCAATGTGTTAAAGAGCCTCACCAAACATTGGTCAGCCGGTTTTTTTACGGATGCCAATTCCTCTTCCCGCAACAACATTACCTACCAGTTTTCTGCCAGTCCCGGCGTTGAATATAATATCTATCCATATGAAGAGTACTCCGAACACGAGGTTAGCTTTTCTTACATGGTTTCTCCCCAGATTTCGAAATATGATGAAATCACTATTTTTGATAAGCGCAGACAATTCCTGTTACGTCAGCGTTTGCGCTCACGCATCGACTTTACCGAACCGTGGGGAGAGATCGAAGGTCGCATGGAAGCATCGACCTATATGCACGATTTGAGTAAAAATCGACTGGATATGCGCCTTCAATTTGATTTCCGCATTTTCCGAGGCCTCTCTCTTAATGTTTCCGGTCGATACTCGGTAATCAACGACCAGCTCTCGATTCCCAAAGGAGATATCAGCGATGCCGAGCAGCTGCTGAATCTCCGCGAGCAAGCAACCTCCTATTCTTACAGAGGATCCATCGGCATAGAGTATTCCTTCGGCTCTATCTACAATAATGTGGTGAACCCTCGTTTTTAATCACGAAATTAATAAAGGCCGCATCCATCTATAGAACACGGCCCATGAATTATAAAAAATGCCTGTATTTGCATCAGGCTTCCTTACCATTACCTAACATACTGCTGAGCTTTTCACCTCCTCGGATACCAAAATCCAGTGTACGAATGGGAAACGGAATCATAATATCATTCTCATCAAATTTCTGAGTGATTGCCATAATAGCATCACTGCGAGCTGACAAGAAATCCGTATTTGTATGGAAGTTGACCCAGAAATGAATTTTAAAATTAATGGAGCTCCCACCAAATTCATCATAATAAAACTCCACGCCTCGGTCCTCATTGTAATTATCCAGGGTTTTGACAGCCTCAATAGCTACCTCCTTGGCCTTTTCAAGATCATCCCCATAGGAAACACCGCAAGCCAGATCAATACGTCGCTCGCCGCTACTCGTGAAATTCTCCAATGGATTTTCAAAAACACTCTTATTGGGAATATATACGATTTGCCCCTGCGGCGTGTGAATAATGGTGTTTCTCAGGTTCATCTTTTCAACAGTTCCATAAAAATCGTTGGTTTTAATAATATCCCCAATACCAAAAGGGTGACGTATGGATAAGATAATGCCGGAAATAAAATTCGAGGCGATATCCTGAAATGCAAAACCTAAAGCCAAACCGATAATTCCAGCACCGGCCAGCAGCGAAGTAACCGCACCATCAAGTTTAAGAATGCTGAGGGCGATAAAGACGCCGATACCGATAACCATTACCCCAACGATGGTCTCCAGCAGGTGAATAATTGTTTTGTTGCTGGTAACCCGATCCAGCAGTTTGTTAACCGCTTTTCTAACCAGCTTCCCAATCACATAAAAAACAATAAGTACAAGCAGGGCTACGACCAGGTTCGGCAGCATCTGAATAAACGTGTCAATCCACGTCTCAAGCTTATCCATTATCAAATTATACGCATCCGCTATTTCCATCTGAACCATTATTAAACTCTTATTTTTATTGAAACTTGAACCCTGATAATTGAATCAGGTTTTTTATCGTTCATTTTTGTTGTCTGGCTGAACGATGCCCTGCCTAACCGGACAAGGAATGACATTTAAATCATACTTGTTTATGATGCCACAATTTAAATTCAAAACAAAATTCATCTGATATGCCTAAAAGAAATGCAAAAGCCACGTGGAATGGAGATCTAAAGAACGGAAAAGGGACCATGTCGTTCGGGAGCGGTGCCTATCAAGGAGCCTATTCATTTAAATCCCGATTCGAGGACGGTACCGGCACCAATCCCGAGGAACTGATCGGAGCTGCACATGCAGGATGTTATTCAATGGCTCTTTCTGCAGATTTGGCTGAGTCAGGTTTTGCACCCGAATCGGTTTCTACAAATACGACCGTTCATCTTGAAATGGTAGATGGTGACCCCGCAATTACTACGATTGAGCTGAATGTAACCGCCTCTATTCCTGATATTGATGAGGAGACGTTCCAGGAGCTTGCTGAAGGTGCCAAGAAAAATTGCCCGGTATCCAAAGCACTTGGTGGTGTCAATATTAAATTGAACGCCGAACTCACCGATTAAACTGACACTATTCTCTTTCAGCGGGGTGTCGATATCGGCACCCCGCCTTTTATTTGGAGACAAATAACACCACTGCCTGACGAAACATGCAAACAATATTTTGTTTGGCAAATCGGTTAACAAACGCGCAGCAATATTTGTATCTTTGGCCCTATGACAAAACAAGCAGATACCAAGGAAAAAATTAACCTGAAAGATCTGACTAAAGAGGAACTGCAGGAGTTTACCGATGAGTTAGAGTTACCTTCCTATCGCAGTGATCAACTTTTTCAGTGGCTCTACCAAAAAGGCGTAGGTAGTTTCGACGAAATGACTAATCTGTCGAAAGACCTTCGTGCCCGGCTTAAGGAAATTGCTACCGTACCTACTATCGAACATGTGACGCAGCAGGAATCCCAGGACGGCACTATCAAGTTTTTGTTCAAGCTGCAGGGCGAAGAAGAGCATAAAGTGGAATCGGTACTCATTCCTGATTTCTACGATGATGGTGCTGCAAACCGGCTTACCGTTTGTGTTTCATCACAGGTTGGGTGTGTATTCGGGTGCTCATTCTGTGCTACCGGCAAAATGGGTTTTTTCCGAAGTCTGACACACGGTGAAATTGTCGACCAGGTCCAATATATCGATCAGCTTTGCCAGGAGAAATTCGGCAAGGGGATCACCAACATTGTATATATGGGAATGGGGGAACCGCTCCATAATTACCGGGCCGTTGTGAATTCAGCGTCTATCATTACCGATGAAAAGAGCATCGGACTCTCTCCAAAACGCATTACGGTATCTACTGTCGGACTTACCAAGCAAATAAAAAAACTCGCAGATGAGCGGCGTCCCTTTAACTTGGCTATTTCACTGCACGCGGCAAATGATGAGAAAAGGGATGAAATTATGCCCATCAACAGCTCGATGAACCTTGAGCAGCTTAAAGAGGCTGTGCAGTACTATTATGCAAAGTTACATCGCCCGATCACCTATGAATATTTACTCTTTGATGAGTTTAACGATTCACCTGAAGATGCACAGCAACTGGCCGAAATTGTGCAATGGGTGCCCAGTAAAGTAAATATTATCATGTATAACGATGTAGCCGGGGTCGCACTCAAACGGGCTCGTGAAAAGCGATTGGATGCATTTATGCAGGAACTGGTATCTCGCGACATCACAGCAACAGTAAGACGAAGCCGCGGCGACGATATCGATGCCGGTTGCGGTCAGCTGGCCATTAAAGAGGGTCAGAAAGGAAAGTCCATCCGTAAAAACTAAATACAGAACTGATTATTTACTCATATAATCACGGGACTTTCTAATCTTTCCACAAAATAAGCCTGTACACAAAGTTTGAATATAATAATCGATCTGAGTCCATTAGTTATTCATCGATAACATTGAGTAATCGGCCAAATCGCGGAAGCCAACGCTCGCTGTCCCAGGAAAAATAGATGATACCGGCTTCTCCGATGATATGTGTCTCGGGCACAAATCCCCAGAACCGACTGTCTTCACTATTATCACGGTTATCGCCCATCATGAAATAGTAGTTTTGCTTGATGGTATATTGGTTGGTTTCCTCCCCATTAATAACAAACTGATCGCCGTTACGATCGACATTATTCCCTTCGTATCGCGTAATAATATTTTGGTAAATATGATAATTTTCGGGCGTTAAGGTTACGGTTTGCCCCTCAAACGGAACCACTATTTGCGGCATGAAATGGTGATTCTTGAATCCCTGAGAGAAGCTGAAATCGGCATGGCTGTATTCGTTGTAATCTTCCGGCAATACAAACAATTGTACGTTCTGCACTTCGGGCCACTGGGAAATTTTATCAGCCACCTGCTTGGTCGTATTTACCCGGTAACTGCTATCGCCCTGTGTTCCCCGGAGCGATCCTCCGGCAGCTTCCACTTTAGCGGGACTCAATCGTACGCGATCGCGTACTGAAACCACATACAAATGCTGAATACCCGGAAAAGACTGCGACTTTGCTCCATTCACATAAAGCTGTGTGGCATCTACCGATAATGTATCATGAGGCAAGCCCACGGCCCGTTTAATGTAATTAGTTTTGGCTGCAATGGGACTTAAATCAATGGGATAATTAAATACCACAATATCATTGCGCTCAACCTCACTAAAACCCGGCAGTCGGGTCCAGGGCAGTACAACGCCCGGCAGGTAAATATTCGTAAACGGCACGCCGAGCACCATAGGTGTTCGAGGTCCGTAGTTCAGCTTGGATACGATAAGAAAATCACCGGTAAGCAACGTTTTTTCCATGGATGGCGTAGGTATCCGGTATGCTTCAAAGAAAAATGTTCGGATAATAAGCGCCGCTATAGCCGCAAAGAGAAGGGCGTCCATCCATTCACGAAGCCAGCTTTTGGCCCGTTCGTTCTGCTTACCCTTTTCGTGCTTACGCTTCGCCCGACGCTCTTCGCGCTCTTCTTTCGAAAGTTGTTCTGCCAATTGTTGCTCCTTCTGCTGTGTTTAATTAATAATCATAATTGATAGTCATGCCATCCGGCGAATCAATCTTCTGGGTCTTATATTTCCCCTCTTTGTACTTCACGTTGAACCATTGCTCACGTTCCGGCGAATAAAAATAATCCTGATACTCAGCCGGATCATCAACCTCCATTAATTTCCGGGCGAAGGTACGCTTAATCTGAGGCATCAGATCAATGTATTTACTTGCGCCACCAAAAACCAACCCATCGCCAAACGGCCCGTCCACATCCAGGACCATCATTGGAATACTGTCGTCAACTGTAAACCAATATTCAAATTGAATAGCCTTGCCCGGACGAAATCCTTCTTTATTGATCAGATCTTCGAGCTTTTGAGTAGGAGACCCAAAGACGGCCTGCAGGCGCGCCCGAATCTCATTGGTCTGGCGGTCATCAAGCTTGGTTTTGTTATACAAGCCTTGCCCCGTCCATTTGATATCTTTGAAATGATCCATAAACCAAGCCCGGCGATCCTGGGTAACTTTTTCAAATTCGGGGGCTTCAAATTGGGCGTAAGCATTAAATGATATAAGCGTCAGTACCATCGCCAGCAGCAGGGTAAATAGCTTCTGCCGCATTACAGTTCGCACTGCCTCTGAAAAACCTGTAGACTCACTATATTTCATCTTCTGAATTATTTTACACCGTTGAAATTTTGGTTGCTGAACCCTGTTCGCCGTCTTAATCGTCATCCATGGAAAGAACCGCGAGGAATGCTTCCTGCGGTACTTCTACTGTACCCACTTGTTTCATTCGTTTTTTTCCTTCTTTCTGCTTCTCAAGCAGCTTCCGCTTCCGCGAGATATCGCCTCCATAACACTTGGCCGTCACATCTTTGCGCATCGCACGAATCGTTTCGCGAGCAATTACATTGTTACCGATTGCCGCCTGAATTGGGATTTCGAACTGGTGCTGTGAAATCAGATCTTTAAGTTTTTTACAGAGTTTGCGTCCCAGGTCATAGGCTTTATCACGATGCACAATACTCGATAAGGCATCTACCGGATCTCCATTCAATAAGATATCCAAACGAACCAAGTCTCCTTCTCGGTATTCCAGGAACTCGTAATCCAAGGAAGCATAACCGCGTGTGCCGCTTTTCAGGCGATCATAGAAATCAAAGACTACTTCCGACATGGGGAGTTCATATTTTATCTCTACACGCTGACCCTGCATATGAATCTGGTTGACGTAGTTACCGCGCTTTTCCTGGCAAAGTTTCATAACCGGACCGATATAATCGGAAGGGGTTAAAATGCTGGCCTTGATATATGGCTCATAGACCGCATCAACTTTCGCCGGATCCGGCATGTCGCTCGGGTTATCTACCTTAATCGTCTTCTCTTCCCCCCGCTCGGTTAGGTGCACCTCATATTCTACATTCGGTACCGTAGTGATAATATCGATATCGAACTCACGGTCCAGACGTTCCTGCACGATCTCCATATGCAACATTCCCAGAAAACCGGCCCTAAATCCAAAGCCCAATGCTTTCGAAGTTTCCGGCTGATAGGTAAGCGACGCGTCATTCAGCTGTAGTTTTTCCAGCGCTGAACGCAGGTCTTCAAAATCATCTGATTGCGTGGGAAACAGTCCGCTGAAGACCATTGGCTTGGGTTCCTGGTACCCGGGAATAGGTTTGTCAGCAGGATTGTCAGTTCTGGTGACGGTATCACCTACTCGTGCATCCTGCAGTGATTTCACACTGCCGACCACATACCCCACGTCGCCCGCCTCCAGTTTATCGGTTTTTACTTTCTGGAGTTTCAGATGACCAATTTCTTCAGCTTCGTATTCTTTATCGGTGGCCATAAACCGTATGCCGTCTCCTTTATGCAGTGTCCCCTGCATCACGCGAACGTAGACAATCGAGCCGCGGTAGGTATTGAACACAGAATCAAAAATAAGGGCTCGCAATGGCTTTTCATTCTCACGTCCGGGACCGGGAATACGTTCCACAATAGCTTCCAACAATTTGTTGACTCCTTCGCCTGTCTTTCCCGAAACCTGCAGAATCTCTTCAAAGTCGCAACCCAAAAGATCAACGATCTGCTGTCCCACACCTTCCGGATCCGCGCCGGGCAAATCAATTTTGTTAAGGACAGGTATGATTTCCAGATCCTGTTCCATTGCCTGGTAAAGGGTAGAAAGAGTCTGCGCTTCAATACCCTGGGCAGCATCTACTACCAGCAGCGCCCCTTCACAGGCTTTCAAAGCTCGTGACACTTCATACGCAAAGTCTACATGACCCGGGGTATCAATCAAATTAAAAACTACATGCTCACCGCTCGGGCGCTCATAATCCATTCGGATAGCGTGACTTTTAATCGTAATACCACGCTCACGCTCCAGATCCATATCGTCGAGGATCTGCTCCTGCATCTCACGTTCGGTAATCGCACCCGTCCGCTCCAGCAGGCGATCTGCGAGCGTAGATTTGCCATGGTCGATGTGAGCAATAATACTAAAGTTGCGAATTTGGGTCATAGAAGTGTGCTTACTGCACAAATTAGCTAGCTAAAAAGAACGCTAAAGATACAAAATTGATGCTGGCATTGCACAATATATTCATACGTTCAACTCAGACTTTTATTCTATAGCAAAACCCAATATTTATTGAATATTGGGTTTTAAAAGGCGGGCCTGCCGACTGTTAATCAGTTATTCGGAATTCTTACCGGATCTTTATTTTCGTCCACCGGATTCATCAGTTCAACATGAAAACGAAATTCCTCTTTTTCTATCGTCATGGTGTCGTACATCTCTCGTATCAAATCAAAAACCACTTCGGTGTCACCGCGAACGCTGGTTGACATATAATTAACGTCCACTTCCACATCATGCTGTGCTACCATCTCCAGCAAGAAATTCAAGCTTTCACGCGGGTCCGATGCCTTCAATGGTATATAAGTAAATTGTGCAGTTGTAATCATAAGGTCAGAAATCAGTTTAAAGCAATTAGTCTTATTTGGTTGTAAGAATAATCGTTTAGCAATAATTGTTCAATGACGAACTCCCAATATTTTAGATTCCCCAAAAAATCAGATTTTTGGGGAACATTTCTCAAATATCCCAGTATGTACAACTCAATTGAAAGTCTGAGCGTAATACATCATTATTTATGACGAAAAAGATTATTCAAAATCCAGTAATACAATTTACTCTTTTTACCATGTTCCTGATTTTCTTTATTGCCGTAATTTCAGCTTAAGCTCTCATGGCTTATACGACGGCTGATACCCCAAGGCTCTTGTCTAAGACAAGGGCCTTTTTTTAATGTAACTAACTAGTGGAATGATGCGTTAAGCGACTTAGTTAACAAAACAAAGCTGAAAAGTCGATTTTTTTATGAATCATTTCTCAAAAAGTTATATCTTCAACCTGATGCAATTATTGAAACGACATATCCCTGCCCATCTCCATCATGGCGGTTTCGACCGTCAATAGCATCTATTTAGGTAGCTTCGGCTACGCCACCACTTCTTACCGGTCCCATTTATCATTTACAATATTTATCCAATCACTGTAATAACTGTTTATTATGCAACGCACTGCCGACTCTGACACATCACTACGAATTGCAATCCAAAAATCTGGTCGCCTGACCGACAAAACCATTGATCTGCTTAAAGGCATCGGCCTGCGGTTTGATGACTACAAACGAAACCTGATGGTCAAATGCCGCAATTTTGACGTAGAATTGCTATTGATTCGAGATGATGATATTCCCGAATATGTCCAGGATGGCGTCTGCGACCTTGGATTTGTAGGCGCTAATGTTACCGCTGAAACAGGCGCCGACGTTACCGTACTGCGTGATCTGGATTATGGTGTATGCCGGCTTTCCCTGGCTGCCCGTAAGAACGGAAGTATTCAAAAAGCAGAAGATTTTGAGGGCAAAACAATAGCTACCAGCTATCCCAATTTAACACGACAGTTCTTTGAAGAGCGTGAAATATCTGCTAATATCGTTACCATTTCAGGAGCCGTCGAAATTGCACCGCGCCTTGAAGTTGCCGATGCTATCTGCGATCTCGTTTCCACCGGTAACACCCTTAAAGCAAACGGCCTGGAGGAGCTGGAAACCATTCTGGAATCCGAAACCCAGCTCGTACGCACCAACAAGGAACTTTCTCAGGGCAAAAAAAGGCTGATCGAAAAGTTCCTTCAGCGCATAGACGGCCACCAACAGGCCGGGCGAAGTCGCTACATCATGATGAATGCGCCCCAAAAGTCGGTCCCCAAAATTAAGGACATCATCCCTTCACTGAACAGTCCCACGGTAATGCCCCTTGCGAACGAAGAGATGGTAGCTATCCACACGGTAATCCCCATCGATGAGTTTTGGATTGTGATGGAAAAGCTGAAAGCCGAAGGTGCAACGGGAATCGTTATTTTACCCATCGAAAGCATGATATTATAACGCAGCGATAACCATAGGTATCCCATGAAAGAATATATATTTACGAATCTGTCGGAAGAAAAACTGCAGGCGCTGACTCGGCGTCCAAAGATGGATTTCAAATCTGTTTTTGGGGAAGTTCAGCCAATCATCGATCGGATAACCAGCAAGCGGGATGAGGGTATCCAGCATTTCAATGAAAAATTTGATGGAATCCGTCCCGAGCCTTTGGTTATCAATCCGGGTGATTTCGAAGTGAAATTAGAGAAAGATACGGAAGCGGCAATAGACACTGCTTTTCGGAATATTTACCGCTTTCACAAAGCGCAGCTTCCGTTTCCACTGGAGGTAGAAACAATGTCCGGCGTAATGTGCCGGCGAGTGGCCCGACCTATTGAACGTGTGGGATTGTATGTACCCGGAGGAACCGCCATCCTTCCCTCCACCCTGATGATGCTTGGCATACCGGCAGCCCTGGCCGGATGTAAAACGATTGTAGTGGCTACGCCTCCCAATGAAGAGGGAGTCATTGCCGATGAAATTATTTATATAGCCAAAAAAATAGGGGCGACACACTTGCTGAAGGCGGGTGGAGCCCAAGCCGTGGCCGGTATGGCTCTGGGAACCGAATCCGTTCCAAAAGTCGATAAAATCCTGGGGCCCGGCAATCAGTATGTCACCGCGGCGAAGATGATGCTTCAAAACAGTGAGGCCCAAATAGCAATTGATATGCCTGCCGGCCCCTCCGAGGTATTGGTTATCGCTGATGAAACAGCAAATCCCGACTTTGTGGCTGCCGACCTGTTATCCCAAGCAGAACACGGGCCCGACAGCCAGGTTGTACTTGTAGCGACAGCCGACTTTAATTATGCCGCCTGCCGTGACGCTCTTGACAAACAGCTCGAGCAACTGCCTCGCAAAGCTATAGCACGACAAGCCATTGAACAAAGTTTTTACCTGGAGGTAGAATCATTGGATCAGGCTTTTGATTTCTCTAACCGATATGCCCCCGAGCATCTGATCGTGCAGGTTCGTAATGCGGAACAATGGGAAGAACACATCATCAACGCCGGATCAGTATTTCTAGGGCCCTGGACACCTGAAAGTGCAGGCGATTACGCCTCGGGCACCAATCACACGCTACCTACCTACGGCTATGCGCGAATGTATAGCGGGGTCTCGATAGACTCTTTTATCAAACAAATTACCATTCAGCAAATTTCCCCAGAAGGACTCCAAAAATTGGGACCGGCCATTGAACAATTGGCAGAACTTGAAGAGCTTGAAGCTCACAAACAGGCAGTAAGTCTGCGGCTGGACGCACTGAAAGAAGCAAAAGAACAGAACTAATGCTCACTGTTTGCGCCTATAGGCACAACAAAAGAAAACGCTAGTATAGTTATGAATTTCAACCTCGACCAACTGGTTCGACCCAATATCAAAAGCCTCAAAGCTTATCACAGCGCGAGGGCTGATTTTTCGAAAGGGATTCTGCTGGATGCCAATGAAAACAGCCTGGGCGCCCCTTTCCCGGATGCTGATCAACTGCATCGTTATCCCGATCCGTCGCAGGAAAAATTACGTGATCTGATAGCTGAGTGGAGGGGCGTGCGAAATGAAAATGTTTTTGTAGGTGTTGGCAGTGATGAGGGGATCGACCTGATGTTTCGGATTTTTTGTCAGCCCGGACAGGATCGTGTTATTACCACGCCTCCCACCTACGGCATGTACGGGGTATCTGCCAGTATTCACGACGTTGCAGTAGACCAGGTTTTGCTGGATGAGAAGAATTTTCAGCCCAAAGTCGAAGAAATCCTGAACACCGCGACCGAGCACACCAAACTTCTTTTCCTTTGCTCCCCTAACAACCCAACTGGCAATAGTTTCGAACAGGAACGGCTCACCCGGCTTATCGAGGAATTTCCGGGGATTGTAGTTCTTGATGAAGCCTACATCGACTTCAGCGAACAGGAAAGCTGGGCCGCTAAAATCGCGGAGTTTCCCAACCTGGTTGTGCTGCAAACCATGTCAAAATCCTTTGGGCTGGCCGGCATCCGGCTGGGAATCACCTATGCATCCGAAGATATCATCAACTATATGATGAAGGTTAAACCGCCGTATAACATTAATAAGTTGACGGCCCGAAAAGCGATCGAAGCTTTCGAAAAACTGGACACCATCCGGTTTAATCTGAATGCCATCCGGAAGGAACGAAAGCAACTCCGTGAAAAGTTGAAGATGCTGGATGCCGTTGAGGAAATTATGGAAAGCGACGCCAATTTCCTGCTGGTAAGAATTGCTGATGCTCAGCAACTATACCAATCGCTGGCTGAACGCGGTATTATCGTTCGGTATCGCGGTGACGAACCACATTGCAGCCGGTGCTTGCGTATCACGGTCGGCACTTCCGATGAAAATAAACGCTTAATTTCGGCACTCAAGGAGTTAACATGATGAAAATTAGGATCTCAACAGAATCACTGGCCGGCTCCAATGAGAACCTGCTTTGGAGCGGGGCCCTGTACGGATTAAAAAGGCTGCAGCAACTGGGACACCAGATTTTCTTCATTGCTGATGAACTTACCAAACAGCAAAAAAAGCTGATCGAGAACGAACTCATTAAAATTTCCACTTCAGCTCCTGATGAAATTGACCTGCAAATTATCACCGAAAATGGCAGACTATCCGCCATCAAAAGCGATGGCTCAGAGATTGAAAAGGCAGAAGACTGGATTGAACTGAGTGACAAAATTTGCTTCCCGACCCGTAAAGCATCACAGAAGCGAACAACCTCAGAAACCGATATTCAGATCGATCTGAACCTTGACGGTACCGGAAAGGCAGAGATCAATACCGGACTTGGTTTTCTGGATCACATGCTTGAACAAATTGCCAAACACGGACTTATTGATCTGCATATTAACTGCAACGGTGACCTGAATGTCGATGAGCACCACACCATCGAAGACGTAGCCATCACGCTTGGAGAAGCAGTACAAACCGCCCTGGGCGATAAAGTTGGAATTGAGCGATATGGATTTACGTTGCCCATGGATGAGTCACTGGCTGAAGTGGCTATTGACTTTTCCGGGCGGCCTTACCTTCAATTTGAAGGAAGCTTTTCGCGTGATAAAGTAGGCGATTTTCCAACCGAAATGGTTGAGCACTTTTTTTACTCCTTTGCCATCAACGCTCAGGCAACTTTGCACATGAACGTAACGGGCGATAATGACCATCATAAAATCGAAGCCTGTTTTAAAGGTTTTGCCCGATGTTTGCGCGCCGCGATAAGCCGCAGTGAACGAAATATTAACGTATTACCCAGTACGAAGGATCTTCTATAACAATGATTGCTATTATCAACTATGAAGCAGGTAATCTGGCCTCCGTTTCTAATGCACTGAAACGGCTGGAGGAACCCCACCTTATTACCGATGAGGAATACGAGCTTAATCAAGCTGATGCGGTTATTTTTCCGGGAGTCGGTCACGCGCAACCGGCCATGCAATCATTGGAAAAGAATAACCTTGATCGCTGGTTAAAAAATACCTCAAAACCTGTTCTCGGCATCTGCCTGGGTATGCAGCTACTCTACGAATCTTCTCAAGAAGGTAATGTGCAGGGACTCGGTATCTTGCCGGGCCGCCTTAAAAAGTTCGACTCCTCTGTTAATAAGGTCCCGCATATGGGTTGGAATACCTTTAGTGAGGTAAAAAAACATCCGCTCGTTGAGTCTTTGGATCATCAGCACTATTTCTATTATGTGCACAGCTATTATGCCCCGGTCAATGAATTTACCATAGCTACCTGTGATTATATTGAGGAGTTTAGTGCCATTGCCTGTAAAGACAACTTTATGGGTGTTCAATTTCATCCGGAGAAGTCCGGACAAGCCGGCTCACTGATCATTCAGAACTTTTTACAATTCGTCCACGAGTCGGGCGGTAAACCCTCTTCCCCAAAAGCCCCACTGAAGTAAAAATCATTACTATACGGATTTCTTATCCCTTCCTTTGGTCTAGATCGCAATATTCTTGTTGCATTCCTATCTGAGCCATCCCCTCACACTAAAATACCCTCTCAATTCTTTCAGCAATAAACTTCTTGACATTCAATAAGGCATTAAATAATTTTTGACTGAACGGTCAGTCAATATAAAATTATGGCTCCAAGATCTGAAGAACAACTCAAAGAATTACGCAGGGAGCGAAGCCAAAGTATTATTCGTGCGGCTTTAAAACTTTTCGCCGAAAATGGGGTAACAAATACCAGCGTGAGCCAAATTGCCAAAGAGGCTGATATATCCAAGGGATTAATCTACAACTACTTTGAAGGTAAAGAGCAGCTTTTACAAAAGGTGATTCAGGAGGGAATGAAAAAAATGCCCCTGGATGTACCGCCTCCTGCAAGTGAAGAGGAAGCCAGGCAGCATCTGAAATTTATTCTGGATGAAATTTATGAGTCAGCGAAGGCAGATCGCATATTCTGGAAATTTTATGCGGAATTATTGTTGCAGCTGATACGGGACGAAGAACTGGCCGGGGAATTTGAAGAAGAGTTTGAGCAGTATATTACCTTGTTTGTAAATCTCCTGGCCCAAATGGGGGATCCTCAACCGGAAATCCGCGGGAGAATGCTTGCAGCTCAACTGGATGGCATACTGCTGCATGGATTATACTATAAAGATTATCCTTTGGAATCGATTTTCGAACACCTAAAACAGCAATACCTTTCTCATGAAAATCCCGATACTAAATAAGCTAACCTCACAAACTGTTCCCCGTATTTCGATCCTCATTTTGTCGGGAATATATCTGCTTGCTCTCTTTTGTACCTCGGCGGCGGCACAGAACCCAACCGAAATTGTCCGAAGAGCCGATGAAAAATTTCGGGGGGATGAATCCAAAGCCGAGCTTACAATGTCGATCGTTCGCCCCAGCTGGGAACGCACGATCTCCATGACGGTCTGGACTGAGGAAACCGAATATTCCATGATTTTGATTACCGGTCCGGCCCGCGATGAGGGAACGGCTTTCCTGAAGCGAGGCAATGAAATATGGAACTGGGTGCCACGCATCGGCCGCGTTGTGAAGATGCCACCCTCTATGATGTCACAATCCTGGATGGGATCTGATTTCACCAATGATGATCTCATTAAAGAAGCATCCATGGTAACAGACTACAATCACAAGCTGGTTGGGGACAGTACTATTGCGGGACGTGATTGCTATAAAATCAAACTCACGCCCAAGCCTGATGCCCCGGTAGTATGGAGTAACATTCTGATGTGGATATCCAAAGATGACTACCTGGAACTGCGTGTGGAATTCTACAATGAATACGATGAGCTGGTAAATGTAATGGAGGGCTCAAACGTCAAAACGCTGGGTGGACGCCTGCTGCCTACCAGGCTTGAGATGATTCCACAGGATGAGGAAGGACACAAAACGGTGCTGCAGTATGAGGGCATTGATTTCAGTCCGGATATTTCTCAACGATTCTTTACCGTTCAGCAAATGAAACGATTGCAGTGAGCAATTAACAAAGGACAATGATCAATTAACAGAGGAGACCAAATAATAAACAGTGACCAATTTGAGCAATATTGTAAGCTTTTACCTTTGATAAGATCTTACTGATATCTATTTATTCTTAAAATGTGAAACCCTCCATTATGAAAAATGTGATAGTAGATCAGTCTTACAATTTTGCCATCCGTATTGTCAACACTTACAAATTTTTGAGTTCTGAAAAGAAAGAATTCATTCTGTCAAAACAACTTTTAAAAAGTGGTACATCAATTGGCGCAAACGTTACCGAAGCACAGGGAGCAATTTCAACGGCCGATTTTTCTAGTAAAATTTCTATCGCTTACAAAGAATGCCTTGAAACCAAATACTGGCTTAAACTTTTGCATGATACAAAATTTATTGAGCAAGATTCCTTTCGAAGTATGTTTAAAGAAGCTGACGAGATGGCCAAAATCCTATTTTCCATTCTCAAAAAGACCAGAATCGATAAATGAACCGAGATTATGACTACTGACAATTGCTAATTGATCATTGATCATTAAAAAAATGTTTTACCTGAAACTGGCCTGGAGAAATATCTGGCGAAACAAGCGCCGGACCATGATCACAACCTTCTCGATTGTGCTGGCGGTGGTATTGTCCTCATTTACCCGATCTATGCAGATCGGCACCTATGATCAGATGATTCAAAATTCAGCCGGCATATTCACGGGATATCTGCAGGTGCACCAGAACGGTTACTGGGATCAGCCCACGCTCAACAACAGTTTTGCCTATTCCGACTCGCTGCTGAGCAATATTGAATCTCTTCCCCAGGTAACCGAGGTAATTCCGCGCCTGCAATCCTATGCGCTGGCTTCGAGTGCCGAAAAAAGCCGGGCAGCCATGATTGTCGGTTTTGACCCCAAAGCCGAAGAGGCGCTCAGCAATCCTCAAAAACACCTTATTAAAGGAGAATATCCTACTTCAAATAATGAACGGGCAGTCCTCATAACCGAAGGGCTTGCCAGTTATCTGAATGTGACCATCGCCGACTCGCTGGTGCTGCTGGGCCAGGGCTATCACGGGATGAGCGCCGCTGACCTTTATCCTATCAAAGGAATTGTAGAATACGGAATTCCGGAAATGAATCGTGGGATGGTATTTCTTCCCATTGAAGAAGCACAGTATTTTTTCGGCACGACCAACCGCCTAACTGCGGCCCCTATTACGCTCCGCGATGCCCAGGCGGTGGATAAAGTGCAAAGCCAAATTGAGCAGCAGCTTGACGATTCTTATGAAGTGATGACCTGGCGACAGCTGATGCCGGAACTTGTACAGGCCATTGAAGCTGACAGTAGTTCCGGAATGATCATTCTTCTCGTTTTATACATAGTAATCGGCTTTGGTATTATGGGGACCATTTTAATGATGACGGCCGAACGTCAGTATGAGTTCGGCGTTATGCTATCGATAGGAACAAGCAGGTTTCGGTTGGGCGGGATGTTGCTTCTGGAACTACTGTTGCTGGCCCTGCTGGGAATTGTAGTGGGCGGCCTTTTAAGTCTGCCGCTAATATGGTATTTCCACCTGAACCCGATCCATTTTTCCGGAGATGCGGCTTCCGCCATGCTGGAATATGGAATGGAACCCATTCTCCCCTTTTCCACGGATCCCATTATTATTATGGGACAGGCATCCATCATCCTTGGAATCACCGCGCTGATCAGCCTGTACCCAATGTGGCACGCCCACAAACTGAATCCGATAAAAGCCATGAGGGGTTAACGACCGATATGTTCATACTCAAACTCAGTTGGAAAAATATTTGGCGTAATCCGGTTCGAAGCGGAGTCGTGATGGGGTCGGTACTGATCGGGGTATGGGCCGGAATTTTTATTACGGCATTTAGTACCGGGATGACCGAACAGTATATACAAAACCAGTTAAATACCTATGTCGGTCATATACAGATACACAATCCCAAATATCTTTCCGAAAACTTGCCGCGATACAACATAGAAAATCCCGATTCCCTTATTGATGCTCTGAAGTCCAAACCGTTTGTGACCCATATGGCCGTACACTCCGAGGTACAGGGCCTTGCCATGAGTAGCGCCAATACTTTTGGCGTAAGTATTACCGGAATTGATACCACCGAAGAAAAAAATATATCAACGGTTTACCGGCAGTTGACGGAAGGAAGCTATTTAGGAGGCAAAGCTAAAAATCCTGTGATAATTGGGCGGGAACTGGCCGGCGAGCTGGATTTGCGCCTGCGGTCAAAACTGGTGCTGAATTTTCAGGATATCAATAACGATATTTCGGCCGGTTCCTTTCGTGTCGTCGGGATCTTCAACACTAATAACAGTACATTCGATAAACAAAACGTGTTCATTTTAAAGAGTGATCTCGATCGCCTGCTTGGCAAATCCGGTATCGTACAGGAAGTCGTGCTACGAGTAGACAATCATAAACAGGCACCTTCCTACGCACAACAGCTACAGTCAGAATTCCCTTCTCTTAAAATACAAAGTTGGGGAGATATTGCGCCCGAACTGCGCTACGCGGATGTTTCCATGGATTATACCATGTACATCTTTATGGGAGTGCTTATCCTGGCCCTCACCCTTGGAATTATCAATACCATGCTTATGGCGGTGATGGAGCGTACCAAGGAGATTGGCATGCTGATGGCCGTGGGAATGAACCGGACACGCATCTTTGGGATGATTCTCACTGAAACCTTTTATCTCATATTTGTTGCCGTACCTGTTGGATTAGGGCTGGGCTGGCTGACGGTAACTTTACTGGCCGAAACCGGCATAGACCTCAGCGCTTTTTCCCAGGGGCTTTCGGCTTATGGCATCAGTTCCGTGATTTATCCTCAACTGAAATCCATGCATTATCTAACGATTTCGGTAATGATGGCGATAGCAGCTGTTTTTGCTTCCCTGTACCCGGCTTGGAAAGCCCTGACGCTTAAACCCGTAAATGCGATTCGAAAACTTTAGTAATCCTTTGATTATGAGTGTGATACAAACCAAAGACCTGAGAAAAACATATAACGATAAAACGATCCCAGTACATGCACTCAACGGAGTAAACCTGGAGGTTAAAAAAGGGGAATTCACCGCTATTGTAGGCCCTTCAGGTTCCGGCAAGACTACGCTGCTCAATGTGATTGGCGGGCTGGATGAACCAACATCTGGCGAGGTGACCGTTAACGGCGATAATCTGTTTAATCTTTCAGAAAGCGAACTGATCGACTATAGGCTGCATCACATCGGCTTTGTCTTCCAGGCCTATAATTTAATCCCTGTGCTTACTGCCCTAGAAAACGTTTCCTTTATACTGCAGCTTCAGGGACGCTCCAGCCGCGAATGTAAACAACGCAGCATGAATCTGCTGGAAGAAGTAGGACTCGCCGACCGGGTGAATAATCGTCCCAATGAACTTTCCGGAGGTCAGCAGCAGCGCGTGGCCGTAGCCCGGGCCCTGGCGCCCCACCCTGATTTTATCCTGGCCGATGAGCCTACCGCGAATCTCGACTCGGTCTCCTCAGGCAATCTGCTGGATATGATGGCTGAACTCAATGAAAAAGAAGATATGACTTTCATTTTCTCTACGCATGATCAGCGCGTCATCGACCGGGCTCGTCGCGTGGTTACACTCGTAGATGGCAAAATTGATAATGATGAAGTTCGCAATCAGTAATGGAACAATATCAAAATATTGATTCACCAAAATCGACCGTGTTTAATTGCTCGGTTAGCTTTTCCGCTCGCCATGTTAAAAATTGCGGTGCCATATCTGCTGCTTTCTTGATACTGTTGTTCTTTTTTGCTGCTCAACCTTCCAACGCACAGAACCGGCCAAGCTGGCGGCCGGATATAAGCGGCTACATCAAGGAACTGGGACAGTTATCTGTAAGCAATTCCTTTGGCACGATTCACTATGACAATATCATTCACCACCGAATTGAAAATACCTGGAGCTTTGCCGACCACTGGGAACTGGAAGCCGACCTGCGGACGCGCCTGCTCAGTGGATTTACCGTTAATAACAGACCGGGACTGAAACAGGTGTATGAACGAGATTCCAACTATTTTGACCTGTCATGGGTTTGGTTCAGTAATGATATCGGCCTGATGCATTCGCAGATTGACCGGGTCTACCTCTCCTACTTTAACGGTCCATGGGAAGCAACGGCGGGCCGCCAGCGATTGAACTGGTCCCGAACATTTGTATGGAGCCCCAATGACCTGTTCAACAACTTTGCCTACCTCGATTTTGACTACGAAGAACGTCCGGGCACCGACGCCATAAACCTGCAATATAACTGGAGTTACGCCTCCAGTATTCAAGTGGCCGGACAGCTGGGCCACAGTTGGAACGAATCGGTAATTGCGGGAATGCTGCGCACAAATTGGGGGACCTATGACATTCAGCTAATTGGCGGACATTATCAAAATAATATAACCCTTGGAACAGGGTGGGCCGGGTACCTGGGTGATGCCGGCTTTAAAGGAGAAGTCTCCTATTTTCATCCCGAACGTAATTTCTTCGATCGGAGGGGGCACATCACTGCAACGACGGGTTTCGACTATATGTTCTCCAACGGCCTTTATCTGCAAAGCGAAATCCTCTACAATGGAGGCTACCAAAAACGGGTGGCTCCTTTAGCAAATCTAACGCAACCTCCTTCAGCTGATAACCTATTCATTGCTAAAACCGGCTTTTTTGTTGATGGCTCCTATGAAATTTCTCCATTGGTTAGCGGTCAATTGGGATTTATGGGAAGCTTCGATCGCTCTATTTTTATCGCTATACCACAGGTTTCCATTTCGGTCACCGAAAATCTGGATTTCCTGCTACTTTCTCAGCTCTTGAAAGGAACCACGCTTAATCAGTCTATTGAAACACCAAACCTCTTCTTTTTTCGACTCAAGTATTCATACTAGCAATAATAATTTTTGGGCTGCACCTTTCTAACGATTACTTTTGTCCTTGCAAATTGCTCACTCGAAAATGTTTTATAAATGCGTGTAATTCCCGCTATCGATCTGCTGAACGGCAAGGTTGTCCGCCTCCATAAAGGCAATTACGACCAAGCCAAAGTATATAACGATAACCCGGTAATCGAAGCCCAAAAATTTAAAGATGCGGGCTTCAATCACATTCACCTGATCGACCTGAATGGTGCCAAAGAGGGTCGGTTCGTGAATCTCGATTACATCAAAAAAATAATTACAGAACTGGATATGTCGGTACAAACCGGTGGCGGTATTCGCAGCTACCACGACGCTTCCCGCCTGCTTGAGGAAGGGGTATCCCAGATTATTTGCAGTTCGATGGCGGTTAAAAGCCCGGATGACTGGCTGAAGGTACTCCAAAACTACGGTAATCGTGCAATTCTGGGAATGGACTTAAAAGATGGTAATGTAGCCTACGACGGTTGGCTAAAAACCACCGATCAGTCACTGGAGGACTTTCTGAAACCGATGATTGAAAAAGGGCTCTCCACTATTTTGAGTACCGACATTTCCCGTGACGGCACACTCAACGGGCCCAACCTCGAACTGTATGATGATCTTTCCCGGCGATTCCCCGGCATTCATTTCATCGCATCCGGCGGAGTGTCCGGAGCAAAAGACCTGGAAACACTGGCCGAAAGAAATCAATATGGTGTAGTAGTAGGACGAGCCTATTACGAGGGCAAAATAACGCTGGATGAAATGCGGCAATTTCATTCTGAGGACTAGTCCTTTTTAAAAATTCTACCGGCCAAAATCATCCTGGAGGCGTACGATATCCTCTTCATCAGAGGGATTATCAGCATCGGTGTGTTGCCAGATTTCGGCTAAAATTCCCCATTTTTCCAGGCCGACCAACCGGTGGCGCTCTCCCTGTTCAAGTCGAACCAGATCCCCGGTTGCATGGCTTTCCAGCGGACCTTCTTCATCAGTTGCGCTGGTGATCACTCCCACTGGTCCTTCAAGCACTTTCCAAATCTCGGCTCGCCGGTGATGGTATTGCCAGGAAAGACGTTTGCCAGGCTCTACAAGCAAAATTTTAGGGCTTAGCTTGCCCGTTATCTGAAGTTCTTCCATGGGAATATTGTCAAAATAGAATTTGGCAAATTCCGGAGCCTGCTCCTCATCAATCACAAAATATCCGCCCCAGGGACGCTTGCTATCCTGATCGACGATGGTAAACCCATTCTGTTCGATTTTCTCTTTGATCTCTTTGAAAAGCACTTCCTTGGATTTTTTTGAGCTCATTGATGCTTAATATTATCTATTAATATTTCTTTGGGTAATAGCCCGGGAAGGTACGAATATTCACCGTTGCATTTAAATTTTTTGCCGGCTCCTAGCCATCGCTGCGCCCTAGCAGGAATAGTTTTCCTTCGCTGATATAGCCATAATCTCCCGTATGATAAAATCCGTTTCGGCAAGCGGTGGGCGACTTCAGCCAGATCGGGGCCGGTCGATCTGGTCTGCCCTCGCACCGGATGGCAAATTCTTCCGGCCACTGTCCATAACATTCATAAATATTCCCTGATTGGTTCTTATCTGAATCCACATGGTAACAACCGATTAAACCACCGGCTTCGGTTTGCCCGTAGCCTTGCACTAATATTCTCCTGTGTTTCGCGAATAGTCTTCTCTTCGAATCGGACTGCCCCCATAAATAATCTTGGGGACGCTCCATTCGGCGTCGTACAGCAAGCGCAGCACCTGCGGGACCATCAACAGACCATCCGGCCGGAAGCTGTTGATAGCCTCAAGCCAGTTCTGCCCCTCTCCTTTTCGCGCGGTAACAAATTGGTATTCCAGGTTGAGCAACTCGGCCATCAGCATCCAGCTAAACCCGGCCACGTACCAGGGTTTAGCCATCATTAGCAACCGATCACCCTATGATATATCCAATTGCCGGGCTGTGATCCGTGCATTTAACTGAAACCGATCCAGGGTATTCCATATGCACTTTGCACCGCCAGTAGAACCACTGGTAAACAAACCAATTTTTCGTTCACTGTTTGTGTCTGCAAATCCAACATGCAAAGAAGGCTGTTTGCGGCCCGGCGAACAAAGCAACAGATTATCATCTCCGAAAAGAATTACATCCATTCACCGGAGAGGGTTTCCTGTAAATTCCAGTCGTTGATATCGTACAGCCATATGCTGTAAAGCTAAAAAGGCCGCAGGAAAACTGCGATCTTTAAAATACAGGCACCATACCGTTGCTTCATGTAAATTTGGGGGAAGACTGTCGAAGACCTTTATCTGCTGAACGCCGGCCTGACCGATTAACCTTCTCTTTAATATTTGGCAGATCCCGCTTGAAGACCCGGTCGCCCAACTTCTGTTCCCACCTGCATACCATGGAAGCTTGACCTTTTTGCCTAGAAAACCGAATAATACGGGCCAACAGATAAAAGCTTATAAATACGATGAGAGTAGCGCCAAAGGTAGTAAAAGGAGCTTTTGACAAGTTAACTGAAATTTGGTTTAAAACCGCAGTTCCGTTATTCAATGAAGCCATCATTTGGTTAACGGGTGTCCATCCATAGGCTTCCTGAAATTCGCTTTGTCCCATCAGCTGATACTGGTGGGCTGTCCAACCGATCTTATTAATCAATGACGGTATCTCAAAAAGCTGACGTAATCCCTGAGGCGACGAACCAAATCCTACGCCTAATTTCGTCTCGAAAGATCCTTTGGAACCCAGTGCTAGCCAGCCGGCCACCACGGCACAAATCTTTAATCCCCACTCTATAGTTACCAATACGAACTGATAGGCCATCTTCCCTGCATCTTCCCAATCTATCATATCATTTATTTTCTTAATTCGAAGTAAAGTTTAGCGATAGCTAAACCCTTACGCTAAGATTTTCTATATTCACCTGTTATATAAATAAGACCAACAGCAAAGGCATTTGTTACATGATTGCCAAACGCATTATCCCCTGCCTGGATATTAAAGATGGGCGAACAGTAAAAGGGGTGAATTTTGAAGGACTAAGAGACGCCGGAGATCCCGTGGAACTAGCTCGTCGCTACGCCGAAGAAGGGGCGGATGAACTGGTTTTCCTCGATATCACGGCAACCAAAGAGAAGCGTAAAACGCTCATTGACCTGGTCAAGAAAATCGCTCTCGAGATTGATATTCCTTTCACCGTTGGTGGCGGCATACGTACTACCGAAGAGATTGCCGATCTCTTGCATGCCGGAGCCGACAAAGTATCACTCAACAGTGCTATCGTTCGCGATCCGGAACTTATCAATCGAGCTGCCGCGCAGTTTGGTTCGCAATGCATTGTGGCAGCTGTCGATGCCAAGCGAACTGATGATCAGTGGACCGTATATATCTCCGGTGGTTCAAAAAATACCGGTAAAGATGCCCTGAAATGGATGAAGGAAGTTGAAGAACGCGGCACAGGCGAGATTTTGCTTACCAGCATGGATCGGGACGGAACCAAAGAAGGTTTCGACCTGGAATTACTCAAAGAAGTAAATGAGTTTGTAACCATTCCCGTTATTGCCAGTGGCGGCGCGGGCACCTCCCAACATTGTATTGAGGCTATCAAGGAAGGGAAAGCCGATGCCGTTTTGGCCGCCAGTATCTTTCATTTTCAGGAAATATCAATCAAAGAATTAAAAAAACAGATGGAACAGGAAGGCATCACCGTCCGAAATAAAATGAAACTGAACTGACGGCAACTGCAATTTTTCATTATTAAATTATTTAGAAACGCTCGCAATGAACATTGAGAAACTAGACTTTAACAAAGGCGACGGACTTATACCCGCAATCATTCAGGACGCGCAAACCTACCAGGTGTTAATGCTCGGCTATATGAATAAAGCGGCACTCGAGACCACCCTTGAAGAAGAGCGTGTTACCTTTTACAGCCGTAGTAAAGAACGCTTATGGACAAAGGGCGAGATCTCGGGCAACTACCTGGATCTCGTTGACATTCAACAGGATTGCGATGACGACACGCTGCTAATTTTGGCTAATCCCAAAGGCCCTACCTGTCATACCGGCGACCAGTCCTGCTTCCACGAGAAAGAATTTAAACCCAAAAGTAATCTTTCTTTCCTGAAAGATCTTGAACAGCTGGTCATCAGCCGCAAAAAAGAGATGCCCGAAGATTCCTATACCACCTATCTGTTTAAGAAAGGCATCGACAAAATTGCCCAGAAAGTTGGCGAAGAAGCAGTGGAAACTGTCATCGAGGCCAAAAATGATAAAAACAAAAAGTTCGTGGGTGAAGTGGCCGATCTCATCTTTCACCTGATCGTACTGCTGGTTGCCAAAGGCGTATCCCTGAAAAAGATCGTCAAGCGTCTCAAAAAACGCCATACCAAAGGCAACCATAAGCATCTGAGCGCCTCATAAAAATATAGCTAAATCTTATTTAGTTAAAGAGACCTATCTCAGAGTATACCTGCCGGTATCCATGATCTGTAATACTATAAATATCGGCAGGCAGTTATTACTTATAACCGGTTATTTTCGAATCGCTACTTTATACAGCCATATACAGAAACAAACCGCAGCCGCTGCTCCAAGCCAGTTGGCATAAGGTTCAAAAGAAGCAGGGACAATTCGCAGGGCATCGGTACTTTCCTGTATGGCAAATGGAATAGCCAGCACAATGCCAATCAGGGCTTCCCCGGTAATCAATCCCGATGAAAACAGAAGGCCGCGCTGTTCCGCCATTGTTTTGGCTTCTTCAACATCTTCGCCCTGTTGCCTGGCACGTCGTGCCACCACGCGTCCGGCCCCCCAGGCAATCATACCTCCAATAAAAATGGGTACTGTAAGTTCCAGCGGCAAATAGATACCCACAGCAACGGCTAATACGGGAGTACGAAAATCCGATCCCTTAGCTTCAAGTATTTTATCCAGAATGATAATAGCAACAGCGATGATAGCTCCTATCCAGATCATATTCCACTCCAGATTGCGTGCGAAAACACCTTCGGCCACCGACTGCATCAGCGTAGCCTGAGGCGCACTCAACATCTCGTCGGGACTCATTCCCGGTCGCGGTAATACCCCGCCCATTCCGTACGCATTGAAGAGCAAACTGAGTATGGGTGCAATTACCAGCGAGGCTGCAACTACGCCTACAATCTGCATAATCTGCTGTTTATAAGGCGTAGCTCCCACCAATTGACCGGCTTTCAAATCCTGCATATTGTCACCTGCTATGGCAGCTGCGCACGCTACCATGGACCCCACAACAATCGCGGCTGCAGCTGCTGCTTTCGCCTGCTCAGAATCAACTGAAAATTCAAGCTGAGTTCCAAGCAAAAACAGCAAAATAAGTGCTGTGGCTAAAATGGTAGCGATCGTCACACCCGAAATTGGGTTATTGGAAGACCCAACCAATCCTGCCATATAACCGGCTACCGAGGAAAACAGAAAGCCTGCTACCAATGAAAAAAGCATGCCCACTGCCATAGTGGTCCAGTACAGACCACTGCTGACAGGCAGGTGCGTGGTATCAATGACTTGGGTAAAAACAATAAAAATGGGAATAGCCAGTCCGATCACACCCCACATGACAAAATTGATGGGCATATCCTGCTCGGTCCGCAGAATTTCATACCCATCTCCCGACCTTGCTTCTTTTACGGCTTCCCAAGACGACATAATGCCATTCTTAAGCGGTTTGGCCAGCGAAATAAGCGCCCAGATACCACCGACAACCATCGCTCCGACGCCCATATACCGTATCTTTTGACTCCATATTTCGAGAGCGGCATCGTATCCGGTAGTATTGCCAATCACTTCCGACACATGGGCCGGATCTGCAAACGCCATGTATAAAGGGATGCCAAACAGCCAGGATATGAGTCCACCTGCAAAAACGAGCACGGCAATATTAAGTCCCACAATATAGCCGACTCCCAGCAGCGCTACAGAAAGCTCAGTTCCCATCCCGAAAATTGAACCGCCTACAGTAACCGAACCGCTGGCAGAGCCAGAAAATAGCTTTAATCCCGTCTGCGCTAGTTTGTATAAGGCTGCTACAAGGCCCGCCCACGCTATCTGGGCAATCCCTTTACCGCCTTCCGTACCTGCTTTCAAAACTTCGCCTGTGGCCACACCTTCCGGAAACTTGAGCTTCTTTTCGATAATCAGCGCACGCCGCAGCGGAATGGTAAACAGCACGCCCAATACGCCCCCGAACATGGCAATAGCCATTGTATCGAGAAAGGGAAAGTCGCTCCAATACCGCAGCAGAATTAAAGCAGGAAGGGTAAAAATAACACCTGCAGCCAAAGACTCCCCGGCCGAGGCCGCCGTCTGTACAATATTGTTCTCCAGAATATTCGATGTACGGAACAATCGAAGTACGGCCATCGAAATAACGGCTGCGGGAATAGAGGCGGAAACCGTCATCCCAACCTTGAGTCCCAAATACGCGTTGGCACCGGCCAGGATTGCAGAAAGCAGCACGCCTAGTACTACTGCTTTGGTTGTAATTTGAGGAAAATCATCTTCTGGACGAACGTAGGGCACAAAATCTTCTGATTGATTGCTCACAATATTCACTAACAGTTAGTTGCGTTTGAATGAAATTAACAGAACTTACCAAGAATGCAATATTAACCTGATGTGCTATATCAACTTATATAGGCTGAAACAAGACCATTGTCGATTTCACTTTGGTCTAGGTATCGCTTTTTTTACTTTGGGAGCAAAATTTAATCACCCTTAAACAGTGTTAGAAACGGATGGAAATTACGATTGACCAACTCGAGAATACGCATATGGAAGCCCAAAATGAAGAGGGCGGACTGGTACGCATGGACGGCTCGACCAGCATCGGAGGACTGGAAGGCGGCTTTAGTCCCATGCAGCTACTTTTAGCCGGAATCGGGGGATGCAGTGCCATTGACATTATCGGTATTCTCAAGAAACAGCGACAGAACCTGGAAAATCTAACCGTAGAGGTAGATGGCGATCGTCAATCCAAAGAGGAATATTCTGAATTCAAGACTATACATCTGAAATTTATTCTTAGTGGAGACCTCGAAGAGTCTAAAGTAGAGCGAGCAATTAATCTATCACTGGATAAATACTGCTCGGTGTCCAAAACGCTGGAAAAAACGTCGAAAATCACACATAGTTACGAAATTATAAACGACTAGTCCCATGGGTAACTCCAGACCCGAAACCAACGCCATACGTAATCAGACGGAACGCACGGAACAGCACGAGCACTCCACGCCTCTTTTTATGACCTCGAGCTTTGTGTTTGATTCCGCGGAACATGCTCGAGCTCTTTTCGCCCGGGAGCAAGAGGGGAATGTCTATAGCAGGTATTCCAATCCTAATACCGATGAATTTGCCGCCAAGATGAGCCAGATGGAAGGGGCCGAGGCCGGAATTTCTACGGCTTCAGGGATGTCTGCCATATTTTCGAGCCTGGCAGGTCTGCTCGAGCAGGGCGACCACGTGCTTGCTTGCAGGTCGCTTTTCGGTTCTTCCCATCAGATACTTAATGGTATTTTACCCAAATGGGGCATTAATTTTTCCTATGGCGATATCGATCAGCCCGAAAATTGGGAATCGCTAATTCAGGACAATACCCGTGTGCTATTTGTGGAAACTCCATCTAATCCGGGTCTCGACCTTATCGACCTGGAATGGGCCGGCAAACTGGCCCACGCTCATAACCTGATCTTAATCGTCGATAACTGCTTTGCCACCCCCTACCTTCAGCGGCCAATGCAATACGGTGCGGATATAGTTTTGCATTCCGCCACCAAATTTATCGACGGACAGGGGCGCGGCATCGGCGGCATGATTGTAGGAAAACAGCGCTATATTGATGAAATCAGCTTTTTTACCCGTCACTCCGGGCCGGCGCTCTCCCCCTTCAATGCATGGATGTTTTCAAAAAGCCTGGAAACGCTCCCGGCTCGCATGGATCGCCATTGTCAAAATGCCTTGACGCTGACGGAATTTCTCGAGGAGCATAAAAACGTAGAATGGGTGAAATATCCGCACCTGCCGAGCCACCCCCAGTATGAGCTGGCAAAAAAGCAGATGAAACAGGGCGGCGGCGTAGTATCTTTTGGTATCTCAGGCGGATACGAATCAGCTACCACATTCCTGGATAACCTTCAAACGATCTCGCTTTCAGCCAATCTGGGGGATTCCCGAACCATTGCTACGCATCCTGCTTCAACCACCCATTCCAGCCTTTCGGAAGAAGAAAGGCAAGCGGTAAATATCACAGAGGGCATGATGCGTATTGCCGTAGGGCTCGAAGCAATTGAAGATATCATTGGCGACGTTGATCAGGCACTCCGCTAGCAATCAGATCAGTTATTGATCGGTAACACATCCTTCGGAAGCCGAGGATACCAACTTGGCATATTTGTACAGCGAGCCACTGGTAACCTGGAGCGGTGGTGCCTCCCAATTTCGGCGCCGCTCTTCCAGCTCTTGATCGCTCAGATGCACATCGATTTCCCGGCTGTCGGCATCAATGGTAATTTCATCGCCGTCTTCTATCAAGGCTATGGTTCCTCCCACCTGGGCTTCCGGCGTCACGTGCCCGATTACAAAACCATGCGAACCGCCCGAAAAGCGCCCGTCAGTGATCAGGGCTACCTCCTTGCCCAAACCTGCGCCCATAATGGCGGCGGTAATCGACAGCATCTCACGCATTCCCGGTCCTCCTTTGGGACCTTCGTACCGGATTACAACCACATCGCCTTTCTGAACTTCTCCGCTTTCAATACCTTTAAGACTCTCCTCTTCGGAATTATAAACGCGCGCCGTACCGGTAAAGTGGGTTCCTTCCTTGCCGGTAATTTTCGCTACGGCCCCGTCTTCCGCCAGATTACCGTACAAGATCTGGAGATGTCCCGTTTTTTTAATGGGATTATCAATGGGTGCAATTATATTCTGCTCTTCGAATAGTCCGGGCACATCAGCAACATTCTCTTCCAACGTTTTACCCGTCACCGTCAGGCAGTCACCGTGCAGGTATCCCTCTTCCAGCAGCATCTTCTGTACCGCGGGAACTCCTCCTACATTATACAGATCCTCCATTACATATTTCCCGCTGGGTTTCAGATCGGCCAGATAAGGGGTGCGATTGCTGATTTCCTGGAATTCATCAATGGTAAACGGTACTTCCGCAGCCCGTGCAATAGCGAGCAGGTGCATCACAGCATTAGTTGAACCTCCCAATGCCACCGTAATGGTCACCGCATTTTCTAGCGCTTTGCGCGTGATGATATCCCGCGGCTTGATATCTTCCTCCAGCAGGTGAAGGATGGCTTCACCCGCTTTTTCACACTCCTCAATCTTCTTTTTGTGGGTAGCAGGTATGGAAGAACTAAATGGCAAGCTCATTCCCATTGTCTCGATCGCCGAAGCCATCGTATTGGCCGTATACATCCCGCCACAGGCTCCCGCACCCGGGCAAGCATGTCTAAGCACTTCATTCATCTCTGATTTACTGATCTCCCTGGAAAGGTATTCCCCGTATGATTCAAAAGCCGAGACAATATCAAGGTCTTCCCCATTCAATTTTCCAGGACGAATGGTTCCGCCATACACCATAATTGAGGGACGATTCAACCGGGCCATGGCCATTACCGATCCTGGCATGTTTTTATCACAACCTACAATCGAAATATTACCGTCGTACCACTGTGCCCGCATTACCGTTTCAATGGAATCGGCAATAACTTCGCGTGACTGCAAGGAGTATTTCATACCCTGGGTTCCCATCGAAATCCCGTCACTTACTCCAATGCTGTGAAAAACGAATCCGACAAGACCCGCATCCCAAACACTGTCGCGAACGTGCACAGCAAGATCATTCAAATGCATGTTACAGGGATTCCCTTCCCAGCCAGTGCTGGCAACACCAACCTGGGCTTTATCCATATCCTCGTCGGTCAAACCGGCCCCATAGAGCATGGCACGGGAGCCAACCTGAGACTCTTGTTGCGTTAATCTAGAACTGTATTTATTAAGTTTGTTGCTCATAAAGCGGGATTTAGTACAAAAATGAACATTATCATCAACAAAAAGATACTACCTGTATGGCAGTGCTTTAAAAGCTACAATAATCTTCTAATTATACAAGCCCAAGCCGGGTTATCGATAGATTGATAATTTTATTTGACATATCGAAAGGTGTTATCTATAATGCTGTTTCTAATTGATAGAAATCAGCTGTAGTTGAAAACACAAGCAATCACATACGCACAAAGTCGATCCTTGCGGGAAGAATTTTCCTCCCGGACTGCTGACGTTACGTCTGTATTGTTGTTTGCGATTTCACTCATCTCGCTGTTCATTCCTGCAGCTGTTTCCATCTCTCCTTCTGTAGAAATAATTAGTATCGATGCCATCACTATTGGTGTGCTGAGTGCACTAATTATTCTTCTACCTATTCTAATTTCTGGCATTATTAACCTAATTCTAATTATTAGCTAACCATAACAGCCAGAGGTTAGAAACCAAGTTTCCCAACACATTTCGACTTATTCTGACCTCTGGCGGGAAAAGTATATCTACCAGGTCATATGGAACATGCAAAAGCGCCACAAAACAACTCACAAGACAACTTACCCACTCAAGCTACGGCTCATAAAGTTTTAAACGGAGCAGGTATCCTGATCAATACGTTGCAAGATCTGGACGTTGACACCATTTTCGGTTATCCGGGCGGAGCGGTCCTCCCGCTTTATGACGAACTGTTTGATAATCACGATATCAATCATGTATTGATTCGTCATGAACAGGCTGGTACCCACGCTGCGGATGGATATGCACGTGCCACCGGAAAACCGGGCGTTGTGATGGTCACATCCGGACCGGGCGGAACCAACACCGTTACCGGCATCGCAACCGCTGCTATGGATTCTATCCCGCTGGTTGTATTTACCGGGCAAGTCCCAACCAGCGTAATTGGAAATGACGCCTTTCAGGAAGCAGATATCGTGGGTATTACCCGTCCCATCACCAAAAACAATTACCTGGTAAAAGACGTAAATGACCTGGAACAGGTAACACGAGAAGCATTTCATGTAGCTACCAGCGGACGTCCGGGACCTGTTCTCGTTGACCTCCCAAAAGATATGTTGAAGACCGAAGGGCACTACAGCGGGCTGCGCAAAATTTCCATGCCCAGCTATAACCCAACCAAAGAAGGGCATTCCACACAGATCAAAAAAGCGGCTCAAATGCTGAGCGACGCTAAAAAGCCCCTTATTTATGCCGGAGGCGGCGTAGTGCTCGGGGAAGCATGGGATGAGCTGACCGAACTGGCAGAAAAACATAACATTCCGGTAACCACCACCCTCATGGGATTGGGCGGCTTCCCGGAGAGCAAGCCCCAGGCCTTGGGAATGCTGGGCATGCACGGGACCTACAGTGCCAATATGGCCACCACAGAATGCGACGTGCTGTTTGCCGTAGGTTCTCGTTTTGATGACCGCGTAACCGGCGACCTTGATGGATTTTCTCCGCACTCAAAAAAGATTCATATCGATATAGATCCTACGAATATTGGAAAAAATGTGGAAGTTGACATTCCGATTGTGGGTGATGTTAAGCAAGTGCTCCCGGAAATCGACAAGCAGATGTCCAAACCGGACACCGAACAGTGGTGGTCGACGATCCGTCAATGGCAGGAAGACCACCCGCTGACGGTTTCCAAATCCGAGGATACCATAAAACCGCAACATATGATCGAAGCGATCTCGGAGGTAACGAACGGAGAAGCGATTGTTGTCACAGATGTTGGTCAGCATCAAATGTGGGCCGCCCAGCACTATCATTACAATCATCCGCGATCTTTTATCTCCTCCGGCGGACTGGGCACGATGGGATACGGTTTCCCAGCTGCTATCGGAGCTTATTTTGGATGCCCGGACCGACCGGTAGTATGCATCTGCGGTGACGGCGGGTTCCAGATGACGGCCTACGAATTGGCAACCGCCGTGGAATACCAAGTGCCTATTAAAATTGCCCTCATGAACAATCAGTGCCTGGGCATGGTAAGACAATGGCAGGAACTTTTTTACGACAAACGCTACAGTCATTCCATCCTCAAGAAAGGCAACCCGGATTTTGTAAAACTTGCCGAAAGCTATGGCGCTGCAGGATTCCGCGCGACGAACGCCAAAGAGATGGACGAAGTACTGCAAAAAGCTATGGATATCAACGATCGGCCGGTAGTTATGGACTTCCAGGTTGAGGAACGGGAAAACTGTTACCCGATGGTACCTGCAGGTGCTGCATTAAATGAAATGGTTTTAGGTGACGAAGAATGACTAACAAACAAAACGGAGTACAGAAAAAAGCCGAAAAGCATACGCTTTCGGTCGTTGTAAGCTACAATCTGAATGCGCTCTTGCGTATTATCGGGATTTTTAGCAGCAAAGGATTTGAAATCGATAGCATCAGCTTTGGATCCGGAAAAGAAACCGGTCTGGCCCGCATTACCATCACCACGCATGGTGATGAACAGATCATCGAACAGATTACCAAACAACTGCACAAAATTATCGATGTGGTTACGGTCTCAGACCTGACCTATGACAGCTTCGTCGAACGGGAATTAGCGCTGGTCAAAGTGAAAGCTAGTAGCTCGGCCCGCTCCGAAATCATGCAAATTACCCAGGTATTTCGGGGCAAGGTTATCGACATCAGTCCCGATAAGCTCGCCATTGAGATTACCGGAAACCGGGACAAAATCGACGCCTTTATTGGTATGGTTCGTCCATTCGGAATTATTGAATTGGCACGGACGGGCAGCGTCGCTCTGAAACGAGAATTCGACGGCGATGTATGATATGAGGCAACTAGAATAACTAAATCCAACTGTAACACTTTCAGAATTTACTAACTGACAACAATTAAAAATCAGATGAAAGCAAAAACTTATTATAACGACGACGCCGACTTAGCATTTCTAACTGACAAAACCGTAGCCATTATCGGCTATGGCAGCCAGGGACATGCCCATGCCCTGAATCTGCAGGACAGCGGTATCAACGTAGTGGTCGGACTTCGGGAGGACAGCTCATCCCGGGCCGAGGCCGAAAAAGCAGGCCTTGAAGTAGTTTCCACTGCCGAAGCCGCCGAAAAGGGAGATATCGTAATGGTACTCATCCCTGATCAGTATCAGGCTAAAGTCTATCAACAGGAAATTAAACCGCATCTTACCGAAGGTAATGCTCTGGCCTTTGCCCACGGATTTAATATCCATTTTGATCAGATACAGCCGGAAACCAACGTGGATGTATTTATGATAGCCCCCAAAAGTCCGGGACACCTGGTTCGACGCGTATACAAAAAAGGCTCCGGCGTGCCCTGTTTAGTCGCCGTTGACCAGGATTATACCGGTACCGCTAAAGATACTGCCCTCGCCTATGCCAAAGCTATTGGAGGTACGCGGGCCGGCGTAATAGAGACCACATTCAAGGAAGAAACAGAAACCGACCTCTTCGGTGAGCAAGCTATTCTCTGCGGCGGGGTTTCCGAGATGGTCAAGCAAGGATTTGAAGTGTTGACCGAGGCCGGATATCAGCCCGAAATCGCCTATTTCGAATGTCTGCATGAGCTCAAACTGATCGTAGACCTGATGTACGAAGGCGGTATTGAACGCATGTATCACTCGGTAAGCGACACCGCTGAATACGGGGGACTGACTCGTGGTGCCGAAGTCATTGATGAAGTCACGAAAAAACGGATGGAAAGCATTCTCGAACGGGTACAAAACGGCTCTTTTGCCGAAGAATGGATTGAGGAAAACAACAACGGCATTCCCAAACTCAAGAAATTACGCAGCGAACTCGGCGATCACAAGATAGAAAAAGTCGGCAAGCAGCTGCGATCGATGATGAACTGGATCAAAGAAGATGAAGAGGAAGTAGTAGAGGCTGCTGAATAATGGGACAAAAGATCCAAATATTTGACACTACTCTTCGGGATGGAACACAGGGCGAAAAGGTTGCCTTTTCTGCTCAGGACAAACTGCGCATAGCCCACCGGCTGGACGTCTTCGGTATCGACTATATCGAGGGCGGCTGGCCGGGTTCCAATCCCAAAGATATGCAGTTCTTTGAACTGGCCAAGGAAACAACCTTTGACCATGCCAAGATTGTAGCTTTCGGAAGCACCTGTCGAGCAAACACGGATCCGTCCGAGGATAAAAATATTAACATGCTGATCAATGCCGAAACTCCCACAGTTTCTATTTTTGGGAAAAGCTGGCTGTTGCATGTCAGAGAAGCACTGAAAACCTCTGCACAAGAGAATATGCGCATCATATACGAATCTGTTGCCTATTTGAAGGATCACGACAAAGAAGTGATTTATGATGCCGAGCACTTTTTCGATGGATACAAGGCCGATCCAGAATATGCATTGCAAACCTTAAAAGCTGCTGAGACGGCTGGGGCGGATACACTGGTGCTTTGTGATACCAACGGCGGTACCCTGCCTTCTGAAATCCGGAAGATCGTTTCTGAGGTTACCGAAAAACTGGATACCAAATTGGGTATTCATGCGCACAACGATTGTGAATTAGGCGTTGCCAATTCGCTGGCAGCAGTAGAAGCCGGTTGTACCCATGTTCAAGGCACGATCAATGGTTACGGTGAGCGCTGCGGTAATGCGAATCTCTGTTCAGTGATTCCCAACCTGCAGCTGAAACAACAGTACCAATGTGTGGCAGATGACAAATTGAAAGAACTCTCATCGCTTTCCCACTTTGTAAGTGAAGTGGCTAACCTCAATCCCGATAATCGCCAGGCTTTTGTCGGCCAAAGTGCCTTTGCTCACAAAGGCGGCATTCACGTGAGCGCGGTCATGAAAAATGAGGAAACCTACGAACATATTTCTCCAGATAGCGTTGGTAACAAACGTCGCGTTCTGGTTTCAGATCTTTCGGGAAAAAGCAATATACGATACAAATCCAGTCAACTGGGTATCGACCTGGATCAAGACGGCGATAAGGTGTCAGAAATCGTTGAGAAACTGAAACACCTTGAAAATAACGGTTACCAATTCGAAGCAGCCGAAGCATCCCTTGAATTGCTGGTACAGAAGCTCAAAAAAGAGTGGCAGGATTTCTTTTCACTGGAAGGGTTCCGCATTATTGTTGAAAAAAATGTCTCGGGTCAATCACGGACCGAAGCAACCATTCGGCTCACCGTAGACGGACAGATGGAACATTGTGCAGCGGAAGGCAGCGGGCCGGTCCATGCGCTGGATAAAGCACTCAGAAAGGCGGTACACCGCTTTTATCCCGGAATCACGGAAATGCACCTGCAGGATTACAAAGTCCGGGTTCTGAATCAAAAAGAAGGGACCGATGCCCAGGTGCGGGTGCTTATCGATTCAGCGGTCAGCGACAATTCCTGGACCACCGTCGGAGTTTCCAGAAATATTATTGACGCCAGCTGGGAAGCCCTTTCCGACAGTTTCAGCTATTTCCTTGCCAACCAACATCAGAATCTTCATAACAAAAAAGCGATTTAAATCTCATGCTAAATCTACTGATCTCTCCACTTCTAGGCAGTCTACCGGCTGCAATAAACCTTGAATATCGACTACATGATCATCAACGCATCGTTGTACAAACTCTGACTAAAAATCCACCAGGTAATTACCATGGACAATCACATTAAAATTTTTGACACTACGCTTCGAGATGGGGAACAATCTCCCGGATTTAGCATGAATCAGGATGAGAAAATACGCCTGGCCCTTCAGCTCGAACGTATGCAGGTCGATGTTCTGGAAGCCGGCTTCCCTATCGCTTCGGAAGGCGATTTCCAGACGGTACGAGCTATTAGCAAACAAGTCAACGGAAGTACCGTAGCGGCCCTGTGCCGTACAAGGACCAAAGATATCGATCGAGCAGCAGCTTCACTGGAACCGGCTGAAAAACCTCGTATCCACACTTTTATTGCGACTTCGGACATACATATGAAATACAAATTAAAAAAGAGTCGCGATGAAGTACTGGACTCGGCTGTGAAAGCGGTCGAACACGCTCAGCAATACTGTGATGAAGTCGAGTTTTCTGCTGAGGACGCCTCACGAAGTGAGCCTGAATTTTTGTATCAAATTTTTGAAGAAGTTATCAAGGCCGGTGCCTCGGTGATCAATGTGCCCGATACTGTAGGTTACGCCATGCCGTGGGAATTTGGCCAGCTGATTAAAGGTATTCGGAAAAATGTGCCTAACATTGACCAAGCCACCCTTAGCGTACACTGCCACAATGATCTGGGCGTGGCCGTTGCAAACTCACTGATGGCGCTTCGCAATGGCGCCCAGCAGGTGGAATGCACCATCAACGGTATCGGCGAACGTGCCGGCAACGCTTCCCTTGAAGAAATTGTGATGGCTATTGCCACGCGCGAAGAACAAATGAAAACCGATATTGTCACCGAACAGCTGGTCCCTGCCAGCAAATTACTTTCGGAGATCACCGGCCACAAAGTACAACCCAACAAGGCGATCGTAGGCGACAACGCCTTTGCTCACGAGGCCGGCATTCACCAGCACGGGGTGTTGAACAACCCCATGACCTACGAAATTATGACGCCCAAATCAGTGGGCCTCGAAAGTAATAAGATTGTTTTAGGAAAGCACTCCGGACGCTTTGCACTTAATAAAAAGCTCCAAAATATGGGTTATCAGCTTGGAAAAAATGAATTGAACAACATTTATCGAAAATTCACCGATCTGGCCGATAAGCAAAAAACGGTAAGTGATAACGATCTGCTTACCCTTATCAGTCAAACGCTTCCACAAAAGAAAGTATCCGGTGACAGCACGATGACCGGCTAAGAAATCAAATAATACCTAACAGAAATCACCTAAAAAGAAACAGTTAAACAGTTGTAACCATGGGAATGACTCTCACCGAAAAAATTTTAGCAAAACACAGCGGTAAATCCTCCGTGGAACCCGGCGAAAGCGTCTGGGTTGATGTGGATGTGCTGATGACTCACGACGTATGTGGTCCGCCCTCCATATCCATCTTTAAGGACCAATTTGGCGAAGATGCACGGGTCTGGGATAAAGAAAAACTTGTTATTATTCCGGACCACTACATTTTTACAGAAGATAAGTACGCCAATCGAAACGTGGATATTCTTCGGGCATTTGCTGCCAACCAGGATCTGCCCAACTTCTATGATGTGGGTTCTGAGGAATACAAAGGGGTTTGTCATATCGCACTACCGGAAGAAGGATTTACCCGGCCGGGTGAAGTTCTGTTTGGCACTGACTCCCATACCTGCACGGCCGGAGCTTTTGGACAGTTTGCAACCGGCATTGGTAATACGGATGCCGCCTTTATCATGGGAACCGGACAACTGTGGGTAAAAGTACCCGAAACCATGCGGTTCACTTTTAATGGCACTTCTATGCCGCCCTACCTGATGGCCAAGGATATTATTCTGCAGATCATCGGAGATATCGGTGTTGACGGTGCCACTTATCGTACCATGGAGTTCGCCGGCCCCGGCATCAGCTGCATGAGTATGGAGGACCGCATGACCCTTACGAATATGGTGATTGAAGCCGGTGGGAAAAACGGGGTGGTTGAACCCGACACCAAGACAGAAGCCTACGTACGTGAACGCACCGATAAGTATTTCGAGCCGGTCTTCAGCGATGCCGATGCCAACTATCACAGCGAGTATCAATACAACCTGGAAGAGATGGTTCCGATGGTGGCTAAACCCCACAGTCCCGATAACAAAGCAACGGCTATAGAGCTGGAAGGTACCGAACTCGACCGGGCCTATATTGGCTCCTGCACCGGCGGCAAACTTTCAGACTTCAAAGCAGCTGCTGAAATTATCACCGGCAACGATCTTAAAATTGATACCTATATTGTACCCGCCACAACGGAAATTGCACGCGGCCTCGAAACGGAAACGGTAAACGGGATTCCGTTAATCAAGATATTTAAGGATGCCGGATGTAAAATAGGTCAGGCTTCCTGCGCGGCCTGTCTGGGAGGCCCTTCCGATACTTTCGGCCGGCTGAACAACCAGGAGGTTTGTATTTCAACGACCAATCGAAATTATCCTGGACGCATGGGATCCAAAGAATCCTCGGTATACCTTGCGTCTCCTTATACCGTTGCTGCTTCCGCAGTGACGGGCAATATTACAGACCCGCGCGTATTCATTCACGAAACTATCATTTAAATTCATACGAAGTCTTTTTGCACACTATGTCAGAACAGAATAACACAATTAAAGGAAAGGCATTTGTCCTCGGTAAAAATATTGATACCGACCAGATTATCCCTGCCGAACACTTGGTTTATAGCTTGGATGATCCCGAAGAACGTAAATTCTACGGACGTTATGCCCTTTCAGGCGTACCGGAAGAGCAATCCGGACTACCAGAAGGAGGCATACCGCTTGTTGAGGACGATGCCTTTGAAAGCGAGTTTAATATCATTGTAGGCGGAACTAATTTTGGATGCGGGTCGTCCCGTGAACATGCTCCGGCCTCACTGGATATTGCCGGTGTGGAAGCTATCATTGCCCCAACCTTCGCCCGGATTTTTTACCGGAATTCCGTGGACGGCGGCTTTGTAATTCCCTACGAGAGCTTAAACGACCTTAGTCAGGAAGTACATACGGGTGACGAACTGGAGATCGACGCGAAGAACCGTACGGTAATGAATAAAACACAAAACAAAGAATACGATATACGTCCGCTTGGCAGTGTTGCAGACATTGTAAATGCCGGAGGAATATTTGAATTTGCACGCAAAGAGGGAATGATCGATGTCAAAAACTAAAGAAATTGTTGTATTACCCGGAGATGGAATCGGCTCGGAAGTAACCAAAGAAGCCGTTAATATTTTACAGACCGTGTGCCACCGGCACGGATATAAATTAAGAACGCGTTCTTTTCCCGTGGGGGGCGCCAGCATCGATCGGTACGGGCGACCACTCACCGAAAAAACACTTCAAGCCTGTAAGGAAAGTGAAGCCGTACTTTTGGGTGCGGTTGGGGGTTCTAAATGGGATGACCAACCGAAAGACAAACGACCTGAATCGGCCCTGCTGGGGTTGCGAAAAGAGCTGGATCTCTACGCAAACCTGCGTCCCATCAAAACCTACAAAGCCCTGATCGGGGCTTCCCCCCTCAAGCCGGAAATTATTGAAGGGGTGGATATCATGATTGTACGTGAGCTTACCGGCGGCATCTATTTCGGACGTCCCCGGCTTATCGAACAGACCGAAACCGGCGAACGCGCAGTCGATACCAAGGTATATACAACTGAAGAAATTGAACGGGTGACGCATACTGCTTTTGAAACCGCCACACTCCGCCGGCGCAAAGTTACCTCGGTGGATAAAGCCAACGTGCTGGACTCTTCAAGGTTGTGGCGGAAAACAGTAAAAGAATCTGCCAAGCAATGGCCTGAAATCACCCTTGAACACATGCTGGTTGACAACTGCGCTATGCAGTTGGTGCGGGATCCCAAACAGTTTGATATAATCCTTACCGGTAATATGTTTGGAGATATCCTCAGTGATGAGGCCTCCATGATCACCGGATCGATTGGTATGCTTCCGTCAGCAAGCATTGGGAACGATCATGCCATGTATGAACCAGTGCACGGATCGGCACCCGACATCGCCGGACAAAACAAGGCTAATCCGCTGGCCGCCATCGCCTCGGTTGCTTTGATGTGCCGCTATTCACTGGATATGCCGGAAGCTGCCATGGAAATTGAAGAGGCCATTCTTACAACTCTTCAGGATGGATTTCGAACCGGCGATATTTGCTCACGCAGATCTAAAGAATACGAAGTTAGTACTACTGAAATGGGCAGTGCTGTCTTAAAGCATTTAAATCCGAATCTTCAACCTGGTACATTTCTTTAATATGAGAATGCACCGGGATGTGATAGGGGAACCCTGTTGGTACAGACCATTCATCTGCCGGCAGGGTTCCACTATTTTTATAATCTAGTTTTCTTCGTCGACCAAGATCAGCGAAGATGAATTAATGCAATAGCGTAAACCGGTAGGCTCCGGTCCGTCCGGAAACACATGCCCCAAGTGGGCATCACACACATTACAAAGCACTTCAATGCGGCTCATCCCGAAACTGCTATCTTCGGTATATTTGATCACGTTATCTTTGACCGGCTCGGTGAAACTCGGCCAGCCCGATCCGGAATCAAATTTTTCGGAAGAGTCAAACAGCTCAGTACCGCAGCACGCGCATGCGTAAAGACCCGGCTTGTGAGATTCACAGTATTCACCGGAATAGGGGCGCTCTGTGCCATGCTTTCTTGTTACCCGGAACTGCTCTTCTGTAAGCTCTTCTCTCCATTCTTCCTCCGACTTTTCTACGCGCCGGGGTGGCTCAGGACTGCCATTAACAGTTAGTTTGTGTACTTCTTTCCAATCAATCATGGTCTAGAAATATAAGTTAAATAAAAAAGGGCCAGACTTTAATCAGCCTGACCCATCCCATTTTGTTGTCGGGACGACTGGATTTGAACCAGCGACCCCCACGTCCCGAACGTGGTGCGCTACCGGACTGCGCTACGTCCCGATTTGATACTTATTAGATCAAAAATCCATATAACATTGGCAAACATTCTAAAACAGAAAAATATTGCCCGTTTGAGGAAGCCAAATGTACATCACTTAAAGCCTATAATCAATATGGCAATAAGCGAATAAAAAGGAGCATGCTGCACATCCAAATGACATGCAGCATACCGCCATAACATACGAAGTAATTATTAACCGATTCGGGTAATCAAATCAGCCGTTCGTGCGGAATATCCTGCCTCGTTATCGTACCAGGCAAGAACCTTAACCAGTTTTCCATCGGCTTTGGTAAATCCGCTGTCATAAATACAAGAGTGCGGGTTTCCGAGAATATCGGTTGATACCAATTCCTCTTCGGAATATTCAAGCACGCCTTTCATAGAACCGGCTGCAGCTTTTTTGTAAGCTTCATTAATCTGATCAACCGAAGCTTCTTTTTCCAGAACGGCCGTCAGATCTGTAAGCGAACCGTCGGGTACCGGAACGCGTACTGCACTACCATCAAGCTTACCGTCCAGATGCGGAAGCACAAGCCCGACAGCTTTGGCGGCCCCGGTTGTGGTTGGCACAAGATTATGGGCTGCGGTACGTCCTCGTCGCGGATCGCTGTGAGGGCCGTCAAGTATATTTTGGCTACCGGTATAGGCATGCGTAGTCGTCATAAATCCCTTCTCCAGGCCGAATTCATCGTCCAGTACCTTCACCAGCGGTGCCAGGCAATTCGTAGTACAGCTTGCATTGGAATAAATTTCCGTATCCTGATCAATCTCTTCATCATTAACGCCGAGCACAACGGTCTTCACATCTTTATCTCCTTTGGCCGGTGCAGAGATAATTACCTTGCTCGCTCCGGCTTTCAGATGCTTGCCTGCCGCTTCACGAGTGCGGAAAAATCCGGTCGATTCAACAATGATATCGGCACCGCGTTCTCCCCACTTCAGGTTTTCGGGATCACGTTCTGAAGAAATCCCAATCTCATTTCCATCAATGACGATACTGTCTCCCTCGGCTTTCACTTCACCTTGATACGTTCCGTGAACCGAATCCCGCTTAAATAGGTAAGCCAGAGTTTCAGCATCCATCAGGTCATTAATTCCAACAATATTAATTTCATCATCATGGTAGGCGAATATTGACCGTGCAACTAATCGACCAATACGACCAAAACCATTGATTCCAACATTTATTTTAGCCATAAATTTTCAGTGCTTTGTTAATTTCTATTGTGAGTTAAATAATGATAAAAAACGAATTTCTGATACTTCTTTCGATCGCCTTAAAATAAGATTTAAGAAGGTTCTTTGTAAATAAATAACACAATTAATCATCATCTAAATCCATATCTTCAGGCACTTCTTCATCAAGCAAGTCATCAATTTCAGCCTCATCAAAATCATCTTCCTCCTCTTCATCATCAAGCTCTACATCGGTACTTTTTGCAGTTTGAGCTTTGGCCCCCGCCCTGCGCAGCTGGCCGGCGATCTCAACGTGATCATTATCCAGAGCCAATGAGAGGGCTGATTCACCGTTTTTATCCTCCAATTTTACTTTGGCTCCTTTTTCGAGCAGATATTTTACAACCATGGAATGGCCGTCACGGGCCGCGAGCATCAGGGCCGTCTGTCCCCATCGCTGTTGGGCATTAACACTAGCCCCTTGTTCAATCAACCATTTAACAGCCTGAAGATGTCCTTCACGGGCAGCGGCGATCAGCGCAAGATCACCTATGGTGGCACCGTTCTCATGTAATTTCTTAATAATGGACAGGTTGCCGTTTTCGGCCGCCCGGTTCATGGCTGTACCGCCCATCGAAGTCTGTTGATTGGGATCTGCTCCGCGTTCAAGTAGGAATTTCACCGCTTCTTCCAAATCGTTCTCCGCAGCCATGATAAGCGCTGACTGCCCGCTCTTGGTGGTTTCATTGACATCCGTACTCCCTTCCCTGAGAAGTTTCTTCATTTTCTCAAGATCTCCTTTCTGGACCGCATCTAACAAGGGTGATAATTCCATATCAAAGATTCATTGAATTTGGATAAACATTTGAAAGGTATTATAAAACTATATTGTTATTTGTCAATGGGAAATAAACATTCACCATTTTTAATGGACAACGCCTATCCCACTATATCCATTCATAAAATCAAAACCGCTCATTCGACGCTTACCCTCCAGCTGTACTTCTTCCAGAATAACGGTTCCGTCCTCACATCCCACCAATAACTCTTTACCATCAAGGAACAACTCGCCGGGTTTGAGATCTTTTGAAGGGCCGATTCGGGAGCGATACATATTAAACTTCAGATCATCCAATTGCCCCCAGGCCGTTGGAAAAGGACTAAGTCCACGAATCTTATTATGAACATTCTGGGCCGGCCGGTGGAAATCAATTTTACAATCTTTGGTAAACAATTTCGGAGCAGGTGTCGCTTTGGAATCGTCCTGCGGATGAGCAGAATAACTTTCGGCGGCTATTTCATCAACCGCCTCCACCAGGAGATCACTGCCCAGATTTTTGAGCCTTTTATATAGATCTCCGGTCGTTTCGTTGGGCGCGATTTCGGTTTCACGCTGCTTGATTATCATGCCGGTATCCACCTGTTCATCCAGCATAAATACCGTGCACCCTGTTTTTTCCTCACCATTAATAATTGCCCAGTGAATAGGCGCCGCCCCGCGATATTTGGGTAACAGTGAAGCATGCAGGTTGATCGCCCCCTTTTGGGGAAGTGACAGGATTCTGGAGGGCAAGATGCGAAAAGCAACCACAACAAAGAGGTCGGCTTCCAATGCCTTTATTTTTTTATAAAAGGCATCATCGTGTAAATCCTCGACTTCTATCACCGGCAAATCCAGGGCCAGAGCCCGTTTTTTTACCGCTGTCGGACTAGGCTTACCACCCCTGCCGCGCCGTTTATCGATGTTACTGACTACCGCGGCGATTTCATGATTGGACTGATATAACTTATTCAGGCTGGGTATCGCAAAATCGGGCGACCCCATAAATACAATACGCATTCCGAATCTATTTTGCGTTAAGTCTTGGCTTTCTTGGGTACTACCGGGTAGTCGATCTCTTTCTTCCCTTCCGCTATTTCGTTCAGCTTCGAACTTAACAGCTTTCGTTTAAAAAGAGAGAGATGATCTAAAAATAAAATACCTTCAAGGTGATCATGCTCATGCTGGATGACACGGGCCAACCAACCGCCGACTTCTAACTTCTGAGGGTTAAAATTTTTATCCCGATACTCAACAACGATACGTTCAGGACGACTAACCGATGCATTTACGCCGGGGATACTCAGGCACCCCTCATCCATATCCACTTCCTCTTCACTTTGGAAAGTAATCTCGGGATTGATCATTGCGATGGGCCCGTATTCCGGCACATCTTGTTCATCATCGACCATGGGATCGGCATCACAAACAAAGATACGAAGCAACTCACCTATCTGCGGAGCAGCAAGCCCCACACCATCTGAGTTGTACATGGTATCAAACATATCATCGATGAGCTCTTGAACCTCATCGGTGAGTTCAGTGACAGGCTCCGCCTTCTGGCGTAACACTTCGTCATCATACGTAACGATCGGTAATACGGACATTATTTGCTTCTGAGAGTTCGATATATTTCTGCAAAATGATGGCTGCGGCCGCTTGGTTAACGCGATCTGATTTACGTCGCTTCATCTTAGGTACCCCAGCTTCAACCATAGCACGTACGGCTTCTTTACTGGTGTATCGCTCATCGACCTTTTCCACCTCCATATCGGGAAAATGAGCCTCAAGTTCAGTCAGGAATTTCTTCACCATTTTAATGGCTCTGCCTTCATTTCCACCGGGGGTTAACGGCCACCCAACTACGAATTTAAGGACCTGTTCTTCTTCGACAAGTTCTTTAAGCTTTTCAAAAATCTTACTGGTATGATAAGTAGCAATGGGATTGGCAACTGTACGCAATAAGTCGGTACGGGCTACGCCAATCCATTTGGTACCCACATCTATACCAATAAGTCTTCCATACTGTGCCACGTTAGTCTTCCATTTCTTCTAATTCCTCTTCTTCGAGAGGTTGTTTTAAAAATTGTTTCAATAGCTTGCTCGGTTTAAAGTGTGTCTTTCGGTGCGCCGGCACGTAAATCTCTTCATTGGTTTTGGGATTGCGGGCCCGGGGTTTCGCTTTGGTTTTTTTCACTTCAAACACGCCAAAATCGCGCAATTCAATACGGCAAGTAGGGTCGGCATCCATCATGGTCTCTCGCAATGCAACCAAAACTGCATCAACCCATGGCTCAGCCTGAACCATTGGCTCATCCAGTTCTTCCGCAACGCGTCTGACGATATCTCTTTTGGTATAGGTAATCATAATCTGTTGTGATATTTATTAAATCTTAATTCTGCTTATCGTCTCTTTAGTAATAAATAGCGCCATTCAAAGCGCGATAGATGATATTACTTTTCTCATAGATTTAAAAATAAATAAGCCATCTAAATTTTAAAAAATCATAAACTTACTCGTAGCGAAACACCGTTTTAACGCCGTCTACTTTTTGTAGTTTCCCAATAATTCGTGACAAGTGGTCAATATCATCTACATAAACGGTTAGCATACCCTCAAACATTCCGCTGTCGCTGTTCACATTAATACTCTTCATATTGGTTTCAAGCGACTTTGAAAGTACATCCGTAATGTCGTTAATCATGCCAACACGATCTTCTCCAATCACTTTTACAGCTCCCAGGAACTGAGAATCAATATTCTTGGCCCATGAAACGTCAATGATTCGTTCAGCATCGGTCTGTATCAGGTGGCGGATATTTTTGCAGTTAGACCGGTGAATCTTTACATCTCCGGTGCGACTGATAAATCCAATAACGTCATCACCCGGGATCGGATTGCAACAATTTGCATAACTATACTTAACATTGGTTACTTCGCCGTTGATGATCAAGGCATTTTCATCACTTACAGAACGGGCAGCATTGATATATGTTTCCTGCATTTCTTCTTCGGAAACACCAGGCCCTTTCTGTTCGTCATCGGCCTCCTCTATACGTCCCTTGCTGGTAAATTGTTTAACAGCATCGTACAGATCATTAACGTCAAAGGTACCTTTACCAATGTCGTAGAATAAGTTTTGGGTAGACTCGAACTTCAACTTGTGCGCTACCTGCATCAAATCCTGCTCGGAAATTTCTACGTTTCCGCGTTTAGCTCGTTTTTCCCAGATTTCGCGCCCTTCGTCAGCAACCTGACGCTCTTTCTGTTTAATGTACTGGCGAATGCGGGATTTGGCCTTGTGCGTAACGACATCATTAATCCAGTCCGGGTTCAGATTAATCTTGTTACCCGTAATAATCTCCACCTGGTCACCGACATCCAGTTTTTGTCGCAGGGGAGCCATCTTTCCGTTAATCTTGGCTGCCATTGCCCGCTCTCCAATCTCACTGTGGATTTCAAAAGCGAAATCGATAGGCGTGGCATCCTTGGGAAGGGTGCGCAGTTCCCCATCTGGAGTAAACACGTAGATCTCATCCTGGTATAGGTTCAACTGAAAGTCTTTCACAAACTCCGTGGCTGCATCCGGACGCGGATTATCAAGGATATCACGGACCCAGTGCACAAACTTATCGAGTGTTTCAGAGCCACCTTTGCCCTCCTTATACTTCCAGTGTGCGGCTACTCCCTTCTCGGCAATATCATCCATTTGGCGAGTACGAATCTGCACTTCAACCTTGCGTCCCTTCTTCGTAATCACCGTAGTATGCAGAGACTGGTAACCATTTGCTTTGGGAACCGAAATAAAATCGCGAAAACGCTTCGGTATAGGTGTATACCAGTCAGTAATAACCGAATACACTCGCCAGCAGTCTTCCTTGGTATGCGGCTCTTCAAGGATGATCCGTATGGCAAACAGATCGTAAATTTCCTCGAACGGTTTCTGTTGGCGCTGCATCTTCCGGAAGATGGAATAAATGTGCTTTGGCCGCCCTTTCATCTCGAACCTGAAGCCCTGCTTTTCCAGCTCTTCATTGATGGGATCCATAAACTCCCTGATAAAAGCCTCTCGGGATTCTTTTTTCTCACGAAGCTTACGTGCAATAAACTTGTAGGAGTTAGGGTCGATGACTTTAAAACAGAGGTCTTCGAGCTCACTTTTAATATTAAATAACCCAAAGCGGTGCGCCAGCGGAGCATACAGCTCCATCGTTTCGGTGGCCTTCTGCATCTGTTTCTCACGAGGAAGGTGCTGAATGGTACGCATATTATGGAGCCGGTCGGCGAATTTGATAAGTACCACCCGTATATCTTCTGCCATTGACAGCAGAAGCTTCATAAAGGTTTCGGCCTGCTTGGTGTTCCGGCTCTTGAATACACCGGATATTTTGGTCACTCCGTCGATGAGGTGCGAAACCGTACTGCCGAACTTCTTCTCTATATCGTCGAGGGTTACCTCAGTGTCCTCAACCGTATCGTGTAGCAAAGAAGCTACTACCGAAACATCATCGATGTTTATCTCTGAAGCTACAATCTTCGCGACAGCTACCGGATGATAGTAGTACGGTTCGCCGGAAGCGCGCATAATACCCTTATGAGAAGCATAGCACAGCTTGAAGGCCCGCGCAACCATGTTCTCGTCGATGTCGTCGAGATTCTCACGACACACTTTGAGCAGCTGATCCAAATCTTCCTGCTGCGGGGGATCTAGGACATATTCATCCAGATCAAAATCATATGTGGCTTTAGTATCCGCCATAAAGGTGTTTAAAAATAAAACAGCGCAAATTCGCCGCCAATATACAGAGATTAAACAATAGCGCTCCTAATTACATTCAAATAAAGGAACTAGCCGCTTATTTACCAACCCAATCATGGGTTTAAAAAATAAAAAAAGCGGACGCCATTATAACGTCCGCCAGGCATAAAAATGTGGGTTTAGAATGAAAGGGAAACGCCAAACATCAGGCGGCCATCACTTTCATCAATATTACTGAGTTCGCTTTTATAATCCGCCACATTCTCGAGCCGATATTCAACAAAGGGGTGCAGGATGGGAATAAGCTGTACTTCGGCGCCAACAAATCCATTCCAGTAAATAGCGCTGTCATTGGCATTATCGTCGAGTGGAGATCCACTGGGCAGATTACTTCGGTTTACGTCAAGCGTGGAAGAACCAAGTCCAAGACCAATATACGGACTGATCAATCCCACATTAACGCCGCCAACAGCAGCCAGACCATAGTCATAATTGGTTAAATCACGGGAATAGGAAACACCATTCTCCGTCACATTGTTATCCTCATTAAAATAACTGAAATGCGCCCGTAGCCCCAGGTTAACAATAGGGAGTTTTTGCAAGATATCGCGCTCCAAACGTACGCCAAAACCGTTCTTTGGCGCCTCATTACGAATCTCGTAGGAAGCCCCAAGGCTCCACTGGGCTGAACTCGCCTGCGGTATTGCGCTTACTAAACAAAAACCTGCAATCAGTACTAGTAATAATTTTTTAGAATCCATAGTCGAAATCTCTTAAGTGAGTATTTGTTTAAAGGGCAATTGTAGATGAAGCTTAGCTATTGCTATCGCAATAATAACTACAAATTATGTTTCCTAATAATTCTCCAGCCAATATAACTCATTTATACCCAATATTGGGCACCTTGTTTCTGCTCGCTTGCAGATAGATTGGATATTAGAAATACCGACACTACAGGACATCTGAATATAAATAAACAAAAATATTAAATGGACATTCCCATCGCAGTATCTTATCTTATAAGTACAATTTTAATTCCCATCTTAAGGATCTAATCCGTGCCTGAGGAACGTTATCACACTTTTCTTATTACAGGATGACTCTTAAGGTGTTAAAAACAATACTTAGTATACATGGCACAACAAGGTAAAGTTAAATGGTTCGATGTTGAAAAAGGATTTGGATTTATCGAACCTGAGGACGGCAGCAAAGATGTGTTCGTCCACCGAAACAACGTAGAAAATCTGGACTACAATCAAGGACTTGAGGAAGGAGAGAATGTCGAATTTGACGTCGAAGAAACTCCCAAAGGTTTAAGTGCTGTAGAAGTACGCAGCCTTGATTATAAGTAAGATTGTCATTTAGACAATTTTTTAAAGCCCGTTTCTTTCCAGAAATGGGCTTTTTTATTTCTTTTTTACCCCTATTCCTTTCTCAGCTGCAAATCTTCCCTTACTCAAATTTGTAATAATTTTAGGCGGGCCAGGGTATCAAGATTTCGGGCGGTGGACAATTCGTATTTTGTTTTCATGTCCCGGCTGTCCCTCCAGATCCTCCTCGTGATGCAGATGAAATACATTTACAATGAACAGGACCGCAAGTGTACTAATAAATCCAAACAGCAAGACGCCGCTTATCGCTACGTATAAGGCTATTAATCCGGTGATCAAAGCACCTACCATACCCCAGAATACGTTACTTACCAATGTTACTCCCTCATGTCCTACCCAATATCCCAATGCCCAACCGGTTGTAGCTCCCAGCACAAGCAGCCAAAAAATTGTTGTTGCACTTAATGTTTCCATAGTACCTCCTGTTTTGTTACTGAATAGTAAGTAATCATCCCAAATTTCAACGTAGGGATATTCCCATCCCATAATGTGAGCAGATCCCATATAAGGGAAATATAAATTCACATTTATTAGAAATGATGCGATATCCCCTGCAAACTATTCTTCGGGATTCTAAAACTTCGTAAATTATGTATTGGCTGATTTAAGTCGGCCAAAAACAACTACTAAGGAGAACAACTATGAAGAAAGTAATAGTTTTGATATTACTTGCAGGGTGCTGGGCTGGCAGGATGTATGCCCAATCCCCGTGGTTAAGCGACACTCGTTTATCCTCATTATCACTAGAGTGGGATAAGCCCCTCTTTGATAATCGATACGTCGACCGAGGAGATATTAAAGGTGCCACTTCAGCCTTGTTCCTTACCGGACGCATAAGGGCCACAGACAACCTGAGAATAGTGGCTGAATTGCCCGTTTCCTATTTTGGGTACAAAAGAAACAACCCGTTTGGGAACGAAGACAACAGTACCGTAATAGGAAATATTTACCTGGGCGGTATCTGGGATCTGAACCTTAATAATCCCGATAACCGAGCATTTATTGAAGGCGGCGTTCGCATTCCTACGACACCGTCGCAATCGGACAAACGCTTCGGGGCAAACACCGGCATGACTTCCGAAGCCAGCGACCGGTTTGAAGCCTTCATGTGGGATACATGGGCCATACCCGTCATCGGTAATTATGTGATCAAGATTGATGGTCCTTTTGCCGTAAAAGCACGTCTGGGTACGATTTATGATCTGTTCGTGGGCGACTTTAAAGACGAAGATAACAGTATGTGGATGCTTTACGGCGTCACCGCCCTGTACCGTGAGACATCGGTGGAAGCTCAGCTAGGCTTCTCGGGTCGCAACCAATATGTGGGTAACTTCTCGGGCGTCAATTTCTGGGATTCCGGATTTACCCAACTGCGCGGCGGAGTGGCCATTCCATTCCGTAATGTGGTACCGGGCATTTACGTTCGCAAACCACTGGGCGACAACTATAATAGCCTGATGGATTTTGCCTACGGTTTCAGTCTCGAATTCAGAAGATAGAATCAACTTGAAACACCGCTACTGACCTAATAAGAGCCGGCAGCATGGTTTGCTGCCGGCTCTTTGTTTTATTTCCATCCCTGCTTGCTTATAGTTTACCATCAATATTATTTCCAGCAGACAAATTAATCTCGGCGCTATTTCTGAACCCTCCTTCCCCTCATATCATCACAGATAAGTCGTATAAATTACCTTTTATTCCCCCAAAAAACCGATAGTATAAAAACATTTCGCCCCTGCTCTTTGCAAAATATCATCCAAGATCCCGGCGATAAGTACGGCGTCTTTTGTGCAGCCGGTTTTCATAGTTTTTCCATAAGGCCTGTACCGCCTTATTATCTTCCAGTTCGGGATTCGTTTCCACTTTGCTGATGCCCCGGTCATTAAACATCTCGTTCATCTCTTTAAAAATAATAGCCGTCACCCCTTTGTTCTGATATTCCGGCTTAATGCCAATCAGGTAAAAAGCGGCTTTATTATTAAAATAACGTGACTTCAGCAGGTGAAACCACCCTGTGGGCAGCAATTTGCCACCAGCCCGCTGCAGTGCCTCTGCAAAAGAAGGCATGGTGATCGCAAAGGCAACCAATTCCTCCTCATCATCCGCCACACAATGGATAAAATCTGGATGGAGATACCGAAAATATTTTTCTTTGTAGTACTCCACTTGTTCGGGTCGGATCGGTACGTAAGTACTCAAATCACTATAGGTTTTGTTTATCAGTCCAAACATCTGATCTACATAATCCAGAATCTCATTCTTGTTAGTAAAGTGAATGGGATGCAAGTCATGGCGCTCCTGGATCAACGAGGCAAACTTTTTGACTTTTTCCGAGGGTCCTTCTTTCGGAATCGTAATCTGGTATTCAACCCATTCGTTGGCTTTTTCAAATCCAAGTTCTTCCATGTGGGTACTATAATACGGCAAGCTATACCAGGTTACCATTGTACTAAGCTCATCAAACCCTTCAACGAGCATTCCGGCTTTATCCATATTTGAGAATCCGACCGGTCCTTCCATAAACTCCAAGTCATGTTCTTTTCCCAATTCTTTCACTTTGGCCAATAAGGCCTTCGTAACCTCTAGATCATCAATCACATCAAACCAGCCAAACCGCACCTTAGGCTTTCGCTGTTCATTTACTTCAGTCCAATTGATGATCGCAGCAATACGTCCCACCGGTTGGCCGTCCCGATAGGCCATAAAAAAGCGGGCACCCGCCTGCCTGAAAGCCGGATTTCTATTTGGGTCTAACACCTCAAGCTCTTCGCTGATAATTGGCGGCACCCAGTATGGATTGTCCTCAAAAAGAGAAAATGGAAACCTGACAAATGATTTCATTTCCGATGTAGTTGTAAGCTCTTTAATATCAAGCATGTGATACAGCTGTAAATTAGCCCGGCAAATTTTAGATAGCGTCTGATTGGGTCAATATTAACTAAGGTCAGCTGCAAAGCAAATCAAAAAGATGATAATCTTCGGATCCCTTACCCGGAAATTAATAATTCCGTTCTTTATACAGCATTTTTAAACTTCACCCAAATAATGCGACTATTGTCACATGGAATTTCTATGGTTGGCAATAATAAGTCTCCACGTGTTACTATTGGGAAATAACAGATTCAGATAAAGAGGAGGGGAAAATAAAAGTGGGCCCGGAGGGATTTGAACCCCCGACCAATCGATTATGAGTGTAGTTCATAATTGTATTTATGAGTTATATAGCCCGATTTTAAACTACTGTGTACCCACTAATGTACCAACTTTTAGTATCACTGGTGAAGAATTTTCATCTTAAAACTCATACTGCCGGACAACATTCTCAAATCGGATGACTTTTTTCACCTCAGATGCATCAAATAAAAAGGGTTCCACGTCTTTGGTCATTACTTCCATATCCAGCTGCTTGCAACGATCTAAAACGGCTTCCTTTAATGCCTCGGGATTAGAGACAGCAACCTTGGCTTCTAGATATTCGTAGTCAGGCTTGATATCCCGTCCCATCAGATAAACAAGATCAAAAAAGTCTCTTCCCTTTCCACGATCTCGATTTATGATGGCATAAAGTTTTTGTGCCATCAGCAGGGGAAGTGGAGTTGTCCATATGGTCGTAAACACTTCAAACCTATTTAAAACAAACTGCTCAGGCTCATAATCAAAGTGCTGGGGTTCGGTATCTAACTGAATAAGAATCTTCTCCTCTTGATGTCCGGATAATCCCTCTTCAAACAGCAAACCCGGAAATTTAATATGACAATGCCAGGCTCCTTTCATCACCATTTTTAGTTCTACATCGTATCCTTCCCGTTCAAGCCCTTTTTGAATTTCATTGGCTACTTTTTTGAAAGCATCTTCTCCCAAGGAGATATTATCAAAATCCAGATCCTCTGAAAATCGCCGATTCCCATGGACGACACGAAGGCAGGTCCCTCCTAGAAAGCACAAATCCGTAGCAAACGGGCTCTCATATACAATTTCCAATATCTTGTACTGCAGATATTCCCTGAGCATAAAGCGAGGGAAACGATGCAACTCTTCAGGGTAATAACGACGTATTTCACTAAGTGGTAGCATCCAGATATGTTTTTAACGTATTTAGCCGCTTGCTTAGAGCCGGGGAACTGATGTACGATTCATAGCTGTTGAGTGTCTGCAAGGAAATCCGACTGTTGATCTCAACCGCATTCCATCGAAGTGCTTTAATATCATCTGTCTCTTTTATCTCATGATGCAGATATAGATAATCGATCAAGGTTTTTTCGGGTTCGGCAAAAGCGTACCGATGATCGTTCCATTCCTCAAGCTGATAACCAAAGAATAGTGAAGGTTTGAGGTGACGATAGGTAAAATTCCCGATTGGAGTATTAAACGAATTCGTTTTCAGCGTAGTACAGGAAGTGATTTGGAATACGCCTTCCGGAATAAAACCATAACGTGATAAAGCCGACTCCATGGATACATAGGATGGATGATATAACTCGTTCGCCGTATAGTATAGAAAAGGTTCATCGACCTCCTGATCGGAGAAACAGTAATACCGATTTCTTAATTTTTGGATATAGCCTTTCTCCTGCCACTCCACCAGTCGTCGACTATCAAAACTCGGGAAATGCTTCTCAATTTCCCGAACTGAGAAACTGGGAAAGACTTTCATTTCATCCTGGAACTCAGTGTAATTCATTTAATTTGTTTCTGTTTTTTGTTAATAATAACAAATTTTAGAAACAAAAAGGAATTTATTTGCCATTTTAAGAATTAGCCGGGAGCGGTTTATGTCTTCGCAGATAGCTCAATAATAGTTTGACACATTTTGTTTTTTAAAGCCGAAATTGCATGTTACTCCCCTTTATTCACAAATCCTTCTTATCACAAAGAACGATTCACGTAAAGCTACAAACAGAATGGTCACGGCAGCATAATATTGATTCAACCCCTCTTAAACCTAATACAACATGGCATTTACAGAAAAAGAACTGAAACAGTGGGAGCCGATGATAGCCACTTTCGTCGAAAAGGAAAGGCCGCCGGAAAAGGTTCGATCTCAAGTAGACCTAGACTATTCAATTGATATCGATTACCAAAGCATTGAAATTTTTGAATTTCGTTCGTCTCCTTTCAGAAATGGAAAATTTAAAGTTCCTATAGCCAAAACCAAGTGGGTTCGGAGACAAAAGGTCTGGAAAGTTTACTGGCAACGAGCCGATATGAAATGGCATATATATGATCCACTGGCCGAAGTGAAAACACTGGATAAATTTATCGAGGAGGTAAAAGAAGATCCCAAGGCCTGCTTTTGGGGATGAGTCGCAAAAGATGGCTACTACCTTCTCCATTGAGTAATCCTAGTTGGTGTTATTTGCTTAGCAAATTAGAAAATATTGTAAGTTATACTTTTGTTCATTAATTTACCTTGTTCACGGAACGTGAACATAAATAAAAAATGAACAAATGGAAGCCGATATACTTCCCATAGCACAAGAAAACCTTGAAAAGCTTACCCAATTTAAGCTAGAAATTGGAGAACGAGAGAAGTATATCCAGGATGAACATCAAATAGATGCGAAGGTAAAGCTACACCTTCCAGATGAGACATTGGAATTTTGGGCAGAAATAAAGAAAGAGGTCAGAACCCACCAGCTACCCAGAATTTATGAGTTGGCCAAAACCAATAAACCATTTCTTGTAATCGGAGGGCAAATTTTTCCGAATATAAAAGAGAAGCTAAAAAACAAAGGGATCAACTGGATTGATGGAGCTGGCAATATGTATATCAGAACCAAAGATCACTTCCTTTTTGTGGACCACAACGAGACATTCCATGTTAAAGTCGAAAGGGATCGCGCCTTTACTAAGACGGGACTAAAAGTGGTCTTTTTATTTCTTCTCGATGAAGAGTGGATTCAAAAAACGTACAGGGAAATTGCCGAAGCTGCAGATGTTGCGTTGGGTACCATTGGTTATGTCATCAATGGACTTAAGAAAAGAAAGTATTTGGTTAAAAAGGACGAAGAGACCTATCAGTTAGTCCACAAAGATGAATTAATTGACGAATGGATTGCCGCCTATGAAACCGAGCTAAAGCCTAAGCTGCACAAAGGCAACTTTGCATTCATTGATGAAGAACAAGCTGCTAATTGGAAAAAGATGGAACTTGATGACCAAACAGTATGGGGCGGAGAGGCTGGTGCAGATTTACTTACAGGAATGCTAAGACCACAGGATCTTACTCTTTATACAACTCACGCAAAGGGTAATATAATGAAGAAATTTAGACTGAAGCCTGCCCCTGATGGCATGGTTAAGGTTTACAAGCCATTCTGGAATATTGAAAAGGAAAAAGAGACTGCCCCTCCTTTGGCAATCTACGCAGACTTAATCTTGACGGGTGATGAACGTAATTTTAAAATAGCTGAAAAAATATATGGTGAATTCATACAAGATTAAGTTATCCAATTTCAATCAAGAAGGATTAAAGGATGTCATAGAAATACTTGAAACTGTTTTTCAAAAATTCAACGTGGATTTTTATGTCATTGGAGCCTTGGCGAAAGATATGTGGCTATCAAAGGAAAAAGTCCAAACCAGGGCTACGAGAGATGTAGATTTAGCAATATTTATTTCGGAGTCCGGGGATTACGAAGAGATCAAGACTACACTGATTGAAGAACACGATTTTAAAGAAGTTTCAACGAATGCCTTTGCCTTACTGACTCCCTATGGTTATCCCGTCGACCTGCTACCATTTGGATCCGTGGAAATTGATGAAGCAGTCGAAGTAGAGGGTGATGGCCTTACAAAGGTTCACGTTAATGGCTTTAAGGAAATCTACCGACAAGGCTTGGCACCAATCGTATCTGATGAGGGCCTTTCTTTTAAAATAGCCTCCCTTGCTTCCATTATTTTGCTAAAACTAATCGCTTTTGATGACCGTCCTGAAAAACGCACTCAAGACATCAAAGATGTTGGCATTATAATCCGCCACTATTTTCATATAGAGAGTAGTCTGATATATGACAAGCATAACGATTTATTTACCCAGGGAGATTTTGAATTGATAGACATTGCAGCTTATGTAATTGGCCGAGAATTGGATGCTATTATTTCTGATAATGAAACTTTGAGAAACCGAGTATTTGATATTCTATCGTTATCTGAAAAGTATCATCATAGAATTCCCGAATTAATGGCCCAAAATGCAAAGATTACTGTTGAGCAAGCCCAAAAAGTAATGGATGAAGTGGCACAAGGAATTAAGCAATGAGAATTATAGATCGGTATTAACCGTACCCTCTTATTTTGAATCCGATCTTCTTAATGATTTTTTTCTGAAATCATTATCAGCTTAAAATCTGTTCATTAGTCTCTTTTAAATATTCTTTTACTTCATCCCATTTATTACGGCGTAGGCTATATCTTTTCAGGGTACTTAGATTTACATCATATTTCTCCACAATATTACTGTATATGGTTTTAAGCTCTTTTCCCTGAAAGGCATTAAATAAAATAGCGTCTGCTACCAGGTCAACCATTAATTTCTCCAACTTAGGAACCTGGACTTCATTTACCCTCATTAAGGGAGCCTGACTGATTAGCGGCCGGACTACCAACGGGTTTTCTGAACTACCTAAATATTTTTGTACTTCATCCCTGCTGGGCTTAAGAAACACTCTGGATTTTTTTTGAATATCTTGCAGATAATAAAAAACCGATTCTTCCGTATCTCGCTCTACATCAACGAGAGTAAAATATTTCGTGGGCAAATGCTGCGTAAAATTTAAAAGCCATTTTGTTGACCAAATACAAAAGGTGAGATATGGGAATTCATTACTGAGCTTGGAAGCAATTGTTTTTAACTCCTTGGATATTTCTGGCTTCCATTCCCTAACTTCTGATCCAAGCTTATATACCCCTCTCTTTACTCTTCGAAGAATGCCTTTGTTATTTAACTCGTGAACACGCCACCTTAACGTGCTTCGAGGCAGAGTGGGTTCTTTCTCTTTATAAAATTGATACAATTCATCTACTGAGACCGTTTTTTGGTCCCTAAATCGATTTTCTAATTCTTCTATATAGAATATTTCAGCCATAGTAATTTTCAAATTACTGTCAAATATAAGAATATTATTGACAATAATTTGATTATCCTTGCAATGTGCTGGTTTAATTTTTCGTAAATAAGTCAATAAAACATTGACATAAATTGATTTTTTTAAACCATTTGTTCACAAATTCTATCTGTTCACGGAACGTGAACATAGATAATAAATGAACAATTTAAGCAACCAAGAAGAACCTTTAATAAGTAATGCTTTATTTAAGGTTCAAGGGCTTTTCTTAAATAAGAATCCTTTAAAGGCATCTCGATATAAATCTTTGCCCCCCTTATTAATCGCTTTCACCTTGCCTGGGGTCATTAGGGTATATAATCAGTCTCAATGCTGTTGCTATATTTTGGTAGATTAACCGTTCTTATTGCCTTTTGGGAGAGGGTTGTATACAATGCCTTTAGTCTTTAACTGTCTAAATCAGTAGAGGTTTCCTATGCGAATATTGTCACTTGTTGGCCTGCTTTTATTTTCAGCTAATGCGTTTGGCCAATCCTTTGATTTTCTACCGGCCCCGGTAGCCGGCCACCAAGTGATTGCATACCCTCAGTTTACCCTGTCCTACAATGAAACCCACGAGCAGGCGGACTGGGTGGCTTACATGCTTACCAAACAAGAAGCGCTTATCGAGGACACCTTTTCTGCCGATTTTAGTGAAGACGACAGCGTAACCACCGGCAGCGCCCAAGAAGACGATTATAGGTCCACCGGATTTGACAAAGGGCACCTGTCCCCGGCCGCCGACAACAAAGCCAGCGAGGCCACCTACCGACAGTCCTACCTGATGTCCAACATGAGCCCGCAGCTGCCATCCTTCAACCAAGGGATCTGGAAACGTCTGGAAGCCTGGGTGCGGGATAATGCCATCGCCTATGATACGGTCTATGTGGTGGCCGGGCCCGTATTTACCCACAGCCTGGGAAATATTGGAGCTAACGGAGTGACCATTCCCGGCTACTACTACAAGGGGCTGCTCCGGTTTGAGGAAGACGGCACCCCGCGCCTGCTGGGATTTCTGCTTCCGCAGGTGGGCGCTGTAGGACGTATTGACGAGTATGTAGTACCCATCAATACCATAGAGACGCTCACGGGACTGGACCTGTTTCCCGCTCTGCCCGACCGCCGCGAGAACTACCTGGAATCCCAGCGGCCGATTTCGAAGTGGGTCGATTTTTAGCAGGCTAGTTATTCACCAATCGACTGGCCCTCGATTGCAATTTCCCTTTTAAGGCCCTTAGAAGCTAAATTTAGAAATGCTTGTCCAACTTTTGGACCCACAATTGTTTTCGCGTAATCTGTAATGATTGCTTAAACCATATAGTGCATTAGTAAACCAAGATACGTTCCTCATTGATCTGAATGCATACCGGAAACGAACCCAATTATAAAGTGATTAAAAACCCAAGGTAAATATTTGCTGTGTTCAACCCATTAATGCAACAGAGGCCGCACGGTGTTTTAGGGTTTGTTGAATAGGAGAAAGGTAATCAAATTTTCGAATGGGGCGAAAGTTCAGGTATTGCTCGACGGTTTTGATGCGCTT
>Ga0207756_100068_pt1 | contig 117981 bp, 116 predicted proteins | sample A23M1SouthBayCA_FD_187748 | JGI IMG/M metagenome (GOLD analysis project Ga0207756, IMG submission 187748) | Aerobic enrichment media microbial communities from Eden Landing Ponds, California, USA - A23 M1 (3) (SPAdes) | ecosystem: Environmental > Aquatic > Marine > Unclassified | place...
GAACGGTGAGCGAAGCGAGCCGTAAGCGCTCTCCCGAGCGCTGGCTGAGTTCACCTGTCCGAACACCACCGCACGGGCGACGCCGTCGCGAATCCGCTGTCAGCGCAGGAGTTTACGGGATACGAGACTGGCCCGCAGCCCCGTGCTGATCTGGGTCGGATCGATTGATCGCGATGGCTGGGGCGATCACTATGACGCATCCGTCTCGCGTTCGGCGACCCGGACCGTCGAAATTCGGGTCCCCTCGACGCCCGTCACCTCGACGACGTACCCATCGACCTCGACGCTGTCGCCACGCTCCGGCACCCGGTCGAGTTGTTCGAGGACCACTCCACCGATCGTTTCGACCTCGTCACTCGTGAACGCCCCCTCGATTACGTCATTGATCTTCGACAACGGGACGCCGCCGTCGATGTCGTACCCCCCATCCTCACGCCGGTGAATCGAGGGCTCTCGCTCAGCCGAGTCAAACTCGTCTCGGAGGTCGCCGACCAGCGCCTCGACGACGTCTTCGACCGTTGCGATCCCCTCGAATGCGCCCCACTCGTCGATAACGGCGGCCATCTGCTGTTCGTCTTCCTTGAACTGCCGCAGGAGATCGTTCAGTGCCATCGTCTCCGGAGCGATGACGACCTCGCGGGCGATGTCGCCGACTACCGCGGCGTCCTCGTCCTCTACCTCGGCTCGTAGCACGTCCTTGACGTCGACGAACCCGGTCACCTGGTCGCCGTCGTCGGCAGCAACAACTGGATAGCGTGTGTGATCAGCCTCGAGGATAATCGACTGGAGGTCGGACAGGGAGGCATCGGCGGGAACGCTCACCACGTCCGGTCGTGGGACCATGACCTCCCGCACGACGATGTCGTCGAGGTCGAAGACCCGCTCGATCATCGTCACTTCCGCAACGTCGATATCTCCCTCCTCGCCGGACCGAGTCAGCACCCGAAGCAGCTCTCGTTCGCCGAGCGTCTCGTCCGTTTCGGACGCTGGCGGGACTCCGAGGGCTCGCGTGAATGCATTGGCAGCTCCGTTGAATACGACGATCCCCGGATAGAGAATGTAGTAGAAGAACTTCATCGGCGGAGCGAGAAACAGTGAGAGCCGCTCGGTCTGCGCGATTGCGAGCGTCTTCGGCGCGAGTTCACCGAAGACGACGTGGAGGAACGTGATGATACTGAAGCCGATCGCGAACGCGACGAGATGAATGACACTCCCCGGGAGAACCGATTTGAGTACAGGCTCGATGAGTGCCGCCACTGCGGGTTCGCCGACCCACCCTAACCCCAGCGAGGCGATGGTGATACCGAGCTGGGTCGTCGCGAGATAGTCGTCGAGATTTGTCATTACTTCCTGGAGCGTGCCCGCGCCGGGACGCCCCTCTTCGGCAAGTTGGTCGACTGATGTCCCGCGTATCCGGACGAAGGCGAACTCTGCAGCCACGAAAAAGCCATTGAGTACCACGAGAGCCAGCGCAACGACGACCTGCGCGAGCGAGAGCGCGACGTCTACCATTGGTAGTTCCGGAGGCGACGGCTGTTCGGTTGTCGTGTGTCCATGGTTGTGCGTCTCGTTCCATCCACTAAAATAGTTCAAATGTGACGCGAAGCGAGCGGGCTGTTGTGATCACCGATCCTGTTCGGTAGATCCCGGACTGAGGCTGGCCTGCTGAGCCCACTCATTCCGTTCAGCACCGGAACCGAACCACAGATCGTACTTCTCTGACACACTTGCGACCTGCGTGAGAGAGAAACGACTCTCGGACAAAGTACGCACATCAAAAGAAAATCGCTCGTTCGAAATGCGGTACGGCTGCGGTGCGGTAGGTCGACAGGGAATGCACCCGCTCGCGTCCGGTAGGGCGCGAGCGGCCTTTTTCCCCAAGTTTTTGCGCCGGAGTGGTCCGCCTCGCGCCGAAGGCGCGAGTGCGAGACCCGACGGCGCAAAAAGTGGTTTTACATTGCGCCGCCCATACCGCCCATGCCGCCCATGCCGCCCATGCCGCCGCCCATGCCGCCGCCGGGGCCGCCAGGGGCGTCGTCCTCGTCGTCGTCGCCGGAGCCACCCTTGAGGTCGCCCGCGGCGATGACGTCGTCGATGCGCAGAATCATCACTGCGGCTTCCGTGGCGGATTCGACAGCCTGGGTCTTCACGCGGAGGGGCTCGACGACGCCTTCCTCGGACATGTCGATGATGTCGCCGGTGTAGGCGTCCAGGCCGACCGTGGTGTCGCCACCGTCGTGCTGGCTGCGCAGGTCCACGAGGGAGTCGATCGGATCGAGACCGGCGTTCTCGGCGAGGGTGCGCGGGATGACGTCGATGGCGTCGGCGAAGGCCTCGATGGCGAGCTGCTCGCGGCCCCCGACGGAGTCGGCGTAGTCACGCAGACCCAGCGAGAGTTCGGCTTCCGGAGCGCCACCGCCGGGCACGACCTGCCCGTCTTCGAGGGTCACGCGGACGACGCCCAGCGCGTCCTCGACGGCGCGCTCGACCTCGTCGACGACGTGCTCGGTGCCGCCGCGCAGGACCAGCGTGACGGCCTTGGCGTCCTCGACGTCCTCGACGAAGATGCGCTCGTCGCCGGCGATCTCCTTCTGGGAAACCGAGCCAGCGAAGCCGAGGTCGTCCTCGGAGATGTCGTCGATATTCGAGACGATGCGGCCGCCCGTGGATCGCGAGAGCGCCTTGATGTCGGACTTCTTGGCGCGGCGCACGGCGAGGATGCCCTCCTGGGCGAGGTAGTGCTGGGCCATGTCGTCGATGCCCTTCTGGCAGAAGACGACGTCCGCACCGGCCTCGCTGAGCTTCTCGACCATCTCTTTGAGCTGTTTCTCTTCCTGGTCGAGGAACTGCTGAAGCTGGTCGGGGTCGGTGACGTTGACTTCGGCGTCGAGTTCGGTTTCCTTGACCTCGATCGCGGTGTCGAGCAGCGCGATATTCGCGTCCTCGACGCTGTAGGGCATGTTCTCGTGGACGCGCTCTTTGTCCACGATGACGCCCTCGACGAGCTCGGACTCGTCGATGGAGCCGCCAACGACGGTCTCGACGCTGACGTTGTCCGTGTCGATACCCTCGTCGTCTGCGACCGACTGGACAGCCTCGACCAGCAGCGCGGCCAGCGTGTCCTTGGCGCTCTCGGCGCCCTTTCCGGTCATCGCCGTCGCGGCGATGGACTCGAGGATGTCGGTGTCGTCCTCGTCGACGTCGATGGCGATGTCTTCGAGAATCTCTTCGGCCTTCTCGGCGGCCTGGCGGTAGCCCTGTGCGAGAATAGTTGCGTGGATGTCCTGGTCGAGCAGGTCCTCGGCTTTCGCGAGGAGTTCACCCGCGATGACGACGGAGGTCGTCGTGCCGTCGCCCACTTCGTCTTCCTGGGTCTGGGCGACTTCGACGATCATATTCGCGGCGGGGTGCTCGATGTCCATCTCGTCGAGGATGGTCACGCCGTCGTTGGTGACGACGACGTCGCCCGCATCGGAGACGAGCATCTTGTCCATCCCCTTCGGACCGAGCGTGGTCCGAACGGACTCTGCGACGGCCTTCCCGGCCGTGATGTTCATAGACTGCGCGTCCTTTCCGGATGTCCGCTGGGAATCCTCGGACAGTACGATGAGGGGCTGGTTACCCATCTGCTGAGCCATAGTCAAGCAAGGATTGAATGTGATTCTATATAAAGGTTGTGTTGCGGGCCGAGTAGTGACCGTACCGGGGGTGGGAAACTGGGGTGTGTGAACGGCTGTCGCACCGCTATTTAAATACTAATATTCCATGCCGAACCGCCGATGCCGTAGTTCGGGTGTGATCTGGATACGTTCGATATCCTGGCCGGTGCGGTACCAGACGAAGGCGGCGCGGATGAACAGCTCTCGACACTCGATGCGCACTTCGCGGGGGTTGCCTTCGGTCCGTTCGTGGATGTCCCGGATCGCCTCGCGCGTAAAGAGATCGGGGAACTCGCCGTCGTATTCTTCCTCGCGGAAGTACGCCAGCGAGCGACCGACGTACTCGGCGATGTCGCTGGGCTCGAACGCTTCGATGGTCTCGTAGTACCGCAGTCGCGAGCCCAGAGTCCCCCGTAGCTCTGCGACGCGACGCTTGCCTTCAGGTGTGCCCATCAAGAAGAGGCGAACCCCCATGTCGCCGGCCACTTGCAACGTCGACAGCAGCCCCTCCGGGAGCACCTCGATCTCGTCGACTAACAGGAGCAGCGTCTTGCCATCTTCGCGGATCTCGGTGACGATGTCCCGGACGGCGGCCTTCGCTTCTTCGGTCACCCAGGGGACGCCGTCGCGCACCTGTTCGTACTCTTCAGGGTCGATCTCGTACCCCTGTTCGGCAGCGGCAGTGAGGATCGTCGCGTACAGTTTCCGGGGGGTGGTTTCGCGGGGGTTGTCGAGATAGGCGAGGACGTACCCGTCGTGTTTACCCAGGTCCCGCCGGACGATCTCCCGGAACGCCGTCTTGCCGGTCCCGTAGGGACTCACGAGTCCGATGTGTTGATCCTGCAGCAACCAGGAGGTGACCTGGTTGAGCATCTCGGTGTCGTGGCGGACGTACAGTGGCTCGGGCATCCGTGAGAGCCCGGCTTCCTCTGTGAAGGGCAGGTCGGTCACGTCGTCCGGCTCCCCACCGATCTCGCGCCCAAAGGAGAGCAGGCGCTCTTTGACCTCTTTCAGCTGGTCGAGTAGTACACCCTCCGACGGCGATTCCGAGCGTTGCTGTTCGTCGTCTTTGAGCTTCTGCAGGCGCTCGACGACGTCGCCGACGCGCTGGCCGTCGTCACGGGTGACGTTGACGGCCGATTCGGATTTTTCGGTCACTGTTTGCCCTCTATGCTATCGGTTGTACTGGGGTTTTCGGTGCGCGCGGATATATTTTCCGCCTCTCTACCCGCCGAAACAGCCGAAAGAAGGGTCGAACAGGCGTCTGACGCACTCGATTGTGTACGTGGTAGGACGAACCCTATCCAGAACCGGTGTACTGGTGATACTCCATGCCCTTGTGCTTCATCTCGTTGTGCTTTCGCTCCAGGAACGAGTAGACCGAGCCGTGGGGCGCGCCCTCGATGATCATCTCGGCGGCTTCGCGTGCGGCCTCAACCTGCTCGGGGCCGCCGATCATGCCGAACGTCGAGCCGTAAATCGAGACTGACGCACCCGACAGTTCTTCCATCAGTTCGCGCGTCCGCCCGTTCTCACCGATGAGTCGACCCTTAATTCGCTTGAGATCTTTCTTGTTGCGAGCGACCTCGTCGATATCGATCATGTCGAACAGCATCAGTTCGTCGTCCAATAGTGCCATCGCGTCGTCCGGGTGGAATCCGCGCCCGATCGCCTTCACGATGTCCGGGCCTTTCAGTGCCGTCACGGGATCACCGACGGATTCGACCTTGACTGCGCCGCTTTCGCTGTCGATATCCAGGCGAACCTCAGCCTGCTCTTCAATCTCGCGCATCGTCTCACCACCTTCACCGATAAGAACGCCAATCCGATCCTGCGGAATCTTCACGTGTTGCATAATCGAGGGTATGCGATGGTGCAGGATAAGTGTTCGGCACTGGCCGCCCGAACGACCCTCGCAAGCGCTCTCAGAGTCCAGCGACGTCCTCGATGGCGTCGGTCAGTTCTTTGACGCTTTCGACGGTGTGCTCGCCCATGTGGCCGATCCGGAACGTCTGCTCTCCCAACTGTGAGCCGTACCCGTTCGAGAAGACCATGTCGTATTCCTCGGACACTTCTTCGATGGTTGCAGCCACGTCGATGTCCTGCGTGTTCTCGATGCACGTCACGGTTTGAGATCGGTAGCCCTCCTCCGCAAAGAGGTCGAAGTGCTCGCGGGCCCACTCGCGGGTGTACTCGGCCATCTCGCGGTGGCGCTCGTCCCGTTGCTCGTGGGTCTCTTCGAGCATGTATTTCATCTGTTTGCGGTAGGCCAGCATGATCGGAATCGCCGGCGTCGAGTGCGTCTGGCCTTTCCGGTCGTAGTAATCGAGCGTGCGCTGGAAGCCGCCGTACCACGACGCTGCCTCTTTCTCGATTTCCCGGTCGTAGACGTCCTCGCTCACGGCACACACTGCGAGCCCTGGCGGCATCGCGAAGGCCTTCTGGACGGACGTGAAGATGATGTCGATGTTATGCTGATCGATATCGACGTAGTCGCCGCCCAGCGACGAGATGGCGTCGACGATGAAGAAGGTGTTCGGATAGTCGGCGACGACCTCGCCGATCTCCTCGATGGGATTGCGGACGCCAGTCGAGGTTTCGTTCATGACGCAGGTGACGGCGTCGTACTCCTTGTCGCTGCGCTCTAAGACGTTGCGGACGTCCTCGGGTTTGACGGCCTGACCCCACTCGTATTCGAGCGTGTCGACGTCTTTGCCAAGGCGCCCGGCGACGTCCGCCTGGCGCTCGCTGAAGCTTCCGCAGGTCGTACAGAGGACGTGTTCGTCGACCGTGTTGAGGATCGAACTCTCCATGAACTGCGTCCCCGAGGCCGTGAGGACGATGACCTCTTTGTCGGTGTCGAGAAAGTCCCTGGTATCCTCGACGATCGTCGTGTAGAGGTCGGTCATCCGGTCCATGCGGTGGCCGAACATCGGCTCGGCCATCGCCTCAATCACGTCCTCGCGGACCTCCGTCGGACCCGGAAGATAGAGGGTCTTCTCGGGATAGTCGGCTTTGTATTCCTGTTTCTTGGTCACCGAAACCACCGGTAGTAGAACGCTGGCAGCCAACCGGCATGGGAGTTTTGATACTGCTCGCGGGTCCAGTCTTGGTCGTTCAACTTTTATAATCGTTGCTCGATTGCTAGCAGTCGATGGATATCCCCGAGGACGTGGCTGCGATCGATGTTCTGGCTCGTCGCCACGACTTTCTGTCGTATCTGGACGGTGATCCGGCACAGAAACCGGCCATGGTTGAGGAACTCGATCACTCCCGGTCGACGGTCGACCGTGCGATCCGGGCGCTGGAAGACGCTGGGTTCGTCGAGCGGACGACCGGCGGATACGTAACGACGCTGGCTGGGCGACTGGCACTCGAACGCTACGATTCGTTTCTGGCCGAGAGCGGCGCGATATTGAACGCGAAATCGGTGCTCAACGCGCTACCGCCGACGATCGAGTTGCCGCTGGCGGCGGCGACCAGCGGTGAGGTCGACGCGATCGAAGACGAGTATCAGCTCTTCGAGGTTCTGGCTGGCGAGTTACGAACTGCGGACCAGTATCGAGCAGTGATACCGCGGATGGACGATTCGAGACACGTTCGGTTGTTGCACACGCAGATCCAACAGCGCGAACTCGAGGCGACTCTCGCGTCCCCATCGGCGGTCTACCAGCGCCTGAACCAGGAATTTCCCTACATCGCGGCCGACCTCCAGGGGGCGTCGTCGTTCACGGGGTTCGAAACCGATTCAGTGGACGTCGGCGTCGTCCACGCGACGAGCGACGATCGAGAGACGGCGCTCGTCGTCGCCTACGAGAATCAGGACGTCGCCGGATACCTGCGTTTGTCCGCCGAGTCGGCCGTCTCGTGGGCTCGGGAGTACGTTCGGGCGACGCTCGAGGACGCCACCGAGACGGACGCACTCGACGGTGGCGACGCCCAGTCGCTCGTCCAGTTGGACGAACAGCGATTACCCGCCACACTCCGATCACAGGGCTTCGAACGGATCGATGACGCGTATTTCGACGCCAGAACGACTATTGATCCGATCGCCGCCTGGCGAGCAGGGGTGAAATTGCCGGAAGTTGCAACTGGGTACGCCGTCGAGCGAACCCGGGGCGGCTCGGACGAACGTGAATCGATGACTGAGCGGTTGCTGTCGGCCCTCGACGCGGGGACCGATACGGTTCTGCTCGGCCCGCCGGGCTCCGGGAAAAGCACCGTCTGCAAGCAGGTCGCCTACGAGTGGTTCGACAGCCAGCGAGGGGCCGTGTTCTACCGCGAGAGCGGCCGTGGTCAGCGGTTCGAGGGAGTCGAGACGCTGCGACGGGTTCTCGATCAGTCTGCTGGACAGACCCTCGTCGTGATCGAGGATGCCGTTCGTCCGGAAGCCAACGCCGTCTTCCAGACCATACGAGACTGTGCTGACCAGACCGACATCACGTTCCTGCTCGACGCGCGCGAGAGCGAGTGGGAAGACCCCTCGATCGGGACGCGATCCGACCCCGTCCGGAGGTCTGTCGCCGAGAGAGTCGACGTCCCCCGGCTGGACGAGACCGAACAGCGGCGGATACTCGAGCACACGGCGTCAGTCCTCGATATCGACGGATCGGTCCACCCGGAGGACCTGAATACGAGCAGCGACGACGCCGCCAGCATGTTCCTCTTTTTCCACCGGCTGGCACGGTACGCAGACGTGCTGGACGCGGACTCAGCCGACGCCCCGACGACGCTCGACGAGCACGTCGACCAGGTCAGGGCGGAGCTCGTGGCTGTCGGCGACGCCGCGCTTGATGTCGGCGTCCTCGCGAACGTCCTGAACGCCGCGGGCGTGGGCGTCTATCCGGAGTATCTCCATGCCCTCGGGGCTGCGGTGGGCCACGACACCGTCCGGGACGCGATCGAGGTGCTAACAGGCGAGGTCCTGTTCGAGAGCGACGACGCCGGCTATCGGATGGTCCACGCCGCCTGGTCGGTCCGCTTTCTTGATCGACTGCTCGACGCCGAGGGCGATTCGGTCGCTGAGACCAGGTTCGGTCGTGCGATGACTGCTTTGCTGGGATTGGCCGACGACCGCGACCGCCGGGAGGCGGTCGCCCGTCAGGTCGACGGTGACGCACCACGACTCGCTGACGTGACGGGCTCGCCGACGGAGTGGGTCGACGACACCGTCCAGCAGGTCTTCGAACTGGGGCCGTCGTACCCGAAGCTGGTCGACCTGTACGGCACGACCCACGACGGCTCACTCACGTTGCCCGAGGCCGCCAAGCGGGAGACATCGCTGCAGCTGTCGGTCATTCGTGGCCGGACGCAGTACCACAGCGGGAACTTCGAGGCCGCCCGCGAGGAGTTCGACCGCGTCATCGTAGCGGCGACGGATCCGACCGAGTCGGCGTCCGTCTCCGAACGGGAGGGCACGATCTACGCGAGGGCGACGTTCGACCTGGCGGAGATCGACTTCCGGCGCGAGGAAGGGGCACCATTGAGCCGATCTGAGAAAGCGCTCGCGGCGTTCCAGGCAGTCGATGACGACCCCGGAATCGTCGCCGCTCGCCTGCAAATGGCGATGCGGCTGATGCATACAGGGGAGTACGAGCAGGCCTGGGAACAGACTGAGCGAACACTCACACTTGCCGACGAGATCGGAGACAAGGGTATCAAGGCGGAGGCGTTGTACAACAAGGGCTTCTTGCAAGCTCACAGTGGAGCGGTTCCCGAGAGTCGGGAGACGCTGGAACGCAGCGTCGAGCTGGCGAGAGCGTCCGGCAAGCGCCAGTGTGAGGTTGAGGCGACCCTCGAACTCGGTCGCGTCTGTCGACTGCTGGGCGATCTCAGGGACGCCGAACGCTACGGTCGCCGAGGCCTAGAGACGAGCCAGCAACTCGGCACCCCGGAGTACGTGGTGGCAGGGTATACGTTGCTGGGGCAGTGTGCGATCGACCGCGGTCGGCTCGATGCGGCGGCGCAATACCTCGATCAGGTCCCTGAGGAGTCGAGTCGGGTCGGCGTCAGACGGCAGATCGCCATCACGCTCGTTCGGGCCCGGCTCGCTCGGGCCCGAGAGGACTACAAACGGTCACGGAAACTGTTCGAGGAGATTCTTCAGCGGGGGCCGGAGAAGACAGGGGCACGGGCCATCGTCGGCTGTCACTTCCATCTGGCGCGGACGGACCTCGCTGCCAGCGACGTTGAGCGGGCTCGCGAGCACGCAGTACAGGCTGTCGACCTCGCGACCGAACTCGACGGCGACGAACTGGTCGCGCGGGCCCGGGAAACCCACGGACGAGTCGCACTCGAAATCGGCGACCTGAAAACGGCCGGCGAGCAGTTAGAGGCCGCCATGGAGCGCGCGAGCAAGGCGTCGATTCCCATCGAGACAGCCCGGATACGGCACGGGCTGGGGCGGCTTGCCCACGAGCGAGGTGACGACGACCGGGCCTGCGAGCTCTACGAGCAGGCCCTGGAGATGTTTCGGGAGGGCGGTGCCGCTCGCTTCGGCTTTCAGGTGGTCGCGGACCTCGTGGAACTGGACGGACCGAAGTGGTACGAGGTCGGCGCAGAGATGGCCGCCGACGCCGACCTGGACGACCGGGCCGAGCAGTACCGCGAGCGTGCCGAACAGACCGCCGACCCACAGCTCGAAACCGATTGATTGTAACGATTTACCGCTCCGACCGCCCGACTCCGGGCGGTCGATGTGGAACAGACTTACAGCGACCGCCGTGACAGTCAATCACACACACTGAGATTTTTGCCGTAACTCTCAGTTATAGACCTGTAGAGACGTATGCATGAGATACATGACTACTGACGAGACCCGGGACCCGCAGTACTTCGGGACACGCTGTGTCCACGCGGGCCAGGAGCCAGACCCCGAGACGGGGGCCGTCGCACCGCCGCTCTACCAGACCTCGTCGTACGCCTTCGGCGACGCCGACTACGCCGCGGACCTCTACGCGCTGGAGGCCGAGGGCAACGTCTACTCGCGGTTCGACAACCCTACGGTTCGAATGCTCGAAAAGCGCCTCGCAGACCTCGAAAGTGGCGTCGACGCCGTCGCGACGGGGTCGGGAATGGCTGCTCTCGACGCCGCCACGTTCGTTCTCGCGCAAGCTGGCGACAACATCGTCTCTGCGTCTTCTATCTATGGCGGTACTCACAGCTACTTCGCCAAGGCCGCGAGTCGTCGCGGGATTGAGGCCCGTTTCGTCGACACGCTCGACTACGACGCCTACGCCGAAGCTATCGACGAGAACACTGCGTACGTCCACTGTGAGACGATCGGGAACCCATCGCTGGTGACCCCTGACATCGAGCGCATCGCCGACATTGCTCACGACCACGGCGTCCCCCTGTTCGTGGATAACACCTTCGCGACGCCCGCGCTCTGTCGGCCGCTCGAACACGGCGCGGACCTGGTCTGGGAGTCGACGACGAAGTGGATCCACGGTTCGGGCACGACGATCGGTGGCATCCTCGTCGACGGCGGGTCGTTCCCCTGGGCCAACTATGCTGACAAGTATCCCGAGATCGCCGCCGAGAACCCGGCGTTCGACACTAACTTCGCCGAGCAGTTCGGCGATCGAGCCTTCACTGTGGCCGCTCGCCAGCGCGCTGTCCGAAGTCTCGGTGACGGGCAGGCCCCCTTCGACGCCTGGCAGACGCTGCAGGGTAGCGAGACCCTCTCGTTGCGGATGGAACGCCACTGTGAGAACGCTGCTCACGTTGCCGAGTGGCTCGACGACCACCCCGAGGTCGCCTGGGTCACCTATCCGGGCCTCGACTCGCACGAGACTCACGATAACGCAGAAAAATACCTCTCGGGCGGCTACGGTGGGATGGTCGCCTTCGGTCTCGAAAGCGGGTTCGAGGGCGGGAAGAGCCTCTGTGAGGAGACGGAACTGGCGCAGTTCATCGCCAACATCGGCGACGCCAAGACCCTGATCATCCATCCGGCGAGCACGACTCACGCCCAGTTGAGCGAGGCCGAGCAACGAGAGAGCGGCGTCACCCCCGACCTGATCCGGCTGTCAGTTGGAATCGAAGACGCCAGAGACATTGTGGCTGACCTCGAAGACGGGGTCGAGGCAGCTACAGAGTTATGAACGTCGAACGCGAGACAGTTTCGCTGGGTGAGTTCACCTTCGAGTGCGGGGAGTCGATCCCCGACCTCGAAGTCGCCTACGAGGCTTACGGCGAGTTCACCGGCGACAACGCAGTGCTGGTGTGTCACGCCCTGACCGGCAGTGCCCACGTGGCCAGCCACCGCGACGCCGCCGGGACGAGCGGCCAGGCCCGGGCCTGGTGGGACGACATCGTCGGCCCCGGCAAGGCCATCGACACCAACGACTACTACGTGATCTGTGCCAACATTCCTGGATCTTGTTACGGCACGACCGGTCCGAAAAGCGAGCATCCCGAGACGGGCGAGCCCTACGGGACGGACTTCCCTGCCGTCACCGTCGGCGACTGGACGGAAGCCCAGCGCGAACTGTTGAACGAACTCGGCGTGCCCGCGCTGCACGCCGTCGTCGGTGGCAGTGTCGGCGGTATGAACGTCCTCGAATGGGCGAGACGCCACCCCGACCACGTCGATCGGATCGCCCCCATCGCGGCCGCCGCCCGCGTCGACCCACAGTGTCTCGCACTCGATGCGATCGCCCGTCGAGCGATCACGACCGACTGCAACTGGAACGGCGGCGACTACTACGGCGACGGTCCGAACCCCGACGAGGGGCTTGGACTGGCCCGCCAGATCGGTCACGTGATGTATCTCTCGAAGGCCAGCATGGAGAAGAAGTTCGGCCGCCGATCCGCCGGCCGCGACGCCGCCCGCACGTTCCCGACCGATCCCGCGGCCGGGTTTTTCCCCTATCGAGACGTCGAGTCCTATCTGGACTACCAGGCCGAACGCTTCGTCGAGCGCTTCGACGCCAACAGCTACCTCTACCTGACGCGGGCGATGGACAACTACGATCTGTCCTCGGGCTTCGAGTCCGACGCCGACGCACTCGCCGCCTTCGAGGGCCAGGCGCTGGTGATGTCCTTTACTGCGGACTGGCACTTCACGGTGGATCAGGCCGAAGAACTCGCCGAGTCCCTTCGGGGTGCCGACGTCCGGACTGCCCACCACGTCGTCGAATCGGATCACGGCCACGACGCCTTCCTCGTCGAACCCGAGAACGTCGGCCCTCCGCTGGCTGATTTCCTCGATACGGGCGTCGACGGGACGGCGATCTCCGACACCGAGGACGAGGAGATCGACGAGGGTCGGGACTTCGCACCCGTCCACAACAGTCTGTTCTCCTGATCGTGATCCCTGTCGAGTGAACCGAGGGGGTCTTGCAGCCACGAAATCCATTTCCGGGTCGCCCACGACCACCGACCATGTCCGGGGATCGCTGGCGACGCTTCTATCGGGAACGCGACTACGACCACTGTATCTACCGCGAAGGCGAGGCGATGATCGAGTATCTGGACGCCTTCTTCGAACAGTTCGGTGTTCCCGAAACTGTCCTCTCCGTCGGCTGTGGCCCTGCTGTCCTCGAACTCGAACTCGCCGAGCGCTACCCCGACACCGAATTCACCTGCGTCGACGTCGCCGAGACGGCGATCGATGACAACCGCGAGCGAGCGCGTGAGCGCGGCGTCGACAACTGCTCGTTCGTGGTCGGCGAGTTGCCCGATCTCGACCTCGGCCAGCAGTTCGACCTGGTCTACTGCATGGCGACGACGTACTTCGTCAAGGACGTCGAAGCCGCGTTCCACACGCTCTACGACCACGTCGAACCCGGCGGCTATCTGGTCGCCGACTACCCGAGTGAGGCACTCCGCGAGTGGGTCCAGAATCAGGGCGAACACAAGCAAGCCTTCTTCGAACTCGTCGCAGCGGGCGAGAACATTCGGACAGACGAGGAGGTCGCGGCGCTGTTCGACGAACCGGTTGCGGACTACGGCGATGCAGTTGGGGCCAGCGATGCACTCGCCGAGGCTATCTACGTCAAGAAGGCAGACTGAGTGGGTTCAGATTCCCTGGCTCATCAGGTGACTCCGCAGGATATCGGACTCCTTGTTCCCGGTCGCGGTGTTCACGAGAACGATCGTCTCGTCGCCGTCGAAGACGCCGCGGTCGGCCAGTTCGAGCGCGCCGCTGGCCGCGGCCCCGCAGGTCGCGCCCATCTCGATCCCGGCGGTCTGGGCGATGTCGACCGCGGCGGCCAGAATCTCGTCGTCTGGCGTCGCCACAGCGACCCCCTCGCTCTCGCGGACCGCGTCGAGCACCAGTCTGCTCGCGCCAGGGTCGGCCACTTCGATCCCGCCACAGATCGTGTCGGGGTATTCGACCGGCTCGTGCTCGGCGCGCCCGTCTTCGTAGGCCTCGACGATCGGGGCACAGCCCGTCGCCTGAGCGGCGTGAAAGGCAGGGCCGTCGTCGATCCACCCCAGTTCTCGCAATTCGCGGGCGGCCTTGGCCATCCCGACGAGGCCGACGCCGCCGCCCGTCGGATAGACGACGTGGTCGGGACTCTCCCACTCGCATTGCTCGGCAATCTCGTAGAACATCGTCTTCTTGCCCTCGTGGCGGTAGGGCGTCTCGAAGGTGGCGACGGAGTACCAGTCTTCGTCTTCGATAGCGTCCCGAAATGCAGCCGCAGCGTCGTCGAGTCCGCCCCCGACGACAGTCATCTCGCCGCCGTGAACGTTGATCATCGCCTTCGTGTCGAATGTCGCCCGAGAGGGGACGAACACTTCACAATCGAGGTCCGCACGAGCAGCGTACGCGGCCGCGGCCTGCCCTGCGTTCCCCGCAGACGGGAGCGCGACGGTTTCGGCGCCGTGCTGGATGGCCGCCGTGATCGCCAGCGCCGCGCCGCGATCTTTGAACGAGCCCGTCGGATTCCGGCCCTCGTCTTTGATGAGCACCTCCTCGACACCCAGCCGGTCGGCGAACTCGGGTGCGGAAACGAGCGGCGTCGTTCCCTCGTCCATGCTCACGAGCGTTGCTTCGGGGAACGGCAGCAACTCGGCGTACCGGTCGAGCCCATCGAAGGGGCGCGATTCGAGTTCGGATCGATCGAGGTCGATCGCGTCCAGCTCCGAGATTGGGTCGAGGATGCCGCCACAGTCGGGGCAGTGGTGCGTCGCCGCCTCGGCGTCGAAGTCCTCGCCGCAGTCCGTACACCGCAGTCCGGTAAAGGCCGCCGTCGTCTCCATATCCCGGCTTCCGGGGGCCACCGACAAAGCCCTGTTCCTGCACCGACGGAGTTCCTATTCACACGAGTGTAATTTTCACTCGTCTGTCTCTTCGGATAGATTGAGTTCCGACACGAGACGAGCGGTGATGACCTCTTCGAGCATATCGAGTAACTGTGCGTCGTCGGACGTGTATTCAGCGAAAATGCCAAGCGGGATTTCACAACCCGCGACGTCGTGGTGACCGCCGCCACTTCCGATGTCCTCGAACGCCTCGCTCAGGGTATTGCCAACGTGTACTCGTGGATCCGGTGATCGGGCACTGAGGTGAACGGCGTCATCGACGATTCCAAAGACGATGGCGGTTTGGACACCCTCTAATCTCACGAGATAATCGACGGCCTGGGGAATCGCGTCTCGTTCACTCGTCCGACCGACGTGGGAGATGAGTACCGCTCGGTTCGTCTTTCGATTGTCGATAGCAGTCGAGATGGCGTCGAGGGTCCCTCCGGCAACTGACGGTGTCGATAGCTCTCGGATCATCTGCGTATCCGCCTCTTCGTGAAGGAATTTTGCCGCAGTATATTCCTGTCTGGTCGTTCCACGCAGGAAGCCGAGCGTATCCGAACGAATGGCGAACAGGAGAGCTGTCGCGAGATTCGTACCGGGCTCGATTTCGAGTGCCTGAACGTACTCGGTGAGAATGGTTGCGGCTGCCCCGACTTCCACACGGTGATCGACGAACCTGGCATCGATGTCGTCGGCTGGATGATGGTCGATTACGATATCAACGGATGTCTCCTCGGGGACGGGATTGTTTGCGCCCGGCACCGCATGGTCGACGAATGCAAGCAGCGAATCCGGGGGTCGGTCCGTGGTAATCGCGGGGTCGAACGGTTCGAGGTCGATGTCGAGCAGATTGACGAACGCCCGGTTCTGCTGATGAGAGATGTCGCCGCTGTAGAAAATGTGGCGCTCGTCGATCTCAGCGTCGGCCGCAATCCGTCCCAGTGCGAGCGCGCTGGCAAGACAATCGGGATCGGGGTTGTTGTGACAGATAATGTTGAGTTCACTGCCGTTGGCGAGGAGTTCGTGGAGTTGATCGGCGCTGTTCATTTTTTAATATAGGCCCACGATATACTTAGGCATGCGCAGTTGACTCACGTCAGTGAGAACAGTCTCGCGGCCGAGACTGCTGTATCGAGTCCAGGAGACCCCGCTATCTGTTGGACGCGACTTCGTGTCACGGTCTACGGCTGCTCTACCAGACTGAGCTGGAGCTGCAATATCGGCGTCGCAGTCGTTTTGTGCGCCCCGCCCGCAGGTCCGGCCATGACTGACGTCGCAATCGCGGGCGGTGGTCTCGCAGGACTGGTCGCCGCACGCCACCTCGCCGAGGACGGCCACGACGTGACGGTGTTCGAGCGCGAGGACACCGTTGGTGGTCGCGTCCGGACGACACGGGAAGACGGGCTTACCTTCGACCGCGGATTCCAGGTCCTCTTTACTGCCTATCCGGCTGTCCAGCGCGAACTCGATCTCGACGCACTATCGCTGCGCTACTTCACTGCTGGCGCGACGATCGCTCGACCCGGCCAGCGCTCGGTGCTCGCCGATCCGTTCGACAGTCCGGGCGACGCTATCGAGACGCTGTTCAATCGTGAGGTCCAAACGGGCGATAAACTCCGACTGTTTCGCCTCCAGCGCGAACTCGCCCAGACGCCCACTGAAGACATCCTCGTTCCCGACCGAGAGGCGACCACGATCGAGCAGTACCTTGCAAATCGTGGCTTCTCGACGGCGTTCGTCGAGCGCTTCGCTGCCCCCTTCTACGGCGGGATCACGCTCGACCGCTCGCTCTCGACGGACTCGCGGGTCTTCGAGTACACTTTCAAGATGCTCGAAGCGGGTCGAACCGCCGTCCCGGCCGACGGGATGGGCGCGATCCCCGAGCAGTTAGCCACCACCGCAGAAGCGGCCGGTGCGACCATCGAGACAGGGAACACTGTCAGCACTGTCGATTCGTATCACGGCGGCGCATCACTTACAGTCGACGGCGAAACGGTTGACGCCGACGCGGTCGTCGTCGCAACCGACCCGAAGCAGGCCCGCGAGCTGACCGGCGTCGAGTCGATCCCCACTGAATCCAAGGGCTGTGTCACCCAGTATTTCACGCTGGACACGTACGCGACGCTGGACACCGGAACGAAGTTGCTGCTCAACGCCGAGAACGACCGGCCCAACCAGATCGCACCGCTGTCGGCGGCCGCTCCGGAGTACGCCCCGGAGGGGACCCAGTTGCTGAGTGCGACGTTCCTCGGCACACAGGACCGAAGCGACGAGGAACTGGCCGCCGAAGTGCGGGAGACGCTTTCGTCGTGGTATCCCGAACGCGACGTTGGCGGACTCGAACTACGCCACACAGACAGAGTCGAGTTCGCGCAGTTCGCTCAGCCGCGGGGCTTTCTGTCGGCGCTGCCCGATCCTGACGACCCGGAGGGAGCGGTCGTCCTGGCGGGTGATTACACGCAGTGGTGTTCGATCCAGGGCGCACTGGAGAGCGGAAAGCGAGCGGCCGAAACCGCCCGGGAGCAGCTGTCGTGAGCGACGACGCGGAACGGAGCGAGCGCGAGAAGATGGTCGCGGGCGAGCACTACGACCCGCTCGATTCCGAACTCGTCGCCGCCCGCGACGCTGCCCGGCAGTTGACCGGACTCTACAACGACACCAGGCCCAACGAAGACGGGCGTAGACGCCTCCTTCTCGAAGAACTGCTTGGATCTGGTGGCGACACGGCCTGGATCGAACCACCCCTCCACTGTGACTACGGCTGGAACATCCACGTCGGCGAGCACTTCTACGCCAATTTCGGCTGTGTCTTCCTGGACGTGAATGAGATTCGCTTTGGGGATCAGTGCCTCCTCGGTCCGGGCGTCCACGTCTACACGGCGGCCCACCCGATCGACGCCCAGGCCCGGGCTGGCGGGCCGGAATGGGGCGAGCCAGTTGAAATTGGCGACCGGGTCTGGATCGGTGGCCGCGCGGTCATCAATCCGGGCGTCACGATCGGTGACGACGTTGTCGTGGCCGCCGGTTCGGTCGTCGTCGACGACGTCCCCGACAACGTGGTCGTCGGTGGCAATCCTGCGGAAGTGATCCGTAACCTCGCTGACTAGGCCTTCGGTACATACAAACCGGTCCTCGGCGAATCCATGCATATGATCTCTGAGGACTTCCTCGACGCAGTACGCGACGAAACACAGACGCCGCTCTCGCGGCTCGGTTCCTCGAAATCACTCTACGCCGACACCGCCGGCGAGATGGAACCCGACGCCGTGATCGCCGCCGCAGTCGCCGACGAGCGCGCGGCCGCCCAGACGTTCGAAACCTGGGCAGCAGATACCGACGGCCCGCTCGGCGACGCCTTCGACGATGCGGCCGCGCTCGCCCGTGAGCACGCGGACGAACTCGAATCCGAGACCGACGCCGAAATTCCTGAGGCATCGACGATGTACGACGCACTGGCAGATCTCGACGGGACGGTCGATCGACTCGGTGGGTTCGTCGGGCGCTCGCTCGTGACGAAGAAGAAAGCCGATCAGCGGACCGGCTTCTTCGTCGGCCAGGCCGACCCCCAGACCTCCAGGCTCTTCCGCGGGTTCGCCGACGACGTCGACGCCCAGATCGAACAGGCCAGCGACCTACTCGCTGGACAGTGTGCTGGTGACAGCGACTGGGAGGCCGCAGAAGAAGCGGCGGTCGAAATCATCGAGGCCGCCTACGACGAGTACGTCGAGACGCTCGAAGGGATGGGCGTCAACCCGAAAGACGTCTGCTGAGCGTCGACCTGGCCTGCCGGATTACGACAGCTCGCGACCGCATGCCGGACATTCTGGACCGTCGTCTCCCGGGGTCGGTTCGACCGCGAGCTGGCAGTGGTCGCACCACCGGCGCTCGCTCTCGTCCTCTCCTGGGGTGTCGTGGGTCACGAGTCGATCTCCTCGGGGAGGTCGATCGGCACCGAGCCTTTCGTGTAGCCGTCGAGCCAGCCGTCGGGCCGCACGCGAACGATCACGGCTGGGCGATGACCGACGTCCGGCGTCGCCTGGACGATCTCGGTCCATTGCTGGTCGGTGTAGGACGAGCAATCGACGAACAGCGTGACGCCGCCGCCGTGTTCCTCTAACTGTCCGGAGGTCTTGTTCTTGGCTGTCTGGCGAATCGCCGTGACTGCCGAGTTGGCCGCGCGGTCTTCTGGCGGCACGGGCCGTGTCACCTCGACGAGCGCCGTCTCGGCGTCAGATCGGTCGACACGGAAGTCGATCGAGTGCCCGGTCGAAATCTCGATCTCCGGGGTGACGTCGTACCCCTGTTCAGCAAGTAGTTTCGCGACGGTGAATTCGCTCATCGTCGCCGACATCCGACTCAGATTGAGGTACTCCGAGGTCCCGAGTTTCGACGCCATCACGTAGCGGTACTCGTCGAGAACACCCGTCGCGAGAAAGTCGTCGTAGAACTCGAGTGCAGCCTCACGATCCGCGTCCGGAAACCCTGCGGCGTGGTCGCGGAAGAACTCCCGCGTCGTCTCCCGGCCATCTTTCGAGAGGAAGACAGGCAGGAAAAACCACGCCAGCGTCGGCGTCTCCTCGAGCCAGGGATCCTCCTCGTAGAGCTGTGCGAGGAGTTCGGTCTGTGCCCAGTCGGCGACGGGATCGGGCGCTTCGTCGAAGGTGACCTTGTTCGTCCCCCACAGCGTCTTGGGCGTCTCGGTGTTGCCCATCCAGTAGGCACCACCGTCGTCCCAGCAAAACAGCGCGATATCCCCGTTGTCCATCTCGAACCGCTTAGCGTCGTAGCCCTCAGGCGGCTTGTACCACGGGCTGGACATCGTCGCACCGAGGTTCGCGTCCAGTGCCTGGTAGATTTCCGCCCGGACGCGACCTTCGGTCCAGTGTTCGGCCGACACGCGAAATCGCAACGGAGTCGCCACACGACCCGGTAAGAAGGGGGCTCGTATAGGTGTTCGGTGCTGGAGGCAAACGAGAGTGTCATACAACGGTTCTCATTGCCGTTGTTCGCTACCCTGATTCGCTCAGTACAGACACTGTACCCAGTGTGCCCGTTTTGGCGGGAAGATGCTGTAATAATTCTATCAGATGTGATAATATCACGGCAATTCTTATGTGAGTTAGATATCAACCTGAGAATAGATGTCAGAAACGTACCAATGTGGGCACTGTAACTCCTATTTCCCAAGCGCCGGGAGCGGAGAATGTAAAAGCTGTGGCAGAGAGGCCTTACGCTCAGAACATACCAGAACCGAATATTGGCAGTGTAGCCATTGTGGTTCCTATTTCCCGAGTCTTGGAAGTGGGGAATGCAAGAGTTGTGGCCGTTATGACCTGCATCCCGAACAAGCCCGGTCTGATTACTGGCAGTGTGGTCATTGCGGTTCCTATTTCTCAAGTGTTGGAAGTGGGGAATGTAAGAACTGTGGTCGGTACCAAATGTATCCTGAGCAGGAGAGAGCTGATTACTGGCAGTGTGGGTACTGTGGCTCCTTCCTCCCAAGTCTTGGTGACGGAGAATGCAAGAACTGCGGCCGATTTCAGATGGTCCCAGAACAGGCCAGAACCGACCAGTGGCAGTGTGGTCATTGTGGTTCCTATTTCCCGAGTCTCGGAAGTGGGGAGTGTGAGAACTGTGGGAGGTACCAGATGCACCCAGAGCAAGTACGAACAAGCGAGTGGCAGTGCGGGCACTGTGGCTCAGAGTCGCCCAGTTTAGGCGATGGACAATGCGATAATTGTGGACGGCATCAGCTTACCCCTGCACGATAGGCAGAATATACTGGGCAGGCAATTCATCCCCTATACGCCTGAAAACAACCCCTCCCTTGTGAACTGTTCTATGACACTCTAGGCAAACTGCTTCCGCTCGGCTATATCAAGATCTCGTGTCGGTCGGCCTCACTTCGTTCGACCGCGCAAGCCAGGGATGGGAGTTTGAACAACGTCCAGAAATGCTCGCTGACGCTGCGCCTTTCTGGCCTCGTTCAAATCCCAGACGGCTCTCAGCGCTCACTGTCGTTCGCGCAGAAGGCCTCGCGGCTCGCGTTCGCTCACCGCTCGGCAATGGACGCGGTCTCACAATGTTCGACCGCGCAAGCCAGGGGTGGGAGTTTGAACAACGTCCAGAAATGCTCGCTGACGCTGCGCCTTTCTGGCCTCGTTCAAATCCCTTTCTCGCTCTGTTTTCTCACGTTCGTTCGAAAAACAGAGCCAGGGGTGGGATTTGAACCCACGAACTCCCGATTACAAGTCGGGTGCTTGGACCACCCAAGCTCCCCTGGCGCAGATGGGGATAGCAGGGACGTGCTTTAAGGCGTATCGTTTTCGGTCGACTTCTCCAGCGTGACTCGATGGGGGTCGTACCCGTGACGCGCGTAAAACCGCTGGGCAGCCTCGTTTGCAGCCATCACCTCCAGCGAAACGACGTCTGCACCCTCCGACTCGAGTTCGCCTTCGGCCGCCTCAAGCAGCTGTGAGCCGATTCCGATCCCCCGGAGTTCGGGGACGACGTAGATGTTCTGGATCAACCCCTTCGTCGCCGAGCGCGCAAACGTACTGCCTTCGATCGTGTACGTAACGAACCCGACGACTCGGCCGTTCTGCCTGGCGACACGGACCTCCGAAAGGGCGATCTGGCGCGCCAGCGACTCTCGTATTCGGTCACGGTTTCCCTCGGCTTCGAGATGGGAATCGTGCTGGCGCTGTCCAGCCGCCAGATTGACCCACAGGTCGATGAGTGTGTCCAGATCGGTCATCGTCGGCGCGTCGATCGCGGCCCAGCGTTCACTCATGCAGACATCGACTCCCGAAATCCCACCGGCGCCGGATCACACGTCTCGGCAATCAGCACAGAGCAACTGTCCGTTGAACGACGCCAGTTCCGAAGTCAGCGCGCCACAGCGCTCGCAAATTCCCTGGTCTGAGAACCCGCCGTCGCCATCGGCTTCGACGCGTTCGATCCGAGCGGAATCGACTTCGCGATCGGTGGCTTCCTCGGTCGGCGTGAGCGTGGTCGCCGCAACGACGTCCCGCTGGGTGAGGACGCCGGCAGGCTCACCGGTCGAGTCGACGACGAGCAACTGTGTCGCCGAGCGCGCGAACAGTTCGTCGACGGCCGCCTCGATCGACTTATCGGGGAGAATCGTCGGCACGTTCTCTGTCATGCACTCACCGACTGTCCCCTCGCCGTTTTCGCTGTCGTGGACGAGCCACGAGAGGACATCGCGCGCGGTTACCATCCCGATCGGGTCCTGCCCGCGGAGGACGATTGCCCCCGCGAGGTCCTCGTCGAGCAATAACGCCGCCGTCTCGACGACGCTGTCGGACTCACTCACCCCGACGTAATCACGGGTCATCGCCTCGCGGACTGTGACGTCGCCGTTCATACCCGCCATGTTCTACAGGTGGCGTCTAAAAGGTACCTGCAGTAGGCTTATGACCGCTCCGTGCGAAGTGTTCACGTTCTACAGTCCAGGTGAGTCTGGCGTCTCAGAATCCCAGTTCGACGTCGGTCCCGTTGGCGCGACTCGCTTCGAGCGCGTGCTTTGCGGCCATGCCGGCTTCCTCGGCCAGCGAGCCACGACCGACACCGACCTGCAGTTCGACACCGACGGCGTCGTGGACGTGCTCGACCACGTCCTGATAGGCCGCGGCGTCCATCTCGGGGCAGACCGCGATGACGTTGTCGCCGCCGACGAAAAAGGAGAGTCCCTCGTGGGTCTCGCGCATGTACTTCATGAGTTCGGCGTAGCCCTGTTCGATCTGGATGAACGTGTCGAATTCGCTGAGGCGATCGGTGTACTTTCCGGTGGCGTCGACGACGTCGAAGTGCGCGATCTGGACGTCCTCGTCGGTCCGGAATTCGTCCTCGATGTGTCGACCTTCGAGGACCTCTCGGCGGGACTTGTCCTGAGCGCTGCCGGCCGCTTGCAGTTGCTCGGTCGCCGTTTCGAGTGCTGCGGCGGGTGTGGTTCCGGTCGCGACGCTAAGGCTCATCGTCACCGGGTAGCGGTTGCCGACCGACTCCTGAATCATGGCATGGTCGTCCATCGTCAGGCCATTCGAGACGGCGATCATGTTGTCGAAGCGAGTGAAGAAGACGTACCCGCCACGGTTGCCGAACAGCTGTGAGAGGTCGGCGTACAGTCGCGATTGCAGCGTCTGGAGATCGACCTCGCGGCGCGGCTCGGGCGTGACCGTCCAGGGACCGTAGTTGTCGATCTGGACGTGCGTAAGCTGCGTGTTCGTCACTGTTGGTCCGGCGTAGCCACCGCGTGTGTATTGGTGTGTCGATATACGACGTGATGTGTGACCGGACACGAAGGGACACGTTCGAAAGTTTCCAAAAGTGACAAAGAGTTTTAATTTCGGGCGGTATAAACATCCATCTGTGGGTGAAGAGCGTGCCTCTGACAGTGCTCACTCACCCACAGTCTCTCCCCGGAGCCGGCAGTATGAGAGACGACCCCTAGGCGTGTTCGAGTTCGTACGGCCAGTAGCCGGCCTCACGCAGCGCCCGGCCCATCGCCTTGTGGAAGTCCGGGAAGTCCTCGTACTCGTCCTGGTCGACGGACTCGAAGATTTCCTCGACACTGACGACAGTCTCGTAGTCGATTCGCACGGGGTGGTCGCCGTAGTCCTCGACGTACTCCTCGGCGGTCAGCGGGAAGTCCTCCTCTTCGTCGATCTTCTTCGCGAGGACGGCGTGACCGTACTTGCGACGCCCCTCGCTTCCTTCCTCGCCATCCGGGTCGTGTGGCCAGTCCATACCCGAAGCTACGGCGGTCGAGCCAAAAGGATTGCCCTCCGTGATAGTGATTCATGTCGCGATTTACCGGTACGCGCCAGCACTGAGGGTGGTGCGATCCGGAAACAATCTACACGAATCACTATGAGTCGAAAAGCTATATCACTCGCATGGCGTATGATACGTCTATGTCGAAGCAGGCCGACGTCCGTGGTCACGGTCGGCCAGTTGGTCGTGGGGGACCGCGAGTGAGTGTCCGTGAGCGCTGATCGGACGCGAGCGACTCGTATCCGATCAGACGAGCGGGCAAGCAGCCCCGGCGCGAAAGTCGCCGTCAGCGTCGTGATCGTCCTCGGGATCGTCGCGCTGTACACCGTCGTGGGCGGTCCGCTCCCGTTCATCCCCGAGGGCGGCCCAGCCCTCGATTCGGTCCCCGACGAGGCCGACGTCGTCGTCTACACCGACGCCTGGACGTTCTCCAGTGACACTTCCCGAAACGCCGTCGACGGGATTCTCACCGTCTCGAACGAATCGCTACCGGGGTACACCGGCCCGGCGTCGCTCGGCGAGGCGTTCCGGAGTCTCGACGACACTTCACTGAATCCGCTCCGGCTCCGTTCGGTGACGGCGTTCGGCAGCTACGACGAAAGCGGCCGTGTCGGCCAGTATCAGGGGTTGATCCTCAAGACGACCTGGAGCCGAAACGACATCATGTCGGCGTTCGGTGACGGTCGCGACGCATACGACAAATCACAGCACAGCGGGACGGCACTCTTCGTCCAGCAGTCGAGTAGCGCCACGCTCCCCGCAGTTGCCCAACTGGAACGCGACCGGTACGTCGTCGGAACCGAACAGGCCGTCAAAGACGCCATCGACGCCCACACTGGCCGCGACAGCGGCCTGAACGACACGCTCCGATCGCGCTTCGACGACCTCGATCGTGGGCCGGTCCGATTCGTCGCCGCCATGCCGGAGGGGGTTCCGGGCGAGCCGATCGTCCCAGCCGAGATCGCGCGATCGATCCGGGGCATCGAGACAGTCGGGGGAACCTACTACCCCGACGGCTCGGAAGCGACCGTCACGCTCACCATCGGAACCGTCGACGCCGCCAACGCGACCGCCTTCGAGCCCCTGCTCGAAGACGGACTCGAAGCGACACAGCCACACGTTCCAAGAGAGACGCGCTCACTGCTGGCGGACGCAACCGTCTCCCGGGACTCGGGCGGTGTCACCGTTTCGATGTCCGGCCCCATCGAGAGTTTTCTCGGTGGCTATCGCTCGATTATCGACACCGGGCTGCTCACCCTGCTCACCAGCGCGCCGGTCGGCGACCCGGCACTCGAACTCGTCCCAACCGACGTCGACGCCGTCGGATACGCCGACGCCGGACTGGTTTCCGACCCGACGGCACAGGCGCTGTTCGAACGGGTCCTGACTGCCGAGGACCCCGCAAACGAAACCACGATCCAACGGATTTTCCGCGGGCTCGAAACCGTCTCGATCGGCAATCTGACCTCGGTTCGGTCGGCGACCGTCTTCGCACAGGGGATCGAGCGCAACGACTCCGACGCCGCTGTGATCCTCCAGGCGACCTGGAGTCACGCCGACGCACGAGCAGCGCTCGACGCCGCGAACGCCACCTATCGCGAAGAGACCTACCGTGGCCACCGGGTGCTGGTCGTGACCGAAAACACGCAGTCGGTGTGGATCGCCTCCGTGACAGCCCAGCGGCAAGTGGTCGGGACAGGCGACGCTGTCAGAGACGTGATCGAGCTCTCCCAGGGAGACCACCAGCCCCTTTCAGGCCCGCTAGCGACGGCGATCCGCACCCGGACGAGCTACCTCCGGGCTGCCTCGATAGTGCCCGAAGCGGCGACTGACGCCGCTGGCCCCCTCTCGGATGTCGTCACGGACGTCGAGGTGATCAGCGCGAGCTACGAGACCGTCGATGGCCGAGTGGTCGGACGGGTCGGGTTGCACTTCCGCAACGAATCACAGGCGGCCGACACCGCGAACGTCCTCCGAGCAGTGCTGACCCTCGGTGGTGGTGCCATCGAGGACGAACAGATTCGCCAGATCCTCGACTCGGCGTCCGTGAGCCACAACGAGAACGTCGTCACGGTGACCGCACGGACCGATCCCGAAACGTTGCTCGGGCTCGTCGACCAACTGACCGCGACGGCACGTGCGGAGGGACAGTCCGGCGATGGACTGACAACGCTTTTGCCCGCCCACCCGGCAACTGCAGGTGAACAGTCGTGAGTCTGCGTGCACTGTTGAGCAAAGAGTTGCGCTGGAGCAAGCACAACGCCGCCGCCCTGCTGGTATTAGTGCTCGTGTTACCGGCGACGTTCGGCTACGCAAGCGTCGCCTTCCAGACCGTGATCCCCCAGGATGCGCCGGTCGCAGTCGTCGCCAGCGACGACGATGTCGACGACGCAAGTCTCACCGTCGTCGAGGCGGCGGTGTCGAGCTTCGGGGAGCCCAGACGGTACGACTCCGAGACGGCGGCGACCCGCGGACTCAATCGTGAAGAAGTCTACGCCATGATCTCGGTCCCGCCGGGGCTGGCAAACGGGTCGAAAGCAACCGAAATCCAGCTCTTCGTCGACGGGAGTATGGTCCTGTTCGAAGAGCCATCTCGGGCGATGGTGAACGTCCTGAACTATCGGCTCAGCTCCGCGCCGATCGGTGACGTCTCGGTCCAGCACCGCATCGTCGGCGAGAGCCACACCCTCGCGGAGTATCTGATCCCGATCCTGCTGATCGGGACGCTCATGCTGTTTGCGTTCACCTACGTGCCGTACAATCTCGCCGCTGAATCGCAGGCGATCGAGCGTATCCGAACCGAGTCCTCTCTGGAGTCGTTGATTACCGCGAAACTCACCTACTTCACCGCGCTGATGCTGGTCCCCATCGCCGTCTTCGGGTTCGTCACGTGGGCGCTGGGCTACGCTATCACCCCGGCGTCTGTCGGGCTCGTCGCTGTCCTTCTGCTGTCGTTCGTCGCAATGGCCGCCGTTTCGATGACGATCATGCTTCTGACCCGGTTCGGGACGGCTGGCCGGTTCGTCTGCGTGATCGTCATGTTCGGGTTGCTCTCGTTCGGCGGGATCATCTACCCCGCCGGCTTCTTCTCGCCGCTTCGACGGTCGATCGTCCGGTCAGTGCCGTTGCACTACACGACAATCGTCACGCGCAGCGAGATGCTCCGTGACGTCCCTCTGGAGGTCTACACGGATTACTTCCTCGTCATCGGGGGGACGACCCTGGCGGCACTGCTCGCGCTGAAACTCGGCATCGTCGCCTACCGGAGGGGTGACTGACGATGGCCGACCTCACTGTCGAGCACGTGACCAAAGACTACGGCCCCGTGCTCGCGCTGGAGGACGTCTCGCTGTCGATCGAACCCGGGGAACTGCACTGCCTGGCCGGCCCGAACGGCTCAGGCAAGTCGACGCTCTTCCGAATCTTGCTCGGCCTGACCAGGCCCACCGACGGGGACGTCACGCGACCCGCAAATGGCCAGATCGGGACGAGCTTTCAGGAACCAGCGTTCTACCCCTCGCTCACGGTCGGCGAGAATATCGAGATCTTCCGCGGACTCGCAGGCAATCCCGACCTGGAGTGGGTCAGGCGCGTCGTCCGTGTGTTCAACCTCCCGAAGGTGCTCGAACGCCGGGCTGGCGACCTCTCGGGCGGGTACAGCAAGCAACTGGATCTGGCGCTCGGGCTGCTAAACGAGCCCCGGTACCTGCTGCTGGACGAGCCACTGACAGACCTCGACGACGTGACTGCCGAGTCGCTCCTGCGGTTTCTCGAAGCGTACGTCGAAGCGGGCAACGCCGTCCTGGTGTCGAGTCACCGGATCGCCGAGTTCGCGCCGACGCTGGATCGACTCACCGTGATGGACGGCGGGCACGTCGTCTACGACGAGCGACGCGCTGCTATCGATGGGACCGATCCGAAACAGATCGAGCGCGTCTACCGACGAGCGATCGCAGACAAGAGAGATTAAGCTTCGACGGGTCGGTTCTGCTTGCGCGTGACGTAGCCCGCGATCCGGTTGCGGACGCCCTTGGACTCGATGTTGGTCAGCTCGGTCACGAGCTCCTTGTTCTGCTCGAAGTCGCTGCTGAACGCGTCGGGGTACTTTTCCATCAGGATCGTTCCTGTCTTCTTGACGTAGGCCGGTTTGATCGCCATGTGACCCACTGTAGCCGGACGGTGCTCAAAAAGGATTCGAAGCGTGACTCACCACGCCGTGACTCAACTACCACTCCGCGTTCTCGCGCACCACGGTGAACGCTGCTCGCTCGCGCTCCCCGCCGCACTTCTCGACGACGCCCTCGAAGTAGTTCAGTCGCTCTCGAAGAACATCCTGGTCGTAGGCCTCGACACCCAGCCGTGAGGCCGCGACGGTCGCCTCGATCACGGCGTAGTAGCCGCGGTTAGTCGTCCTGACGCCCGTGTTCTCGACCCCGGAATCCACGGGGTCCAGTGCCCATTTGACCCACTGCGTGTCACCCTCCTCGCCGTCGTCCAGTCGTTCGAATTCGACCTCGACCCAGGCGTCGACACTCGCGAGGATCGGCTCGTCCGCCTCGCGGATGGTCATCGCGGCCTCGGCGAAGTCCACGGGGTCGGGCGTGAACTGGATGTAGCCCCGGCCGCGTTCGCAGAGATTACGCCAGGTCCGGGTCCGGCCCCACGTCGTCGCCGTGACGGGGTCGCCGGCGTGCAGGCCGAGCGCGGCGACGTTCCACAGGTCGTTCGGACCGAGCGTCGTCACGACCGATTCGGTGACCCCACGGAGGTCGACCGGCCAGTCGCCTGTGCCGTCGCTGCCGGCCTCGGTACTGTCGCTCATATCTCCAGCCCCCGTTCGAGCGCAATGAACAGTCCAGCCGCCACGATGTCGGCCGTCGTTCCAGGGTTGATACCCGCTTCGACCAGGTCGTCGGCCATCGCGTCGGCGTCCTCCGAACCGTCGAGGACGGCCCGAGCACGCTCGCTGACCCGCTCGGCCGTGGCCGCGTCGTGATTGATCGCGATGAAGGTGTCTGGTTCGTCAGCCAGCAGTTCGAGAAAGACTCGCGAAGCGCGGTCGGCTACCCCTCCGTCGAGTTCCGAGAGTCTGTCAGCGGCCCAGAAACTCCGCTCGAAGCCACCGACCCACTCGCGGGCGACACCGTCGTTGTCGGCCGATCGCTCCATCACGTCACCCAGAGTCAGGTCGCGTGCGTGCAGTTCGGGGACGGCGTCGCTCCCGCGGCGGACATCCAGTTCGTCCAGATCCTCGGGCGGATCGTCGACAGAGACGTCGACGTGTTCGAACGCGCGGTAGAATCCTGCGGCGTCGGTGACGGTCGTCGAGTCCACGACCCCAGCGACACCACCGGAAGTCAGCGTCCCGCGACCAGCAGCGCGCGCGAGCGGGACGAGCAACAGGAGGGCGCCGAACTGGGTGTTTCCACCGCGCTGGTCGCCCATCCCCGCGACGGCCTGCTCGAAGGCCTCGCCGACGGGCGGGCTGTCGGGATCGGCGGCCAGTCGGAGTCCCTGCTGGGAGCCGACCGCACCGGCCAGAAAGTGCTCGAAGCGGAGGTCGTCGTACTCGCGGTGGCGGTCGACATTTCCGGGTTTGGGCGTCCCCGTGACCTCCAGCAGGAGCGCGAGTTCGGCGTTCTCGGCTGTGGTTCTCATACCGACCCCTCCACCGTGGTGAACCACGCATCCGTGGCCTGGCTGACCTGCTTGAGCACGTCCGGATCGTCGCTGGGTCGGCCCACGCTGACTGCGTCGGCACCGTATTCGAGATATTCACGGACTGTCTCGCGGTCGCGGACGCCATTGTTGGCGATCACGAAGGTCTTCGAGTCGACCGCCTCGACTACCTCGGCGATCACCTGTTCGCTGTCCATCGCATCGACGTGGAGGATGTCCGCGCCGGCTTCGACTACACGGGCCGCGACCGCCGGCAGGTCCACGCCGTCGAGTTCCGTCCGGACCTTGACGCTGACTGTCGCGCTCGTCTCGCTGGCGGCTCGGACCTGTGCACAGAGTCGCGCAGGGTCGCGAAGCAGTGACTCGCCCGCGCCCGCAGCACACATCTCGTCCTGTCGGCAGTGGGCGTTGATCTCGACGAGAGCGCCGTAGCTGTCACAGATCCGTGCTGCCTCCCGGATCGGCGGGGCCGAGCTAGCCCGGACGTTGAAGCCCCCGAGCAGCGGCGTCGACTCCAGGGCGGCCAGCTGAACGTCGAGAAAGACGAACGGATCCGGCGGTAGAAACTCCGTCCGGTCGCGCTCGACCATCTCGCAAGCGGCCTCCCGTGTTGGACCGTCGAGCGCGATACCGCCGAGGATCGCGGCACCGGCGTAGTCACTCGCGGCGGCGGCCCAGGCGGCGTCGGATTGTCCGGAGAGGCTGGCCAGCGCGAGCCGAGGCTGGAAATCGGCTGCCATCAGGCCACCTCCGAGAGGGCATTCTCGACCGCGCGAGCGACGCGCTCGGCGTCGTCGTCGGTCGCCATCGCCGTGTCGGTTCGGACCACAGGGCGATCCAGCTCGGTCACGTCCTCGCTGTCGAGGACGAACGCGTCCGCGAAGGGGTAGGCCGCGGCCATCCCCGCCGTCGAAGGGTCCATCCCCTCGGCAGCCATGAGCTTCGCGGCCGGCCCCGAGAAGACCGTGTCCTCGACGAACGGCGAGACAGCAACCACGGGTGTCGACTCGAGCGCGTCGCGAAAGTCGTCCATCGCGAGCATCGGACCAATGCTCGTCACGGGGTTCGAAGGGCCGATGACGACCGGCTCATCCAGCGCATCGAGAACAGCGTCTGTGGGCTCGGCTGTCTCGGCACCGCGGAACTCGACATCCTCAATCGCTGGCTCGCCGTCGTGGGCGACCCACCACTCCTGAAAGTGCTGGACGCCGTCGGGCGTGTGGATCAGGCTCGCCACCGGATCGTCGCTCATCGGCAGGATTTCGCGGTCAGCGTCGAGTGCACCGGCCAGCGTCCGCGTCGCCTCGGTGAGGGTGTGGCCCTCGTCGAGTAGTCCTGTGCGGGTGAGGTGGATCGCGCGGTCCCGATCGCCGATGTGCATAAACTCCGCGACCGCAGAGAAGCGTCGCCAGCGGGCGATTTCGCGGCCCGTCGTCTGGTCGCCCTCGGAGAGATATCGGGGACCGGAATCGAGTCCCGCCTGTTCGGCGAGTCGGTGCAGTTCGTCGTGAGTCTCGGCAGTGTCACTGTCGATCCCCCACCACGTCTCGCGGTCGAGGACGTCGCCGTCGAGAAAGAGGGCGGTGTCGACATCCGGGCAGACGAGATGGCCCCCCAGTTCGATGTCGTCACCAGTGTTGGCGACGACGGTCGTCGCCGCAGGATCGAAGACTGCGTCGGCTCCAGAGAGGAGTTTGGGCGTGCCCGTCCCGCCCGAGAGAAACGTCACCATACTCTGGAGCAAGAAGGGGAGGTGAGAAAGGGTTTCGCCATGGTCTCACTCGGCGACCGGCAGTCGAACGACGAAGACAGTGCCCGAGTTGCCGTCAGGGCGGTCCTCGGCCCAGACCTCGCCGTCGTAGCTCGTGACCAGTTCGTTGACGAGGTACAGCCCGATCCCGGTCCCTTCGCTGTCGACCGACTGTTCCCCCTTTCCGAAGATGGCGTCCTTACGGTCGTCCGGAACGCCGGGACCATCGTCGGTGATCCGGATTTCGACGGCGTCTCCCTGCCGTTCGACCGCAATCTCGACAGTCGGATTCGGGCGCTGATTGTGCTTGACAGCGTTGTTACAGAGGTTCCTGAGGACCGAGCTGAGCATCTCGTTTGCCCGGACCGCGACGTCGGGGATTTCGGTGTCGAGGGAGATCGTCGCCTGCGGATACGCGTCGCGCTGGCGTTCGATGACGTACGTCAGTGGCTCTTCGAGCGGGATTGCCGCTAGCTCGGTCTTACCGTATCCCGTCACCGCCTCGACGAAGGTCCGGGCCTCTTCGGTCAATTCGAGGACGTGGTCGGTCGTCGTGACGATCTTGCCCGCTTGCGGTCGGAAGGGCTCGTCGATATTCTCACGCAGGTGTTCGGCGAACCCGCGGATGACCTGCATGTCGTTCGCGATGTCGTGTCGCAAGACCCGGTTCAGCGCCTCCAGTTCTTCGGTCCGGGCCTCCAGGCGGTCTTCGTACTCCTTGCGCTCGGTGATGTCGATCACGCCCCCTCTGTACCCCGTCCGTTCGCCGTCCTCCGTGAGCGCCCGGGCGTTGTCCGAGACCCACCTGATCTCGCCGTCACGACGACAGATCCGGTACTCGAACCCCTCGACGCGCCCCTCCTCACGGAGGCGGCGCTCGTACTCGTCGTATCGTTCCGGATCGACGAACACCTCCTCGCGGAGGCACTCGACACGCGCCGCCAATTCGTCGCTGTCTCCGTACCCCAGGATCGACGCCATCGAGCTGTTTGCCATGACGTACTCCCGGCCGTCCGGGTCCGTCTTGTAGATCCCTTCGACGGCGTCCTCGAACAGCGACCGGTAGCGCGCCTCTGCCTCCTGCAGTTCCAGTGTCAGCGCGACCATCCCCTCGTTGGTCTCCTCAAGTTCGCTCCGGAGCTCCTCGAGTTCCCCCGATTGCGTCTCGATCTGCTCGGCCGCCGCCCCGAGCAAGTCACCGAGGTCGTCATCGTGCTCGCGCGCGGCGGCATTCAGCTCCGATACGAGATCTCTTCCCGACATACACTCGCGTTGGTCCACATTCCGGCTTCCAACATAAATAGAATCGGTTACCTGTCATACGGACCGCTGTCAGTCTGTTCTACATCGACCACCCGGAGTCGAGGGTCGGAGCGGTCAATCGGTACAGCGGTCCGTCTCAGCAGTCCTCGGGGGCGTCACCGACGACCAGAACCGTCGAGTCGTCGTCGTCTTTGCCGAGTTCCTGAAGCAGTTGTCGGGCACTGGCGGCAGCCGACTGTTCGAACAGGTCGGGATACTCGTCGAAGCTCCAGTGGGAGACGACGCCGTCCGAGAACAACACGAGTCGGTCGCCGTCGTGCCAGTCGGCACTGGCGACGACCGGGTCCGGTCCGTTGCTCCCGATCACGCCCCGGCGAGTGACGACCTGGAGGTCAGCTGCCCCGTCGACCTTGTGGTTGATGTTGCCGACGCTGGCGACCGTGACAGTCGAGGCGGCCCAGTCGAACCGCGCCAGCGCCATGACGACACCGCGGGTCCCGCGACAGGCCCGTTCGGCCCCCGCGAAGATCGATTGCATCGGCTGGTCGAAGTGCCGTTCGACGTACGTCTTTGCAGCCATCGCGGCAGCGTGGGCGGGCCGGCCGTGACCGAGGCCGTCGATGACACCCACCAGCGCGCGGTCGTTCCAGCGCTTGATGACGAAGCTGTCACCGTTGGCGGCACCCGACCGCATCGGCCGAGAGGCGGCGCCAAACGAGAGCGGGCAGTCAGCCGTCGCCTCGTACTCGGGGCGGACCCAGCGATCGGCGACGACGTGGGTTCCGTAGTCCGGCTCGCCCGGTGCTGCGACCGTCACACGATCCATGAGTCTGTTTACTGTTCCGAGACCGCCACCGAGACTCCCGGCAGTCGAGGCCCCGTCGGCGAACGCCGCGTCGACGTCGTCGATGCCCGGGCCGGCGTCCATCGATTCGATTCGGACGCCTGCGCGGTCACCCTCGCTGATCCTCGCGACAGTGACCTCGCCGCTGCCGGCATGGTCGAGAACGTTTGCCGCGAGTTCGGTCGCAACCAGTCCGACTTCCTCGCTGACGGTTTCATCGAAGCCGACTTCGGTGGCGGTGTGTCTGGCGGTGTCGGCGACGAGCAGTTCGTCGGCCTCGCTGTGGACGGTGTGGCGCTCGACGATATCGGCGGCGACCTCGTCGCTCATCGGTGCCACTTCCGGATCGTGATCGTCGTCCCGTCGTCCGGGTCGGTGGCAATTTCGAAATCGTCCATCAGCTTCTTTGTGCCCTGGATACCGCGCCCCATTCCCCTGTCGGACGTCGAGTGCGAGCCCTGCAAGACGCCCTGAACGTCCTCGATACCGGGCCCGTCGTCGTCGAACGTGAGTTCGATCCCCGATCTGGCTCCGTCACTGATCTCGCGCCAGCGCATCACTCCCTCGCCCGCATAGAGGTGAATGTTTCTTGCGAGTTCCGAGACGGCGGTCACGATCCGTGTGACGTCGGTGATCCGGAACTCCATCGACTCGGCGACCTTGCGGGCCTGTTGGCGCGCGCGGAGGATGTCCTGCTCACCAGCGATCCTGACGCTCCCGGATCGGACCGTCTCGCCGACCGTCTTCGGTTCTGGTTCGGGCTGCTCATTCATCGCCGTCGTCCCCGTCTTCGACCTGAATGCCCAGCAACTCCAGTGCGTGATCGGTATTCCGTGCGGTCTCGATATCGCCCAGCCCGAACCCGAGTTCCGCGGCCGTGATGGCCACGCTGGGTTGCATCCCGACGACGATGGTCTTTCCACCCATCAGCGAAACCATATCGGCGGTCTCGGCGATCACGCGGGCGAAAAACGAGTCGAGCGTCGTCACCTCCGAGATGTCGAGGATTACACCCCGGGGATTGAGTTCGTCCATCCGCTGGAGTATCTCCTGCTGGAGATCGTCGACAGCCTGATCGGTCGGCCGATTTGGGAACGCCGCGATCAGCACGTCGTAGACGCGCGTGACCGCGGCGCTGTGATCGGTCCCGGACATCAGGCGAACTCGACCCCCTGCCAGGTGAGCGCGACCCGGAGCCCCTCCATCAACGAGGACTGAGTCTCGACGTCGTTGAGCTTCACACCCAGCTGGACGAGCGTCTGGGCGATGTCCGGGCTGATCCCCGTGATGACGACGTCCGCGCCGAGGAGATTGACGGCGTTGATCGTGTCGATGAGGTGCTGGGCCGTGGCCGTATCGATCGCAGCGACGCCGGTGATATCGATCAACGCCACGGCAGCCTCGATCTCGACGATCTGATCCAGCAGGTCCTCGGTGAGTTGCTCGGCCTTCCGGGTGTCCAGCGAGCCGACCACTGTCGTCAGGACGACGCCGTCCCAGATCTCGACGACTGGCATCGACATCTCCCGTATTTGCTGGGTCATCTCCTGGAGACGACGCTCGTTCTCCAGTCGATCACTGATGTCTCGCCCGATCCCGACGACTGCCTCCAGCTCACCGTCCTCGAGCAGTGGCGACGTCGAGAGTTCGTAGGGGATCTCCGTGCCGCCTTTCGTCTCGATGGTCGCTTGAACTGCAGTCCGGGCGTGATCGTCGATCACCGTCTCGATCGCCGACTGGAGTGCTGCCTGATCATCACCAGAGAACAGCTCTGTCGGCTCCATCGCGTCAAGCTCCTCGTCGGTGTAGCCCGTGATCGCCGGCAATTGCTCGTTCCAATCCAGGAATTCACCGTCCGGTGTAAAGATGTAGAAGACGTCTTCGAGTTCGTCGACTCCCCGCGCCAGCAACTCAGAATCCATAGCCAAACTGTGGTAGGCGAGAAACTTAAAAACGGTCCCGGACTCGAAAGCGGCCGTCTCCACCGAGTTCGAGGCAGTCCTCCCCCATTCTTGCTTCGGTTCTCCCTCGTCACGAGCTGGGGTCGGGTCAGCGACTCGATCCGACCCTGTCTCTCTGGTTCGACCGCCGTCGTCGACAGCGTGGGTCTAGAAGAAGACGTCGAGGAAACTCCCAACGGCGAACAGCCCAGCGACGATCCCGAGGACGAACAGCGCGAGTCCCCAGATGAACGTCCCGTCGACGAGCAGTTCGGCCACCATCAGTACGACACCGAGCACGAGCAGGAGGCCCGCGACGAGCAACTGGAAGCCGCCTTCGACGAGCTCACCCAGGTCGAGTTCGAAGATTTCGAGGACTTCGTCCATATCCGGGGGAACAACAGCCGGGCTCAAAAGGGCGGTGGCTATCCTCTTCAACTGACGCGCGTACTCTTTTCTTCGATGGGGCCCAACTCAGGACCAATGAAGACGATCAAGGACAGCGTCCACGACTACATCGAAGTCGAGGGCGTCGCGCTGGACCTGCTCGACACCGCGCCGCTCCAGCGACTCCGACACATCTCCCAGCTCGGGACCGTCACGCTGGTCTACCCCTCCGCGAACCACACTCGCTTCGAGCACTCGCTCGGCGTCTACCATCTTGCCAATCGCGCCCTCGGTCATCTCGGGATCGAGGGCCAGCAGGCTGAACGGGTCCGGGCGGCCGCCCTCCTGCACGACATCGGCCACGGCCCCTACAGCCACAACGTCGAGGACCTGATCTACCGCCACACCGGCAAGTACCACGACGAGGTCCACGATCTGATCGGCTCGGGAGAGGTAGCCCAAATTCTCACAGAGCACGGTCTCAACCCCGACCGGGTGGCCGACCTGATCGCCGGCGACGGTGAACTCGGGCAACTCGTCTCGGGCGAACTCGATGTCGATCGGATGGACTACCTCGTCCGGGACGCCCACCACACTGGCGTCCCTTACGGGACGATCGACCACGGCCGACTCGTCCGGGAGTTACGGTTCGTCGACGGCGATCTCGTGCTGGACGAGGGCAACGTCCAGACTGCCGAGAGTCTGCTGCTGGCCCGCGCACTGATGAACCCCGTCGTCTACTCCCATCATGTCGCCCGAATCGCCAAGGGGATGCTCCGGCGCGGGACCGAGCGATTGCTCGCCGAGACCGACGTGACATCCGACCGGCTCAGGCGGATGGACGACAAGGATCTGCTCGTGGGGCTGCGCTCGCACGAAGCCACCGAGGGGTATGGCGAGCGGCTGAGTTATCGGGATCTGTTCAAGCGATCGGTCTGGGCGGAGATGGAGGCCGTTCCCGAGGACGTGCTCGGGGCCGACCACGACGAGGTTCGTGGATTCGAGCGCGAGATCGCCAGCGAGGCGAGCGTCGACCCCGAACTAGTGATCCTCGACGTGCCCGAAGAACCGGAGATGAAAGAGACGTCCAGCCGCGTGATCGTCGGCGGAGAAGTCCGCCGACTCGAAGCCCAGTCGACGCTCGTCCAGGCACTGCGGGCCGCCCAGTACGACCAGTGGCGACTGGGTGTGTACGCGCCAGACGACGTGAGCGACCGGGTCGGGGACGCCGCCGTCCGCGTGCTCGGACTCGACGTCGAGGACACGCTGGTGAGCGACGTTCGGACTGGCGTTCACGCGACGCTGGACGAATTTCAGTGATCATATACACAACCGACAGTCGTGGTTGCGAGAGTGGAGAACAACCTTTTTATAGCGTGAACGACCCTATTCAGACGCAAATGACCCAACACACCGAGGGTACGTCGGATTCTCCGGCGGATCGAGTTCTTCCAGGGCACACTCGATAGCACCTCTGAAATCGACGAGGCACGAATTTTCGATACGACGCTCCGCGACGGAGAGCAGTCGCCAGGCACGTCGTTCAGTTACGAAGACAAACGCGAGATAGCGGCGCTGCTGGACGAGATGGGGACCCACGTCATCGAGGCCGGGTTCCCGGTCAACTCCGACGCGGAGTTCGAGGCCGTCCGTGACATCGCCAACTCGACGTCCACGACGGTCTGCGGGCTCGCCCGCGTCGTCGAGGAAGACGTCGAAGCGGCGCTGGAGTCGGATGTCGGACTGGTCCACGTGTTCGTCTCGACCAGCGACATCCAACTGCAAGACAGCATGCACGCCACCCGCGAAGACGCACTCGAACGGGCCGTCGCGTCCGTCGAGCGTGTCAAAGAAGCGGGCGTCGAGTGCATGTTCTCGCCGATGGACGCGACTCGCACGGAAGAAGCGTTCCTGCTCGACGTCGTCGAGGCCGTCACGGATGCGGGCACAGACTGGATCAATATCCCGGACACCACGGGCGTCGCGACCCCCGGCCGCTTCGAGGACATGGTCGGGAAAGTGGTCGCGCACACGGACGCCCGCGTGGACGTCCACACCCACGACGACTTCGGATTGGCCAGCGCCAACGCCCTCTCGGGCTACGAAGCCGGCGCGGCCCAGAGCCAGGTCTCCGTGAATGGGATCGGCGAACGGGCGGGCAACGCCGCCTACGAGGAAGTCGTCATGGCCCTCGAATCGCTGTACGACGTCGACACCGGGATCGACACGACCCGGATCACCGAACTCTCCCGGCTCATCGAGGAGAAGAGTTCGATCGCCGTCCCCGGCAACAAGCCGGTCGTCGGCGGGAACGCCTTCTCCCACGAGAGCGGGATCCACGCCGCCGGTGTCATCGAGAACGCCGATACCTTCGAACCCGGCGTGATGACTCCGGAGATGGTCGGCGCTACTCGCGAGTTGGTGCTGGGCAAACACACCGGCACCCACTCGGTACGCGAGCGGCTCGTCGAGTCGGGCTACAACCCGACCGACGAGGAAGTCCGGCAAGTGACCCGCCGCGTCAAGGACTACGGCGCGGAGAAGCGCCAGGTCACGATGGACGTCCTCGAACGGTTCGCCGACGAGGTCGGCGTCGAACGCACAGGGACCGAGGAGGTCCGCGCCTGACGATGTCGGCCTCACCGCTTGCACGAGGGGGCCAGCCACGGCTGTCTCGTTCGATTCCGGGCATTAGGGCAGTTTCCCCGGCACCCCCTCGTCACCATCTGTCACAGAAACCTTATTATTCGGGGCGCGTACAGACACGTACTGATGACACAGACCGCTGGCGACCGGGGTCGACCCGCCACCAGCGACGCGCTCGTCCTTCTTCGCGGTATTGTAGGGGCTGCCTAGGCCCCACTTCACCCGTACTCTTTGACCCGGTTCGTACCGTTTTCGACCAGCGACACAGCAACCAACCCATGTACCAACGACAGCCAACACGCGGTGATCGAGCATGAGCGAACGTGCCTCGATCCCCAAACAGGACGCAGCAGCGGACACAGACGAGACTGAACAACGCGGTATCGACGAGATCACGACCGGCTCCCAATCGGTCATCGCCGCGCTCGAACAGGCCGGCGTCGAGCATGCTTTCGGCGTTCAGGGTGGGGCGATCATGCCCGTTTACGACGCCCTGTACGACTCGTCGATCGACCACATCACGATGGCCCACGAGCAAGGCGCGGCCCACGCGGCCGACGCCTACGGCATCGTCACCGGTGACCCCGGACTGGCGATGGCGACCTCGGGCCCCGGCGCGACGAATCTCGTGACGGGGCTGGCCGACGCCGCGATGGACTCGGACCCGATGATCGCGCTGACGGGACAGGTCGCGACGGACTTCGTCGGCAACGACGCCTTTCAGGAAGTCGATACGACCGGGATCACGATGCCAGTCACCAAGGAGAACTACTTCTCCGACGACTCCGACACCGTCGGCGACGACGTCAGCGAGGCGTTCGCGCTGGCCGAGAAGGGGCGACAGGGACCGACCCTGGTCGACTTGCCCAAGGACATCACCAAGGGCCCGACCACGGAGTGGCCCGAAAAGCCCGAAACGCCCGAGACCCATCAGGAACCGGTCGAGGCCGACGAGGTCATCGTCGAAGCGGCCGCCGAAGCCCTACAAGAGGCTGAGAAACCAGCGATCCTGGCCGGCGGTGGCGTCATCAAGAGCGAGGCCAGCGACGAACTGCGCCACTTCGCCCGCGAGTACGACATTCCGGTCATCACGACGATGCCCGGTCTCGGTAGCTTCCCCGAGACGGACGATCTCGCTGTGGGGATGGCCGGCATGCACGGGACCGGCGCGGCCAATATGGCGATTACCAACACTGACTGCCTGCTGGGCGTCGGAACGCGTTTCGACGACCGTCTCACTGGCGGTGTCGAGACGTTCGCACCCGACGCGGACATCATCCACGTCGAGATCGATCCCGCCGAAATCTCGAAGAACATCGAGGCGAACTACCCGTTGATCGGGGACGCAGAGCGCGTCCTCGAACAGCTCGACGACGCGATGACCCGCGCGCCCGACGCCGACACGTGGCGCGAGCAGTGCCAGACCTGGACGGACGAGTATCCACTGGCCTACGAGATGCCCGACGACGAACCCCTGAAGCCTCAATACGTCGTCGAGAAATTCGACGAACTGGCCGACGACGACACCATCGTCACCACAGGTGTCGGCCAACACCAGATGTGGGCCTGCCAGTTCTGGACCTACGAGTACCCGCGCACGTGGGTCTCCTCGAACGGACTGGGGACGATGGGCTACGGCGTCCCTTCGGCCATCGGCGCGAAGCTGGGTGCCCCGGAGACGGAGGTCGTCTGCTTCGACGGCGACGGCTCGTTCCTGATGACCGTGCAGGAACTCTCGGTCGCCGTGCGGGAGAACCTCGACATCACGTACGTCGTGCTGAACAACGAGGCCGTCGGGATGGTCCGACAGTGGCAGGACGGGTTCTACGAGGGTCGCCGGATGGCCAGCGAGTACCCGTGGATCCCCGAGTTCGACAAGCTCGCCGAGGCCTTCGGTGCGCGCGGTTTCCGCCTGGAGGATCCCGACGAGGTCGAGGACACGATCAAGGCCGCCCGCGAGTACGACGGCCCGGCCGTGATCGACGCGATTATCGACCCCGCCGAGAACGTCTACCCGATGGTGCCGAGCGGCGGCGACAACGGACTGTTCGCACTGAACGAAGACCACCTGGGGATGATCTGAAATGCCTGGAGATATGCCCGGTCCGGCCCCGGACCAGCGAATGCGTCCGAGTGGGCGGCGAAACTCGCAAGGAATTCGCATCGACCCCGAAGCGGAAGCGACACACGAGCCCCGACTCGCGGTGCTGTCGGCGCTGGTCAAACACGAGCCCGGTGTCCTCTCGGAGGTTTCCGGACTCTTCAGTCGCCGACAGTTCAACATCGAGAGTCTGACTGTGGGCCCAACGAAAGATGAGGGGGTCGCCCGGATGACGATCGTCATCGAGGAGCCAGAGCCGGGCGTCCAGCAGGCGAAAAAACAGCTGAAGAAGCTCATCCCGACCATCGAGGTCGAGGAACTGGAGTCAGCGGCCATGCGCCGTGAGCTGGCCCTGATCAAGGTCGCCGGTGAGAAGCCCGACGACGTGCAAGCCGTCGCGGAGATGTACGGCGGCGACGCGGTCGACGCCTCCAAAGACGCCGTCACCGTCGAAGTCACTGGCAGCAAACAGAAGATCGACGCTGCGGTCGAAGCCTTCGAGCAGTTCGAGATCCGCGAAGTCGTCCGCACGGGCGCGGCTGCCCTCGAACGTGGATCAAAGACCATGGATAATGGGGCGGCGACAATGGAAAGCGATAACTGACCGATTCCCGAGGATTCACCTATGACAGACGAATTTACCACTGAAGTCTACTACGACGACGACGCTGACGAAACGGTACTCGACGATCGCACTGTGGCCGTCCTGGGCTACGGCAGCCAGGGCCACGCCCACGCACAGAATCTCGCCGACAGTGGGGTCGACGTGGTCGTCGGCCTCCGAAAAGGCTCGTCTTCCCGCAAAGAGGCAGAAGCCGACGGGCTGGACGTGGCGACGCCGGTCGAGGCTGCCGCACAGGCCGACACCGTCTCCGTGCTCGTCCCGGACACGGTCCAGCCAGCCGTCTACGAGGCCATCGAGGACGAACTCGAAGCCGGTGACACGCTGCAGTTCGCCCACGGGTTCAACATCCACTACGGCCAGATCGAACCCGATCCGGAGGTCAACGTCACGATGGTCGCGCCCAAGTCCCCGGGCCACCTGGTCCGGCGGACCTACAAGCGCGGCGAGGGCGTTCCCGGTCTGATCGCGGTCTACCAGGACGCCACCGGCGACGCCAAAGAACAGGCGCTGGCCTACGCGAAGGGAGTCGGCTGTACCCGCGCAGGCGTCATCGAGACATCCTTCCAGGAGGAGACTGAGACCGACCTCTTCGGCGAGCAGGCCGTCCTCTGTGGTGGCGTGACCGAGCTGATGAAGCAGGGCTACGAGACGCTCGTCGACGCCGGCTACTCTCCGGAGATGGCCTACTTCGAGTGCATGAACGAGATGAAGCTCATCGTCGACCTCATCTACGAGGGCGGCCTGATGGAGATGTGGAACTCCGTCTCCGATACTGCCGAGTACGGCGGGCTGACCCGGGGCAAGGAAGTCGTCGACGACGACGCCCGCGAGAACATGGAAGAGGTGCTCCGGCAGGTCCAGGACGGCGAGTTCGCTCGCGAATGGATCATGGAGAACCAGACGAACCGACCGAGTTACAAACAACTGCGCCAGGCCGAACAGGAGCACGGCGTCGAAGAAGTCGGCGACGAACTCCGTTCGCTGTTCGCCTGGGGCGACGAGCAGAAAGAGGAAGTTCCAGCAGATGACTGACCAGATGAGCGACGTGGATCACACGAACCCACACACGGACGAAACGTTCGGCGCGGCCTTCCGCCGTGGCCCAGACGTGGCCGCCGACGGTGGCCGAGCCAACGCCGAAGACACAGACGAACAGACCATGGACGACGTCGATCACGAGCCGCCGGAAGGTGAGGGAGCCAATCCCGCCTACGAGCGCGGCACAGAGGGACGAGCGGATTCAGTATGAGTCAGGGAACACTGTACGACAAGGTGTGGGATCGACACAAGGTGACGACCCTGCCGAACGGGCAGGATCAGCTGTTCGTCGGGCTACACCTCATCCACGAGGTCACCAGCCCGCAGGCGTTCGGGATGCTCCGCGAGCGTGACATCGAAGTCGCGCGACCGGACCTCACCCTGGCGACGGTGGATCACATCGTTCCGACGGCCGACCAGTCCCGACCCTACACCGACGACGCCGCCGAGAACATGATGTCCGAACTCGAGGAGAACGTTCGGGACGCGGGCATCAACTTCCTGGACCCGACCACGGGCGACCAGGGCATCGTCCACGTCGTCGGCCCGGAGCAGGGGCTGACCCAACCGGGCAAGACCATCGTCTGCGGTGACTCCCATACCTCGACCCACGGTGCCTTCGGCGCGCTGGCCTTCGGGATCGGCACGTCCCAGATCCGGGACGTCCTGGCCACCCAGACCATCGCGATGGAGAAACAGAAGGTCCGGAAGATCCAGGTCGACGGCGAACTCGGCGAGGGTGTCGAGGCCAAGGACATCATCCTGGAGATCATCCGCAAACTCGGGACCGAGGGCGGCGTCGGCTACGTCTACGAGTACGCCGGCGAAGCCATCGAGAACCTAGGCATGGAAGGCCGGATGAGCATCTGTAACATGTCCATCGAGGGCGGCGCTCGCGCGGGCTATGTCAACCCCGACGAGACCACCTTTGAGTGGCTCGAAGGGACCGACTACTTCCAGGACAACCCTGAGGAGTTCGAGGATCTGAAACCGTACTGGGAGTCGATCCAGAGCGACGCGGACGCCGAGTACGACGATGTCGTCCACATCGATGCCGCAGAACTCGATCCCATGGTCACCTGGGGCACCACACCCGGCCAGGGAATCGGCATCAACGACCCGATTCCGGCTCCCGAAGACCTGGCCGACGACAAGGTCGAGACCGCCCGACGCGCCCAGAAGCACATGCGCGTCGAGCCCGGCGAGACGATGAACGGCTACGACATCGACGTGGCCTTCCTGGGCTCGTGTACTAACGCACGCCTGCCCGACTTGCGACGGGCGGCCCGGATCGTCGAGGGTCGTCAGGTCGACGAGGACGTCCGCGCGATGGTCGTCCCCGGCAGCCAGCGCGTCCAGAAAGCTGCCGAGGAGGAGGGGCTGAAAGACACCTTCGAAGAAGCCGGCTTCGAGTGGCGCAACGCCGGCTGTTCGATGTGTCTAGGTATGAACGAGGACCAGCTGGAGGGCGACGAGGCCTGTGCCAGCTCCTCGAACCGGAACTTCATTGGCCGCCAGGGGTCCAAAGACGGCCGCACCGTGCTGATGAATCCACGAATGGTCGCCGCCGCGGCCGTCGAAGGCGAAGTCACTGACGTGCGCGAACTGAAGGAGGTGACTCTTCAATGACTGACCCCACCGAAGACATTCCGGAAGTCGACTACGTCGAGGGGACCGGCATCCCGATCCGGGGCAACGACATCGACACCGACCAGATCATCCCGGCGCGGTTCATGAAGGTCGTCACCTTCGACGGGCTCGGTCAGTTCTCGTTCTTCGATCTCCGATTCGACGATGACGACAACGAGAAAGACCATCCGATGAACGAGGATCGGTTCAAGGACGCCAACGTCATGGTGGTCAACAACAACTTCGGCTGTGGCTCCTCACGCGAGCACGCCCCGCAGGCCCTGATGCGCTGGGGGATCGACGCCATCATCGGCGAAGGGTTCGCCGAGATTTTCGCGGGCAACTGCCTCGCGCTGGGCATCCCGACGCTGACGGCCGACCACGAGACGATCAACGCGCTCCAGCAGTGGGTCGACGACAACCCCGACGGCGAGATTGAGGTCGATGTGGCAGCTGAGACCGTCCGGTACGGCGGCAACGAGATCAGCGTCAACGTCGACAACGCCCAGCGACAGGCCCTGGTCGAGGGGATCTGGGACACGACGGCGCTGATGAAGGCAAACCAGAACGCCATCCAGAAGACGGCCGACTCGCTCCCGTACGTCTAGACGCTGGTTTTCACTCCTCTTTTTCGTAGCCATCGAGCGCGACCTCGAATAGCGATTCGTCGTCCAGATCGGCGACCGCGTCGTCGATCTCGGCTCGGAGCTGGTCCAGACGTGCTTCCAACTGCCCAGGATCGGCGGATGTCTCCCCGTCGGCGAGACTGGCGTGTTTGCTAGCGAGGTCGTAGAACGTATCGAGGCGCTTGCGATAGATTGCCCGCGTCGCTAGCCACCTGACGATCCGACCGAGGTCGTCAGCATCGACAGCGGGATCGATCACTGCGTCGATCCATTGCGGTGTCTCGCTGGCGTCAGTAAGGAGGCCAACCTGAAAATACGCCTCGCCGGCCGTCCGGCGCTGATAGAGGGTGTGCAGCGAAAACTCGGGGAGCGACGGGGTGACGAGGACGACATCGACGGATTCGTCCAGACTGTCCAGCACAGCGTCGCCATCGTAGGCAGTGTGGACGACGAACGCGGCCCGAAGGGACGCGGCGCATCGATCGGTCGCCGACGGGTTCACGTCGCCGACGATTACCACACCCCAATCGGAGGCCATGTTGGACCCCTGGATGCCAGTGTATAAAGTCCATGTGGTCGCCGTCCCCTGATTTCGCCGGGATTCGGAGGCGGGATCGTATCGGTTCTTTCGACACGAACGACGTCATAGAACGTGCCGAAAACTCCGATCAGAGCCAAATCGTTACAACCGACCGTATCAGAGAGCACGCCTCGCCGTGAGGAGCCGCGAGCGTACCCACCGCGTGGACGAATCGGACGGTCTGCTCGCACTCGAAGCGTTCCAGTAGCGTCGACAACGAGGGGAGACAGCAGACGATCTGTCCCTCTTGGGTGTCGAACCAATTTCCGTCTACACCGACAGTTCGTCACTGGCCGAACAGTCGCCCAGGACGCCGAGGACAGCGTCAATCTCACGGCCGTGATGGTTGTCGATTGCTCGCTCGGTCGACTGCGGATCCAACAGCTGCCCGCTCACGAGCAGGGACCAAGATGTGACTGTCGGTTGGTCGTCGAGTGTGTCACGTCCCACAGCCATATATCCTGGCTGAAAAGAACTGTATAGAGGCGGATTGCAGTCAGTTGTGGTCCGTGGCAGGTCAGCTCTCAGACTCTTCGCCAGCCGGTGCGTAGTAGCCTGCCGAGACGTCCATCTGCTCGCCCTCGAATGCGGCGACGGTATCGCAGAGATGCGCGAACATGATCCGCAGTTCCTCGTCCGGGGCCTCGTTGTCGAGATGATAGAACCCCACGCCGTCGACGCTGCGGACGCGGGCGCTCACCGCGTGCAGGAATTTGAACAGGAACTCCCGATCGACGAACTGCAGCATCTCCGAGATGGAGTGGACGCACAGCGCGACCCGGTCGCCGTCCTCGGCCGCGTCGCTCAGCAGCGAGTTGATCGACTTGCCCAGCGTCAGTAGATCCGCCGGGCTCGAAATCGTCGCGACTGGGGCCGGGACATCTGCCCCCTCGCCAGCGACCGCGCTGGTCGATCTGACCAATGTCTTGACGTCGACGTAACTGATCGGGGCGAGCGGGCCCGCTGAGTGGTCGGTGAGTCGCTCGTGCCACGCCGATGGTCGTGTTCCGACGGCGACGACAACGAGCCGATCGACATGGTCAGTCGCGTCGACCAAGAGGTTACTACAGGCGTCGATCCCCGCGTCGGCGACACTTGGTGCCAGTACGAGAACGTTCGATGCGTCACGAAGGTCTCCCGACGACTCGTCGCTCACCGTCGCCACCTCTGGGTGCCGGGAGTCATTGGCTATCATATCTGTGGGCAACACCAAGAGTTTTCTGCTGGCGTGAGAGTTGGCGGATACTAAAGGTCGGTATCAGAATCTGGTCCCACAATATCCCCGTTTAGTATGACGACAGAAGTCGAATTTTCTATGAGATTGCTAACCTGGTCCGGTGTCACATTCTGTCTCTCATAGTCATTTCCACAGAGCACTTTAGTTGATGGGTCAAAGATTCTATCAGTGATAAATGTACCAAGAGCGTACTGGTCAGTAAAGCCGTTTTCAGCCACGAGAGAGTATTCCCTACCTTCTTGCTTAGTGATATTATATATCTCTGTGATTCCGGAAGGATTTCGAACAAGTTGAAAAGAGGGGTCGCCGATGACAGCAAACTCACTATCGACAGCACTGCATGACTCGATTAATTTCAGCGCTTGCCCAATGGGCATTCCTTTGGCCAATAACCCAGCAAACGTTTTCCCAAATCGCACGCCCTCAATGTTCGATATTTTTGCTAAGGTCACCACGCCGCCTCGTGCCCCTTTGTCGACTAACTCGCGTCCTTGATCATACGATTGGCACGCATTGAGCAAGAATGATTGCACGTTGACGGCCCCGAGCGATTGTGTATCTAGATATCCATCGGTACATTCGAGTCCATCATCATCCACGTGACCCACGTAGTGTAGGAAATCAATATCTTGCTGTAATAACTCGCACAATTCAGAAGTGGTAAGCCCGTTTCGAAGAGAAACCTCTGAATTAGCCCAGTCAGGATCTTCATAGAGTTCCGTAACCACGTTCTCTGCAGCCATAGACTGGTCGTTGCAGACGACAACGATTTTCGTTGATATATCCTTTGATAAATCCCCCTCTAATCGTCGGTATAATGCATCTGATGAGACTTTTCCTGCATTTAGTGGGACACCGTTTCCGAGATATAAGTGTTCGGAACTATTCGACGAAGGCGTCTGAAACACTGATATAGATTTCCCGTCTCCACGAGAAAACGGATCTCCCTCATCGTCAGCAATAGAGTCAAATAAGTCGCGTACTGGCTCCGAAGCTTTGTCCGGGGAGGCGGTTTCAATCGTATCAGTTGTCGGGCAACGAACGACCGCTAACTCATCAGCGAAGAACGGGAGGGCTTCAGCGTATGTAGATTCGGGGACGACATCAGCAACCAGCTTCCACTCCGGGACGATTTCTTCGATTGTTTCGTAAGGTATGGAGAGATACGCCTCTATCTGTTCTCCAAGACTCATCTGGTACAATTTTGAGAAGTCCAAACTGAGAGTCCTCTCGATGGATTCTCTCCCTTGAAGATCGATCTGGTAATAGCCTTCAGTACGCGTGAGACAGTCTAGCGTGAAAATCTGCTTTAATGTTTTCGCGACTTGATCTTCAAACTGATCGTTCTCAGCAAGAGGATACGAACGATCATTCGCTATCAACCGAGGGGAATCGCCGGGTTCAACAGTAGCTCCGAGATAGTATGCGAGAGATATAACTGGGTATATATATTCGCATTTCCGAGGAATCTGTATTCGGGTGTTAGTTGGTGGCGATTCGAGAGCATCCGGAACAGATAACGAATCGCCAAATTCCAGAAGTGGCGGGTGACCACGTAACGACGGGAAAGAGCGTTCACATGTAGTCGTTTTTAACGCTGATCCAAACGTAGAGACTGCTGCCATCAAATCTTCGGGACGCTCAGTTGTCTGAATCGTCGTCGCTGGTTGTTCGTGTAATGATCGAGCCCCGACGAAGAGTTTGTTAGCCTCCGGGAAAGTGATCGTTGCACGTTCACCGCGTAAGTCCACTTTGAGGGAGCTATTCACGACGAAGTATATCTTGATCTGTGTCGACGATATATCGATATTATATCGTTCAGTGGGAACTGAAACGACGGAATCCTCCTCACTTTGTGCGACGAATTCTCCCCCTGAATCTCTAATCCACACGTCGACTCCATATGGTGTTTCGATCCGATCCGTGCTGATTGACGCGGCTGTATCGACAGGAAAGTAAAAACCGTCAGTTTCGCACTTGACCGGCTCAACCGGCTCAGGGGTCAACAAAGTAAAATCAACACCTTCGATTGGATCGACTAGCCGTACGCCATCTTCTTCAGGATGCGCCTCAATCTGGGGCTTAGCGACACCGGCGGGCCGTGATCCGTCAAACGACGCTCGCCAGTCGTCGGTCACGCTCCGTCAGCTCCCTTGAGGTCGTTAGACATTGATTCGTGTACCCGTAAGAGCCCTGTTGGGACGAAAAATCTTGCGTGTGAGTCGATCCGGTAGGCAGCCGTCAGCATTTAACTCCCACATAGGAAATAAACAGCGAGCAACCGATAATTAATTCGCTGGGATCTACTCAGCAATTTTCTGTTGTATTTCTTTAGAAAAATTCATTTCGCATCGCGTGGTACGTGTAGTCGTAACATGAGCAAAAGTGCCTCCCCCATCCGAAGTTTCGTCGCAGAGCACCCCAAATGGATCGGCGTCCTGTTTTGGCTGACCGTCCTGTTGACGGAAGCCGGTGCTGCTGCGGGGAACGTTTCGACAACTGCAGGCCCCTAATTGAGACCATACGCAGATAGTTCTTCGCTCCAGTGGATTGATCCATCATATTCTACTGGAAAGCCATGTTCTAGTAAGATCTCATTCAGAGAATCTTGATCCAACTGGAATCGTTGACTTTGATCTCCTGGAAGGTATGTTGAGGTATCTTCACTTATCTTGGGTGTTACTAATGACCCAAGACCATAGTTTCTGGACGGGTAGAATACAAATTGGACATTAAACCATCCGTCACAGTTTTCTAATTTCGCCAAATACGGAGCGCCAGATCGACTTTCAACAACTTGTGTATTCCCATCGCCAACAATCAGATAGTGATTTCCAATGATACTACGCCTTTCCAAGAGTTCTAACGCGGTGAAAAGAGAAAAACCTCCATCCAACAAATGAGCAAGCGTACGGCCCAGTTTCGTTGCAGTCTTATTCAATAAATCTGCGACGGTTGCAATACCCCCGATTGCCCCCTTGTCAACCAGAGCATGCCCCTGATCATATGATTTACACGCATTTAGAAGGAACGCGCTTATACCAACTTCTTCAACATTTCGACAATCAAGCCAGCCATCAGTACATCTGATCCCTTCTTTGTCAACATGGCCGATATAGTGGAAAAAGTCAGCGTCTGTCTTGAGAATTTTACGCATTTCGTTCGTCGATAAGTTCTCTCGAATAGTGATATCAAAGTCCAACCATTCGCGAGTCCCATAGATATCAGATACTATATTTTCAGCAGTCATGTCTGTATCATTACACACAACAATAACGCTTGTTCGTACGTTCTCGGAAGGGGTATATTCGAGACGCCGATAGTACGCCTCCACCGTCATCTTACTCGCGCCAAGCGGAATCCCCTCACCCACGTACGTCTGCTCGATACTGTCAGCCTCGGGCGGCCGGAAGACGTGCTCCTCGAACGGGCGCTCTTCGTCACTCGTGGACCGCATCGCCCGCGTCAATTCGCCACGCGTCGTCCCGCCGCTCGACCCGAAGAAGTCTTCGACGGTCGTCGCGCCGCCGTGGACCGATCGGGACTCGATGTCCGCGCAATTCGGACACCGGATCACCGCGAGATCGTTGGCCAGGAACGGCAGCGTCTCGGCGTGCTCGGGCTGGGCGATAACGTCCGCGGTCAACTTCCAGCGCGGAACGGCCGCCTCGATTTTCTCGTACGGAATTGAGAGATACGTCCGCACCTGCTCGGCCACGGACTTCTCGTATAACGCTGCGAAGTCCAGCGCGACTTCTTCCTCGACGACCTCGCGCTCGTGTAAATCGACGGTGTAGTAGCCTTCCGTGCGGGTCACACAGTCCATCAGAAAGACTTGCTTGAGGACACGCGCGACTGTCGACTCGAAATCGCCGTCGGCAGTCAGCGAAAACGACTCCCCGTCGGCGTAGAGCCGGGGTTCGGGTCCGGGCTCGACCGTCGCACCGAGGTAATAGGCCAGCGACGCGATCGGGTAGACGTACTCGTGTTCGGGTGGGACGACGATCCGAATCCCGGTCTCGGGGATGTCCAGCGCGTCCGGGATATCTAGTTCCGCGCCGCGTTCCAGTAGCGGCGGGTGGCCTCGCAGCGTCGGGAACGATCGCTCGCAGGTGGTCGTCTTCAGTGCCGATCCAAAGGCCGAAATCGCCGTCATCAGATCCTCGGGATCGTCCGTCGTCGTAATCGTCGCGGCGGGCTGCTCGTGGAGTGATCGCACGCCGACGGTCACGTAGTTAGACTCGCCGAACGCGAGGTACATCCGGTCGTCCCGAGATTTGACACTCACGCTGCCCTCGACCGCGAGGTAGAGTTTCATCTGCGCCGAGGAGACTTCGAGATTGTACCGGCCAGGTGGGACATCGATCGACTCCTCGTTGGTGCTCTGTGCGACCAGGTTCCCCTCCGTGTCGCGGATCCAGATGTCGACCAGATAGGGCGTCTCGATCTCGGCGGTGCAGATCGTGGCCGCGGTGTCGACCGGGAAATAGAACCGGTCGGCCTCGGCGTCGGTCGGCTCGACGGCAGCGGGGGTCAACAGTGTGAACTGCGAGCCTTCGATTGGATCGACGATCTGAACGCCGTCGAACAGCGGATGGGTTTCTATCCGCGGGCGTGTCCCGTCGAGTTGAGCGCTCATTCCACCGTCAGTCATCGGCCAGCTGTCAGTCACGTTGAGATGGTCTCCCGTCGGCCGCGCGAACACGCGCCCCCGCCACGGACCGTATCTCCCGGTTGTTCGCCCAAATCGACCGAGAAACAGCAGTCCACTGGAGGGGTGCTGTCTTCGCACATACTGTGGGGATAGTCCTCAAAAACGTTACCGGTGAGCGACGATAGTCGCCCACCATGCGGTGACATCGATGTTATCTCACGCAAGTCTTGAGATGGTCGCTCCCCTACGAGTGAGCGTGACCGCAAACATCGACGGCCCACACCAGAACCAGGCGCTCGTGTCCGCTGGCGCCGATGTTGAAGCTGCCGGGGCAGCGATAGTTCTCGTCCACGGTCGCGGCGCGACCGCCCAGAGCATCATCCAGATGGGGAGACAGGTCGGAGCCGACGGCGTCGCCTATCTCGCACCACAGGCTGCACGGAACACGTGGTATCCAAACCCCTTCACCGCGCCAGTCGAGTCTAACGAACCCGGCCGGACCTCGGGGATACAAGCGGTTGCTGATGCCGTTTCCGAGGCCAGGGCCGCCGGTATTCCGGCCGAGAAAATCGTGATTCTGGGCTTTTCACAGGGGGCCTGTCTGGCCAGTGAGTTCGTCGCGCGCAATCCCCGCCGCTACGGCGGGCTGGTGGCCCTGAGCGGTGGCCTCATCGGCCAGTCGATCGATCCCGACGACTACGAGGGTGATCTCGAAGAGACACCAGTATTCTTCGGGTGTAGTGACGTCGATCCACACATCCCCGCAGAGCGCGTGCACGTCTCGGCCGAAGTCTTCGAAAATCTCGGTGGCGATGTCGAGAAACGACTCTACGAGGGAATGGGCCACGGCGTCAACGACGACGAGATCGAGTACGTCTCCGCGCTGGTCGCTGGGCTAGTCGAGTGAGTCAGTGCGCACCGAGAATTGCGATCAATAGCCAGAAACAGCTACACTGAGAGGGCAGCTCTGACAGCCCGATCACGAATCTCAGCGAATTCTAGTTCGTCGTCGTGATCTCGATGACGTCCCGGTGATCGAGTTCCCGGTCGGCCCCGACCTGCCGACCCGAGCGAACGTCGTGCGCGTGGAGGAACCCATCCCCAATATCCGAATGCAGGAAGTACGCGAAGTCCTCCGCGGTTGAGCCGTCTGGCAGGACGAAACAGTCCTGCAGGAAAGTGCCGTCGTCCTGTGGCTGCTCCGCGCCGGGGAAGACCGCGATTGCGTCGAGCACGTCGAACAGCGCCGTCTCCAGTGCGGTCTGGACGCCGGTCCCGCCGTAGGCCCCGATGAACTGCCGAATCTCTTCGAGTCGCTCCGCTTTTTCAGCAGGCAGATCCGCGACGATTTCGAAGTCCTCCTCACCGGGCACGTACTCCAGCGCGCCCTGTTCGTCGCCCTGTTTGAGGGCTTTCTCGGCGTGGGCCGAGACGGGCACGAACGTCAAGTGATCGTACGCTTCGTCGGTGGTGATCTCGCCCCAGTTCTCCTGGGCTGCGGGCGTATCCATCTTGTTCGCGGCGATGACCATCGGCTTGGTCTCCATGCGAATCTCCCGGGCGAGTGCCTCCTTGTCCGATTCGTCCCAGGTGTCGGGGTCGAGTTCGAGGTCGAGTCGCAGGACGAGGCGTTTGATCTCCTCTTCGACGATACCGAAGGCACTCATCTGCTCGGCCAGATCGGCTTCGATGTCCCGTTCCTGGCCGTGATAGCCCGAGTGATAACGTTCGACCCCCTTCTCTAAGATGTCGAGGTACCACATGTCCAGTTCGTTTTCGAGGAAGTCGATGTCCTCGCGCGGGTCGTGATCCTCGGTGGGTTCGCCCTCGATATCCGTCATTCCGGAGAAGTCGACGACGTGGACCAGCACGTCCGTCTCGTTGAGATCAGAGAGGAACTGGTTACCCAGCCCGCGGCCCTCGTGGGCGCCCGGGACGAGTCCGGCGACGTCGACGAGTTTCGTGGGAACGAACCGCGTCCCGTCGCGGCAGACGCCGTGATTTGGCGTGCAGGAATGTTCGAATTCGGGGGCGGCACAGTTGACGCGGACGTACGCTTCCCCGACAGTGGGGTCGATGGTCGTGAAGGGATAGGCTCCTTCGGGCACGTCGTTCATCGTCGCAGCGTTGAACAGTGTCGACTTGCCCACGGAGGGCTTGCCGACCAGACCGATCCGGTAACTCATTGCTCTCTTTTGGCCAATCGCAGGCTAAAGCGTTGCTGACCGGCCCCTGCATGGTGTGAGAGTGACACACTTACGGATACACGATGGGGGAACCCGTCTTGACCGAGCCAGTCTACCAACGCGAACTGACGGATACATTTGGGGGTTTCGACGAATTATTAATTCATCAGTAAGCCTGTAGAGTATGGTTGACACGAGCCATTCGTCGGTCGGGTGGGGGCAGATGGCTCGGGCCGTCGAGGGCGGTATCTGCATCCAGAAGGGACTGTCGCTGGTGTACGTCTCTCCGACGTTTGCGACGATCGCGGGGACTGCGGCGGAAACGCTGGTCGGGCGGACGTGGCGAACGCTCGTCGAATCCGGGTCGAGTGAAGCGGTCGCTCGTGATGCCCTCACCAGTGCGCGAACCAGCGGCCGCTGGGAGGGAACTCTCACACTGGATCTGGACGGGGCGAGACAGCAGGCCGCGGTGACACTCTCGACGCTCCCGGGAACCGACGACATCGTTCTATGGCACGTCTCGGCGGGGGACCCAGAGGGCGAGGGGACACCGGGTGGGGACGCCCGGAACACCCAACCGGTACCACCACGCGTCTCCCCGACGCTGGCGCGAACCGTCTTCGACAACATCGACGACGTCGTCTACGTCATCGACGACGACGGGGAGTTCTCCTACTGGAACGACCAACTGGTGGAGACGACCGGCTACAGTCACGAGGAGATACGGTCGATGCACCCCTCGGAGTTCATCCCGGCCGACCAACACGAGTTCGTCCCGGGGTTGCTGGACGCCATCGAAGATATCCGGGACCGACGGGTCGAAGTCGACCTTCTCACGAAGGGCGGCGAGCGAATCACCCACGAGTTCAGCGGGACGACCTTCGAGGATCCGCGGACGAACCGGGTCTACCGGTGTGGCATCGCCCGTAATCTCACCGAGCGCCTCGAACGCGAGCGGGAACTGGCACGGCAGCGAGACAAGTTAGCGACGCTGAACCGAATCAACGATCTCCTGTTCGAGACTGCCAGAGAGCTGATCCAGACCGGGAGCCGTGCTGCCGTCGAGACGGCAGTGTGCGAGCAGTTCGACGCTGTCGAACTGTACGATTCCGTCTGGATCGGCGAGCGGGAACTGGACGGTGACGGTCTCGTCTCGCGCGCGTCAGTTGGCGTCCCGGATACCCTCGCGTGCCACGACTGGACCGACGCCCATCCGGTAGCGGCGGCGATGCGAACCGGATCCGTCGCCGTCGCGAGCGGCGACCGAGAGGCGCTCGCGGAGTGGGAGACGGCGACCGGTAGCGGGACCGTCGCCTCACTCGCCGCCGTCCCGCTTCAGCACGGCGAGACCGTCTACGGGGTGCTCGTTCTCACGACGTCCCGCGCGGACGCGTTCGGTTCGCAGGAGCAAGCCGGCTTCGAGGTGTTAGGGCGGCTGATCGGCGTCGTCGTTCACGCCGCTCGGAGTCGTGAGTTGCTGTTCGCCGACGCCGTGGTCGAACTCGAGTTCGACTTCACGGACAGCGACTTGCCGTACGTCGATGTCGCCGAGGCGCTGGAGTGCCAGTTGGACCTCGACGGCTACGTCCCCTCCCGGGAGGGGTGGGTGATGTACCTGACAGTCGAGGGTGCCCCGCCCGAGACGGTCGCTGCAGCGCTCGTCGAAGACGATTGGATCGACCGCGCTCGCCGGATCAGCGGCGAGGGCACTACCGGCCGCCTTGAGGTTGGCGTGTCGGCCCCGTCAGTGCTGCAGATCGTCAGCGACGCCGGTGCCACGATGAAACGGGCCAGCGTGATGCCGGAGACCGCTCGATTCGTCGTCGAGACGTCGATCGATACCGATGTCCGCCGGCTCGTCGACAGGATCACTGACGACTTCCCGGCCGCAAATCTCCTCTCGAGCCGCAAGTACGACCGCGATATCACGACTGTCGGGCGACCGGGCGGTATTCTCGACGACCTCACGGACCGTCAGCGGGAGGTGCTCGAGGCAGCCTACCAGGCCGGGTACTTCGCCTGGCCCCGCGAGAGCACTGCCGAGGAAGTTGCCGAATCGCTTGGACTCGCCTCCTCGACGCTCCACGCTCACCTGCGAAAGGCCGAGCGCGTCATTCTCTCGGGACTGCTCGACGGCTCATAGTGGCTTGAAGTGCTCGCTGTCTGTTCTGTTGATGGCCGCCGCCTGAGCCATCACAACGTATCCCGAGAACGGCGTCCGCACTAGATATTTCGCGCCTGGATTTATTCGACCGACTCCCAATCTCCGGAGTGAAACGTTCATGAGACACGCACAGACAACTCGCGATCGTCGCCTGGTTTCGATACGAAGTCGACGCGACGCACCGACGACCGAACCGTGGCCCCGAGCAGGTGACCCATGACGAACGACGGTCCGGATCGACGTCGAGTGCTCAAAGCCATCGGTGGCTCAGTCCTCGTCACGGGGCTGGCTGGCTGTTCGGACGACGGCCCCGACGAGAGCACCCCGAACGGAGAAGACGATGGGGAGTCGGAGTTCGTCCAGGAGTCGATGGGGAGCGTCGGCCGAAACGATATAGATGAACTGGAGATCGTCGGCTGGGAGTCGGAGACGCTCGACACGGGACTCAACGTCCACGTATCAGTCAGGAACAACGGCGACCAGCAGGTGGACGCCTACGGGTACACCTTCCAGATCACTCCCTACGACGAGGACGGGACGGAGATAGAGACGTCCGGCACGTCGAAATCCAACTCCGGGGAGTCGCAGATCTCCCCGGGCGGCGTGGGATCGATACAGGTGATGCCCTTGATGGACGCCGACCCCGAGACTGTCGCGTCGTACGAGGTCCTGCTTCACTGTGACGGGCCGTTAGCCGACGGCGTCTACTGCTGAGCCGACTCGGCAGTAAACGTCCCGTCTGCCTGCTCCGCCTCGATCGCGTCGAGACGATCCTCGAGAGCCGCCAACCGCTCGCGAAGCGCGTCGTTTTCGGCTCTGAGCGCCTCGTTGTCGTCGCTGAGGTCGTCGATTCGCTCGGCCTGAGCCTCGATACGGTCGGACTGTGACTCGATCCGCTCGTCTCTCCGCTCGAGGCGTTCCGCGAGTCCCTGAATAGCGGCGAGCGCGACACCATCGGCGTCGACGTTGGCGATGTGCTTTTGGTCGGCTCCGAGGCCGAAGGCGTCATGGAAGTCCTCCGCCATCGGTCCCATATGCGTGGCGTCCTGGTCGGAGTCGTACTCCCACGTCGAGACGTCGAGGGTTTCGACCGTTTCGAGGACCGTCTCGGGATCCGTCGGCGTCACGTTCGTCTTGGCAGTCCGGGTACTGAATGACGACCAGGTACCGTCGCCGGGCGCGAGGTTCACGCCGGCGCCGAGGTCGCTGTTGCTGTAGATGACCGCGCCGCCGCCGGCCTGGATCTTGAACTCGTTCGTCTGGTTGGATACGACCTGCTGGTCCGAGGCGTCCCCCCAGACGAACGCGCCGTCGGCCTGGGCCTTGGCCTTGTGGCCGGCGGCGAAGGAGTACGCCCCGACCGATTCGTTCTCGACGCCACCGGGAATCATCGAATAGTTGCCGCTGGCGGTGTTCCCAGATAGGACGCTACTCCCACCACCGGCGACTGTCGCACTCTCGCCGTTGGCCACGTTGCCCAGGCCACCAGCGACTGTCGCATTACCGCCACTGGCCGTGTTCTCTCGGCCGCCACCGACTGTCGCCGAAAAGTCCGTTGCTTCATTGGACACGCCACCGGCGACTGTGGTTTCTTTCGCACTGGCCTCGTTACCGTTTCCTCCGCTGACTGTTGCACTGGTACCGCTGGCCGTGTTGTTCTGCCCGCCGGCAACTGTCGCGTATCTCCCGACAAAATTGCCGCTGTCCGGAGCGCCTGCCTGATTTCCCCCACCTCCGCCGATTGTCCCATAGTCGTCGTGGACGGTGTTGTTCGTATTTTCGGCGTTGTCCTTGTCAGTCGGTCCACCACCACTGATCGTTGCGTAATCCGCATCAGCGTGATTGCTTCGACCACCGGCGACTGTCGCATGCGTTGCGGTGCCAAAATCGTCACTGCCGGCACGATTGTAGCCGCCACCGGCAACAGTTGCGTGCTTTCCGCTCGCGCGGTTCTGATAGCCCCCGCCGATACTACTGGCCTCCCCTTCTGCGTCGTTGTTGGACCCGCCGGCGATAGTTGCGTCCTCCGCATCAGCGGTATGTCCTTCTCCACCACCGATCGTTGCGCCCGGGGCTGTCGCATCGTTGCCAACGCCACCGGCGATCGTCGAGAACCAGGCCTCCCTGGGGTTGCCGTTGTCGACTCCGATCTGATTCTCGCTGCCGCCACCGATGGTTCCATACGCATCGTAGACTGCGTTTTTGCTCGACTCGGGATCTTCTTCGTCGTTCGGACCACCACCGGCAACCGTCGCGTAGTCGGCGGCCGCTTCGTTAAACTCGCCGCCCCCGACCGTCGCGTGTTCGCCCGTCGCGTCGTTGAGTCGGCCCCCGGAGACGGTCGCGTGCTGTGCTCCCGCATCGTTGTTCTCGCCACCCGCGATGGTGGCGTATGCGTCCGTGGCCCCGTTGGTCCGTCCGCCGGCGACAGTGACGAACCTCGCTGTGGCCTCGTTGACAGCCCCTCCACCTACCGTTGCGGTATCACCGGCGGCTTCGTTGTCCGCACCGCCGGCAACGACCGAGTCGCTGCCCGACGCCTCGTTGTCTGACCCCCCACCGACCGTCGCACTGGAGTCTGACGCTCTGTTCCCCTGGCCCCCGCCGATCGTCGCGTTCGAGCCGCTCACTCCGTTGTCGGCACCGCCACCAATTGTGCCAAAATTCGCGGTCACTCGATTGGCCGCCGCCGTGTTTCCATCGTCGAATCCCCCACCGGCGATCGTCGCTCCGGCCACGTCCGTGCCGACGCTGTTCGAGGAGTGCCCTGCCACGATGTTCCCGGCTACCCCCTCCGATTCACGCCCCAGCGACAGCAGACGCGCCCCGTCGACCGACAGGGTCACGCCCCGGGTGCCAGAAACGTCGTACTGGGGGAAGACGAACGCCGGAACCCACTCGTCGCCGTCGCCGACGTAGACGACGCCAGAATCTGTCGCGAGGAACTTCGCGCCCGCGGTGGGCTCGTATTCCTCCCGGTTGTCGGCGTCGTCGCGCACCTCGATATCGGTGTCGTACTGCCGGAAGTTCTCGTTCAGCGGAACGTGCCAGTTCTCCTCTCCTTCGCTCGGAACGTTGTAGTTGTGGTTCGGTGTTTCTGCCATACGTATCACTCGACCGTCGGGATCACGGGTCGACGCCCCCGTATCTGTATTCGCCGTAGTTCTGCCGCCCGTACTCGTCATCCGGCTCCGGCGTCGGAGTTGGAGTCTGCGTCTCCGTCGGTGTGTCCGCCGGAGTGGACGCCGATGTCTCTGTCTGGGTCGGAGTCGGTGTATCCGTTGAGGTCACCGTGGCCGTTGGGTCACCCGGATCAGTCGATGTGGTCGTCGGCGTGCCACCGTATCCGAATGTTGTGGTGGCCGGTGGCGTCTCACCGTTGCCGGCCCTCGGAGCGCCGGTCGTGGATGTCTCGACTTCGTCGTCGCTATCGCCTGTACAGCCGGCAAGTCCGCCACTGACGATCGTTGAGACACCGATCAACAGGCCACGACGACCCACTGGGAGCGTTGCTCTCCAGTCACTCGCTCTCGAATCATTCGTCTCGGATTCGGAACCTGACTCGTCAGTCCCCATCTCGACTCAACCCCGTGTTCGGCTGGCTTGTATCCCAGGACAGTTCCAAGTGCCGTATCGCGACACTTGTCCTAGTATTGGCACATTGTTTCACGTCCTGTCAGGAATATCTACTTTGACTTGAAAATTGACGCTAGTTATTTGGTGCCGGAATCTGTATTCCTTCGCTGACATCACACTAATTCAGTTCGTCGTGGCGCTGTCCGTACGATCGCGAAATCGCTCACAACCCGGTCGGCTCGTGGATGAACGTCGTCTTCAGTCCCCACTCTTCGAGCAGGTTCTGCAACGACTTCACGCCGAACGTCTCGGTCGCGTAGTGTCCGGCAAGAAAGACGTGGATGCCGTATTCTTTCGCGAGGTGGTAGGCTTTCTGCTTGCCCTCGCCGGTGACGAACGCGTCGACACCGCTCTCGGCGGCTTCTTCGAGCCAGTCGGCACCGCTGCCGGTGACGATCGCGATGTCCTCAATCTTGCTGGGGCCGAATTCGAGGACCTGCACGCCCTCGCCGCCGTGCGGGAGCTCGCCCGCCAGAAGGTTGTGCAGCGCGTCGACGCTGTAGGCGTCGGGGGCGGTCCCGCGCTGGCCGACGTGGACGGGGCCGAGTTCACCGAAGGGTTCGGTGTCCTGAAGTTCGAGTAACTCCGCGAGGCCGGCGGCGTTGCCCAGTTGCTGGTGGCCGTCCAGCGGGAGGTGCGAGACGTACAGTGCCATGCCGTCGTCGATCAGTGGTTCGAGCCGTCGATAGGCCGTTCCGGTCACGCGATCGATACCACCCCACGAGATCCCATGGTGGGTCACCAGCAGGTCTGCCTGGGCGCTATCGGCCTGCTCGACCGTCGAGACGGCGGCGTCGACGGCGACCGCGACACGGGCAATCTCCCGATCGGCAGGGCCGACTTGCAGTCCGTTGGCACTGGCGTCGACGTCAGCGTACTCATCCGTCCGGAGGCGTTCGTCCAGCCGTTCGGCGATCTCACCACAGCGCATTTACCACTCGTTTGTCGCCGAACGGTGTAGTGATTGCGGTCGAATCACTGCTGCACTGACGGCCGATCACGCCCGGACGAGTCGGTCGCCCCGGTCCTCGACGACGCCACGCTCGATCAGCGCTTCCAGAATTGCGTGGGTCGTGTCCCGGTCGATCCCGTAGGCGCTACGGGCGACGACGGTGATCTCTTCGATCTCGACCGGAAAATCACGGTTCTGTAGCAGTTTTACCACCTTGTTGTGTTCCGCGCGTGCGTACTCACGCTGTCGTGCAGTCTGGTCGTCGCCGCGGGAACCGTCGCCCCCTCCGCTGCTCTCTTCTGTGGCCGTCTCGTCGTTTTCGTCCGTCTTCGGGGATTCAGGATCGGCAGCCGGGTCGCCGGTTTCGTCACTCGGTTCGTCGACTGTTTCTTCACTTTGCTCGGTAGATTCCTCCCCACTCGAAGAGAGGTCGCTGGCGGCCGTCGAACTGGCATAGGCCCGTTCGCTCTCGTTATCGACCCGCTCGACGCTTGTCGCGGTCATCTCCTCGCCGTTACCGGCCTGTTCGAGCGATTCGTCTAGATCTACCAGTTCTGCTTCGTCCCCGAGGTCGGCCCCCGTTCCAGCATCCACCTCGGCTGTCTCACCGTTCAGTGCGGCTTCCAGTACCCGTTCGACGACAGCTGTCAGTTTCCGCTGACAGGTCGGGCAGAGCACGACTTGCTGGTCCGTCTCGATGTCGGGGTGGCGGTCGGGATCGACCAGTGGATACTCTTCGAGTGCGGCGTCGACCGCGTCGCCGCAGAAATAACACGACGAGAGTCGGTCCATACGACATGTATCGGCCCCCCGCGGCAAAAGTGATATGTTAGAAATATGTCAGACGGACGTTCGAATGGCCGACGATCAAATCTCCGCGTCTGCGTGGGCGAAGACGAACTCTCTGAGGAGTTTCGATCCGAGAACCGCAGCCTGTCCGTCGTCACGGTCGTTGACTTCGACCACGTCACAGCCGACTGCCTGCGGCGCCACGTTTCGGACCACTCGTCGCATCTCCCGAGGTTCGAGTCCGAACGGTTCGAGCGTCCCAGTCCCGGGTGCGTAGCCCGGATCCGCGGCGTCGATATCGACACTCAGGTATACTGATCGATCGTCGAACGCTGGTTCCCAGTCACCGACGGCGTCCGGTGGGACGACTCTCACGTCCTCGCGTTCGGCACGTTCCCACTCAGTGTCGCTGCCTGCACGCGCGCCCAGGATCACGACTGTTTCGGCGACGTCGAGCGCGTGTCTGCTCACCGTCGCGTGGCTCCACTGGTCGCCACCGAACGATTCCCGGAGGTCGAGATGGGCGTCGAGACAGACGACCACGTCCGGTTCGAGCGCTCGGACAGCCGCGACTGTCACGGTATGCTCGCCACCCATGACCAGTGGCGTCGCTCCGTGGTCGCTGACGTCCGCGATCGTCCCCGAAAGATATGTCAGATACTCTTCGACGTCGCCGCCCGGCCGGACGTCGCCGTGGTCGTGGACGGCGAGGTCGGTAAAACGGCGGTCGGTGTGGTGGTCGTAGTCTTCGAACGACTCCGCGACATCGCGCATCCGACGCGGGCCGAACCGCGTCCCAGGCTGGTAGGTCGTCGACCGGTCGAGCGGCGCGCCGACGAGGACGTACTCGGCCGCCTCACGGTCGGCGTTCGCACCCGGGAATCCTGAAACCACAGTCAGACGATCTTGCGCTGGCCCTCGTACTCGAGGAACTCGATCTCGTCGTCGGGGTCGAGATCCTGCTCACCGGGGTTGACCATCACGAACGTCTCGTACGTCTCGAGGTCCATGACCTGCAGTTCGTCGCCGTCGACGTTGACGACCTGGCCCTGCTTGCGCTCGATGATCGGGACCCAGACCTTCGCGTCCACAGGTTGGGAGAGCGATCGCTTCTTGCCATCGAAGACGCCTTTGCCCTCGATTCGGGCCTTGGCGCTGCCGTGTTTGCCGGGTTTGGCTGTGCTGTAGGCGGTGATCTTCGACGGCGTGTCGTCCATCATCACGTAACTTCCTTCGTCGAGTTCGCGAACCTCAGTCTGCTCTTTCGCCATGTCGCGTCGTTGCCTCCCTGCCAGTATAAACGGTTTGGAACGCTACCGAACGGGAAATCCCGATCCTCAGTGTCGGTGCTCCATTTAGAGGCCGAGCTGACGTTCGGCTGCCTGGACGGTCGCCGCTGTCTGCCCATCGTAGCCAGCCTTTCGCGATCGCCGCTGGAAGGCGTTTTGCACGACGGCGCTCGTGTCGTCACCGACGACTCTGACGACGTTGTCGACGTCCATCTCTTTGAGCCGTTTCTGGGCCTCCTGAATCGGTTTCGCTGCTTCAGGCGAGGGCGGCCGGAACGCTGAGATGTCGTTGATGATCGCGAATCCCGATTCGAGCTGGCCGGCCGCAGCCAGCGTTTCGTCGGCCGCAATCTCCATTTGTTGTTCTTCTAACGCGCCGCTGAACGACAGGTACAGCGTGTTCGTCCGCTCGTCCGCACGAATCTCGTAGGAACCGTCGCCGTCGAACGTGGTTTCTTCGATTGCCATACAATAGGGTTCTCGGCGATGGATAAGCTATCACTACCTACTATGTTAGGAAACGGACGGAGACGACGGTCAGTCGTCGCTCGTCTGCGCCCCCGTCGGTTCAACGTCGAGTTTCTCGGCCGGCCCGACGAAGCGCGTCCAGACCACTAGCAGGCTCGGGAGGACGAGCACGCTGGCGAGGAACGCGTAGATGATCGTCAGGCCAGTGATGATACCGAACTGCTGGAGTGCCGGTAGGAGTGCGAAGGCGAGCGTCCCGAATCCGCCGACGGTCGTCGCGGCACTTCCCAGTAGGGCACCGCCCGTGCCAGTCACGGCGCGGTCGAGTGCGTCCCAGGCCGACTCGTGGCGTTCGAGCTCCTGGTTGTAGCGCTCGGAGATGTGGATGCTGTAGGCGACCCCCAATCCGACGGTGAGACTGGTAATCATCCCCGTCAAGACGTTGAACGGGATCCCTACGAGGTACATCGTCCCGAGGATCCACGCGACGCTCAACACGACGGGCAACAGCGTGACGAACCCGAGTGTCGCGCTGTCGTCGGTCAGCCGGTACATCAACATCAGGAACGCGATGATCGCGACGAGCGTGATTAGCAGACTCTCGATGACGGTGTCGAGCAACTGGTCCTGAACGATCTCGAAGAGAATCGTCTGACCCGTTGCGACTGCCCTGAGGTTACTTTCCGCTTCGATCGTCGATCCGACGTCACGCATCTGGGATGTCGCGTCGGCACCACTGGCAGTCCCCTTGATTCCGACGCTGATCCGTGCGGCTTCGTACGCACCGCTGTCGGTCCGGTAGAGGACGTTGCCTGCGCCCTGGGGGTTCACCTCGAACAGTTTGTCGTAGACACGCGTGAGGTTCTCCTCGGGGATTCCGTCTCCGTCGGTGTCGACGTCGGGAGACGTGACGAGGTCTGCGAATGCACTGTTGCCGTTTGTGGTGTCCGCTTTCGTCTCGTTGATGACTGTCAGCGGCGTCTGGACCGCGGCCTGGCCACCCGAGAGCTTGAGTGTCACGTTCGATGTTGCTGCTGCGGACTGTGCGGCTTTGATCTGATCGAGCGCACCGTCTGCAGCGACGTCACCGCGTATCAGTATATCTGCCGTCTGGTCCTCGCGCTGGAAGCGTTCGTTGACGTAGTTGAGATTCGCCTTCGTCTGGTAATCGCCCGGCGCGAACGGCTCCGGGAGATCTTTCAGCCACTGTGGCGGATCGTCAGCCAGGAAGTCCTCGTTCGAGAACGAGGTGTCGACCTGTGAGGCACCGTAGGCACCCAGTACGCTGACGACTAGCGCGATCGCGATCACGACGTACGCCGACCGCCTGGCTCCGATTGCTCCGATCTTCAAGCTCTGGCTGAGTCGGCCACCACCAGTTCCGATGGCTCGTTTCTTCCGGTCGAACCCACGACTTTCCAGGAAACTGTCGATCTCGATCTTCAGAGCGGGCGTCAACACGCCGAAAATCAGGAACGCGGCGACGATCCCGAACGAGGAGACGACGCCGAAGTCCTGTATCGGCGGTAGCGGGCTGATGAGGTTCGACATGAAGCCGATGACCGTCGTCGCGGTCACCAGCGCCAGCGCGACGCCGACACCGGTGAGGGCGACTTTCATCGATCCACGGAGATCGCCATTACCCATCTCGAGGCGCTCCTCGCGGTGACGCATGAAGATGTGGATGGCGTAGTCGATCGAGAGGCCGATCAACAGCACCGGCACGGCAATGAAGATCTGGTTGAAGTCGATCCCCAGCCAGCCCATGAATCCGAACGTCCAGATCAACACGGCGAAGATGCCGACGACACCGAGGACGATGTCGAGCAGGTCACGGTAGCCGACTGCCAGCGCGATCAACACGAACAGCAGCGCCAGCGGCCCGACGATGGTTATACTGTCGGTCATCGACTGGTTGATCTCGTCGGTGACGATCCCGCTCCCGAAGATGACCATCGAGAGCTGTCCCTCGGTGTCGTCTGCGACCTGTTGCATCGCGAGTTGGGCGTCGGTGATTTCCTCAGTCGCCGTTCCACCGCCGACCGACGGCGAGTCAGTCTGCTGGGTGACGAGGATCACCGTCGCCTCGGCGCTCGTCGAACCTGGATCGTAGTAGCCCCCAGTCGGCATGAACCCGAGCGCCTGATCGGCGCTTGGGTTTTGCTCGGGATCGAGTGTTCTACCGATGAGCCCGTCGATTTGGCTCTCGTTCAGCCGTTCCAGCGCCTGTATCTGGCGGTCGATAGATATCGCGCCGCTCCCGCTTCCACTCGTGAGTGCTTGCCGCTCTTTGCCCAGCATCGTATCCGCCGCGTCCGCGGCGATCTGCGCCTTCTGCTGCTGACTCGTCGCGTTCCGGAACTCCGTTACTGCCGTCTCGAACTGCTGGTAGTCAGTCTCGCCCAATCTGATCGGCGTACTCGAATTCACTTGGTCGAAGACTGCTCTTGTCGGTGTCTCCGTGTCTGTGGCTGCTGTCTGGATCCCCTGCTGGATCGCACCGTCTGTCTGCGTCAGTGTCCGATTGGCCTGCTCGAATATCGCACGCTGGGCCAGCACGTTCGAGACGCCGACCGTCGGTGGTTGTCCACGACTCTCGTTGAGCAGCGTCTCGTTGACCGCTGGATCGTCCTGAAGCTGCTGTTGGTACTCCAGCATCTCGATCAGCGACGATTTCGAGAGGACGTTGTCGCCCCTGACGATGACCTGAACCGACGTCGTGTTCTCCGGTCCGGTCGTGAAGTTTGTCTCGATGTAGTCCGAGGCTTTGGCCTCGGGTGTGTCTGACTGGAACTGCTCCAGGGACGACTCCTGTTCGACTGCACCTGCACCCGCGCCGATCGCGAGCGTCAGGAGCACCATCACAGCGATTGCGACCCGCGTATGGCCGGTCACTGCACCGACGATCCGATCGACCGCACTCACCGTCTCACCCCACGGTTCGGGGTTGTTGTTACTCGCATACTAACTACCTGGGACTGTGGTAGAGACGGTTATAGTTCTGGCGGTCTCGGTTGACACGTCAGTGGTATCGAAAGGAACGGAGGGAGAGACCGAGTGCCTCTGACACATCCGTACCGCTGTCATACGACCGGTGGGGGAATTCCCCCGCCAGCGGCGTAACTAACCAGTCAGTCAATATAATTCTTTGGGCGAAGGCCTGTATTAACCACCGCTGTCGCGTGGGCTGAGCATATCAGTCCAGACTGCTTGTGTCTAGTGAGTTATCGTTGCTGACACTTCGTAGCAAATAGTTTCGATATACGAATCGAGCTTACTCGTATGCGCGACGATCTTGTTGAAGCGATCCGTCGGAAACAGGATGGGCCCTCGAAGAACTGTGTGTCGATGATGCGACCGATTCATTTCACTGGTCGATCTCGTTTCAGCATCCGCACACAGGTCACGGTGACGGGCCGTTCACTGGCCTTCGAGTTGGGATGAAGAGTGGTATCCTGTCGAGTTCCTATTACGTTGACCAGCTTCACGTGCGGAGTGTCCAAGGCCAAGAGTACTCGGTTGAACACCAGCATGCAGAGACGTTTGACTCGTTGGAGGCGTCGATCCAGAATCTCAACTACCGGGCCGAAAGAATGCAGTAGCCTGTCCGTAGAGCTCGCACCGGGGTCCTGAGGACTTCGTCCGGAACCGCGTACTCTGTCTACTTGGTGACGTGTCCTCGAAAACTGTCGCGTATGATCGGAGCGCTCAGGGCTGTTCGCCGGTTTCCAGCGTGAAGTCCGTCGTCGGGTAGGCCGTACACGTCAGACAGTAGCCTTTCTCCATCTCGTCGTCCGAGAGGGTTTCGTTGTTGCTATGCTGGATGAAATCACCAGCAGGGCCGCCATCGATGTGGCCCGCACAGGAGAGGCATTGTCCCTGCCGGCAGGCGTAGGGCATGTCGTAACCCTCGTCCTCGCCGGCTTCGAGCAGGGTTTCGTTGTTCGCGACTTCGATCGTCTCGCCCTCTTTCTCGAATTCGATCTCGAAGTATTCGACTTCGTCGTCGCTGATCGCGTCGGGGTCGAAGCCCGCTTCTTCTTCGTCGCCCTCTGCGAGTTCACCCTCGGACTCACCCGCTGCGATCGCACCGGTCGGTGCGCCGCCGCCGATGCCGCGGTTGTACGGCTCCGGGAAGTCCGTCTCCGGGACGGACTCGGCTCGCTGTTCGAGCACGTCCTGGGAGATATCCTCTGTGGCCTCCCAGCCCGTGCCCTTCGCGAAGTGGAGCACGACCGCACCGAGGGTCATCGCGAGTCCGAGCGCGACACCCAGTGTCTGAACCATGTGGCCGGCTACGGAACAGGGGTTTAACTAACTGTTGTTTCCACAGCAGGGGCGCAGTCTCTCGGTCTGGCTATTCTTGCCGTGCGACTTCGTGGCGACCGAATCCGTATCGCAGCCGATTGGCCAGCCGTCGGGCAAACCGCCCCTCGCCGTCACCGGACGCCCGGGAGTCGAATCGCTCGGCCAGCGCCTGATAGATCAGCGGTACTGGTACTTCTTGTTCGAGTGCTTCCTGAACGGTCCAGGTTCCGGTCGAGCCACCCGCGACGTGGTCGGCGACGTCGCCCAGGTCGTTCCCCTCCTCGCGGAACGCCTCCTCACAGAGTTCCAGCAGCCACGAGCGGATCACCGCACCGTTGTTCCACGTGCGTGCGACCGATTCGAGATCTAGATCGTACCGGCCGTTGGCCAGCAGTTCGAACCCCTCGCCGTAGGTCTGCATCAGCGCGTACTCGACGCCGTTGTGGACCATCTTCACGTAGTGGCCCGAGCCGGCCGGCCCCATCCGGTCGTGGCCAGCCGGCCCCGTCGCGACGGCGTCGAAGGCCGGAACCAGTTCTTCGTAGGCCCACTCGGGACCGCCGACCATCATCGAGAAGCCCGCCTCGGCGCTGGCGGGCCCGCCGCTGGTCCCACAGTCGAGGTACGCCGCGTCGACTGACTCCGCACGTCGGATCGAGTGCTCGAAGTAGGAGTTGCCCCCGTCGATCACGATGTCGTCCGCGTCGAGGTGTGGCTCCAGCTCTTCCAGCGCGGCGTCGACGGGGTCACCCGAGGGAACGACCAGCCAGATGCGTTTGGGGCTGGATAATTGCTGTGCCAGATCCGGGATTGATTCCGCAGGCGTGATGCCGTCGTCGGCTGCCGCGGCGACTGTTTCGGGGTCGACATCGTAGCCGACGACCTCGTGACCGCCGTCGCGCAGTCTGTCGGCAACGATACGGCCCATTCGTCCGAGTCCGAGAACACCGATTTCCATGCCTGGACCTCGCCTGCCCCCGATAGTAGGGTTTGTGGTTCGCTACGCCCGCCTCTCACAGCCGCGAAGAATCACCAACAATAATGAAGAACGGCCGACTGAGCGGGTCATTTTCCCGAGTGAGAATCCGGATTGGGTCTTTTCACCGTCAGAAAAACGCACGACTGCGGCGGGTTCGATAGAACGATGGCAAATCTTTATGTACGACCCCGGTTCAGGATGTGGCAGGCACGCCAAGCGGGCATCCCGTCGCGGTCGAGGTGGATCGGTCTGTTCGACCCACCGGGGCGCGCTGGCGTGTGCAAGAATACACAACCCAAACCATGAAACTGAAACAGTTCTTTACAGACGACGACGCAGTCAGTCCGGTCATCGGCGTAATCCTGATGGTCGCTATCACAGTTATTCTCGCAGCTGTTATCGCGTCCTTTGTCCTCGGGCTCGGGCAGAGCACAGGCAACAGCGCACCGTCGGTCACGTTCGATGAGGATTATGATAGTGGCACACTCACGTTTACCGTGACCAATGCCGGCGACGCAGTCGAAGCAAAAGATCTCTTCCTTCGCGGTGACGCACCGTCGACTAATGATAATAGTCTAGAGGACTTTGCCGACACCAGCGGCCTCACCGAAAATAGTATCATGACTGCAGGTCAAAAATTCAAAGTCACCGGCTTGAGCGACGACTTCGAAATCCCTGTCGTCTGGGAGTCTGGCGACGGTGACTCCTCGACGCTGACGACCTTCTCCGGCCCTGACGCGTAATCGAGCACTCACTTTTCCCTTTTATTTCGACCCGGTAGCCGCAGCATTCCCACACCCGCAGAACAAACACCCAGCACGCTGTCCCTAGTTGACACAGAACGGAATGATAGAGACGCGAGCGCATACCCTCGCTTTCCCGTGAGTGACGAGTGTTCTGACACCTGGTCGGGAACCGAGGAGTGAACGGGCGGGGGTCGTGTGGACGGTAGAGTATGACAATGTATTGTTCTATTACACTGCCAGAGCTCTCACCGTTTCACTTTCACTCCGGATGGCTGATATATATATCACTCACAACGAAATCGTAAAATACGGCGATAATGGGTGAGGTTATACAAACGCTCGAACTGAAGCTTGTGGACCCGAACAGCCACAAGCGTCAGAAGCTTCGTGAGACGCGGGACGCCTACCAGCAGGCGCTTCAGGCTGCCTTCTCCGCGGGCTGTGGCACAAAGTCAGCTGCCAACGACGTGGTTGTCGAGTACGACCTGAGCGGCTACGCGAAAAACGCCCTCAAGAACTACGTCCCGCAACTCCACACCAGCTACGACGCCAACGAGCTTCACGACGACCACTCGGTGCGGTTCACCAACGAGGGACTGCAACTTGACCACCAGCCAGAGAACGCTATCGAGTGGTACGTCAAAATCCCGCATCACGAGGATTACCACCTCTGGATACCAGCACAGCCAAATCCCGACCAGCGGGACTGGTTAGAGGCGTTGAACGCTGGTGACGCCGAGATGGGTGAGAGTCGGCTGTTTGAGCGCGACGGGACGTGGTATCTCCACGTCACCGCTACCCGCGACGTGGCGGACCACTCAGCGGCGTCTGCCGACGAGCGAACTCCCATCGGCGTGGACATCGGAGAAGCGAGTCTCGTCACGGTGTGTCACCGCGACGAACACGGTTCTCCTGTTCGCCCCGAACTATGGGCCGACGAAGGGAAAGCCGTTCGTCGGCTTCGGAAAACCTACTTCACCTCCAAGCGACGGCTTCAGAAGCGTGGCAGTGAGCGAATTGCAGGCTCGTTCGGTGACGCGCTGTGGGACCAGATCGACGACGTGTTCCACCGTGTGACCCGCGAGGTCGTTGAGTACGCCGAGTCAGTCGGGAACCCGGTACTGGTGCTGGAAGAATTGACGTACATCCGCGAGAACATGGACTACGGCGCGTACATGAACCGGCGGTTGCACGGGTGGGGCTTTGCCAAGCTCCATGCCCAGATTCGCTACAAAGCCACCAAGGCAGGGATTCCCGTCGAGACGGTGAATCCACGGAACACGTCGAAGGCGTGTCACGCCTGCGGTGAACACGGCTCCCGACCACGACAGGCGACATTCAGATGCTCGAACGACGGCTGTTGGGTCGGTGAGTACCAAGCCGACGTAAACGGGGCGATAAACATTGCAGACCGCTACCGTAGTGGAGAGAGTCACCGCCAAAACGATCGGAGTTCCCGGCAGAAGGCCGGTGACAATGACTCGGCTACGGATGGGGCCACTTTGACCGGGCCACGAGACAGCCACACAGATGCTGAAACCCAGCAAGAGACGTGTGGAACGTATGCGTCTTGAAACCTACAGGCCGCTACACTCGGCCTGAAATCCCGTGGCGGGATTCCTCCGCGTTCACGTGGAGGAGGAGGTCAAAGCTCTTTTACCCGGCCTGGGCTTCCAGGTAAACGATAATGAGCTACGACTACGACAAGGTGGAAGTGCCCGAGGACGGGCAGCCGATCGAAGTCATCGACGAGGACAACGACGAACTCGATATCCCCGAGAATCCGATCATCCCTATCATCCACGGTGACGGGATCGGCAAGGACGTCGGCCCGGCCGCACAGAAGGTCCTGAGTGCTGCCGCCGAAGCCACCGGCCGCGACATCTCATGGATGCGTGTCTACGCCGGCGAATCCGGCCGCGAGAAGTACGACGAGAACCTCCCCGAGGACACCGTCAACGCTATCGACGAGTTCCGCGTCGCCATCAAGGGTCCGCTCACGACGCCCGTCGGCGCTGGCTTCCGCAGTCTGAACGTCGCACTGCGACAGACGCTCGATTTCTACGCGAACGTCCGACCGACCTACTATCTCGACGGCGTTCCCTCACCGATGAAGGCTCCCGAGGAGATGGACATGGTGACCTTCCGGGAGAACACCGAGGACGTCTACGCCGGCATCGAGTGGGAAGAAGGCACCGACGAGGTCGAGCAGGTCCGGGAGTTCGTCGAAGACGACATGGGCTTCGACGACGTCATGCACGAGGGTCCGATCGGCATCGGCATCAAACCGATCACCGAGAAAGGCAGCAAGCGACTGGTCCGCAAGGCCATCGACTACGCCATCGAGCACGACCGCGACACGGTCACGCTCGTCCACAAGGGGAACATCATGAAGTTCACCGAAGGGCAGTTCTCCGAGTGGGGCATGGAAGTCGCCGAGGAGGAGTACCCCGACGACGAAGTCTTCGCTGCGCCCGACTCGCTGTGGGAGACGCAGGACGACATCGACATTCCCGAGGGTGCCGTCATGGTCGAGGAGCGCCTCGCCGACGCGATGCTCCAGTGGATGCAGCTCCGAACCGACGAGTTCGACGTCATGGCCATGCCGAACCTCAACGGCGACTACCTGAGCGACGCCGCCGGTGCCCAGATCGGCGGTCTGGGCATCGCACCCGGTGCCAACTTCGGTGACGCCCGCGTGCTGGCCGAGCCGGTCCACGGCAGCGCCCCCAAGCGCGCTGGCCAGGACCAGGCCAACCCGACCGCCATCATCCTCTCCGGTCGACTGATGTTCGACTACATGGGCTGGAAGGACGCTGGCGACCTCGTGCGGGACGCCGTCGAGGAGACAATCTCTTCGGGTACAGTCACGTACGACCTCGAACGCAACCTCGACGACGCCGAGAAGGTCTCGACGACCGAATTCGCCGAGGCCGTCATCGAGAATATCGAGGAACTCTCGTAGAGGGCTTCTCGTCCTCTGGCGGCGCAGCCGCCAGAACATCGAAACGTAGGCATAAGCCAACGTTTCGTGCGCTTGGAAATCTTTGATTTCCAAGAACATCTAAAATCTGGCGTAAATTCCCCTCACTGCTCCGTATTTTGTCGAGCCTCTGTCTGAAGTAGCCGAGTACAGTGTAATTGCGTCGAATTCACAGTGGGAACTTCGAAGAACGTCCGCTCGGATGTTTATCCAGGCTGACTTTCTTATCGCAAGGTTGCTAAAGAGTCCCGCTGTCAGGCCTTTTCGACGCGTTCGATCGCGTCCTCGAATCGCTCGGGTGGCTGTGCTCCGACGAGCCTCCCACCGGTCTCCGCGGCGGGGTCGTAGACGATGAACGTCGGAGTTCCCCTGACGCCGATCGATCGGGCGAATCTCGCGTCGGCGTTGACCTGCGATTCCAGTGTCTCTCGCCGCTCGTCGAGACACTGCGAGAGTGCGTCCGCGTCGACGCCCGACACGGATCGCGTATACTCGAGCAGTCGATCCGCCGCCGCCCAGCCCGAGTTCTTCTCGCCCTGTCTCTCGAAGATTGTTGCGTGCCAGTCCCAGTACGCCGAGGGATCGTCGTCGCGGACCTGCCGCCACACGCACTTCGCGGCGACCGCGGCGGTCATCGAGTCGTTCCCGAAGTAGGGCAGTGACACGAAGACTATCCGAACCCGGCCTGAGTCGACGTGCGTTCGAGCGAGGTCCGGAAGCGTCTCTCGCTCGAACCGCTCACAGAACGGACACTGAAAGTCCGTCCAGTAGTAGATCGTGATCGGTGCGTCGGTGTCGCCCATGATCGGTTTCCCAGTCAGATCGAGACCGATCGCAGACTCTTGCTCACTCGCGTGGAACGTCGGCGACAGGTCGTGTGATGTGTCTTCAGTCGAGCGTCCGAAGTAGTAGAAACTGCCGCCACCGATCGCGAGGGCCGAACCGGCGAGAAATGCGCGCCTGGCGGGATCGTCGAGGGCCATACCCGCTCGTTTCTGCTCCGCCCTGTAAACGAACGCGGCGTTTTGCTGGCCCAGCAAATCGAGGTTGGACCTTTGAGTCCCGACCGCCTGGACCAGATAGATGCAGACGAGACGTCGAATCAGGGTGTATCTACGAAATCTGAGCGAAGCGGTCGTTTACCCCTTCGAGACGTGGCGCGGGACGGTCGCGACTGTCCTCGTGGCGTCGATCACGTACGTCCTGCTGATCCTGAGTACGATGCCAACGTTCTCACTTCAAATGCTCGGTGACGGGCTTCACTGGGCTGATTACGTCATTCTGTCTCTCACGGAAACGGTGTACCGGAGCACCGGACCGGCGGGAATCGCGACCGTCGTCGCCTACGCCGTCTTCACTGGCGTCGCTGTCGTCAACGCCATTGGCCGACTCCGGGTAGTCGGCGTTTCGAGTCTCACAGGCCTCTTGGGCGTGTTGCCAGCGTTTCTCGCGTCCGGGTGTGCGAGTTGCGGCGCCGGCCTGTTGGGCGTCCTGGGATTCGTCGGCGGGGTCGCTGTTCTCCCCTACGACGGGGCACTCGCTCGCGTCGTCGGCCTCGCGCTGCTGGTCGTCTTTCTGGGACGGGCGGGCCATCCAGAGCGCTGTACGGTCGGGGAGGTGACCGAATGATCGGAACGACGCTCGTCCGAACGATCGGATCGAACCGCCGAGCGATGGCGTGGGGGACGGCCGTCGCGATCGGCGTGTTCTCGCTGTTCGGGGCCGTCACTGGCCTGGTCCCGAACTCGCTGTACGTCCGGATGGTTCCCAGAACGCCGACCGACTACCTGTTTCTCGTACTGACCGCGGTGCTTGCGGGCGTCTATACTGCCTTGCGCGTGGCGACGACAGTACAGGCCGACAGTTCGGACGACGCCTCGAAGAGCGAAGACCGGTGGTTGATGGGCGGGTTGGCCGGCGGGTTCCTCGCGGTGGGGTGTCCGATCTGTAACGTCTTCCTGCTCGCGCTGTTCAGTTCGTCCGCGTTGATGACCTACTTCGACCCGCTGCGGCCAGTTCTGGGCCTCCTTTCGGTCGGGCTGCTGGCCGGCCTGATCCACGTTCGCCATCGTCGAACGTGTTCAGTCTGCGAACCGTGACCGTAGTTCGACCCCCGTCGATAGCGGCCGACACAGTCGCGGATAGCCAGAGTTCGATCGAACCAAAACCACTACGAGTCGTCGTGTTTGACGTCGCGGTGAACCGCCGAATCGTGGCCTATTTACTCGTACGTAGTGTTGGCACGACTGTGCAAGACGGAGGTACGTCCGACCTTCCGGATCTCTTTCAGGTGCTCGCCGACGATTACGCGCGGCGGATACTGGTCGCGGCCGATCGAGAGCCGATGACGGCCAAGGCACTCAGCGACGCCTGCGACGCTTCGCTGGCGACGGTGTACCGCCGGGCGTCGATGCTGAAAGAGCACGGACTTCTGGACGAGCGGGAGTCGATCGGGCCGGACGGATCTCACAGAAGCGAGTTCGAGACGACGCTCGAAGAGATTCACGTCGTTCTCTCGGACGGCGAACTGGAACTTGCCCTGCAGACGCGTGACGAACTCGCGGACAACTTCACGTCGCTGTGGGACGGGATACGGGGTGACCGATGATCGAGACGCCGGTCGTCGCCGCGAAGCTGATCACGCTCGGGTTGAGTCTCGTCGTCGCGTATCTCGCCTATCAGGGCTATCGACGCAACGAACGCGAGCCGATGCTGTACGTCTCCGTGGGCTTCGTGTTCATCGGCGCGGGCGCGATCTGTGAAGGACTCATCCATCTCGCACTGGGGGCGTCGCTCGTCTCGGCCGGGCTGATTCAGGCAGCGATCGTCTCGAGCGGAATGGTGTTCATCCTCGTCTCACTGACGAAGTGAGTGTCGGGTACGGACTGCTAGGTTTCACAGTCCGGACAGTCCGAGCGCCAGCGGATCACGAGAGCGCCGAGCGCGAGTGCCAGCATCGTCACACTCACGTCGACGAGACCGCCTCCGAGCGTCCCCGTCGCCGCCCCACCTGCACCACTCATCATCGCGGCCGTGCCGGGGCCGATACAACAGAGACTCGCGATACCGGCGATGCCCAGGATCGACCGTCGGTTCGCCGTCTCGTCGGCCATCGTACCACACAACGTGGGGGGTTCGGAAATCGTTTTTCACGTAGACGCGATCAGTCTTTTGTTCGTCGGCCTCGAACCCGGCCTATGATCGACTTGCGAAGCGACACCGTCACGAAACCCAGCCCAGCAATGCGTGAAGCCGCCGCCAGCGCCGACGTCGGCGACGACGTCTACGGCGAGGACCCGACGATCAACGAACTCGAAGCCCGGGCGGCCGAGATTCTGGACAAAGCGGCGGCGCTGTACGTTCCCTCGGGGACGATGGGCAATCAGATCGCCGTCCGGACCCACACCGAGCGTGGCCAGGAAGTCCTCCTCGAATCCGAGTGCCACACCTACAAGTGGGAACTCGGCGGCCTCGCCCAGCACAGCGGAGTCCAGGCCCGGACGATCGACGGTGGGAATCGGGGCGTGATCGATCCCGATCAGGTCCAGGCGGGCTACGTCGAAGCCGACGGCCACCGCGCTGGAACTGGCCTCCTCGTCCTCGAAAACACTCACAACGCCAAGGGCGGGACCGCTATCGCCCCCGAGAAAATCGACGCCGCGGCCGAGGCAGCCCACGACTTCGGCGTCCCGGTCCATCTCGACGGGGCGCGGCTGTTCAACGCCGCCGCGGCGCTGGATGTCCCTGCCAGCCGGATCGCGCGCGAGGTGGATTCGGTCATGTGCTGTCTCTCGAAAGGTCTCGGTGCGCCGGTCGGGTCGATGCTGATCGGGACCGATGACTTCGTCGAGCGCGCCCGTCGCGTCCGCAAACTCATGGGTGGCGGGATGCGTCAGGCCGGACTCGTCGCTGCGCCCGGGCTACTCGCACTCGAAAACCGAGATCGACTCGCCGAAGATCACCGTCGCGCACGCGACCTCGCGGCTGGAATCGACGAGATCGACGGCTTCAGCGCACGCGAGCCCGAGACGAACATCGTCCTGGTCGAGACAGACGAGCCGGCCGAAGACGTCCTCGACGACCTCGAAGACGAAGGTGTCGCCGGCGTCGCCTTCGGCGAGCGGACGATCCGCTTTTGCACCCACTGGGATATCGACGACTCGGATGTCGAGGCGGCGATCGAGCGGGCAAGTCGGCTGTAGCGGCTGCTCGCGGCTACCGATTCCGGCCGCGACTCTCTTGCATCCCTTCCTGGAAGCCGGTGATCGTCTTCCGGAGGAAGAGGTAGACGAAGAAGACGAATCCGAGGATGATCGCGACGATGGCGAGGAGGACGGGATCGACCTCGACGCCGAAGAGTTCGACGAGGACTGTTTTCAACATGGTTGTGGATATCTCGGCCCAGAAAAAAGACCTTTCGGGCTCTCTTCGAGGGTCGATATGGATCCCGCCCCGACGGACAAGATTCTTACACTGGCCTGTTGTACTCTCTCACGATGTCGCTGCTGCCCTCTCAACCGGATACGTCGGCTGCAGATCCCGACGCCGAGCCGCGAGTGATCGGTGTCGACAGCGACGACGCCGACGACGTGATCTCTGCACTCTCTTCTGAGACGGCCCGGAAACTCCTGGCCGAACTCCACGAGGAGCCGGCTCCGCCCTCGAAGCTGGCAGACCGTGTGGACACGTCCCTCCAGAACGCACAGTACCACCTCGAAAAGCTCCAGACTGCCGGCGCAGTATCGGTCGTCGACACCGTATACTCGGCGAAAGGCCGGGAGATGGACGTCTATGCACCCGCGGACGAACCGCTGGTCATCTTCGCCGGCGACGAAGAGAAGAGCAGCGGCCTGAAAGCCGCCCTCTCGCGGTTCATCGGCGGCTTCGGCGCGCTGGCGGTGGGCAGCCTCGCGATTCAACAGCTCTACGGCAGCAGCGGCGGGCAAGCTACTGATCCTGCAGCGACCGGCGGTGTGGACGCGCCGGCCGGAGGTCCCCCTGCCGCCGGAACTGCGACGCCGACCGGGGCACGCGAGACGGTGGCCCCACAGACGACGCCCGAGGCCACGGAAGCCAACGATTTGAGTGGGTCTGTCGTCAATTTCGATAGCGGAGATGTTGTCGTCACGAACAGCAGTGGGTACGACACGGTCGTGACCAACGTCTCCTCGGTCAGGATAGAGAATGGGACCGGGCTGGGTGAGAACGTCACCACCTTCGCTGACAGGGTCGTGATCGAGACCGCGAACAATAGCCAGCAGGCAGCCGACACCGCTGCGACCGCCGGGCTCGAACCGGGATTGGCTTTCTTCCTCGGTGGGCTGGCCATCCTCTCACTCTGGCTGGGCGTCTGGTACGTCAAGAATCGCTAGCTCAAAGCGCTATTTGAGCTTTCGCTATCCCCTTTATGATGGCCCCGGTAGGACAGGATGCGCTGACCCGTTTCGGCCCTCCCACGACACGGCCTGCCCGCTGTGATCGCTTAGATCTGGATCGTCTCTTCGGCCACGAGGGACCCGCCCTGCGCCCGAAGCCTGATCATCACCCCACGCTCACCCTGTGTCAGTTCTCCATGCGCGGGCGTGGTCCCTCGCGGGTCAGCGTGACTGCCCGGATTGACCACCAGACAGGACTCCGTCTCCGCGATCGACGGGCGATGTGTGTGGCCCCGAACGACGACGTCGGCGTCTTCCTGACGCGCGAGTAGCCCGAGCGCCGTCGCCGTGTGATCATGGCCGTGAACGACGACCACGCGGAGCCCCTCGTATTCGACCGTGAGCGTCGCTGGCAGACGTTCTTGCAGGACTGCGTCGTCGCTATTCCCGTGGACGGCCGACAGCGGTGCGCCCCCGTGATCGCGACCGCTCTCTTCGGTGAGCGCCTCGTAGACGCGTTCGGTCGTGAAATCACCAGTGTGGATCACGTGATCGGCTTCGCGGACTGCGGTCAGCGTTCGCCCGTCGAGTCGGTGGTCGTCCACACCGTGGGTATCGCCGAGGATCGTGAGCATGCCGGTATCTCGATGGCCGGCGGGACAGCCGTTTCGGTTCCAGTACTACTATACTGGTCGCTGGAGCACGGGCAGGTAATGGCTGGCAACAGCAAGGGGGTCGTCATCGCGGCGCTGATCGCAAACGGCGCGATCGCGATCCTGAAGTTCATCGGATTCACACTCACCGGGAGCCCGGCAATGCTCTCAGAGACGTATCACTCGATTTCCGACACTGGCAATCAGGTGTTTCTGTTGATCGGCATCCGCTACAGCAGCCGCGACGCCAACCGCAGGCACCCATTCGGCTACGGCAAGGCCCAGTTCTTCTACAGTTTTCTCGTCTCGGTCCTGCTGTTCGGGATCGCCGGCTGGGAGTCAGCCAAACACGGATACGAGAAACTGGTCCATCCGAACGCCCACAGCGTGGCCGAACAGCCCGAGTTGCTCGGCGTCACGTTCCCGGCTGTCTACGTCAACTACGCCGTCCTGACCGGCGCGATCATCTTCGAGGCGTGGGCACTGTACAAGGCCAACAAGGAACTCACACGCCAGATCGAGGCCCATGACTGGAGTGGCTACCGCGAAGCCTTCCGCAAGACCAGCGACGTCACCACGCTGACGGCCTTCACCGAAGACACCATCGCCCTCGCGGGGGCCGGCATCGCGCTGTTCGGCGTCTACCTCACGCAGGTTACGCACAACCCGGTCTTCGACGCCGCCGCCGCACTGCTGATCGGGCTCATGCTGATGGGCTTTGCGATCGCACTGGCCTGGGAGAACAAGCGGTTGATCCTCGGCGAGAGCCTCCCACAGGACGACGAACAGCAGTTGTACGATATCATCGAGAGTCACGACGGCGTTGCCGAGATTGTGGACTTTCGGACGGTCTTTTTCGGCCCCGGCCGACTGCTCGTGACTGTCGACGTGGCGTTCGAGTCCGGAATCGCGACTGCCGAGATGGACGAGCACATCACGGCCATCGAGGACGAACTGATGGCGGCCGAACCGTTCGTCAAGAAGGTCTATATCGAACCCGAGGACGGGAGCTAATCGGCCGTTCGGTCTGCTGAGGCTGCCGCCAGGACGAACACGGCGGCGACGAGTGAGAACACGATCGACAGTGTCGCTCGTTCTGACCCGACCCATAGCGGCCCGATTACGTACCCGACGGCACTCGCGATGGCGATGCCGACGGCAGCCACGCCGATGGCAGCCGCCGCGTGAACTGTCTCGACGCCGTCGCTCACGCCGTCGTTGCCGATCACGACGCCGAGATAGCTCGCTTGCTCGCCGAACTCCCAGACGAGGACGGCAGCACCGACCCCGACGAACACGACCAGTGCTGACAGTCCTGCTTCGGCTGCGACGATCGAGCCAGTCAGTACCAGTGCCGCACCGACGAGGAAGCCGGCCGAGCGGTCCGACGAAAGGCCCGTCAGGGCGGCCACGTAGGTCGTCACGCTGAGGAATATCGGGAGACACAGCGCGATCACTGCCGTCACGAGCAGTATCACCGCCCCCGGGCCGTAGAACAGCCCGAGTTGTTCAGTCGTCGGCGGGAATACCATTTCAGTGAGTGTCTTCGGAACGACGAGCGAGCCGGCACCGATCACGACGACAGCGACGAGACTGCCGGCGGCGTCGGTGGCCAGCGCCGGCGGGTCGATCCACGCTCGCGTCGTCAGAATCTCGTGAACGAATCCGCCACCGACCACGAGCGCCGACAGCACGACGACGACGATCAGTGGCAGGTGCAACACGCCAGACGTGAAGACGGCCACGACTGTGTGGCCGACTGGGCCGGTCGCCAGCATGGACCGCTCGAGGAACGGGCCGGCGAGTACCACGAGCACCACTTGGACGACGACGAGCAGGACGTTGTCGTGAACCCACGAACTGACGGCTTTGAGTGATTCTTCGATCGGTTCGTCGCCGACGGTCACCGTCGCGACGCGTTCGTCGCCGACGGTTCCGACCCGTTCGTCGAGTTCACGCAACGCCGCCGGCAGGGTGATTGCAACTCCGTACAGCACCCCCTCCAGCAGGACGATCGCGGCGACGAGCCCGCTGGTCGGGGCCGACACGATTGCTCGTGCGCTCGCCGCCACCAGCGCGAGAAGGGCACCGGTCTGTATCGCCCCGAGCGCGATCGCCGCGAGCGCGAATACGTCTCGCGTGCGCCAGCAGACGCTGAAGAACGAGTTGGCGTTGTCTCCGTGGATCGCATCCGCGCCGGACAACCCGACGAAGATGACCCCTGCGAGAGGCAGATAGACGACCACCATCGCGAGCGGGCCGAGCCAGGTCGTCGGCGCGAGCAAGACGAACAGGCTCGCGACGAACCACACCGTCGTCCCGGCGCGCTCCTCCCGGAGGGTCTCCGTTCGATCGCTCGCGAGTCGTCGGGCCGTCCCGACGAGACCGACCGCACCGCCCAGACTGACGATGGCCGCCAGCGGCTGGTCGACAGCGATTCCGTGGGCGAGCGTGACGATTGCCGCCAGTGCTCCGGCCAGTCGACTACTCAACCACGTTGGGCGGCGATCGATCGTCGTCATCGCGACCACCTGTGGTCCGCTCGCTCCAAGGCGACCGAGAGGGGCGTGTCGATCTCCCAGTCGATCACGCGACACTGGCGGCGGCGCAGTTCCCGGATCCGCTCGTGACGTTCGATCCGTTTGGCTGTCCCGCCCGGCGACGCTTTGGCCGTGACGTTCGGGCTCAGGACGGTCACGCTGACGCCATCAGCCTGCAGCCGTCGGAGGAACCGCCGCGGCGCGTCGTCGAGCAGCGGCGAGACGAATACGATCTGTGCGTGGCCAGAAAGCCGCTTCCTGAGCCACTCGGTCGGGATCCCACCGCCGTCACGCGCGAACAGTGTCGGGTCCACGGACTGACTCTCAGATTGCATCCAGTCGAACCGATCAGTGGAGAAGAACGTCTTCTCCACGTCTCTGAACGAGGACGAAGTGGTGCTGTCTGAGTCAGTAGACTGCACCGTCTGGACAAAGAACGTCCGGAGTCGTCGCCGCTGGTCGCGACCGCGGCCTGGGCGCTCGTAGCGTCGACGATTCAACAGCGCGCCGCCGACGGCATTGTTATCGTCTACCAACGTGTTGGCGATCCTGACTGCTGCGTGACGGCCGAGCGTGACGGCGTCTGGTGTAACCTCGTCACGCGCGCACCTGGAGATTCGTCGGTCGTCGAGGACGATCACGACCGCTCCGGTACGCGTCTCTCTGAACTCGACCGTCTGGGGGTCGCCAGTCCGGGCCCAGTGGTTCCAGTCGATCCGGTTGAGCGGATCGTTCGCCTGGTACTCTCGCGTCGCGAAAAACTCCAGACCGGCCCCGCTGGCGTCGGTCTCGATGCGTCCCTGATACGGTGTCGTCTGTGCGGTCGTCGGCATCGTCTCGACGGTGTCTCGACACCGGACTGTCGTCTCGAGTTCGGCGTCGACCGAACGCTCGACCGAACCGCTGACGTTGCGCGCCCACAGCGACGCCGATTCGAAGGCGTGCTCGCCACGGAGGGCTTCGACGGTGTAGGTCGCTATCGCCGACTCGTCGGGTTCGAGGCTGACGCACAGCCGTGGCGATCCGGCGACGACCCGCAGCGAGTCGGGGACGCCGTCGATGGCCCGCAACTCCGCGATGGGGCGCTCGCCGACGTTCGTCACCGTCAACGACACCTGAACCGACTCGCCCGGGATCGGCGACTCGTCGGCGACGGTCCGTTCGACGTCGACGGCCAGGTCCGGCGGCCGCGTCAGTGATCCGTAGACAGCCAGTGCTGCTGGCACGATCGCTGCAAGCACTAGCGTGACGGTGGTCAGTACGAATCCGAACCCGCAGAGCAGGACGGCGACCACCGCTCCCACCTCCCAGTGGCTGTCGGTATCCGTCTCGGTGTCGTCGGCCGTGACTGTCGTCTCGACGCGTCTGGACTGGTCGGTCAGTGGGTGCGGTTCACTCTCGATCCCGCCACGAGCAGTCTCTTCCCCACGCGACGCGACGTCCTCGGCTCGTGGCTGGTGTGCCTCCGGGATCGCTGCGATCCGTTCGATCTCCGCGGTGGTCGCCTGGACCTGTCGCTCTATCCTGCGGCCGCTGGCCCAGTCGCGTACCCGCATCGACAGCGGTCGCTCGGGCGATCCCAGAAACGAGCGGGCGCGCACGTCGTCGGTCCAATCTCCCTCCGCCACTCGCACGCGAGCGGTCGTCCGCGAGACAGCTTCGGCTTCGGCAACTGCCTCGATCGCCGCAGCCTGTAACTTCGACTGAAGTGTCTCGACTGCGTAGTCGTACTGGTTAGCCGAGTCGATCTCTCTGTCGACCAGTCGTTCGTACCGGTCGTCGATGCTCCCGCCAGCGATGCGACCGTTGTGGGCGCTCGCCTCCTCGGGCGGCTGGTCGAAGGGCGGTTCGTCAGTGCGCCTGACGATCGCCCGGCGTCCGTAGCGAAGCCCCACTGCCGAGAGCCCGACCGCGAGCAGTCCCAGCAGGACCGATCCCGAGAGGATCTCTCCGTAGTGCTCGACGAATCCCGGTGGATTCGGAAGCACGACGACCACGCCGGCGGCGACGAACGCTACGACCGCTGCCCCACCGAGCAGGCGTCGTCTCATTCGTCTTCCCTCCAGTGTGGTCGCAGTTGCTCGATCGCGTTTCGTGCCACTCCGAGTCGCGCGTCGGTCTCGCCGCGCTCTCCGTATCGAACTTCCTGAAACGTCTCGGTCAGCCTCTCGACTGGTTCCGCTGGCCAGCCCTGTTCGATCGCCCTGTCGCGTAACTCCGTGGGCGTCCGCGCGTACTGTCTCCGCACCGGGAGCTCGTCGGTGAACAGGTCCCACGCCTCGCGCACCGATAGTGGTCCCTGATCTTGCTCGGCCTGTTCGGTCGGCGTCTCGGGTTCGACCCCCGATGCAGTCCGTGCGTCGGTGCTTGCCTCGCTCGTTGTCGTCGTTGTTCGCGTCGTGCTCCCGCTTGCGAGTGCTGATAGCGATCCGAATACCGAGCCGAAGCCGAACGAGAATCCCCGTCCGACCGACGCCGGCACGACGAGCAGTGCCGTGAGGCCACGCCCCGCCGTTCCGGCGACGTCGGCGAGCCCGCCCAGTCCAGTCGTGACTGCACCAACAGTATCGCCGAGCCCGCGCGCGAACTGTGCGAGCGATCCCGACAGGCCGATCAACGTCACCATCGTCGCCTGCGGAAGCGCCTGGATCCGAGCGCCGAACGGCAGTTTTGCGGCCGCCGACGGGCTGCCGACGACCGCAACCAGCCCGACGCCGGCCGTGTACACTGCTGACAGCAACATCGCGAGGACAATAATCCACACCAGCGAGCCGATCAGGACTCCGAGAGTCTCGTTGTCTCGTTCCCGATCGTCGTCGATCACGTTCGGAGACGGTGTCTCTGTCGGGGTTGGTGTCGGCGTCGGGGTCGGCGTTGGCGTCGCCGTGGGAGTCGCGGTAGCGGTTGGCGTCCCCGAATCGGACGGTCCGGAGTCGGGTATTTCGGGGGCGTCCGCCTCGGCGTCGACGCCCGGAAACGACCCGAGTCCGGCAGCTGGCATCAGCGACGCTGCCAGCAAGAGAGCACCCAGCGAGAGTGTGAGGAGGGCGGCCCTGCGGGGATCGTATCCCATGTTGGGGTCACCCTCACGTCCCGGTAATATACTTTGCTGTTCGCAGTCCGACTGTTCATTTGACCAGACTCGCCCACAATTGTTTTGTGGGGTTGTGGAGAAATGAGATTCGACGTGTCCCCGAAACGACCGACTCAGCTCCGACGCCGGCTCGCAGCGACCCTGGCTGCAGTCGTCCTCGCAGACTTGGTATTCATCGGTGCGTTACTTTGTGCACTTGCGCCGCTCGTCGAAACCGTTCGGACTGCACTCACACCCCCAATTCCGGCCACGCTCTGGTGGGGTGTGCTCGTGGTGGTTTCCCTCCTCGCGCTTGTGGCCCTCCAGCTTCGGACCGCCCGGACGATGACGCTTTCACGGACGAACGTTCGTCGGCTCGAAGAGTCCGAGGACCCGGCGCTGTTCGAGCGCGTCCGCCGGCTCGCAACGCTCGCTGACTGCCAGCCCCCGGCGGTCGGGCTGATCGATTCGGAGGTCCCGAACTGCTTTTCGATCGGCGGGCGTGATCCGATGCTCGTCGTCAGTTCGGGACTGTGCGACCAATTGAGCGACGACGAACTCGACGCGGTACTGGCACACGAACTCGCGCATATCCAGAACCGCGACGCGACGGTGATGACGCTGGCGACGTTCCTGCCGACGCTGGCGACCGACCGACCCGTCGCCGGCCTTCCGCGCTGGCTGCGGGCGAACCTCTTCGGTGGCGCTTTCCTGTTCGCGCTCGTCGTCGCGTTGGGCTGGACGCAGTCAGCCTCGCCGATCACAATCGTGTTCGTCACAGCCCTCTCGCTCGTCCTCGGCGGGGTCGCACTCGGCGTCCTCGCGACGCCAGTGGTCTACCTGAGCCACCGCCTCTCTCAGGACCGTGAGTTCGTTGCCGACCGGGCCGGCGCGACACTGTCGGGCAAACCCGAAGCACTCGCGAGCGCACTCGGCAAACTCGACGACGACGTCGACGCCGTCCCGAGACAGGACTTGCGGTCGATGGGCGGGCTCGTCGACGAACTCTGCCTCCTCCCTCATGGCTTCGTCCGGGGTCGCGACGGTGACGGTGATGGCGACGACGGGTTCACCATCCGGATCCGGTCACATCCACCGACGAGCGAACGGATCGATCGGCTTCGAGAACTCGCTGCAGACCTGGAATAACGTCGGGCTCGCTGGCCTTAGCTAAGGTCGAAGTGCTGTGCGGCGGTCTCCATGTCCTTGTCACCGCGCCCGCTGAGGTTGACGACGATGGTCTCGTGGTCGGTCTCCTCGGCGACCTTCTTGGCCATCGCCAGCCCGTGGCTGGTCTCCAGGGCTGGGATGATCCCCTCTTCCTCGCTGAGGGCCTTGAACGCTGAGAGTGCCTCCTCGTCGGTGATCGCCCGATATTCGGCGCGGCCGACTGCCCGGAACATGGCGTGCTCGGGCCCGACGCCGGGGTAGTCCAGGCCGGCCGAGACGGAATGGACGTCGACATCGTCGTCGATGACGCGCGTCTTCATGCCGTGGATGACGTCGTCGTGACCTTCGTCCAGGGGCGCGGCGTGACGTTCGGAGTCGGCACCCTCGCCGCCGCCCTCGCCACCGTAGAAGTCGACGTCGTCGTCGCGGAACGCGTGGAACAGGCCGATGGCGTTCGAGCCGCCGCCGACGCAGGCCACGGCGGCGTCGGGGAGTTCGCCGAGCTGGTCGAGACACTGCTCGCGTGCTTCCTCGCCGATGATCGAGTGAAATTCTCGGACCATCCGCGGGAACGGGTCCGGGCCGACGACGCTTCCCACGAGGTAGTGTGTGTCTTCGATATTATGCGCGAAGTCTTCTAGGGCGGCGTCGACGGCGTCGGCCAACCCTTCGCCGCCGCGGGTGACCTCGTTGACTTCCGCGCCCATCAATCGCATCCGGAAGACGTTCATCCGCTGGCGCTCGACGTCCTTTTTTCCCATGTAGATCTCGGTGTCCATGTCGAATAGCGCGCCGACCATCGCCGTCGCCGTGCCGTGCTGGCCAGCGCCTGTCTCGGCGATGAGGCGGGTCTTGCCGGCTTTTTCGGCCAGCAACGCCTGGCCGACGGCGTTGTTGATCTTGTGGGCACCGCCGTGCAGCAGGTCTTCACGTTTGAGATAGATGTCGGCATCCCATCGCTCCGAGAGGTTTTCGGCGTGGTACAGCGGTGTCGGTCGGCCGGCGTACTGGCTGAGAATGTGCCGGAACTCCGCCTGGAACTCGTCGGTATGGACGATATCGTCGAATGCCGCCGCGAGGTGTTCGAGCGGTTCGTGCATGATCTCGGGGACATGCCGTCCCCCGTATCCGTCGAAGTCGCCACTCTGATCGGACATCGCCCGGAGTATGGACGCTCAGGCGCATAACTGTGCCGCCGCATTGCCGACATCCCGACTCATTTACGGGCGAGCGCCTCACGGTCTGTGTGGACACGCTCGAAGTCAGCACTGTGGTCTACTGCTCGAAAGCCGAGGTTTACGAGTTCCTACTGGACTTTCCGCGCTACACGCGCCTCTCGAAACACCTCCGGAAAGTCAGCCAGGACGGCGACGGCTCGCCAGGGACGGAGTACGACCTCACCTTCGCGTGGTGGAAACTCTCGTATACGGCCCACTCGCGAGTCACCGACGTCGACCCGCCCGATCGGATCGACTGGGAACTGACCGAAGATCTCGACGCACACGGGAGTTGGCTGCTCAAAGACGAACCCGACGATGACGGTCTCGACGACAGCGACCACGAAGTCGCGACCCGCGTTCGACTACTCGTCGAGTTCGATCCCCACTCCGCCAAATCGGGGGCGATCGACCTTCCGCGATTTGTCTCACTGAGCTGGGTTATCGAGAAGGTGCGGCCGCTGATCCAGGGCGAGGCAGAGCGCGTCGTCCGCAGATTGGTCACTGATCTCGAAGGCGAGTCGCGGTCGGTCGAGTTAGAGATTCACACGAAGCCGGAATCCGTGTGATACCGCTGGCTGTCCGTTCGTACAGATATTCCGCAATCAGAGGTGCCGAATTCGTTTTCGATGGTTCAGCCGGCGGTCTGCGGACCGACGCGGTTTCGACCCCTCAGGATTCGATCTCGTCGTAGTCGCCGCCGTATTTCATGAAGAAGTAGGCCAGTCCGAGCGTCGAGACCATCGCGAAGCCGGAGGCGATTCCGAGCATCTTGGCGTTTTCCGGGAGGGTCGGGCCGCCACCGCCGCCGCCGCCGACGGCTTCGGTGGGGACGTCGTCGCCGACGGCGATGGCACCTTTCATGCCCTGGCCTTCGTGGGGGCCACAGTAGTAGGTGTAGATGCCGCCGGTCGCGGCCGTGACGCTGTGTGTCTCGCCCGGCTCGATGACGTCGAATTCGCCACCTGACGTGCCCGAGAGGCTGGCCCCGTCGGGCTGGCTGTTGAACTTGGCGTTGTGGCCCGATTCCTCGAACTCCCAGGTAATCGTCGTCTCCGGGTCGACCCAGATAAACGTGGGTTCGAAATAGTTGCTGTAGACCCCTACTGTGACCTCGTCTTGGCCGCGCAGGTCCTCGTAGCCGTTGTCGGCGGCGTCGCTGACGTATGATGGCCACTGTGGCTGGACGTTGCCACCGCCGCCACCGCCGCCACCATCTTCGGCGGCCGCGGCCGTTCCGGTCGCTCCTGTCACTGTCGCCGTGCCAGCCGCCGCGCGCAAGAAGTTCCGGCGTGACGTATCGACGTTCCGTTCGCTCATGCCCGCCGCTTTGGAGCGGTGGGTAGTGAATATGTTGGTTCCCACTCGCGGGGAGGGTGTCAATATCGGACGTCGCGCTCGCTGACGGATTCAGACGTCTCGCTCGATGACGAACCGAGTAAAATCGGCGAGTTGGTCGGCCGGTTCCGATTCGAGGTCGATCGCGTCGAGGCTCTCGCGGGCCTCACGAGCCAGCCGCTCCGCGCGCTCACGCGCGAAGTCGATACTGCCCGCGTCTTGCAGGATATCGATCGCTTCCATGATCTCTGCGTGAGTGTTGTCCTCTGCCCAGAGGATCTCTTCGAGGCGTTCGACTTCTTTCTCGGGAGCGTTCTCGGCGGCGTGGATGACCATCAGTGTCTTCTTGCCCTCGCGGACGTCGTTGCCGAACTCCTTGCCGAAATCGCCTGCCTGATCGAGAGTGTGCTCGACGTCGAGGATGTCGTCACCGATCTGGAAGGCGACGCTCATCCGCTCGGCGTAGTCCGCGACCAGCCGCTCGGTTTCGGCAGATTGCCCGGTGAGAATCGCCGGCAGGCGGGCGACGATCCGGCCGATACAGCCCGTCTTGCACGCACACATCTCGAAGTAGGTCTGCTCTGAGGCGCGGACGGTTTCCTCGTTGTGCCAGCAGATGTCCATCCCTTGGCCGAGATGTGTGCGGTTGAGTTCGTGCATCAGCATCTCGTAGGTCTGCAATCGCGTGTCGGCGTCGAATTCGCCGGGATTGTGCGTGATGATCTTCAGCGGCAGAAAGTACATCGCGTTACCGGCGTTCAACGCGATGTCGGTCCCGTATTCGAGATGGAGCGCTGGGCCGCCGCGGCGCATCGATGCCCCGTCCTCGACGTCGTCGACGATGATCGTTCCGTTGTGGAGAATCTCCGGAATGACGGCGTACTGGAGGTACTCCTCGGGGTCCTCGCCGAAGGCCTCGAACAGTTGTACCGCCACGATCGCGCGCCAGCGTTTGCCACCGCGGTCGAGCAACTCCCAGATCGGGTCCGCCAGCGCTCGCTGGATCGCCGTGGGATCGTATCGGTACGACGGTGCACCGAAAAACCTCGCGAGGTAGTCCTCGTCGATCTCCCGCGGGAGCACCGTCTCGATCGCCTCGTCGATGACCGGCTGCCACGCTGCCAGGACGTCCCGCATACCCTCTCTCTCCTCCCGGTACGCCTAAAAGCTTCCCGCATCGTCTCTTGGTCCGCCCGATAGTCCTCTTTCGATCGGCCTCGGGCTGACGAGCGCTGATCGGTCAATGTGTCTATAGTTTAGGGTAGATGATGAAAGATATAAATCCCCCTCCGTACCTATGGGTAACCATACCGTGGGAGCTACACACGGATCGCCGTCACGGCTGGTGGCTACGAGACGGCGTGTGCTGGAGCTGACTGAGTGATCATGAGCAGGGACCTCTTCGACACGGCACTGTCGGACGACGTGACGAATCGGAATCGTGCAGCAACCAAGACGACGGCCGGTCCGACCGGTGCGACACTCGCAGAAACGGGCGCGGCGGCCGGTGGCGAGCCGGTCGCGCTGCAGTACTTCGATTACGACGATACGGTCGGCCCTGATGGCGACCACTGGGAGCGGATCACCCGCGAGACGGAACTGATCGCTCGCTCGGGGTACGACGCCGTCTGGGTCCAACCACCGATGGAGCCTAACACCGCCAACAGCAACGGCTACAACCCACGAGACCACCTCACGTGGGACTCGCCGCTGGGAAGCGAGTCCGAGTTCGAGCGGATGGTCGACGCGCTGGGCAACGCCCGCCACGGCGACGTTGGGGTCTACATCGACGCTATCGTCAACCACACCGCCACGGACGACCCTGGCGGTGGGACCTACACCCACCTCGACGACGAGGAGTACTACCACCACCCACACGAGGGTGGCCGGACGAAGATGCAACTGTTCGATCTCTGGGACCTTGACCAGACCCACGAGATGGTGAGCCGCCATCTCCGGGCCTACGTCGAGAAGATCGCCCAGATGGGCTGTGAGGGCGTCCGGTGGGACGCCGCGAAACACGTCCCGATGTGGTTCTTCGACGAGTACCTCAACGAGTGGGTCGACCAGCACGACCTGTTCCGCGTGGGCGAGGTCTTCGACGGCGACGTCGACTTCCTGGAAGCCTACGTCGACACGGGGATGAACTGTTTCGACTATCCTCTCTTCTTCACGATGCACGACGCTCTTCGGGAAGGCGGGGACATGCGCTGGCTCCAGGGTGTCATCGAGCACGGCGACTGCCTGCTCGGGCGGGACTCCTATCACGCCTCGACGTTCGTCGCCAATCACGACGAGGGGCCGCCGCAGCTGCAACGGCTGGCGTACGCGTTCATCCTCACTGCGCCGGGGTATCCCATCGTCTACAGCAACCATGCCAACGAAGAGGGCGTCGACTACGCCGCACCGTGGCTGCAGAACCTCGTCTGGATCAAGCGGACCCTCGCCAGCGGCGAGTACTACATTCGCCACGCCGACCGGGATCTGTTCGTCCACGAGCGCCACGAGAACCTCCTGACCGGGATCAACAAGGCCGAAGCCCCACGGACAGAGTGGGTCTACACCGGCTGGAACGACGAGACGCTCGTCGACTACACGGGCCAGATGGACGACATCACGACGGCCGATGACGGCTGGGTCGAACTCACTGTCCCCGCGAAGGGCTGGGCCTGTTACGCACCCGAGTAGGTCACTGGTCTTCGGAGCTACTCGTGGCAGAAAGTCGATCTTCGACGGCCGCTCCGATCTCGGTTATCTCTCCGAGTCGGGGCCGCTCGAAGTAGAGCAGTTCGACCGTCAGGACAGCGACGGCGATGACGACGACCGAAACGAATGTCTCCGGCTCGGCGCGATAGAGGTGCCAGAACATGAGGCTGAAAAATCCGACTGAACCGATTCCGCCGACGAGTGGCACTGCCCCGTTCACGTTCTCGCGGTCGCGCTGTCTGAACGCGAGATAGCACATTCCGCCGAAAACGACGATGAACGCTAGCGACGCGAACGACGTGATCGCGCTGAGCGTCCCGATCGCTGACAGCCCGGCCGTGACAATCCCGAGCAACAGCAGCGTCCGATAGGGCAGACCGTCAGCGCTGGAGTCGCCGACGCGATCAGGCAGCAGGTCGTCCGACAGCATCCCCTTCGCGAAGTAGCCACTCGAAAACAGCGTCGCGTTGATCGCGCTCCCCGTCGAGAACAGCGCCGCGATCGAGATGATCACGTATCCGTAGGGGAGAAACGGATCGGCTGCGACCGCGAGCGCGCGCTCGGGATGCGTCTGGATGACGTCGGCCGGTGCGAGACTCAGCGTGGTGATCGCGACAATGACATAGATCCCAACAGCTGTCGGGATCGCGACGTAGACGGCTTTGCGAATCGTCTCGACCGGATCGGCGATGCTCTCCTGATCGTAAAAGAGCAACTGCCAGCCCTGAAACGCGACGAACGAGATCGCAGCGGCCATGATCGGCCCGAACGATGGCGTCGAGAGCTGCCCGAGGCCGGTTTCGAGCCCGCCGTGGGTCGTTCCGTAGACCAGTCCACCGAGCCCCATTATCAGGAGAATCACGACCTTCACGCCGACGAGGACGTTCTCTGTCGAGCCCGTCGCCCGAGCACCGAGCATGTTCAGGCCGACGAAGCCAGCGATTGCGAGGAGAGAGACGAGCGGGCGGGCCGCCAGCCCGGCGACGTCGGTCGGGACGGACGGGAGCCCGGTCGCGAAGCTCCCGAACGCGTAGGCGTACATCGCCATCGAGCCGATATAGCCAAAGAGGAGGGTCCAGCCCGTCATCCCAGCGAGCGTCGAGTTGCCAGTGAAACACTGGACGAACGTGACCGAACCGCCCCTGTCGTCACTGATTCTGTTGAGTACGTTGTAGGAGTAGCCCGCACAGAGCGCGACGACGCCGGCGAGGACGAACGCCGCCCACGTGGCTGCGTGAGTGATCTGTGCCACGACCCCGAGGACGGCGAAAATGCCGCCCCCGATCATCCCGCCCAGAGCGATCGATACTCCTTCGGCCAGACCGAGCTGCTGGTCGGACACTGTGTGACTTCGGGTCGACGAGCGAGCCACTTCAACGCTGTTCCTAAGACGGCTATTCCGCCAGCGTCTCGTCGACGATCCCCGTGAGTGTCGCCTGCAAATCGCCATTCGAGGCGATCACTTCGACCGAGTCTTCTTCGACGCGAGCCGGCTGTTTTCGGACGGTCCCCCCGGCTTCCTCGACCAGGAGGGTGCCGGCCGCAACGTCCCACTCTTGCAACGAGAGGACGACGTAACCGTCGGCGTGGCCGGCCGCGACCTGACAGAGGTTGAGTGCTGCGCTGCCGACCCGGCGGAACTTCGAGTCGTGGTCCAGCAGCGTGCTAGCGACTGTCCAGTCGATCCGCCGCCGGCCGGCGTGACGTTCGCTGAGCCGCCCGAAAATGAACGCGCCGGGCAGCTCGTCCTGGCTAGTCACCGACAGCGACAGACCGTCGAGGTCCGCTGCGCCCTCGACATCTGCTACGTTCTCATGGACGAACGCGCCCTCGCCGCGGACGCCGTACCAGATACGGTCGAGCGCGGCCGGCGGTGAGACGACGACGCCGACCTGTGGCACCCCGTCGACCGCCAGTGCGATCGAGACGCAGTAGTACGGGAAGCCGGTCGCGAAGTTGGCGGTCCCGTCGATCGGATCGACGATCCACTCCCGGCCCGACTCGGTGATCAATTCGCCTGTGCCTTCCTCGCCGACGATTGTGTCGTCGGGAAACCGCTCGCGCAGGGTCGCCAGAATCGCGTCCTGGCTGGCGTGATCGGCTGCCGTCACGAGGTCGTTGACGTTCTCCTTGGTCGCGGTCCCGGCGGCGGCGCGGTGGTCGCCGCCGAAGTCGGCCATCGCCTCTATTCCGGCCACGCCAGCCCGTACTGCAGCGTCGAGTTCGGCCTCGTACTCCATACGGACCCCCAGACGCGCCGCGGGCGAAAGTCCACCGCTTCACCGCTCTGGCAGACGGCTGCCCGAACGTGTTCGGGACAACTCTTGGCCGGAATGCAGTCGTACAATTGAGTGATGAGCCAGCACGCCGATCACCCGGAAGTTGCGGCGACCGACGCACCGACGGACCGACCGGTCGAGACGCTCGATGTCCGGTCGCTCGGACCGCCCCATCCGCTCCGGCAGACGCTGGAGACGCTGGCGGATCTCCCTGAGGAGACGGTGCTCGTCCAGCGGAACGACCGCGCCCCACAGCACCTCTACCCAAAACTCGAAGACCGTGGCTACGCCTACGAGACTGTCGAGGGTGACGACGAGACGACGACCGTGATCTGGACCGATGACGACTGAAACGGAAGGTGTGAGTGCGCTGGTGGCGATCCACGAACACGGCGAGCAGGTCCGTCAACGAGAACTCGAAACTGCCCTGCAGAAACTCGATGATATCGACGACGACCAGCGGGCCGCGATCGAGACACTTTCCGAACGGCTGGTCGCCAGCGTCCTCGAACCACCGACGCACTCGCTGCTCACCGCCGCCGATGCCGACGAGACGGTGGTCACCACCGCGCTATCGCTGTTCGACGGCGGCCTGTGCCTCGACTGTGACGCAGCATCCTCGACGCCAAACGAGGAGTCGGTACCTGACTTGGCCCCCGCTCAGGATTGAGAACTTCTTCGGGCCCGGGAGTCGCTCTCGCACGATAAACCCAACATGTTGGTCAAGGGCTGACCCTCACGGTGCTCGTACTCTCGTGTATGGAACTGGACGACAGGTCTCCCGAGCGGGCCACGGCCGGCGAGACGACGATCACGCCCGTCGTGTACGTGCTCGCCCTCGCTGCGACCGCGCTGGGGCTCGCACATCACCTCGATCACGTCGTTCGAGGCAACCACGTCGGCTGGCCGTTGACGCCCGACGTGAACCCGTTCACGTACAGTCTCGTGATCTACCCGCTGATCGCGATCAGTCTCTACCTGACTATCACCGAGCGCGCCGAGGCGGGCTACTGGGCGCTCTTTTTCGCGCTCAGCGCAGGGATGCTCGCATTTTTCCACGTCAGTCCGTGGGCCGTCGAGCCGCCACAGGACGTCATCGACCCCTACGCAAACCCGCTGGTCGGCTATCTCGCGTTCGCGATTCTGCTCGTGCTCATCGGCTCCGTGGTCTTCGGATCGCTGTACATGGCTGTCCTGTGGTACCGGAGTGATGCATGAACCACCGCTCGGGTGTGTCGACGGCTGCCGGACGACGACGCCTTTTTCGATCTGGGGGCCGGGACGACTGCACATGGCTCGCGCTCTCGATTCGGGGGATCGGCGGTGATCCGCGCCCGCTTTCGGATTGTCCTGCCGCCGGACATCTGGGTCGCCGAGATCTCGACGACCTACCCTGAGGCAACGTTCCGACTGCTGACGGGCGTCCCCCGAGACGAGCGCGCACTGGAACTGGGCGAGATTCGTGCCGACGGCCCTGACCGGATCGCTGAGGCCGTCCGGACCCACCCCGACATCTTCGCCTACGACCTCGTCTACGCCGACGACCAGCGATCGATTGCTCAGTACGAGGTCGACGAGCGGGGGCTCTACGAGTTCCTCTGGTCGTCCTCGCTGCCGCCCGAGTTCCCCATCCACGTCGAGGACGGCGAGATGACGTTCGACGTGACCGCCACTCGCGAGCAGTTCGAAGCGTTCGGCGACGCCCTGGACGCGGGCGACCGTCGGTATGAACTCCTGTCGGTCGTCCACACCGACGACGACGAGCGACTGCTCACCGACCGTCAACGCGAGTGTCTGACCGTCGCCCAGCGCCGGGGTTACTTCGAGGTGCCCAGAGGGTGCACGCTGGCGGAGGTGGCCGCGGAACTCGATGTCGACAAGTCGACCGCCAGCGAGACCATCCGCCGCGGGACTGCACGCGTTCTGGCACAGTTTCTGACCAGCCACGACTGATAGTGATTGTTGTAACGATTTACCGCTCCGATCGCACGACGGCGTGCGACGGAGGCGGAACAGACTTACAACAATCACTATGACTGGTGGTGTGAGCCGCGGAGTCCCGGCTAGCTCAGAACTCGTAGAGATCCGTCGAGAGATAGCGTTCGCCGGGGTCACAGACGACCGTCGCGACGAGTTCATCCGGGCGTTCGCGGGCGACCTGCGCAGCGATGTGGACGTTCGCGCCGGAGGAGATTCCCCCGACGATCCCCTCTTCCTGGGCCAGTTGTCGGGCCATCGCGACCGCGTCGTCTTTGTCGACTGTCCGAACTTCGTCCAGTAGCCCCTCTTGCATGATCTCGGGGACGAATCCGGCACCGATCCCCTGGATGCTGTGACTCCCAGCTTCACCACCGGAGAGCACAGGAGAGTCTTCGGGTTCGACGGCGATCAGATTGACGTCAGTGTCGGCGTCCTGGAAGTAGGTGCCGACGCCGGTGATCGTCCCGCCGGTCCCGACGCCAGCGACGAAAACGTCGAGATCGCCGTCGGTGGCGTCGTCGAGTTCCGGGCCAGTCGTCCGGCGGGGCGCCCGGGGATTGGCCGGGTTCTGGAACTGCTGGGGGACGAACGTGTCTTCGTACTCGGCGGCCAGCTCGTCGGCGCGTTCGATCGCGCCGTTCATCCCGCCGTCAGCGGCAGTCAGTTCCAGATCTGCGCCCAGTGCCCGCAGTAGCTGGCGACGCTCTTCGCTCATGGATTCTGGCATCGTGAGAATCAGATCGTAGCCGCGAGCGGCACACACCGTCGCCAGACCGATTCCCGTGTTCCCACTCGTCGGCTCGATTACGACCGTCTCGTCGGTGAGCTCGCCGGCTTCAGCCGCGGCATCGAGCATCTCACGCGCGATCCGATCCTTGACTGAATAGGGGTTGAACGACTCCAGTTTCACCAGGAGATTGTCGGCGATAGAGTCGACTCGTACCAGCGGTGTCTCTCCGATCAGTTCCGTCACGTCGGCTGCTACTCGCATCGTCCAGACGTTCGGAGACTGATCACTGTCCGTTCTTCCCCTCAATAGCAGGGGTCGTTTTGAGGATGGCGTCGAGCGAACCCTTTCCACACTGGATTCTCGATGCGTCGCTCACGGCGAGGACAGGAGTTCGTCCAGCAACTTCGACTGGGCGGCGGCGAGGTGTTCGGTAAACGTCGAGGGTTCGATCCCGAGTTCGGTCGCCACGTCAGTCGCGTTGGCACCGCGGGGATAGGCGAAGTATCCCATCTCGTAGGCCGTCTCCAGCACTTCGCGCTGGCGGTCGGTCAGCCGTGAACGGTCGACCGGGACGACGTCTTCGGTTCCATCTGCATCGCCGTCGATCTGGAGGAGATACCGGATCCGAACCGTCCCGTAATGTTCGCGGAGTTCGGTCATCAGGTCCCGAAGGTCGGTGAGATTCGCCAGGTGTAACTCCAGGACGAGCAATCCCTCCTCGGCCCGGACCTCGGTGATCGGCGCGTTTCTGCGCTCGACGTATTCACAGATACAGTCGCTGACCCGCTGGTCGAACTGATAGACTGTCGCCGAGTCGTACTCGAACAGCGGTTCGAGATTGCCGTCGAAGACATCGGGGTCGTGGTCCCCGGAGACGGTGAACTGTTCGGTCGCCCCACCCGCCCCGTCGTCGGCGCGCCGCACCGACGAGATCGACCCCTCGACCCCCTCGGAGAACCCGGCGACGGGACAGGCTTCGGCTGCCGGAAGCTCTAGTTCCGCACGCATCCCAGTCATCGTAGCTGAGTATCTATCGTCACCGGCCAATAACCGCCGTGCGCGTTCCCAGCGCGTGGGAAGCGGGTGATTTCGCCGCTTCTTTCGAACGTGGTCTGAGCTTTTTGTCGGCGGCGGCCGTTCGCCTGGGTATGGACCTGACGCAGTTCGTCGACGGAATCATCCACGAACCGACCCAGACCGAGAGTCGCGGACTCGATCTGACAGTCACGGAGATCCACGAGATCGAGGCCCCCGGCCGCGTCGACTTCGGCGGTGGCGAACTCGACGACGCAAATCTTGATCCACACGCTCGAACACGCCGAGACCCCGACGACGACTACGAGTGGTGGCACCTCGATGCGGGCCAGTACCTCATCGAGTACAACGAGTCGCTCGCGCTTCCCGAGGATATGGTTGCGACGATCCAGGTGCGAGATGCCGTCCGCGAGCGCGGGGGCTCCCACCCGACGCTGTCGGTCGCGGACCTCGGGCACGTCCCGCTGTCGGTCGGTGGTGCGGGTCTCCGACTCAAGGAGAACGCTCGCGTCTCGACGGTGACGGGAATCGAACGCCGTTAGCGGCGCGCTGCGACAGCGCCTGGCAGTGCCGGCGTAGTTCGACGGGCTTTTTAAGCGCGACTGGCAGATTACAGGCATGGCAGATTTCACCGTCGCCGTTGCCGACCCCGACAGCGGCGAGACGCGCCAGATTGACGTCGACGGACAGGACGCGAACCGATTCATGGGCCGAGAGATCGGCGACGAAGTCGACGGCGGTGCCGTCGGCCTCGACGGCTACACCCTCGAGATTACCGGTGGCTCCGACACCGCAGGTCGACCGCTCCGCGGCGACGTCCGCGGCCCGGACCTCAAATCGGTCCTGCTGGAAGGTGGCGTCGGCTACGAACCCAAGCGCGACGGCGAGCGCAAGCGCGTGACCGTCCGCGGTCGCGAGATCAGCGACGAGGTTCGCCAGATCAACGCCAGCATCGTCGCCCGCGGCAGTACCGATGTCGACGAACTCCTCGGCGAGTCCGAGGAGTAAGACTCGATGGCCGACCGCGTCCCTAGTGACAACGATTCGATCAGCACACACCGCGTGACCCTGGAGACTGTCGGCCGAACCTCCCGACCCAGGATCGCGTTGCCCGCTGCGGTCGAGGCCGCAGACGGTGACGTGGTCCGGCTCACGTTCGACGGCCAGGAGTACCACGCACGCGTCGAGACCAGCCTCGACGGCACGGTCGAGATTCGTGGAGCGTTCGACAACGCACGCCTGGCCAGGAGTGACGACGGTGAGGATCACCTCGCCGCCTGGGTCGCCGAGACCGACGTCGAACCGGGCCGATCACTCTTGCTGGACGTTCTGACCGAGGGCTATCACTTCGGTCTCCGAGAGGCCGGCGAGCGCGTCGTCTATACCGTCCGGGACGCGCCTGAGGACTCCTTGTCCAACATCGCACAGTCACTCGACGAGTAGGGCCGGGCCGATTTTCTCATCTGATAGTCGCGCGAAACGCTCAAGATTCGTCCAGTCCAAGCATATCGAAAGCGACGCATGTCGGAATCCATCATCGCGGACTTCGTCGGGGCGTTCAACTCCGAGCAGTCCGCCCGCGCCGAGCCCGTCAAGGGTCGGATCCTCCTCAGCCAGAAGCGATTGGTTCTGGCCTCCGACAAGGGCAAGACCCAGATTCCGCTCTCGTCGATCTTCGACGTTGCCGTCGGACAGGTCCCCGACGAACTCGGCGACTTCTTCAATTCCACGGTGACGGTCGCATTCGAACGCAATGACAACCGCTTCATCGCCGCGATCGAGGCCGAAGACGGGACGATCGAGAAATTCAATTCTGTGCTGTTCAAGGCGCTACTCAACGGGACCGAGTCGACGGTCAAACATCCGGCCCGGATCGGTGGCCGAGTCACCGGCGCGGAGTTCACGCCCGCCAAACTGTTCTTGCAGCCTCGCGAGATCGAGTTCCGTCGATCGGAGAACTCCTTCCGGATCAAACTCTCGACGGTCACGGGATTCGAACGGCTGACTCGCGACATTGCGGGTTCGAACCGGCCGGTGCTCGCGGTCAAACACAACCAGGGCGGCCAGTCTGTTCTCTCGCTGGCCGCGCTCCCGTCGAGCCGGAAGATGAACGTCTTCGGTCGGTATCTCCGCCGGGAGTACCGCGAGGTCATGGAGGAGATCCGGGATATCGAACTCTCACAGTCTGAAAAGGAGATGCTGGTCGCGATCTACTCTTCTGGGGACCTGGAAGGGATACCGCTGGCGTCTATTCTAGACAGGGAAGCCAGCGAAGTCGAGATGCTGCGCGGGCAGATGGAACAGAAAGGCCTGCTCGTCGACAGCGAGGATGGTCTCCAGCTCACGCCCGCTGGCCGGGTCGTCGTCAACAACCATATGGAAGATATCAACGCCTGAGGGCGCTTACCCCTGCATCTCGACGAATCGCACGCCGCCGTGCTTTTCTCGATCTAGCGTCCCGTCCTCGCGTTTGACCGCTCGAACGAGCGTCTGTCGACCCCGACCCAGCGGCGCGAGCAATATCCCGCCAGGCCGGACCTGTTCGACGACGTCGGCAGGGAAGTCCGGCGCAGCGCAGGTCAGATACGCCCGGTCGTAGGGGCCGTGCTCTGGCCAGCCGTCGTGGCCGTCGCCGGCCCGGATCGAAACGTGGCCGTAACCGAGGTCAGCGAGTCGTCTGCGTGATTCGCGAGCCAGACTGTCGAGGTATTCGACGCTGTAGACGTTCTCAGGGCCGACAAGTTCGGCCGTGACGGCGGCGTGATAGCCACAGCCGGTCCCGATTTCGAGAACCCGCGTACCGGGGTCGAGATCGAGCAACTCGGCCATGATCGCGACCATGTGCGGCGCTGAGATGGTCTGGCCCTCGCCGATGGGAAGTGGTCGGTCGGCGTAGGCGTTCGTTCGGTTGCTCTCGGGGACGAACTCGTGTCGGGGGACGGCAACCATCGCGTCGAGGACACGCTCGTCGTCGATCCGGTTTCGGAGGCCCTCGATCAGGCGCTCGCGCTGTGCGGTGTAGTCGTCCCCGGGCATCCTCACCAGGCCGACCAGGCGGTCGAGGTCTCGTCTCTGAGGAGGAGTCGTTTGACGTCCTTCGCGAAGGCCATGTCTCTGTCGTGATCGAGCTTCTCGTGGTTATAGCCGTGGGCGTCTTCTCGGACGTGGATCCCTTCGACTGTGAACTCCAGGTCGCCCAGTTCGTCGGTTTCGCCGACGACGAACTCGTAGTCACCGGGGACGTGCAGCGTCTCGCTGCGAGTCCCCTCGCGCTCGCCGCCTTTCGGATGGAGGCTCGCGTTGACGCTGACGTTGCCGACCGCACGGGTCCAGATGGTTCGGACGTCCTCTGCGGGAGCCTCCTCGACACGGGCGTCGTCGAGTTCGAGGCTGGTGATCCGGACAGTCATGATCGCCTGCTCGGTATCGAGCAGGAACTCCTCGCCGACGGCCAATAGCTCCTCGGCCGGCACGTCGGCACTGGCTTTGAACGAATCGCCGTCCTGGGAGACGACAACGTCGCGCTGGATGGTCGTCTCCTCGGGCAGGGTGGTCTTGTGGACGTGATCGCATTCGGTACAGCGGACGGTCGCCTGTCCGCCGTCGCTCAGTATCTCGTGGACTGTTTCGCGCTCGGGTGAACAGGCCGGACAGGGGATGCCGATCCGTTCTGTGGTCGCAGTCATGTCCCCAGATACTCGACCGGCGCATAAAAGCCGTGTGACCGGCACTCTCAGGTTCGATCGGTTGGGTCCCGTCTACTCAAGCCCGAAGCTTCAGGGTCTGTGGGTCCGTTGAGAGAGACGTGTACGCCCAGCTGGTCGTCGTCGGATCGGTCGCTGCCGGGGTCGGGACGTTGTATCTGATCGCCCGCCTCTGGCAGTACCGCGAACGACCAGGGGCGACCCTCTTTCTGGCAGCGCTGAGTATGCAGGCGATCTTCTGTTTCGTCTACGGCGCTGCGCTGCTGGTGTTCGATCCGCTTCTCAGGCAGGTTCTGGAGGCAATCGTCCTGCTGGCGCTGCCCTGGATGGCAGTACTATTTCTGGGATTCTCCTTTGGCTACACCGGTCGCGATCATCTGCTTCGGAGCGTCTGGTACGGGATCCCGGTGGCGACCGCCGGGGTGTTCACGGTCGTCGTCGCCACGACGTCGTATCACGGCTTGATCTGGCAGGACTTCGACGTCGTCCGGATCGGGACGGGGGCTGGCGCGCAGTACTCCCACGAACCGGCGCTGTTCGTGATGACAGCGTTCGCTGTTCTCTGGGTCGTCCTCGGGACGGTCCTGTTGTTCGATACCGTCTTCAGCTATGGGCCGCTGTTCCGCGGAGAGGCGATCGCGGTAGGGATTAGCCCGTTATCACCGGGCGTGGCCGCGTTGCTGTGGCTGTTCGAGGTCGGTCCGGAGCCGGTCACGGCGATCAACCTCACGGCGGTCGCGTTCCTCCCGCACGTCCTGCTGGACGGCTACGCGTTCGTCAAGCGAGATATGTTCGAATTCCTCCCGGGCACGCGACGCGCTGGCGAGCAGGCTGCGATCGAGGATCTCGCGAACCCAGTCGTCATCGTCGACACCGACGGCCGGGTCGTCACGCTGAACGCCGCGGCCGAGTCACTGATCGGACTCGACGAAGGGGTCGCACTCACTCGCCATCTGGACGACGTTCTCGACGCCGACGTGGACTTGCGGACTGACGAGCAACGCGTCACGGTCAGAACTGATGGCAAGCGCCGGATCTTCCTGGTCAATCCCGCAGCGTTGACCGACACGGTCGGCGGACAGGTCGGGTACACCTTGCTCTTTCAGGACGTCACCGAGGCCATCGAACGCGAGCAACGGCTGACGGTGATGAACCGTGTCCTCCGGCACAACCTCCGCAACGATCTGAACGTCGTCCACGGATTTCTGGAGGCGGGTCGAGAGCGCGTCGACAACCCTGATACCAGCCAGATGCTTCAGCGGGCGTCCCGAAAGACCGACGAGCTGATCTCGACGGGTGAGAAGGTCCGGGATATCGAGTCGACTATCGGTGACGCCGGGGCGCGAACGACGTTCGATCTGGGCTCCCAACTCAGAGCGATCGCCGGTGACGCCGAGCGCGACCGCGGGGGAACAGTCGAGTGTACAGTCCCCGAGGACATCGAGATCAGGGCCAACCGCGACGTGCTGGAACTGGTCGTCGCAAATCTGCTGGAGAATGCGCTCGTCCACGCCATCGATGACGAGGGGGTAGTCAGTCTGTCGGCGACTGCGGGTGAGGGTGAGGTGACTATTGTCGTTGCCGACGACGGGCCGGGAATTCCCGAGAACGAACTGGAGACGATCGAACGGGGGACTGAAACTGACCTCGTCCACGGCAGCGGGTTGGGGCTGTGGATTGTCATCTGGGGGGCTCGCCACCTCGGTGGCGAGGTCACCTTCGAGTCGAGCGAGGATGGGACGACCGTGACGGTGGTGCTTCAGCGAGAGTCCTGATCGCTCGACCCCCGATATTGCGGTCCGGCTGCTCCTGCCCTGTCCCGTTCGTATCAATCGTCTTATCAGCGGCGGAACCCGGTGACTGTGGGCGTTCCCAGCCACTGGGAAATCGGCGTTTGTTTACTATTGATTGGGTCTGTTCTTCGAGTGAGGAGCACTCCACACACCCATACATATGGGGGTTACACTATGTCAGACGAATGGAATATAGTCGTTTGCGTCAAGCAGGTACCAGACGCAGACGACGTCTCGATAGACCCCGAGACTGGACGGTTGAATCGATCCGACGCTGCGGCCGTGTTGAACGCGCCCGACTACAACGCGGTCGAGGCGGCACTGGAGCTACGCGAGGCCGTCGACGGCACGGTGACGGCGCTCTCGATGGGCCCCCCGACCGCCGAGGCAGTGCTTCGAGTAGCGGTCGGCATGGGCGCAGACGACGGTGTCTTGCTCTCAGACCCTGCTTTCGGTGGCAGTGACACCTGGCCGACGAGCCTCGCGCTCGCTCGCGCGGCCGACGAACTGGATGCGGATGTCGTCATCGCCGGCGAGGAGTCGACTGATTCCTCGACGGGCCAGGTCCCGCCAGGGATCGCTGCCCACAACGGCTGGGCGCAACTCACCTACGTCGAAGATCTCGAACCTGCGCCCGAGGAGGATCGTCTCGTCGCGAAACGCGACGTCGAGGGTGGCTACGAGCGCGTGGCAGCTGACCTTCCGGTCGTCGTGGCGATGGGCTTCGGAGAGAACAAACCCCGGCCTGCGGGGCTGCACCGCAAGATCTACGCCGAGACCGACTTCGAACCCGAGACCTGGACGGCCGAGGATCTTGACGTCGAAGACGAGGTCGGCCTGGCAGTCTCGCCGACGCAGGTCGGTGGCATGGACACCGCCGATCCAGTCCCGCGTGAACAGGAAGTGGTCGAGGAGACCGACGAACTGGCCGAACAGATCGCGGAGGTGCTCTAGATGCCCGGCGGAGACAGCGGCGTCGACGTCGAGGAGTACGACGACGTCTGGGTGTTCGTCGAACAGCACGACGGCGAGGTCGCAGGTGTCGCCTGGGAACTGCTCAGTAAGGGCCGAGACCTCGCAGACGAGCGCGAGGAAAATCTCGTCGCGCTCGTGATGGGTGAGAACCTCGACGAGACCGGGATTCCCGAGGAATGTCTCGCCCGCGGAGCCGACCGCGTGCTCGTCGCGGACGATTCCGTCTTCGAGCCCTACCGATCCGATCCCTACGGCGAGCAGTTCCGGTACCTCGTCGAGGAGCGCAAACCCGCGATCGCACTGATCGGCGGGACCCACACCGGTCGTGACTTTGCGGGTCGTGTCGCCGTGCCGAACCACGCCGGCTTGACGGCCGACTGCACCGAGTTGGAGATGGCAAACGATCGGTACGAGATGCGCCGCCCCGCCTTCGGCGGCGACGCGCTGGCGACGATCATCTGCCCGGACCACCGTCCGCAGATGTCGACCGTCCGGCCGGGTGTATTCCCGACCGCCGAACCCGACGACGACCGCGAAGGTGAAGTCGTCGACGTCGAGGTGGTCGTCGAGGAAGACGAGACGATGACCGAAGTGCTCGAACGCGAGGTCGGCGACGTCGCCGACATCACCGACGCCGAGATCGTCGTCGCCGGCGGGATGGGCGCCGAGGGCAACTTCGAGCCGCTGTGGGAACTCGCCGATGTCCTCGACGGCACTGTCGCAGGGACGCGTGACGCCGTCGAAGAGGGCTGGATCGAGCCCGCTCGGCAGGTCGGCCAGACCGGCAAGACTGTCCGCCCGGATCTCTATATCGCGGCGGGCATCTCCGGGGCGATTCAGCATCTGGAAGGCATGGACGATAGCGAGACGGTGATCGCGATCAACACTGATCCAAACGCACCCATCTTCGACAACGCCGACTACGGCATCGTCGGCGATCTCCACGAGGTGATCCCCGAACTGATCGCGTACTTCAGCGAGGACAAACAGGAGGTACCAGCATGAGTCAGCAAGCAGTACAGGAGACCGACACCGCGACCGAAGAGGTGCCGAACTACGACAACGACTTCGACACCATTGTCGTCGGCGCGGGTCTGGCCGGCACGGCTGCCGCGCTGACGCTCGCCCGACAGGGCTACGATCCGCTCGTCATCGAGCGCGGTCCCTCGCCCGGAACGAAGAACGTCTTCGGCGGCGTTCTCTACACCCCACGGATTCGCGAACTGACTGACTTCGAGGACGCGCCCAAAGAGCGCTACGTCAGCAAGAAGACTTACAGCATGCTCAGCGAGGAGGGCGACGAGACCTCGCTGTCGATCGCGCCTTCCTCCTGGCGTGAAGAGCCGCATAACGACTCGTGGATGGTCCTGCGCGGGGACTTCGACGAGTGGTTCGCCGAGCAGGCCGTCGAGGCCGGTGCGACGCTCGTCACCGAGACGACGGTGACTGACCTCATCGAGGAGAACGGTGAAGTCGTCGGCGTCCGCACCGACCGGCCGGACGGCGAGTTGCGCGCGCCGATGGTCGTTCTCGCGGAAGGGGCGAACTCCCTCGTGAGTGAGGGCTCGGGGCTCAAACAGCAGGACAGTCGCGACAACGTCGCCGTCTCGGTCAAAGAGGTTCGGAAGTACGACCGGGATACGATCGAGGACCGCTTCCACCTCGACGGACAGGCCGGCCTCGCCGCACACTACTTCGGTGACGGCGCGGTCGGCGACGCCGTCGGCGGTGGCTTCCTCTATACGAACAAGCGCACTGTCTCCATCGGCGTGGTCTACTCCATCGAGGACGCCGCCCACGGCGACAAGACGCCGGACGAAGTCCTGGCGGAGTTCAAACAGCATCCCGCCGTCGCCCCACTCGTCCGTGGCGGCCGGATGCTGGAGTACTCCGCCCACGCCATCCCGGAGGGTGGACCCGACTCGATGCCCAACCTCGTCCACGACGGGGCGGTCATCGTCGGCGACGCTGCCGGCCTCGTCCTCAACAGCGGAATCCACCTCGAAGGGACGAACATGGCCGTCGAGAGCGGCTATCACGCCGGACAGGCCATCGCCGCCGCGCTGGATAACGGCCGGACTGACGAGGCCGCACTGGCGAAGTACGAAACGGAGTTGCGAAACTCCTACGTCGTGAAGAACCTCGACCACTACGGCTGGTTCATGGACACGGCGGCCGACGAGAAGGAGTTCCTCTTCGACGACCTCCCGCGCGCGCTCGGACAGGCGGGCGAGGAGTACTTCAAGATGGACGACACTCCCAAGGAGGAGCACGTCTCCGCGGCGAAACAGCGAATTCTGACGGCCACTGGCGGCTGGTTCGGTGCTGCAAAGAAGGCCTGGAAGTTCCGCAAGATGCTATCATAACAATGAGCAAAGCACAATCCACCCCGAAAGTTCCGGACACGCCGGACGTCGAGAGCGCATCGATCGAAGACCGCCTGTACACGGTCAAGTACAAGGACAGCGGCGAGAGCCACCTCGGGATCAACATCCCAGGAATCTGTGACGAGAAGTGCACGACCTACGAGTGTACGAACGTCTGTCCCGCCGACGTCTGGCGGGCCGACGAGGGCGGTGTCCCGACCATCGCCTACGAGAACTGTCTGGAATGTGGTAGCTGTCGGTTCGCCTGCCCGCACGGCAACGTCGAGTGGGAGTACCCCGAGACTGGTAACGGCGTCTCCTACAAGTACGGATAATCGCTGGTCTGGGCGGATCCCTTTAGTCGTCCGCCACGCTGGGCGCAGCAGGCTCCGGACTCGCCGCCTCTTTTTCGGACAGCGGCGTCCAGCGACGCTCGCCCTCGTAGTGGAACGCGCGGTGGTCTTTCTGTGGGTCGACGACTGTCAGCGCGAGCCAGCCGTTGTCCAGCAGTGACGCGACCCCCTCGTGGTCGGCCAGAATCTCGGTGACGCGCTCGACCGGCGCGTGGACGACCGTCGAGAGGCGCATCGGCTGGTGATAGGGCTCGTCGTCGGCGCTCATCAGCGATTGCAGCGGGAGGCCAGTCATCAGGTCGCCGCCGTTGCCCTGATAGACCCCGACGTTCCCGACCGGGTTCTGCGTGACCTTCGAGCCGCTCCCGAAGGTAGCGTTGTCCACCGTCGCAAAGTAGTACTGGGCGTTGATCCACTGGGTGACGACCATCGGCCCGGTGAGGATGGCTTCGAGTGCGTCGCCCTCGGAATCGGTCGTCCAGTCGTAGGAGTGGAGGAACGAGCGTCCGTCGAGGTCGAAATCGTCAGTCAGTTCGCGCGGCCCGATCACGAAGCCGGCGTTGCCGGCTAGACCCCACTCCGGGCGGGTCTCGGCCCAGTCGGCGGCGCGGCGGTGGGTCTCGCGGACGCCTGACTCGGGATCGGCATCCATGTCGCCAGCGCGTTCGGCGGCAGCCCCGGCGCGTGCAACGCCTAGATCCGTGCAGAGCTGGTCGACGTCCTCGGCGTGTGATTCGGGGACGTCACTATCGTAGAGGTCGACCTCGTCGGTCGTCGTGTTGTGCTCTGCTGCGAGGAAGACGGTATCCTCGGGCACGTCGATCCCGCGCCTGCGGAGCTCGCTCTTGACCTCGTCGTCGTTGCAGATAGCCGCGAGGACGCGGGCGTTCGGGCCGCCGGGGTTGCCGGCGCAAGCCCCGCAGTCCAGACTCGAATCGAACGGGTTGTTCGTCGTCTCGCTGGCGTGGCCAGTGAACACGACCAGGCGGGCGAACTCCTTCCACCCCATCAACTCGAAGGCCGTTGCGGCGTATTCGACCTTCTCCTCAAGCGTGAGCCCGGCACGGAGGTCGTGGACGGCGTCGGGATTGTAGTCGACACGGGGCTCGCAAACCTCGTGGTCGTCGGGGACGCGCTTGTCGGCGGCGTCGAAGAAGTCGTGGACGCGGTCCGGAACAAGCGTGCGCGCGGTCAGCGCGGCCCCGTAGCCCGCACCCGCACTCTCGACGAAACTGAACGCGGTCGCGCCGTTTGCCTTGAGGCGCTTGACCGCCGACTTCGTGGCGTCGAGCGCCCCGTGCCAGCGATCGTAGTCGTCCTTCTCGCTGGTATCCGTCGGATGATCGGCGATGCGGTGCTGGGCGTCGAGGATGGGCGGGCAGGCGTCGACTGACACCTCGGCATCGTAGCCCTCGTGGCGCATCGGGATTCCGAAGAAGCCGGCGTAGCCGTGCGTTTCGTAGTTGCCCGCCGCTTCGAGATGGCGGCGGATGATCTCCGAGCGCGTGTCGATACAGAAGACCAACTGGGCGTCCGGACGCTGGTCGTCCTGAGAGTCCGCGACCGACTCGCTGGCGTCTGTGAGCGAGTCGACCAGTTCTGTGCGATAGGACTGTTCCCACGCGCGTAGCCAGACCTCGGCCAGCGGGGGGCGGTCGTCGTCGGTCTCTTCGTTTCTCTCGACATCCTCGGGCGGTTCGATGGGCGCGTCGAAGGCCTCGACCAGTGTCAGTCTGGCCGCCAGATAGCCGGCGAGCGTGATCGGATAGGTCGACTGCCAGGCGCTGTCGTCGGCCGCGCGCTGTTTGAGATAGCCCGTCCAACCCGGGAGGGCGGCGAGTTGCAATTCGAAGATGTCACGCCACTCACCGACCGGGTGGTCTGCGAGGCGGTCCCTGATCGCGTCGACGGGGTCCTCGGGCAGGTCGGCGATCACCTTGGCATTGGGAATGTCGCTATCGTGTGGAGCCACAGTTTTGAACGCCTCGTAGAACCCCTGCTCGCGGTTGGGCATCGACCACTCGGCGGTGCTCTGATCGAGGAAGGCCGCCAGCCACTTCGTCAGGACCGCGTCGACGCGGTCGGTGGCAGTGGTGGTCGTCTCGGCTGTGGTGTCACTTTCCGAGTCAGCCATCGTCTCTAACGCCGCCACCGGATCGGCTTCGTAGCCGTGCTCGGCCAGTTCCGACTGCAGTATTTCCGTGTCGATCTGCCCGGATTCGAGCGCGCGGCCGAACACCTCGGCGCTCGGGTAGCCGTCACCGCCCAGGAGTTGCTCGGCGTCGGCGACGGCCTCGTGGAACGGTCGGTCCTCGAATCCGGCGAGCGGGTTGGCAGTCACGAACGAGTGGAGTGGCCAGACCGAACCGACCGCGTCTGCTGCGTCGTCGATACTCGTTTCGATCGCGTGTTCAGTACTCATTGTAATCCTCCGTCGCCGTCAGCAACGTCTCGGTAGGTGGTTGGCTCGCGTTTAACAGCGCCACGTACAGACGCTGGCTGCGCTGGTAGAGCCCGCTCTCGATGGCGAGATAGGCGCCGAGGAACGCGGCGGCGACCAGCGCGTGAATCGGTGTCAGTTCGGCCTGGTAACCGATCGCCGGCAGGCCGGCCAGTAGCCCGTCGATCACGTGGTACGAGCCGGCGTAGATCGCGATCGCCGGCAGGGCGACCAGCGGAACGCCACCGTAGCGAACTGCCGCGGGCGCCGAGGCGTGCGAGACGATTTCGCGGGTCGCGTGCAGGACGGTAAGCACGACGACCAGCGTCAGCAGGAGACCGCTGCCCAGTTTTGTTCCTTTGCCGGTGAGCAGCGCGAACAGGGCCCCGCCCGCGAGTGCGGTGGCGGTGATCACGGTGACGCCAGCGATGCCCGTCGAGCCGTTTTCCTTCGATTTTTCGGGACTCTTGTGCTCGACTTGCTCACCCGAACCCAGGAACTGGTACGCCTTGTAGAAGCCGTGCAGAATCAGGTGTGTGATCGCGGCCGCGAAGAAGCCAAGCCCGGCCTGCATGAGCATGAAGCCCATCTGGCCGATCGTCGAGCAACCCAGTTTGCGCTTGACGTCCGTCTGGACGGTCTTCAGGAGCTTGCCGCCGAGCGCGCTGGCGGCCCCGACGAGTACGATAATCAGCATAACACTGGCCTCGACGGTGACGACGGGCGCGAACCGAACCAGCAGAATGCCGCCGGCGTTGACGAACCCGGCGTGCATCAGCGCTGACGCCGGCGTGGGAGCGGTCATCGAGGAGAGCAACCAGGTGTGAAACGGGAGGAGGGCCGACTGGACCATCGCCGCGAGCACGAGCGCACTCGCGGCGAGCAGGACGACTGTCGAGGAACTTCCGAGAGACGAGGCGACGCCAGAGACCGTCGTCGCGCCGGTGTGGAGCCACAGCGCCCCGAGCCCGACTGCAAGGAGCGCGCTACTGGCCAGGAAGTATCGGCGCGCGAGCGCGGCGGCCGCCTGGGCCTGTGGCCAGCCCTCGGCAGTCCCGATCAGGCTGGACATCACGACCCCCATCACGAGCCAGGCGGCCCCGAACAGCAGGAGGTTGTCGGCCGCGACCAGTACCATCACGACCAGCGTGAACGCGAACACACGTCCGAAGAACTGATCGATGACTTCGCTGCCGGCCATGTAGCGTCGCGAGTAGCTGTGGACGATCCCGCTAAAGAACGTGACTGCCGTCCACATCACGACTGTCAAGCCGTCGACGGCCACCAGGCCCGACAGTTCCCACGTCTGCCCACTCCAGAGCCGCAGCCCCAGCACGCCGACGCTCACGATCCACAGCGCCCACACGAGCCGTGTCAGCGCTTCCGGCACGCGCGACCCCGAACTCGTCTGGGCTGGAAGCTGTCCCACTGTCGTCGTCTGTTCGTTTCCGGTCATCGTTTGGTCCACGACCGACCGTGTCGTTCGTTCAGGCCGCCAGGAGTGCGACCATCGGTCGTCTTCAACCCAATCTACGAACAGTCTGGTTATTAAATCTATCTATATTCCCAATCCGTTCACAAAATGATGCATTATAGAACGTTATGGTTATCGGTCCAGGGGTAGACTGGACTTGCCACGGTCGTGGTCTGTCTCAGGGGTACTACCGGTACGTAGAGGAAGGAGACAGCGGCTCCAGAGCGGATGGTCGGCTCAGTACAGTCGGGAGGTCGATTCGGGGGAGGGCGGTTAGCTCTCTTCGGGTTCGAACCCGCCGAACGGTGTCGTCTCGTGACTCCGGACGAGGACCTCGTCGGCGACGGTCAGTCCCATATCGAGCAGTTCCTGGGCGACGGGCGTGATGTCGCTGTCGGTCTCGCCGACGGCGGTTACGAGCAGGTTCTGTTCGCCGGTGACCAGTTCCTGGACGGAGACGACGCCGTCGATCTCCAGAATCTCGGGCACGATCTCCCCGCGTTCGGGGATCGAGGCGGTACAGAACAGCAACATCCGGAGTGGGTAGCCCGAGCGCTGGTAGTCGACTTCGGCGCTGTATCCCTTGATCATCCCTTCGGACTCCAGTCGCTGGATCCGCTTGCGAACGGTGCTGTCGGAGGTCCCGGTTCGTTCGGCGATGTCTCCCGAGGACATGTTTCGGGCGTCTTCCTGTAAGGCATACAGGATGGCTCTGTCCACGTCGTCGATGTCTTCGTCGCCCATGCCTGCACGTGCGCGACACGGCCACTTTATATTTGCACGTCGGTGAGCGCGCGACTGGCCCAATCGAGCGTGATCCCGAAGCGCTACAGTCGTTTCTCGAACTCGATCAGTTCGTAGTCTTCGAACGACCGCCGGGACTGCTCCTCGAATCCGTGGGTGGGATAGAATTCCGTCGCTGCCCCCTGCCGTCTGGCTGTCTCGGCGACGAGCCACGCGACGCCGCGCTCGCGAGCGGTCGTCTCAAGTCGATCTAGCAGCCGCGACCCCAGCCCCTCGCGCTGGTAGTCGGGGTCGACGCGCATCCGCAGGAGTTCTGCCCGATTATCCTCGACCGCCAGTCCGCCCATCGCGACGACCCTGCCCGCTGCTTCGGCGACGAGAAACTCCCCGCCGGAATCGAGATACGCCTCCTCGATCCGATAGAGGTCGTCGATGTTTGGGATGTCCTCCGGGTCGGTTCCCTCCTCTTGCATCGCCCGCTCGTCGAGCGCCAGCACCGCGTCGGTGTCGGACGGTTCGAACCGACGAATGATCACGTCAGTCACGCGAACTCGATCTCGCTCATCGCTTCGACCTCGCCGAACAGGAAGTCAGCGTGCTCGAGTGCGTACTCGCGGTGACTCTCCTCGATGCAGCCGACGGCATCCTCGACGAGGACGGGTCGATAGTCCCGGACCCCAGCACTGGAGGCCGTTTCGAGCACACAGACGTTCGCGAGCGTCCCACAGATCACGAGGTCGTCGATTCCGCGTGCGTTCAGCCATCCCTCCAGCTCGGTCTGGTAGAACGCGTCGTAGGTGTGCTTCTCGACGATCAGGTCGGCCATCCGCGGTTCGAGGGGGTCGGCCAGTTCGGCTTCCCAGGAGCCTTCCAGCACGTGTTCGCCCCAGCGGTCGAACTCGTCGTAGTAGTGGGCGTCTTCGAACTGCTCGGGCGGATGGACGTCCCGGGTGAACACGACGGTCGCACCTGCCCCGTTGGCTCGCTCGACCATATCGAGACACGGGTCGAGCGCGTCCTCGCTCCCGGGGGCGTAGAGGCTGCCGTCGGGATGGCAAAAACCGTTCTGCATGTCGACCACGACGACCGCGGTCGAATCGCTGTCGAGGTGCATGCCCGGGACTATGGCAGCCGGCCCGAAGATACTTGTGCCGAGTCTGGTGCGTTTTTATATCATCGTCCCTTCAACCGAGATATGCGAACGGCCATAGCCCTCCTCACCGCCCTGGTGATGGTCTGTAGTGTCGCAGTCCCCACCGGGATCGCGGCTGCACAACCGACAGCAGACTCGGTGACACAGACGACAGACAATCATCCGCCCGACCCATCGACCGACCGCCTCGGCTGGGAAGACGGCTACTGGTACAACGAGAGCGTCGCCGTGACAGCCGAGGACGGTCTCAACGACACCGAACTCGACGCCGTGGTCGCCCGCTCGATGGCCCGCGTCGAGCAGATCCGCGGGATCGAGTTCAACGGGAGTGTCCCGGTCGACGTCATCTCCAGGGAGGAGTTCAGTGAGGAACAGAACGGGAGTAGCACGAACACGTCGACAGCGAACCGCCTCCATCAGAACGTCAAGTGGGAGGCGATGCTCTCGATCGGCGAGGGCGAGAGTGCTCTGCAGACCTCCGAGTCGACACGGTCGGCCACGGTCGGCGGCTACTACAGCCCCTCCGAAGAACGGATCGTCATCGTCTCTGAGAACACGACGACTCCCCAGATGGACGAGATCACCCTTTCCCAGGAACTGTTCCACGCCCTGCAGGACCAGAAGCTCAGCGTCTCGTTCAACCGATCGACCCGCGAGGGAGTCAACGCTCGTAACGGGATCGTCGAGGGTGATGGCAACCTCGTCGATCGGCTCTACGGACAGCGCTGCGATGCGGAGTGGGACTGCGTCATCCCCGAATCAGACGGCAACAGCGGTGGTAGCGGCGATACCAGCGACATCAACTACGGTATCTATCTGACGCAGTTCCAGCCCTACAGCGACGGCCCGAAGTTCGTCAGCCAGATCAGGCGTGCTGGTGGCTGGGAAGCGGTCAACGACGTCTACGAGAACGCACCCACGAGCACCGAGCAGGTCATCCACTCCAAGAAGTATCCCGAAGAAGGCCCGCTCAACATCACGTTCGAGGATACCAGTAGCGATGCGTGGTCGATTCCGGACATGGGCAACGGTAGCGTCGACTATGCCCGCTTCGGACAGGCCGGCCTGAGCGCGATGTTCATGCGCCCGGTGTTCGCCTCTGGCGGCACGGCGACACCAGTCGTCGGCCCGCAGGACTTCTACAACATCTCCGGCGGCGAGGTCAGTAATTTCGATCCGCTGAACTACGGCCTCGACGTCACGAACGGCTGGGGCAACGACAAACTCTATCCCTACGTCACGAACCAGTCGGCCGAAACCAACGAGACGGGCTACGTCTGGCAGATGGAGTGGGACACCGCGAATGACGCGAGCGAGTTCGCCGATGGCTACGTCGACTTGCTCGAATACTATGGCGCCCAGCCTGTCGAGGGCAACCAGAGCACCTACCGTATTCCGAACAACGAGACCTTCGGTGACGCTTTCTACGTCGGTGTCGAGAACTCGACCGTGATGCTGGTCAACGGCCCGAACGTCACCTCGTTGTCGGAGATCCGTGCCGGCGCGGCCCCCGCAGCCGAGCCTGATCCATCGACCACGACCACTACGACCACCGACGATACCGGGAGCGGATTCGGCCCAGGCTTCGGTGTCGCCGGCGCGATTCTCGCGCTCGTGACTGCGAGCCTCTTCGTACTTCGGCGTCGCGACTGACCGCGCCGGAACCTCTTTTGCCGTCCGGTCCCCGTCTCTGGCCGATGCGACGCGTTCTGGTAATCGTTGGACTCGGCCTGCTGCTGGCAGTAGCTGGTTGTGTCGCGCCCGCGGACGATCCAGGAAATCTCGGCGAAGAGAACGGCTATCGGGCCGACGCCGACCTCTCAATCACGACTGTCGACGGTCTCAACGAGAGCGAGCGGGAGGCCCTGCTCGGGCGGACGATGGCGCGGGTCGAGCGCATTCGCGGGCTGGAGTTCACCGACGACGTCGAGGTGTCAGTAATCTCGCGAGCGACGTTCCGCAACCGCACGAGTGGCAGGTTCGACGGGACACTCTCGACGCGCGAGCGCTGGAACGAACAGGTCTGGGAGGCGCTGCACATCGTCGGAGAGGACGCCACATATCCGGGAACACGGACGACCAACCGCGGATCGTCTGTCGTCGGCTACTACGCACCGAGTAACGACTCGATCGTTCTGGTCAGCGACTCGCCAACACCCCAGATCGACCGTCGGACGCTGGTCCACGAACTCGTCCACGCGCTGCAGGACCAGCGATTGGACCTCAGTGAACGCCGCCAGCACCAGGACGGTGAGCTTGCAGTTCGGGGCGTCGTCGAGGGCGACGCAAACTACGTCGAAGCGCTGTACGAACGTCGCTGCCGTTCGGAGTGGGACTGTATCGACATCCCGCCGAGTGACCGGACGCGCCCGCAGTCGTTCAACCAGGGGCTGTTTCTGGTGAGCTACCTGCCTTACGCAGAAGGTCCCAAATTCGTCGACGCGACCCGCTCTCGGGGCGGCTGGGACGCCGTCAACGACCGGTACGAGAACTACCCCGAGAGCACCGAACAGCTAATTCACCCCGACTACTACCCGACGCAATCGCCGGTCGGGATATCCGTCACTGATCGCTCTCGTGGGGGCTGGGAGCGCTTTTCGAACCTCAGTCAACCCCGAACCGACACGGTCGGCGAGGGCTCGATCTATGCGATGTTCGTTTCGAACGGGGTCATCGACCGCTCGGGGGCGGCCCAGTACGACTACGATCACCGACTCTCGAACGGTTGGGCCGGCGACACGCTCGTCCCCTACCGGAACGCGGGCGAGTATGGGTACGTGTGGCGCATCCGCTGGGACTCGCGTGCTGACGCCCGTGAGTTCGTCGGTGGCTATCGAGATCTTCTCGACGAGCACGACGCCGAACGGCTCGGCGACGGTCGCTATGTCGTCTCCGACGGACGGTTCGCCGACGCGTTTCGGCTGTCACGTGACGGCGCGACGGTAACGATCGTCAACGCGCCACGCGTGAGTGATCTGGAACGAGTCCACCCGGATTTGTGAGTCACAGGGTTTGCTGAGGTTCAAATACGAACGGGGCAGAAGCGGGGTTCGGGCCGTTTGTGGTCCGTCATATGATGTGTGATGGGAGTTCTGAAGCCAGCGATTCGACGCCTGATCGATCGTATCGTGATCCTGAGTATCTCCACGAACAGTACGTCGAACGGCGGCGGTCTGTGACGACGATCGCCGAGGAGTGTGGTGTCGCGACGACCCCGATCTGTCACTGGCTCGCTCGGCATGGAATCACCGATGGCGAATCGTTCGAGACTGCCGAGTGTGCGACGTGCGGCGAGCGGTTCCGGTACTATCCGTCGGTTCGTGACGGTGAATACTGCTCGAACGAATGTTCGAACGAGCCGCGAAAACGGCGTGTGACTGTCGTCTGTGAGGGCTGTGGCGAGGAGTACGAGCGGTAGGAATCACAGGATACCGAATACTGTTCGATGTCGTGCTGGGGTGAGGACATCGCAACTGTCTCTGACTGGGCTAAAATGTACAGAGGAGTCTGGCATCGACAGCGACGCAGAGCGTTACGACGAGATAACTTCTCGTGCGTCGTCTGTGGGATCTCTGATCAAGAGCATCAGGAACGATTCGGAAGGGGGATCGAAGTTCACCATCTCGTCCCTGTCCGTGCTTTCGATGCCTGGGATTGTCCGATCGAAGACGCACATACCCTCCGAAACCTCGTTACACTTTGTCGAACCCATCATCCTGACGCCCCTGGAACAACCGTCGAGCCTGATGGTAAAGGGTTTGACAAAAATGAATATCATCAAAATAGGAAGTAGCGGGCACGAAATAGTGAAAAACGAAATAACGTGTAAATTCGCGAGTGGGTTTGGGCGGATTTGAACCGCCGGCCTCCTCCATGTCAAGGAGGTGTCATAACCGGTCTAGACCACAAACCCTCGCTGACTGAGCGCATCTTCGGATAGTTGGCACGGGTAATTGAAGGTTTCGAAACGCCCGCCGCGTCCGGTGGTTGTGGTCGTATCACACGATCGGGACACATCGTGGCCTGCACCCGATACGCTTATACAGATGGACGAATTTGTACACTATAACACGAAACAGTCCACTGGTGGCCACTATGAATGAATACATCGAACACGTGACCGACGGTGAGGACCTGACAGTCGAAGAGGCCCGCGAAGCGGCGACGGCGGTCTTCGAGGACGCGACCGAGGCCCAGATCGGGGCGCTGCTCGCGGCCCTCCGAGCGAAAGGCGAGACGGAAGCCGAAATCGCCGGCTTCGCCCAGGGAATGCGCGAGGCCGCAAAAACGATCACGCCCGACCGGACGCCGTTGGTCGACACCTGCGGAACGGGTGGGGACGACTACGACACGATCAACGTCTCGACGACCAGTGCGATCGTCGCTGCCGGTGCTGGCGTCCCAATCGCCAAACACGGCAACTACTCTGTCTCTTCTTCCTCCGGCAGTTCCGACGTTCTCGAAGAAGTCGGTGTAGCCCTCGAAAGCGATCCAGCGGCTGTCGAATCGCACGTCGAGTCGCTCGGGATCGGGTACATGCATGCCCCTGAGTTCCACCCCGCGATGAAGGCCGTCATCGGCCCCCGCAAGGAATTGGGTGTGGAAACGATCTTCAACGTCCTCGGGCCGCTGACGAATCCGGCAGGCGCGGACGCACAAGTACTGGGTGTCTACGAACCCGACTTAGTGTCGACGATCGCGCAGGCGCTCGCGCACATGCCCGTCGAACATGCGCTGGTCGTCCACGGTGCGGGTATGGACGAGATAACCGTCCACGACGCGACGACCGTCGCAGAGGTCGAGGGGGAGACGATCACCGAGTTCACGATCACGCCCGAGGATCTCGGACTTCAACAGCACGATATCTCGGCCGTCGCTGGCGGCACGCCCGCCGAGAACGCCGCGGACCTCGAAGGAATTGTCGAAGGGCGCGTCAACGGTGCGAAACGAGACATAATCCTCGCCAACGCCGGGGCAGCGGCTTACGTCGCCGGCGAGGCGTCCTCGCTGGCAGACGGCGTCGAACTGGCCGACCAGGCAATCGAGTCGGGCGATGCGGCCACGAAACTGGACGACCTCCGCGAGGCCGGTGCATGACGCGGGTGAAGATTTGTGGGATCACGCGCGAGGCCGACCGCGACGTTGCGGTCGACGCCGGTGCGGCTGCGATCGGACTGATCGCTGGCGTCACTGTCGACACACCTCGCGAAATCGATCTCGAGACGGCCGCGGACCTCGCCGATTCGACCCCACCGCTGGTCTCTACGGTGCTCGTGACGATGCCCGAGGACGAGGCGACAGCTCGCGAGCGGATCGCGCAGGTCCAGCCCGACGTGATACAGCTTCACGCCGCCGACCTCGACCTCGTGACGGCACTCCACGACGCGCCCGCGCAGGTCGTCGTCGCCGCCGATCCAGCCGATCCCGACCTCCGGAGCTACGCCGACGCCGCCGACGCACTTCTGGTCGATTCGGTCGACGAGGAGGGTGGTGGCGGGACCGGCGAGACACACGACTGGGAGCGCACATGCGAACTGGTTGCTGATCTCGACGTCCCAGTCATCCTGGCAGGGGGCCTCACGCCCGAGAACGTCGCAGAGGCAGTCGAGACCGTCCAGCCGTTCGCTGTCGACGTCGCGAGTGGGGTCGAAGCGGATGGTGGTGTCAAAGAGTACGACGCCGTCCGGCAGTTCGTCGAGCGGGCTACTCGTGACCGGGTGGAACCATGACTCTCGATCACACGCGTGAGGCGTTCGTCGACCTCGCGAGCGGAGAGCGACCAGCTGTCGTCCGTACCGAGGCCGACCTCGGCGTCGACGTCGACCCACTCGAAGCCTACGCGGCACTCACGGGCCGGACGACCGACGTCGAGTCGGCCGAGTACACCTTCTTGCTCGAAAGTGCCGAGAAGGTCGCCTCCAGCGATCCGGACGGGGCCTTCGCTCCGACGCCAGACGATCGTCACGCGCGCTATTCGTTCGTGGGCTACGACCCAGTCGGTGTCGTCACCGTCGACGGCGAACCCACTGTCGAGACGTTCGACGAGCGGTACGCCGACCATTTCGAGCCTAACGGCGGCGATGTCCTCGACTCGCTCCGGGCATGTCTCCCGGATACCGAACTGCGGGGATTCCCCGAGCACGATCGCCAGCTTCTGGAGGGCGGTCTCGTCGGCTTTCTGGCCTACGACGCCGTCTACGACCTCTGGCTCGACGAAGTCGGACTGGACCGGCCCGACTCGCGGTTCCCCGACGCCCAGTTTGTCCTCAATACCAAGACCCTAGTGTTCGACCACGCCGAGGACTCGGTCTCTATCGTCTGTACGCCGCTACTCGGACCCGACCACGACGCGGGCGAGCGCTACGACGAACTGCAAGCCGAAGTCGACCGGGTCGCGGACCTGCTGGCTGAAGCCGGGGACCTCGACACTTGCGGGTTCGCCAAGACCGCCGAGACTGCCGGGCCGAAAGACGAGTATGAAGACGCTGTCCGATCAGCCAAAGAGTCGGTCCTCGATGGGGATATTTATCAGGGCGTCATCTCGCGCAAGCGCGAACTCTACGGCGATGTCGACCCACTGGGCTTTTACGACGCGCTCCGATCGATCAATCCCTCGCCGTACATGTACCTGCTCGACTACGACGGCCGCACGGTGGTCGGCGCGAGTCCTGAAACGCTCGTCTCGGTGGGCGGCGACAACGTGATGGTCAATCCCATCGCTGGGACTTGCTCGCGCGGGAACAGTCCCGTCGAGGACCGCCGACTCGCTGGCGAGATGCTCGCCGACGATAAGGAACGCGCCGAGCACACGATGCTCGTCGATCTGGGCCGCAACGACGTTCGCCGGGTCGCACAGGCCGGGAGCGTCCGGGTCCAGGAGTTCATGAACGTTCTCAAGTACAGCCACGTCCAGCACATCGAGTCGACGGTGACGGGGACGATGGCCCCCGAACACGACGCCTTCGACGCGGCGCGGGCGACCTTCCCGGCGGGAACGCTCTCGGGCGCGCCGAAGATTCGCGCGATGGAGATCATCGACGACCTCGAACGCGAACCACGAGGGCTCTACGGCGGCGGCGTCGGCTACGTCTCCTGGGACGGCGATGCCGACTTCGCCATCGTCATTCGATCGGCGACGATCGAAGCCGACGCGGCGCTACCACCCGTGGCCGATGCGTCCGGTCCCGCCGACCGGATTACCGTCCAGGCCGGGGCTGGAATCGTCGCCGACTCCGTCCCCGAGAGCGAATACGAGGAGACCGAGAGCAAGATGCGCGGGGTTCTGGATGCCCTCGAGGCGATCCAGGACGATGTCGAGACTGAGGAGGTGTCGCCATGAGCCAAACTGAATCGGTCAGTCACACCGACGCCGACGAACTGCAGGTGCTGTTCGTCGACAACTTCGACTCGTTCACCTACAATCTCGTCGAGTACGTCTCCGAGCATGCCGAGACCGAGGTTCTGCGGAATACTGCCACTCTCGAAGACGTCCGCGCGGTCGACCCGGACGCGATCATCATCTCGCCGGGGCCGGGCCATCCCAAGAACGACCGCGACGTTGGCGTGACGATGGAGGTCCTTCGGGAACTCAGCCCCGAGGTGCCCACGCTTGGTGTCTGTCTCGGACTGGAAGCCGCCGTTTACGAGTACGGCGGGACCGTCGGGCG